>Ga0182015_10007831_pt1 | contig 10341 bp, 8 predicted proteins | sample 712P3MmetaG_FD_120478 | JGI IMG/M metagenome (GOLD analysis project Ga0182015, IMG submission 120478) | Permafrost microbial communities from Stordalen Mire, Sweden - 712P3M metaG | ecosystem: Environmental > Terrestrial > Soil > Wetlands > Permafrost | place: Sweden: Stordalen | collected... | reverse complement strand
ATCAATGCAATAAGCGCCCTGAACCGCGAGTAGAAGCCGCCCATCGAAAGTGTGATGCAGGCGCCAACTTCCTCTTTCATATGACCGTGAATCCAGATGGCCTGGTCCAACTCGGATTCGAGGAGTCCCCATGCGGACGCAAAGCGCCCGATGCATTTGAGGGCCAGGTCATCGAGCGGCATTTCGCGAGAGATCTGACCGCCCTCGGACCGGTTGTCCGGCTCGGACATCAAGACATACCCCGGCGGCGAAGACTCGAATCGTGGAGCGACGCCGAAACGGCCTGGCGTCGTGTATCAGGGCTAAGGAGCGTCGCCGATCACGCCGAACCCTTCATGCTTCACATTCTTCTGGAATATCGACGGCATTGTCCAGTTCTGCCGGAATGATTCGGCAGCAATCAGGCGCCGGAAGCCTCGTTAGCGATATCGCACGGGCTACCGATGCACCGGCGACGCGTCACAACAGCAGACTGCTAAAAGCGATCTCTGACGAAGGAATCGAACGCGCCCCAGAATTTCGCCCGTATCGAATCATTCTCCATCAGGATCTCGTGCTCTGCATCGGAAATTTCCACGTAGGAACCTTGCGGCAGGCGGCGCGCGAAATTCCGCACCGCGTCGGTATCCACGATACGATCGCGGCCGGCGCCGAAGACGAGGCAGGGTGTGGTGATGCTTTCGGCGTATCCTGCGGCGACCATCGGAGCCATCGAGCGGTAGGCTGCTTCGAGCCAGCCCCAGGTCGGTCCGGCAAGCCGGATGTCCTGCTGCTCTGCCACCAGCGCCCGGTTGCGCGCGAAGCGTGCGCGATCCGAGGTGACGCGACTGTCTTCGAACGCCATGTACAACGGATCGCGGTCGCGCATTCCCCACACCCACTCGTCTTCGAGGCCGGCAAGATCGTGCGCTCCGCAGACGATCCGCACCAACCAGGCGGGAAAGCCGCGCGTGTCCGTGCGCAGCATGGGCGCGGTCAGCACCGCTGCGGCGAACGCGCCGGGCCGTGCGTGAAGCGCGCGCAGGAGGATGTGCGCCCCCATCGAATGCGCGAGAGCGAGCGGTGGCGCGGACGAAATCGGAGCGACGATTTCGTCGAGGAACGCCTGCAGATCGGCATCGTATTCGGAGAAATCGCCGACATGGGCCTTCAGCGGATCGGCAAGCGCGCGCGCCGATCTACCCTGGCCGCGCCAATCGAGCGCTGCGCCCGCAAATCCGCGTAGCGCGAGTTCGCCCATGACTTCATCGTATTTTTCGAGAAACTCCGTCTGCCCGTCGAGGATGACGCATAGCCCGCGCCGGGAAACATCCGGGGCCGAATCCCAGTTGACGGTGCGAAGGCGTTTGCCGTCGCGGCTCGCAATGAACTGCGTCCGCCTGCCGTCCAAGGGCGGAAGCCGCTAGCCCCGCGCCTTTTGCAGAATGGGTCCGAGCTTCATCGCCAGGCCCATGTCTCCCGCCACTCTGAGCTTTCCCTGCATGAAGGCAGAGGTGCCGTCGAGTTCGCCCTTCACCATCTTTTCGAAGGTCTCGAGGCTCACGCTGATCGTGCAGTCGGCGTTCTTGCCCGTTCCGTCGGTGACGATGTTGGGATCGGACTTTCCGTCGACGAAGACGCTACCGGGTTCGCCGAAATCGAACTTGAGCGTGCCGCCGAGACCGGAATTCGTTCCCAATGCGCCGCTCATCTTGGAGATGATCTGGTTTATCTGATCGGAGCTCATGAAAACACTTTTTCCTCTTGATGCCCTGCCACGCCAGCGCCGCAGACGGCCCCGCGATCGCGAGCAGCCGATATGAGCACGGGCAACGCCCGCGCACAACCGAGTCGCTTAGCCGACGCCGGGGTGGAATTTGGCGTTGCGCAGCACCCGAACTAAGCTCTCCACAGGCTAACCCGGAGGGGAAACATGGCGAAAGTCGGCATCGAAGCCGCTGCCGCCCGGCCAAGGCGCGATGCGCTGGGACGGGCATGCTTCACCCTTCATATCGCCGTAATGATTTTCATCGCCTCTGGCTGGATGATACCGATGCGCGGCTTCCTGATTTTTTACCTGGCTTTTCTGCCGGCCACCATGATTCAGTGGCAGTTCAACAAGCACACCTGCGTGCTCAACAATTTCGAATCGATGGCTCGTCACCGCCGCTGGCGCGATGCCGGCAATCCGGAAGAGGGCGCCTGGTTGCGGACGCTTCTGCAGGATTCGCTGGGTTTGCGCCTCCGCCCGGCGCAGCTCGATACCGCTGTCTACGGCCTTCTCGCCGGCCTGTGGGGCTTGGGCTTGGCACATCTCCTCCGCGGGTGATTTCCGGCTCGGGCCGCCTCTTGAAGGCCGCGCCACCGCTCCCTAACTAACACTCGTCCCGGAATGGCTTAACCGGCTTCCGGACGGATAAGTGGCTCGCGCCATCGTGGGCGGGCCAAACGCACTTCGCTTCGAAAAGGAGGCTGTGAACCATGCGTAGCTTCGATTTTTCCCCGTTGTTTCGGTCGACCGTCGGTTTTGACCGCCTGTTCGATCTCCTGGATTCCGTGCCGCAATACGACACGGCCCAGACCTATCCCCCATACAATATCGAGCGAACCGACGACACCCATTACCGGATCACGCTCGCGGTGGCCGGCTTCGCCGAGAAAGAGCTGAACGTCGAGGTGCGCGAAGGCGTGCTGACGGTGCAAGGCAAGCGAGAAGAGGGCAGCGACGGAAAGGGAGGTTATCTCTATCAAGGAATCGCCGGGCGGGCATTCGAGCGGCGCTTCCAGCTGGCCGAGAACGTCGAAGTGCGTGGCGCCAGGCTCGAGCACGGACTGCTCCATGTCGATCTGGAGCGTATCGTTCCCGACGAACAGAAACCGCGGCGCATTCCGATCAACGGCGCTGAAGTGAAGGTGATCGAGGGCAAGGCCCGCGCCGCCTGATTCACCGAAACAGACCTCTTGCAAGTCCCAATCCCGGGCGTCCGATCGGGCGCCCGGGATTGTCATGTTTTGCGGAGCGCGGTCGCGCGCCCGCGGCCACGAGGCGCGCTAGCGCGCCCGAGGCTTGGGTGTCAACCCTCTGTCAATACCAAAAAAATTGAGGAGGAATAACGTGTTAACGGGCCTAGCGCGCCAGCCGGAAATCCGGCTAAGGTGCGCGGGTTCGCGGTGGCACGCTTGGGGCGGCGCCGCGGCTGACGAAGGGCCACCCGTAAACCTGCCCTTGAGAGCTACCGTCTTTGGATACGAGAGGTACGCCTTGAAGAAGCGCGCGTTGATGCTTTCCGCCGCCGCCTTGCTGTCCGGGAGCGCCCTTGCCGACACCGACATTGCCACCAAGGTGGATTCTCCGGTCAACACCAGCACCGACGGCAATATCACGATCGAGTCCGACGGCTCCATCGTCATTACGACGAGCCCGCCCGTGGCTGCGGCGGTCACCATCAATTCCGCCGACATCGTGAACGACGAGGGAGAGATCGCCTACGATCACGTGACGAACGCAACGGCCATCGAGCTGCAAACCGGTAATACGGGCGAATTCGAAAGCACCGGCAGTGTGGAGATGACCGGCACCGGCACTGGCAAGACCGGTATCCTCATCTCTGGCCCCTCGACTGACATCAATAGCGGGACGTTCACGGGCGTCATTCCGGCTGGCGACACCTCGCCCGTTGCCATCAATCTCCAGATCGATTCGACCATGGCTGTACAGGGGGATAGTTCCTTCGGAATCGACCAGGCGTCCGGAACCAACATCGTCGGGGATGTCGATCTCGACGGCACACTCACCGTAACGCCCACGTCGGCGACGTCCACCAAGACCTCGCTCGGCAATGTCATCGCGGTGGATCTCCAAGGCACGATGACGGGCAACCTCAACATCGGATCGTCTGGCGTTGTAGCTGCGAGCGGACAGGGAGCGGAGGGCATCCAGCTTCTGGGCGCGCTGACCGGCAGCATCGTCAACGACGGCACGCTGCAGACGTACGGCACGGACAAACTCGGGAGCACGAACGACGTCAGCCTGCCCCAGGCCGGCACGGCGCTCGGCGTCGGCGCGAGCGTATCGGGAGGCATCTACAATGCCGGCCCGAGCACGGCTTCGGATACCACGACGACGCCTGCGACGATTTCGACCCTGGGCAATGCGCCCACCGTGCTGATCAACCCTACCATCGGCAACGCTGCGCCCACAGCGAATCTGGTGATCGGGATCTACAACGATCCGACGGACCCGGGATATTCCTTCCTCAATCGCGGTTACATCACCGGAGCGTCCGCCGATCCCGACGTCGATGTCACGACGTTCAGCATCGTGGGCGCCTCGACGACCGCCCAAACCATCCTGCAGGGGGGTCTGTTCAATGGAGGATCGATCACCGCGGCGGCAACCACCAACACGAGACAAGCATCCGTAACCGCCAATGCCCTCTACATCGGCAGCTACGCGGATGTGCCGATCCTCGACAATTCCAACGAATCTGGATCAGGCGACATATCCGCCAGCGTGACCGGCCCTGAATCGGGAACAGCCACCGCGATCAGCATCCAGCAATATGCGACCGTGAGCACCATCGAAAACAGCGGCACCATATCAAGCTCGGTATCGACCACCAATCCGCAGTTGGTCACCTCTCTCAGCGCGTATGCGATCTACGACGCATCGGGATCGCTGAACACGATCGTCAACAGCGGCACGATTTCGGCGACAGCGACTGCGCTCAAGAACAACGGACAAAATGCGGTGGCGGCCGATCTTGCGGTAAATTCGACGGGGGTCAATTTCGACAATACCGGAACCGTGGTCGGGTCTATCTTCTTCGGGACGGGCAACGATACGCTGACCGACACCGGAACAGCGCAGACTCCCGCCACCATCACTGGGAACGTGAACTTCGGCGGTACCAACAATGGGGGCGACGACACGCTCTACATCGGCGAATTCGGTACGCTGACGGGCGCCGTCACCGAACAGCTGGGCAGCCGCGTCAATGTGACCATCGCGCAGGGCGGCACGCTCACTCTCGAAAATACGCCCGCCAATCTCGGGGCCGGCGTGGTCGGCCTCTATGCAGGGTCTTTCGACGTTGCCACCGGCGCCAACCTCGGTCTGGTCGTATCGCAGCCGTTCAACGTTACGGTGAATCCGCAGACCGGCGCACTGATCGAAGCGCAGAACGCTTCGATCGGCGACGACACGGGCTTCAAGATCTCCTTCGGCAGCTACATCGGCAACTACGTACCCGACAAGGGCAATGTCGGGGCCGACACCACGGCGCAATTCGATCTCATCAGCACGCCGAAAGGCGCGCTCGCCATTTCGCCGGCCGAGCTTGCGACGATCAACACGGATTTTTCCACGAGCATTCCGTTTCTTTTCACGGGCGATCTGTGTACCTGGAACATCAACGGCGCAAGCACGTGCGGCGGCGCCAATCCGGGCGATTCGGAAGTCGTGCTCGATCTCACGCCCAAATCGGCGCAGACCCTCGGCCTCACCGGTTACGCGCTCAAGATGTTTCCCTATGCTAACCAGGCGCTGTCCTACGACGACGCACTTGGCGCGGCCATGCTCAACAACGTCACCAACGCGCAGCAAGCCCAGGCGGCCTATGCCGAGTTTGCTCCCGACGTGTCGGGCGCGACGCGTGCGCTTGCCATCTCGCTCACCGACGAGGCGACCAATGTCGTTGCCGCCCGCCAGCGTACGCTGCGCGAATATGCCGATCAGGATGGCGATCTGACGCTGTGGACGCAGCAGTTTGCCGAGCGCCTCAACCAGGACAACAGCGCCGCGGGGAACGGTTACGTCGATACGGGGTTCGGGTTCGTGCTGGGTGCCGACGAGGGAGATCCCGAAGACGGCCATTACGGCGGCGCATTCACTTTTTTCTCGGGCGGAATGGATGCCAAGGCGCCGGTCTTGCAGAAAACGCAATCCGAATGGTACATGGCGACAGGCTACACCGACTGGCATGGCAAGGCGTTCTTTCTCGACACCCAGGCCAGCGTCGGGTATGCGAATCTGAGCGGTAGCCGCACGATCGATCTCGACGGCTATGAGCGCACTGCCGAAAATATGCGGCCCGCAGAATACATCTCGGGCGGTGCCACGGCCGGTCTTCAGTACGATGTTTATGGCGCAGCAATGATGCCGCAGATCAGCCTCGACGGGCTTGCCATGCGTCAGGAGGGCTATACGGAGCAACATGGCGAAGGGCCCACCGGCGACGGCTTCGATCTTCACGTCGACCCTGATTATGCGGCTTCGGCGCGGCTATTCGCGGGAATTGATACTCGCGACGATTTCAATTTCGGCGATTTCCTGATGCAGCCGGAGGCGCGAGCGGGATACCGCTATGATTTCGCCAACGGCCAGGAAAGCGTTCGCGCGAACTTCGTCGACGTCGTGCCGCTCAATCAATTCGATATCAGCGGGCCGAAACCTTCTCCGGGCAACGCCCTGGCGGGAGCGGGGCTTTCGTTTTCCACCGGCGCCTGGTCCATCGGCCTGAGCTTCGATTATCTCTATGCGAATTCCGGCAACACGTCCGAGGAAGGAACCCTGACGCTGCTCGGCCGCATCTGAGGGCTCATCCCCGCGCCGCGGCGATCAGCCGCTCGATATCCGCTTCCGGCGTTGCAAAGGACGTGACCAGGCGTACGAGCAGGCGCCCTTGGACTGCAGGTGCCCATTCGAGGAAATTGGCGCCCGCCCCACGCAGCCGCGCCGCTGTCTCGCGGGAGAAATTCGCGAAGACGATATTGGCTTCCACCGGGTGGGCGATTTCGATGCCCGCAACGCTTCGCAGTTCTTGCGCCAGCGTGCGCGCCAGCGCGTTCGCCCGTGCCGCCCATCCAAGCCAGCGATCCTCCTCCAGCGCGCACACGATTTGCGCCGAGAGAAAGCGCATCTTCGACAGGAGGTGTCCGGCCTTCTTGCGCCGGTATTCGAAATCGCGCGCGTCGTCCCGGGCGAAGAAAACCACCGCTTCGGCGCCCAACGCCCCATTCTTCGTCATGCCGAGAGACAGGATGTCGACGCCCGCCCGCCATGTGGCTTCGGCCGGTGTACAACCAAGATGCGCAATCGCATTGGCGAGCCGCGCCCCATCCATATGGAGCTTCATGCCGTGCTGCCTTGCGAGCGTGGCGATCGCGCGTATTTCCTTGGGGCTGTAGCAGGTTCCCAGTTCCGTCGCTTCGGTGATGCTCACTGCACCAGGTTGCGCGTGATGGACGAAACCCTTGCGGATATGCGCGAGAGCCGCCTCGATGGATGCGGGCAGGAGTTTGCCGTTGCGGCCGTCGAGCGCAAGAAGCTTCGCGCCGTGGGTGAAAAACTCCGGGGCGCCGCATTCGTCGACCGCGATGTGGGCGCCCGCGTGGCAGAAGATCGCGCCATGCGGCGGCACTGCGCTCGCCAGCGAAAGCGCGTTGGCGGCGGTGCCAGTGATCACCGGAAAGACCGCGGCCTGGCGCTCGAAAACGCGGGCCACTTCCGCTTCGAGGCGCGCAGTGAGAGCATCTTCGCCGTAGGATGCTGTGGCGCCGGCATTGGCCGCTTCGATCGCGCGGAGCATCTCCGGGGCTGCGCCGTAGGCATTGTCGCTCGAGAAATTCATCCGTGACTTCCCTTTGCCGGGGAAATAGCATTCCGTCTCCGGCGCGAATGCCCTCTTTTCTGAAGCAACACAACAGGAATTCCCGAATGGCGGAATTATCCCGCAGACGGACGGCGCGGTCCGCGCTCGATCTCATCGGCAATACGCCCATGGTGGAACTGACGCGCTTCGACACGGGGACCTGCCGGCTCTTTGCCAAGCTTGAAAATCAGAATCCAAGCGGCTCCATCAAGGACCGGATTGGTCTTTCGATGATTGAGGCGGCGGAACGCGAGGGCCTCATCGCGCCTGGCGCGACAATCGTCGAGGCGACCGCCGGCAATACCGGGCTCGGGCTTGCGCAGGCGGGTGTGTTAAAAGGCTATCACGTTCTTCTTATCGTTCCCGACAAGATGGCCCGGGAGAAGATCCAGCATCTGCGCGCGCTGGGGGCCGAAGTTCGCATCACGCGCTCAGACGTCGGCAAAGGGCATGCCGACTACTATCAGGACAGGGCCGAACGACTCGCCAACGAGATCGGCGCGTTCTACGTCAATCAGTTCGCCAATCCGGCCAATCCAAGCGCGCATGAGGAGACGACCGCCCCGGAGATCTGGGAGCAGATGGACCATGACCTGCAGGCGGTCGTTCTCGGTGTGGGCTCTGGCGGAACGCTGACTGGCATCGGCCGCTTCTTCCGCAAGGTTGCGCCCGCCGTGCAGATCGTTCTGGCAGATCCGATGGGTTCCATTCTTGCGCCTTTCGTCAGGACCGGTCAGTTGGTGCAGGCGGGAAGCTGGGCTGCGGAAGGCATTGGCGAGGATTTCATTCCGCCGAATGCCGATCTTTCCCTGGTGTCGAGCGCCTATTCCATCTCGGACCGGGAAGGTGTCGAAGCGGCGCGGGCGCTGCTGGCGAAAGAAGGGATTCTCGGCGGCTCCTCGTCGGGTACGCTGCTGGCCGCGGCGCTTCGCTACTGCCGCGAACAGACGTCGCCGCAACGCGTGGTGACGCTCGTGCCGGACAGCGGCAACAAATATCTGTCCAAAATCTACAACGACTACTGGGTGCTGGAGCAGGGCCTTGCCGACCGCGAACTGCACGGCGATCTGCGCGACCTGGTGACGCGCCGTTTCGATCGGGGCGGCGCGGTGACCGTGGAACCGGCGGACTCGCTCATCGTCGCCTACAATCGAATGCGCGACGCCGATGTTTCGCAATTGCCCGTGGTGGATAACGAACGCGTGGTGGGAATTCTCGACGAAAGCGACATCCTGGCATTCGTCGAGGGAAGGGATGCCCACCGCGCCCAACGATTTCGCGAACGGGTGGACGAAGCGATGACACGCGATCTGCACACCGTGCAGATCACCGACAGGCTGGACGCACTTCCGCGCCTCTTTGAGCGCAACGAGGTGGCGATCGTCCTCGACGGCGCCAGGTTCGTCGGCCTCATAACCCGGGTCGATCTTCTCAACCACCTTCGGCTAAGCCCGTGAGCGCCTTGCGCAATCGGCTTGCGTTCTCCACCCGCACCATCCATGGCGGGCAGAGCCACGATCCGACGACGGGCGCCGTCATGGTGCCAATCTATGCAACTTCGACGTACGCGCAGGAGAGTCCCGGCGTCCACAAAGGCTACGATTACGCCCGCAGCGAAAACCCGACGCGTGCAGCGTTCGAGCGCTGCATCGCCGATCTCGAAAGCGGCAGCGCCGGTTTCGCCTTCGCCTCGGGCCTCGCCGCCATTGCTACAGTAACCGAATTGCTCGATACGGGCGCACACGTGGTGGCGAGCGACGATCTCTATGGCGGCACCTTTCGGCTCTTCGAGAGCGTCAAGCGGCGCTCGGCGGGCTTGTCCTTCAGCTTCGTCGATATGAGCGACATCGCGGCGATCGAAAGCGCGCTTGAAAAGAACACGCGGATGATCTGGGTGGAAACGCCTACCAATCCGCTTCTGCGTCTGGCGGATATTGAGTCGATTGCGCGGCTGTCGCGGAGAAAAGGTGTTCTATCGGTGGCCGATAATACCTTCGCCAGCCCCTATGTGCAGCGGCCGCTGGAGCTGGGCTTCGACATCGTCGTGCATTCGACGACGAAATATCTGAACGGTCATTCCGACATGGTAGGCGGCATCGCCGTTGTCGGGGAGAATCGCGCACTAGCCGAGCGCCTGAAATTCCTGCAAAACTCCATTGGTGCGATCCAGGGACCTTTCGACAGCTTCCTGGCACTGCGCGGCGTCAAGACTCTGGCGTTGCGCATGGAGCGCCATTGCGCAAACGCGCTGCGTATCGCCCGCTGGCTGGAGCAGCACGCCGATGTGGAAAGGGTTGTCTATCCCGGACTGGAAAGCCATTCGCAGCACGCGCTCGCCGAGCGCCAGATGCATGCCTTCGGCGGAATCGTAACCATGATCCTCAAGCGCGACCTTGCGGGCACCAAGAATTTTCTCGAACGCTGCAGGCTGTTCACGCTCGCCGAAAGCCTTGGCGGCGTCGAAAGCCTCATCGAGCATCCCGCCATCATGACCCACGCCTCGCTACCGGTAGAGCTGCGCGCCAAATCCGGGATTTCCGATTCCCTTGTCCGTCTCTCCTGTGGCGTCGAAGACGCGGGCGATCTGATCGGCGATCTCGAGAATGCATTGGCGCATTAAACCGTAACTCTATGTCCAAATTCCCCCCTGGATGCGCATGTTGCGCTGCTGTTGCACGAGCAGGCCGGCGCTGACCAGATCTTCATACCT
>Ga0182015_10007828_pt1 | contig 10344 bp, 6 predicted proteins | sample 712P3MmetaG_FD_120478 | JGI IMG/M metagenome (GOLD analysis project Ga0182015, IMG submission 120478) | Permafrost microbial communities from Stordalen Mire, Sweden - 712P3M metaG | ecosystem: Environmental > Terrestrial > Soil > Wetlands > Permafrost | place: Sweden: Stordalen | collected... | reverse complement strand
TGCAGCTGGAAGAGCGGATGCTTTACCCCAAAGACGTGAAGAGCAAGGTGACGGTGACGCTCGCCTCAGGAGAGAAACTTACGGGGACTCTGGCCTATCTGGATGAGTTCACGGTGGGAATGCGGGATACCACCGGGACGTATCGGTCCTGGCCTGTGAGCGCTGTGAAGTACTCCGTTGATGCGCCCGTGGAAGCCCACGTGGCTCTGTTCAGCAAATATACCGACGCCGATATTCATAACTTGATGGCTTATATGCAAACGCTGCGCTAAATGGCATTTTCACTTCTACTCTGCACAGGCGAGTGCAGCGAAGTGCGTCTTTTCTTGAGGAAAAGCCGCCACAACAGTGGTTGCTTTGTATAGACCAGAAGTGAAAATGCCATTGAGCATTTTCGACTGCTTTGATGGCCTGCTGGGGAAGGTTCCAAACCGATATGAAGCTGTTGAGAAATGTACTGCTTCTTGCTGTGAGCGCGACGGCCGCCTTTACGTTTTCGCGGCCGCTCAGAGCGCAAAATGTGGATGCCGCCATGCTTTTGCATCCGCCGGCCGATAGCTGGCCCGGCTACCATGGCGACTATTCCGGGCAACGCCATAGCCACCTGGCGCAGATTACGCCGCAGAACGTGGCGCATCTAAGCCTGGCCTGGGCTTTTCAGACCAACCAGCCGGCAGAAATAAAGGCGTCTCCCCTTCTCGTCGATGGTGTCTTGTACTTTACCGTCCCCGACAATGTCTGGGCGGTCGACGCGCGCTCGGGCCACCCCCTGTGGCACTATACCTATCCGCCGAATAAGGGGGATCATATCGGCCAACGCGGAGTTGGCATTTACAAGGACTGGGTATTCTTCGTCTCGCCGGACGCGCACTTGGTCTCTCTCAACGCCAAGGACGGCACGGTGCGCTGGATCATCGAGCTCGCCGAGGTGAACAAGGGCTACTGGGCTACCGAGGCGCCTTTCATCGTGGGCAACCACGTCATTGTAGGCGTGGGCGGCGATCTGGATAATCTGCCCATCTTCTTGAGGTCGGTGGATCCGGAGACGGGCCAGACGCAATGGCAGTGGAATGTGACTCCTCCCCCAGGTCCAAACGTCACCACGGGAGGCACAACATGGATGGCCGGAACCTACGATCCTGACCTTAACCTTATCTACTGGGGAACCGGCAATCCTACGCCGGTGCTGGATGGAAACGCGCGTCCGGGCGACGACCTTTATACGTGTAGCATCGTGGCCCTGAACCCCGATACGGGCAAGCTGGAGTGGGCCTTTCAACCCTCGCCACATGATACCCACGATTGGGATGCCGTGGAGATTCCGGTGCTGGTTGACGGCACTTTCCATGGAAAGCCGCGGAAGATGCTCATGCAAGCCTCTCGCAACGGTTATTTCTTCGTTCTGGATCGCACCAATGGCGAGAGCCTGCTGACCGTTCCCTTCGGACCTGTGAATTGGACGCTTGGCGTAGACAAGCAAGGCCGTCCTATTCCAAACCCCGCCAAGGAGCCGGCGCCGGACGGTCGTCTGATTGCACCGGACGAGGGTGGCCTGACCAACTACCGCTCGCCCAGCTTCGATCCTAAGACCGGCCTCTTTATCCTCAGCTCCCATCCCGCCTACAGCATCTATTTCAATAAACCCGCGGATGGTTCCTATGGTTGGGCGGGCGCGGATTATGGGCTCTGGGGCAAGGGCGTCCTGGAGGCGATCGATTACCAGACCGGGAAAATTCGCTGGACGCATGAACTTGGCCCGGGTGGCTCAGGCGCTGGGGTTTTGACGACGGACTCCGGAATTACGTTCACCGGGGACGCTCCCGGAAACTTCCTGGTGCTGGACACAGCTACCGGTAAGACTCTTTGGCACGCCGGCTCCGGCGCGCGCATAGGAAGTTCTCCGATTACGTATGAACTCGACGGCCGCCAATACCTGCTGACGAGCAGCGGCAGTGTATTGTTCGCCTTTGCATTGCCGGAAACCCCGGTGGCACCGAAGCGTCCGAAGGCGCAAAGCAAGCCAACAAGCAACCAACACTAGTCCTAAGTCAGAAATGCGAGCATCTTTGAGACGACCAGGCTGAACTGCAGATCCCTCCACTGCGGTCGGGATGACAAAGGGGAGTCGCGGATACTAAGCGCATATCACACTGTCTGAACGACAAACCATAAGGTCGGCAGCTTCTATAGATTTGTCATCCCGACCGGAGCGTAGCGCAGTGGAGGGATCTGCAGTTTTCACTTCAGGACGCAATCCTCTATGAAAATTACTGATGTAAAGACCATTGTCGTCAACGCAGAGATGCGGAATTGGATTTTCGTAAAGGTCGTTACCGATCAAGCGGGGCTTTTTGGCTGGGGAGAGGCATCCCTCGAGTGGAAGACCCGAGCCGTGGCCGGCGCCATTGAAGATTTCACTCCTATGCTGATTGGCGAGGATCCTCGCAATATTGAGCATATCTATCAGAAGCTGTACCGCCATTCATTCTTCCGTATGGGTGTGATTGGCATGAGCGCGATCAGCGGCCTGGAACAGGCGTGCTGGGATATCTTCGGCAAATCGCTCGGCCTTCCAGTCTATCGACTCCTCGGTGGCGAAGTGCGTGACAAGGTCCGCATGTATACCCACCTGGGCGGCGGAGATATGAAGTCTGTCTACCAGACCTTCGATTCTCAACCTCTGATTGATCTGACCCATGAGGTGGTGGCTCGTGGCTATACTGCGCTGAAGGTTGTCTTCGTCCCGTATTCCGAGCCGCTGATGGGAAGGCAGTACGTCAATCACTTTTCAAAGATGTTTGAAAAACTCCGGGTAGCCGTAGGAGACAACATCGATATCATGATTGACTTCCACGGCAGAACGTCGCCGGCGATGGCAATCCAATATATCCACTCGATCGAGGAGTTTAGTCCTTACTTCTGCGAGGAGCCGGTGCCGCCGGAGAATGTTCCTGCCTTACGTCAGGTTCGTGAAGCGGTCGGCGTTCCCATAGCGACGGGCGAACGATTGGTCTCTCGTTACCAGTTTCGTGAGCTCTACGAGCAACAAGCGTGCCATATTATTCAGCCCGACTTGTGCCATTGCGGAGGTCTTTCGGAAGCAAAGAAGATAGCAGCGGCGGCGGAGACATACTATATGGGCGTAGCGCCACATAACCCTCTGGGGCCGATTGCCAATGCTGTGGCACTCCACTTTGCTCTATCAACCCCTAACTTTCTCATCCAGGAAGATATGCTTTCTGACGTGCCCTGGCGATGGGATGTAGTGAAGCATGAATTGAAAATGGAGAATGGCTATTGGTCAAAGACAGAGTCTCCGGGCTTGGGGATCGAAGTGGATGAGGCTGCGGCAGCAAAACATCCGTTCAAGCAGGAAGCATTTGCTACCGCTGTAGCGCGTGCGGCCGACGGCGCGATTCTGGACTGGTAGCGGTAACAGGAGGAGGAAATCTGTGAAGCTGAGTCACTCATACAACGCCAGGCCTAAAACGCAGCGGTCAAAGAGAAGAGTCTTCCTGGCCGCGGCGATCACCGCTCCGTGCCTGCTGCTTGCACTGCTCTTGCGCGCGCAGACATTTCCCGATGCATCCGTGTATGCAAGCGATCCCGCAGCCATGCTCTCAGGATACCGTCACGTCGAGGTCTCCTCGGTGTCCGATGCCATCGAGCAACTCACTGGACAGCACCGGTATATGACGCACCACATGCAACCGATCTTCACCACAAAGTTTGCCGGCTACGCCGTGACCGTGAAGCTGAAGAAGGAAGAGAACCACGATCCGAACGCTCTGAACGGTATGCTGGCCGCAATCGACCAGGGAGCCAAGGACTCGGTCTATGTGATGACTATTGAGGATGGAGCGGACATTGCGGGGATGGGCGGGTTAATGGGAACGGCCATGTCTGCTCGGGAATTCGCCGGTGCAGTGATCGATGGCGGTGTGCGCGACGTGGCCTATTTGCGGAAGATAGGATTTCCCGTGTACGCCAACGGCATCGTCCCCTCAACTTCGGTAGGACACTACCGTGTTGCGGGTACAGGCATTCCTGTTGTGTGCGACGGGGTTACTGTGGACGCCGGAGACATTGTCGCAGCGGACAGCGATGGGGTCGTGGTTGTGCCTCGCGCAATCGCTCCCAAGGTGCTGGTATTGTCACAACAGCTAGACTTTAAAGAGCACAGCATGTATGCGTACATCGAAAACCTGAAGTCCGTTCAAGAAGCGGTGAAGAAGTTTGGCCGGTTGTAGTAAGAGCTTCAGCGGAGTGCTTCATCGTGCGCCTCGAAGACGGAGGCGGCTGCGCCTTGCAGGCCAGTGAATTGACCGGCCGCCGACATCTGGATCCTTGGCCTACGCTTAGCTCCGAAATGAATCAGATTGGTGACACGATCTTCTACCTGCGCGGCAAAGTGCGGATGGCCTTCCACCAGGCCGCCTGAGATGAGGATGATCTCCGGGTCGAGAATGTTGAATAGGTTGGCAGCCGCCTCCCCTAGATAGCCTGCCAGGATGCTATAAGCCTCCACCGCGCAAGGATCCCCGGCAGAGGCGAGCTGGCTTATCTTTAGAGCTGATTCTGCATCCTCAGCATTCGGGTTAAGCAGTTGACCGGATAGCTCCCGGTATTCATGAATCAGCGATGCGGTGGAGACATACGCTTCGAGACATCCACGCCGTCCGCAATTGCATGGGCGTCCATCGAAACGAATGGTATGGTGACCGAAAGAGCCGGCAAAACCAAGGCGGCCGCGCATCAGTTTGCCCCCAGAGACGATCCCGCCTCCAACACCTGTCCCGATGGTGATGGCAACAAAGTCTGAGACTCCGCGACCCATCCCGAAGTGCAGCTCTGCGAGTGCCGCCGCATGGGCATCATTGTTGACACAGGTTGGCAGGTGAAAACGATCGACGGCAAAACCACGAAGATCAAACCCTGCCCAACCGGGAAGATTGTCGGTCGCCCCAAATACCGTGCCGTCGCGTGCATCAATGGCGCCCCCGGTGGCAATGCCCAAACCAATGGGGTCAATTCCTCTTTCCCTGGCGAGGGTCAGAGCGCTCTGTATTGCGAGGGAGGCCCCCGCTGCGATGGCGTCACGGCCCCCGCTTGCCCGGGTGAGGAAGCGGTCAGCAAGGCTGACTTCTCCTGCGCGATCAACCAGCCCGGATTTGATATAGGTGCTTCCTATGTCGATGGCGACGGCGGATCCCGATGGGGCTGGCCGCTCCATCGCCTGAACGAAGCCAGCAGTGATGACGCCGGGACGGGTAATCGCCGAGCCGACAACCACGCTCCATGCGCCGCGGGCGATGGCGCGTCTTGCCTCGTCAGGCGTGGAAATGTGGCCTTCTGCGATGACCGGGCGATTCGCTTGCTTCACCAGATCATGAAGCAAGGGCCAGCTGAAGCCTCGGCTACTGCTGGTTTCTTCGGTATAACCGTTCAGCGTCATGCCGACCATGTCTGCACCCGCAGCCGCAGCATTCAACGCCTCGGCCAGGGTCGCAATGTCCGCCATTACCAGAAGTTTGAGCTCGCTATGAATGCGCGCGATCATCTCTTGCCAAGGGTCGCCGGCGGGCCAAGCGCGGTTGGTGCAGTCGAGGGCGATGATATCGGCTCCGGCATGGGCCACTTCCGCGGCCGAGGCAAAATCCGGAGTAATCCTCAGCTGGTCATTCCAATATTTCTTGTTGATTCCGATGATCGGTAGGCCGGTATCCCGTCGTACGGCGGCGATATCCTTGACGCCGTTGAGACGAAGACCTGCTGCACCCCCGCGGACCGCGGCGCTCGCGACGCGGCGAATCGTCTCCGTGTCTTCCAGGGGGTCCCCGGGGTAGGCTTGGCAGGAGACCACCAGCTTGCCTTTGATCCGGTTCATGATTGCGGACATTTCAGTTCCCAGATACCGCGGGCAGTGTAGCAGGGCAGACTGGTCTAAGAAACGGTGCGCGTCGAGATTCGTGGTGCAAAAAGCAATGGTGGGGGCTTCGCCCCGTCTTCTTTCGTCCCACGTACCCCGAATTTCCTGTTGAGGTTGGTGGCGTTGCCGAACTCCATGCGGCTTTCCTTGAAGAAAGCCGCACACGCGGTCCTGTCTGGGGCTGCGTAACAGGAAATTCGGGTACGCTGGGGCGAACGTGGGGCACCCTCCGTTAGTAGGCCCGCAGCAGTGGTTGCGGAATGCCAAGCGTCGGAGCGGCTTGCTCACGTGGTGAGAAATACAGACTAACGGCTGGCCCAGCTCAATAGGCCAATGGCTACCAGGAGCACCGCAATGCCAGTACGCAGCCAACGCTGGGATGCCGCGGAGGCATTGCGCCACTCTCCGGCGAAGATGCCGGCGAGATTTGCTACCAACAGGCCTACGGCCAGACTGATCGGCCACCCAATCGCCGGCCCCAGACGGCCAAGGCGCGTAGCCGCTGATCCGTAGACAAAGATGCTACCGCCCCATAACAAACCCATCAATGCGGCAAGCCAATATAGGCGGGCCCCACCGGGCCGGATGAATTTCTTCGCGCTGTGATTCTTGCTGAATAGGTAAATGCAGAATGCAAGATTAGCCACGGCACCTGCGCCCAGCATGAGCCACCAAACCAGGTTGGCCCCCGCCACCGCCGAAAGCCCCGCCTTTTGTGCCGTGACAATGATCGGCTGGGCAAGGCTATAACCGATATTGAAAACGGCGGAGAAGATCCCGGACCCTGTGGCCAGCAGGATACCGACCCAAAGCGGCCTCGCATGGCCAACCATGGTGCGAGTCTCCGTACCAGCACCTTGCGCCTCGCGTTCGCGCAGAAACCCTGCTCTGCCGCAAAAGGCGATGCCCACAACCGCAACTGCCGTTCCGGCCATAAGGTAATGACCGGTAGCGGTGACCAGCTTCGACGGATCAAGCAAGAGCAGCGGCAATAAGGATCCCAGACAAGAGCTGACGGCGAGAACGATGGTGTTTGCCAAGGCGATGCCCAAAGCACTGACGCATTGGCCGAACATAATGGCGCCGAATCCCCAGAAGAATCCGCCCAGCAGGGCCGCCCGCTCCGCTGCAGCCGGCGCGCCCGCGAGGATGTGCATGGCTCCCGGCACAGTCGTCAGGAGCACTACCGCAGGCAACAAGATGCAGGCGACGAGGATAAAGAGGGACCAAACATTCTCCCATTCCCAAGCCCCGAGATAGCGCATGGGAAGAGTGAAGATACCGTTCATGATTCCTGAAGCGATGGCAAGCGAAATGCCGATCACCAGGGCAGTCGTCATCCGTTGTCTCCTGAGATCCTCGGCCGAACAGAATAGAAAAACAGCAGTATAGAAGTCTGGTCGATTGTAAGCTCATAACCGAGGCCGCGGGAGCGGCATGGACGGGAACAGCTTGGCAATTAAGGCGCTTTTATGGAAACGCGTCGTCCGTCGTATTGAACAACTTTGTCAACTTTAGATTCGACGGTTTCGCCTGTTCCATGATTCTGAGATACCCAGACGATATTGAACTTATGGCTTTCCGGCATCCCTGGATAGCGTCCCTTCCGGTCTTCAATCACGAGCGTCTTCGCAGCCTCATCCCATCGCATCGGAATGACGCTATAGGCACCCTTCTCGTAGTTGTCGTTGTCGCCTTCATCCTCATAGAGATCGAAGCTGCCATCGGCGCCGCGGTAAACGCGCAGCTCGATCGGATCGGCCGGCTTTTGATCCGCATACTCGATTTCAGGTCCCAGCGGAAGAATCGATCCCGCGCGAACATATAACGGAATGCGATCAAGGGGCGCATCGGCGTCGATCTCGCGCTCGCCTGCGGTACGAGCACCGGACCAGAAGTCATACCATGCCGGGGAAGCCGGCAGATAAAGGGACCGTTGTGTTGCGTCTTGTTTCATCACCGGGCTGACGAGGATAGAACGGCCAAACATGAATTCGTCGCCGATGTTCCAGGTCTTTTGATCTTTGCGCCAATCCATGACCAGGGGGCGTTGGATGGTATCGTCCTGGCTTGTGACGCGCCACGCGAGCGAGTAAATATACGGCAACATACGGTAGCGGAGTTTGTCATAGCGTAAGAGGATCGGCTCGACTTTGTCGTAGGTCCACAGCTCATTGTGAACGCGATGGCCGTGAGTGCGAAAGATGGGGCAAAAGACGCTGAACTCAAACCATCGTGTATAGAGCTCCTGGTACGCAGGGTCATTCGGAGGGCGGTCAAATGGCTGCCAATAGCCACCCGAGTCGGTCGTCCAATAGGGGTTTCCCGAAAGGGCGAAGTTGAGGCCGGCAGCAACCTGATGCTGCAGACCCCAGTAGGTACTGTACACGTCGCCTGACCAGACAGTCGCGCCATTCCGTTGCTGTCCGAGAAAGGCGGAGCGAGTGAGAAGAAAGACTCGCTTCTCATTGGTGGTCTGCTTCCAGTGCTCCTGAACGCCGCCGGTGTGCAACAGGGGGAAAATATTGGTGTAGCGAGCTCCATTGCCGATGAAGAGCTGCTTGTTGAAAAGGATGGCGTCGCCCCCGTGCGGCCAGTATTCTTCCGGCTCCGCACTGTCGAGCCAAAAGGCATCCCACCCTTGAGCAAAGAGCTTGCCGGCAAGGTCGTTCCAGTAGAAATCGCGCGCTGCGGGATTGGTGGCGTCGTAGACGTGCGCATTGGGAACATCGAAATGATGCGCCACCATGGTGGCAAAGTTTTGCGCTGCCGGATCAAAGAGTCCCCAAACCGACAGCATGGCGTGAACGTGCTCGTCATGCAAAGTCCTTAACTCACCCGGAACATCCGGAAAGTTTGCATTGAATATCGGATCGCCTTCATGCAACCACCAGAACCAATCCTGGACAATCACGTCCATGGGAATATGTTCGGCGCGATAACGATGGGCGATATCGAGCACCTCCTGCTGCGAGATATATCTATCTTTGGACTGGATGAAGCCGTAAGCCCATTTTGCGAACATAGGCGTGTGCCCGGTCATGGTTCGGTATTCATGGATGATTTGATCGATTTCCGGCCCATAGATCAGGTAGTAGTCGACCGCATCACCCGCCAGGGACGTGAACTTGAACTCGAGCGGAAAGCGATTGTCAGCATAAGTCAACGCCGCAGTGTTCCACTGCAATGCATAGCCCTTGCTGGAGATCAGGAGGGGGATAGCAACATCTGTATTGTTCTGGCCCAACTCAACTGTGCCACCGCGATAATTAAACATTCCGTTCTGGTGTTGCCCAAGACCATAGATCCCCTCTGTCGCATCGGGTGAGAAGCGATCGGTGACCTGGAAGGTCTTCTCTCCGTTAACCTCGGTTGGTTCATAGGTACGAGGTACGGCGTCGCCTTCGCGGAGCAGGGTATCTCCCTGAGCGTTGGTATAGGTCAGATTGCCCCTGGCCAGCGAGAACCTGACTTTCAATGTCCGAGTAGTCAACGTGCTTGCGTCACTGGTCTGAGCAAATTGAAACGGTGCGCCCGGACATGCCTGTTGGCGATCGAGCATCCACGGCTGGTCGTGAATGGCCTTGGAGAGCGGCTTGGGGCTGGCCACCACATGGATGACGGATTCTCCACACACTGCGACGTGAAGAGTCTCGTTGCCGATGGTTGCCGTCATTCCATCGTCTGTCTGCGTGACGGTAGTCGGAGGCTGCGGTGGGATAGCGGCCCCAGGAATCTGCGCCGCCGAGCGGGGAGGGTTCATGCCCCACGAGAAGAGAAGAAGCAAGGTTATTGCCCACCCGCTGATGCGACCCGGCAAGACAGTCGTCGACATTCCCCTTAGAACCGTTCTCATATTTAGGTCCGTTCGCGTTGGATAGAACATGACCTCCGCGGCACGAATTGCTGAAACTGCAGGTCCCTGCGCTCTGGCGAAAAATATTACCCTCAGCGGCTAAAGCCGCATCAGTTCTGCTTGCTGTATGTACGGGCTGAAGCCCGTACCCTTCACCCTATTTTCATGCACTTGGGTGGGCCCATCAAACACTCCGGTCGGGATGACAAATTTGTTGAGACGCGAAAAAATGCGCCGCGCGTAGCGATGCTTTCGCGCGTGACCTTTTAGAGACCATAAGCGCGCACGGAAACTTGGTTGCGATCCGTTTAGTATGGCCCGATAGCACTCATAACGCTATCGGGCCAGGGCGGTTTAGAACTTAACCGTGATTGCGAACTGCAGCTGCCTGGGCAATGACCCCAGCGCCATACCAGTAATCACACCGTTGCTGCCAGCAGCCGCGCAGTCGATACATGTGCCGTTTGGATTGCCCGGGGCAATGTAGTTGAAACCATTGAACGCATCGACTCGGAATTGCCCTTCGATACTTTCATGGATAGGGAAGTTCTTCAGCAAC
>Ga0182015_10007827_pt1 | contig 10345 bp, 14 predicted proteins | sample 712P3MmetaG_FD_120478 | JGI IMG/M metagenome (GOLD analysis project Ga0182015, IMG submission 120478) | Permafrost microbial communities from Stordalen Mire, Sweden - 712P3M metaG | ecosystem: Environmental > Terrestrial > Soil > Wetlands > Permafrost | place: Sweden: Stordalen | collected... | reverse complement strand
TTTTCCCCTATATAAACTTTTGTGTGGTACCCCGTTTGCTTCCAAATACACGGTGTACTGGCAACCAAAACAGGGGTACAGTACACCTGTTTTGTTAGGGAAGGAAATTCCCTGCACGGTGACCTTATTAGGTCAAATATATGTAAGGCCCGAATTCGCATCAATGTCGGCGATTATGTTCTTCGGAAGTCGAATTACGGTTCCCGGGACGACAAACCGGCGCGGAAGCTACTTCTCCCTTGGATTGGGCCGTACAAGGTCATGTGGCATGACAAGACTCGAACGAACTACCAACTCGACCTCGGCAACGGAAACTTCCGTTGAAAAGGCACACACTTACTTCCATCGTTCTCAACTCTTGAAGCCTTACACCTGTGAGAAAAATTTGAGGACGGCGTTGATCGAGGAGTCGCGGGCTCACCAGTGTAAGGCTTAATTTGAGAACGATGAAAGTAAATGTGCGTATCTCGGAGCGTGTAATCGTGCAACCTCTTTCTGAGACTCGGACTGTTTTCTTCCAATATATTCGTAACTTCCTGCGACACAATTCGAGAGAATGATACACTCAGTGACTGGTGATACGTTCTTTGACAGATGGTTTACATACAACGATAAAATGGCCTATCACTTTGCAACCATTTCCGGAGCTCCCGTTCCTCCCGCATCGGGGCTGATCTGGGTTGGAAAGCCCGTACTTCTCCAAATTCCGCATCAACAAGATCGAAAATTGTATCATTCGAATCCAGAATCCCGGATATACGTACATATCTTGAGTGTCTCGGAGGGGCCTCTGTTGTACTAGTCGGCGTTCGCGACCGAAGCGTTGGAGTCCGTCGCCGATTTCATTGCGTACATCCCCATCTCCGAACTCAGCAATGTCTTCAAGTTCGAGACTATCAGGATGAGGTTGTTCAACTTTGTTGTACATAAGATATGCGGCGTCTGCGAGAGGGTAGGTCTGATAGACATTGGAAGTGGTGATCAAGGCGATATGGCGTTGAATTCAATTGGGATCATTCATGGATGGTTCCAATATTACACACTAGCTTCTTCAATGGAAAGAAACAAAGAAACAAACCTTCCGTCGTCGGTAAACCCATTGTCCGGAACTCCGGAGGACGATATGGTGACACTCATGCAGTCCCGATTCAAATATGGCGTCGTTCCGGAGGCTCCGAAAGCCTTTCCGGAGCGACTTTGTCAACCACCCGATCTCGCCCCCGGAATAAAATTTTTGGACTTTAAATAGATAAGATAGCTTCCAGAAGATGACTACAATAGCTCTGAACGCTTTAAATCGATTTTTGAGATGGTGTGTACAGCAAAGTGTCAAATCCATCCAGGCGCTACACAGTTGACAGGTGTAGCCAGTCACGTGGTGACTGGCTACAGTGTAGCGCCTGGGTGGCAGTGGGAACGAGGCTAGGGACCGTCGACGGTCAGTCATAAAGTTTGCATTGTATGCGCAAGGGAGTGGACCTTGTTCTCAGAAAAGCCACATCAAAACTCTCCAAGTGCAAGACCAGTCAGAGCTACTGTCCTCCCTCTCAGCTTATCGTTCCTCAGCTATTATATTCTACACGAGTGGTGAACAACCTTACGCGTAGAATGTCTCCAGGGCACGGGAACTTTTCGTCTTTGGCTCCGAATGGCCTCAAAAACGGTCCGCTTTCCTTGCCTGGCAAAAGTCCTCTCAAAGTCAAGAATTCATTGTCCAAAGATAAGGTACTCGGTATCGTGTGTAGCTCTGCTAAGTGTTCAGGAAGTTTTCAAACCTGCCAAGGAGGGTGAGGTGACATGGTATTCTTGCGGACCAAGTATGCTCCATCTAATGGGACGGTGCTGACCTTTAGCTGTGTATGATTCAAGTCATCTCGGTCATGCGAGGTAAGCTAGAGTTCCCGAGAAAGCTAATGTAGAAATTATGTTTCCATGGACATTATCCGACGAGTTCTCGAAGGCTACTTCGGATACAAAGTTAATTTCGTACAGAATGTCACCGACATCGACGACAAAGTTCTTTCTCCCCCTCGAGTCTTATTCTGACAGCCTAGATTATCATCCGTGCCCGTCAGGATTCCATTTGGAAAGACTACCTGACATCAGACCCACAGATCAAAGACGTCCAGGACAAGGTGATTGAAGCATGGAAAACGTATGCTCGAAAACTCTTTGCTACCGAGGCCCTCGATTCATATTCAATGCAAGACGACTTCCGGAGTTTCGTCGACAAGAATGCGACTTTAGAAGCCAAAAAGGACGAGAAATATACCATGCATGTAAACGCTTTGACAGTCGCACGTAAAGCAATCCTAGACAAAGATCCCGCAACTTATTTCGAGAACGTCAAAGATGTCTACTTACCCATCCTGGACAAAGAGGTACCCCTGAACTACGTAGTGTCCTTTGTCTAACGGACCAGCTAGGAGAAAAGTTCACTGAACTCTCAATCTTCAAACAATTCACCACTTTCTGGGAACAAGACTACAATCGCGACATGTCCCAACTCAACGTCCTCCCACCAACCAAAGTCATTCGAGTCTCCGATGTAGTCCCCGAAATCGTCACTTTTGTCGAACAAATCATCAAATCCGGTTCAGCATACTCCACAGCCGACGGAGACGTATACTTTGACGTCCGTGCCTTCCAAGCAAGCGGTCATCAATACGCTAAACTCAAACCCACCAACGCTGGAGACACTGAAAAACTTCTCGCAGAAGGGGAAGGAAGTTTGACTGTTGGCACTGGAAAGAAAAGTAATGTCGATTTTGCGTTATGGAAGAGTAGTAAACCCGGTGAACCTCGATGGCCAAGTTCCTGGGGAGAGGTTATCCAGGCAAAAAATATTGTGTGTTGATGGTAGGGTCGACCGGGATGGCATATTGAATGTTCGGTTATGGCGTCAATGGCATTTGGAGCAAATATGGATATCCATTCTGGAGGGATTGATTTGGCATTTCCGCATCATGATAATGAACTTGCTCAATCTGAGGCATATCATGATTGTCAGCAATGGGTCAATTATTTCCTACACACGGGACATTTATCCATCGAGGGACAGAAAATGAGCAAGAGTTTGAAGAATTTCATTACAATTCGAGAGGCTTTGGGGAAATATACAGCGCGACAGTTACGGTTGGCGTTCTTGACTACTGCGTGGGATGGGCCAATGGATTTCAAGGAAGATGTCATGGAGGAGATGAAGAGTGTTGAGGACAAAATTTCCGTGTGGTTTTCCAAAGCAGAGTTGATTTTGGAGAAAGTTGATGCTGGTGAGATTAAAGAGGCAAATCCCAAAGACAACCCCGTTGCCATTCATCTAGCAGAAAGGTTTCCCTCTTCAAGATCATGACTGATCCCAGACTCCGTGTCACGAAAGAAGAGGTCCACGATGCGCTAGCGGATAACTTCAACTCCCGTGCCGCATTGACCAAGGTTATCGATCTCATCAACGACTTGAACAAAGAATTCAAAGTTGCGAACATCTCATCAAACTACCCCGTTATCCTCGAATCGACAAAATGGTTCACTCGACTGCTCGCCGTCTTCGGCTTTGAGTCCTCTACCATCGAACGGAGATTAGGCTGGGCGGAAGATCGCGATCCACTCTACTCCCAAATTAGAAAAGCTGTCCGATACCGTGACGCAGTCCGGGCAAAAGCAATCTCCAAATCCCCAATCGACGATATCGATACCCTAAGTCATCAACTCGATACGCTCCTCCAATCTCACGATCCCAACTTCACTCCATATCTGAAAGGAATCAAAGACTTTACGACTTCAATTTCAAAGCTCACTTCTTCTAAAGCTCCTTTCACGGATTACTTGAAAGAGTCCGATCGATTCCGCGATGAGACAATGCTTGAATTAGGAGTCAGTATCGACGATACAGAATTCGGACTCGCGACGATTCGATTTGCTGATGCGTCTCGACTTGTTGCTGAACGAGACCGAATAAAAGGAGCGGAATCAGAGATTGCAGAACGTAAAGCCGCAGAGAAACAGAAACGGAAGGAGGAGGAGGAACGCAAAGCCAGAGAAAAGCTTGAAAAAGGCAAAGTCTCCCCAGCTGAAATGTTTCGTACGAAAGAGTATTCTCAGTGGGATGAAGAGGTATTGCTTTTTCAGATGTCGGGTTGACAGTAGGGCGTTCCAACACAAGATGCTGAGGGTGTTGAAATCAATAAGACAAAGAAGAAGAAGTTACTCAAGGAGCGGGATGCCCAGAAGAAATTGCATGATGCTTATTTGAAATCAACGGGCGTATAGTTAGACTCCAGAATGTAATGCATTGCTTGCTATTGTGGTATATCCGCTAAGACTGCTCAGACGCGTTAAAAAGACCATCACCCAGTGTCATGTAATTAGAAACACCACTATCTACAACCGCAATCACAACCTTGCCTCCACCTTTCCCTCCTACCGGGTCGTTTTGTGCAACTGAGTTGTAGAGCTGTTCTAGCTGTGCTAATGATGGGAAAGTTTCGCGTCCGTCGACAACGCAGATGTGGAAATCTGGCGGTCCAGGAGCTCTCCGTTTCCATTGCGGGTTGGGACGCCAGACTTCAAAGGTTACGGCGAGAGGGCGGGTGACTGCTGAGGAACTTTCCGAGAAGGTTGAAATTGGGGGTAGTGAGGCATAAATAGGATGGTACGGTCGATGAGGTCTAGCGACAAGCCACGACGGCATATACTGAAGCAATGGAAACGCCCAAATTGATACTAAAAGAGCGTAAAACGTGGTATAGATATCCAGGATGATTTGCCTCCATGACGAATCCCGTTTGTGCAGAGACGGTTTCATATCTTCGATCGCTGAAGCTGCACTTCTCTTTAGGTATCCTTGTCGGAAAACATGATATCCTGCCCTTCGCAGTTGAGAATAGATCTAAGAGTTAGATTCAAAATGAACAGAACATACCAAATAAGTATTCACTCCTCGAGCAGCTTCAATACACGCACCCCACGTACCGAAAAGACCCATCTTGAGTCCATCCTCATCGAGCAACTCCATTCTTCCCGCAGAAACCATCAACAGTGTCTCTTCTGGAAGAAGCCAATGTCCCGTCGGTCCACCAACACCGAGATTCTGAAACCAGGTTCCGGTACACAAGTCCCTTGGAACGTGGGTCATTTCGTACTCCTCGATCCATACTCCACACGATGCTCCATGCTTTCTACAATATGAGTCAGTACCGCATTTCGGCAAGGCGGGTGGGTTGTACAATCCTGCATCGAAGGAGAGAGCCGAATACATTGCGTCTCTGCCCTCTTGAAGTACGTTTTGCTGTTTCCTCGTTCCATCGGGCTCAAAGTCCTTTTCTCCTCGTTTGGGGATCTTTTGAAACTTTTTCTTGTCTTTTCTACAAAGCAGGTTAGAAGGGGTAAAATGGTAGCGGACTTACCCTTTGAACAGTCGCCGATAGTCTACGCCAGCCCCTTCTTCATCTTCTTCATCTTCTTGGACTCTGTGAGAGGTGAGGTCTTTCAACGGGTCCTCAGTTGCCTCGAAGTTGATGTCACCCATGGTTTCGGCGATGACTTGCCGCCGACGAGTTGATGAAGTTCGATGTGATCGGCGGTCGATCCATCTCAGGGAATCAAACAACTTAAGCTTAAGCTACGAATGGATCATATACTTCCAAATGAATATTAGCCTTTAGTAGTCTAATCCATCAGCTCCATCGACTTTTCTAACACCCTGATAAGCATTATTATCGACTACCATTCCCTGATATCCCCAACACCTGTATTATCTATCAGCCGCCCCATCGCAATTTCGACATCTCCTATCGCCCTCTCCATTTCGGCCTTGCATAACCGGTCCAAAACTTTAAACACATACATAGAGGTCCGTTCTGTTCCAACAATCTAATTCCGGAATTGCATTTATTCTGTTCCCAAAGGGATGCATTATCTCATTGATTGTCACGACACTAAACTCAGCCGAGAAGCAATTCAATCTCACCATAGTTCGGCGTGACATCGCCATTTCCTGAACTAAAGAATATGTTTGTTGGTTTGATATCCAGGGTGTTGAGATCGATGGCATTACCGTGAATCATCGAAGTCGGCTTTTCTTCTCGTTTGCCACGCGCACTGCTAGTCAACCAAATATCACCCAAAGACATACTTGGCCATCAACTGAGATGCTTTCCAAATATGCGGACGAAGATTGGCGAGCTTCCATTCATCCTCCGACGCCATTCCAAGGCCACGCAGTTTATTCAGCCATTGATCATCCCTGAATTATCAGTAAAGTCGTAGAGGATCTAATACTCTTCTGTCCGTGATGATTTGTCCAGGCCATTAACTCGAGATCCCGAAACACGTGGACTGGTCGAACCCGCAAGCTTGCTTGATCGGATCGGACTTGATGGAGTTCCGGAATGTCCTTGGTCTTTTGTGACCTTCCAATAATTCGTGCGCTCGGCCTTGGCAGCCCAACTCAATGCCGCATCGTAGATTATTCGAGGAATCTAAAGTCAGACTAACTCTGAGTGCGTTTTGTACAGGCTTCTGTTTGAAATCTAGTAACTTTTGTTCGGAGATGCTATTGATATCGCAAAGCAGGTAAGGTCGAATGATTGGGTATAGAAGTGACTGGGCATCGATAGGGCCAATTGACTTTGCTGCAGTAGCGAGGAAACTGACTGCACCGTTCGCTACCCATATATTCGGATGTACGACAAGTTTGACAATCGTCTTGGAGAGATCAAGGACGCTCGTTTTCTGGAATAGTCCAAGTTCTGTAAGACTAGCCAACGCATTGAAGACCTTTTCGGTTACAAACTCCTCCGCATCTTCAAAAACACATTAGAATGCCTAGAAGGAGACGTACCGGTAATGGCTTGAGTGAGTAAAGGCAGGATATAGACCTCTAAACTTTGTCCGCCGACAAATGTAGCAACTCCAACGATACTTTCGAAAAATGCGCAACGTAACATCCAGTCACGATCGTTGAGATATGTGATTAAATGGCTGAGCAGAAAGTCATTTGATCGTTGTCGTCCAAAGAACACACAAAGACTAGTGATACTCCCCAATAATGACCGTCGAACAGACGATTCCTGATCAGCGAGAAGTGCAACGACGTGATCTTGGAATGCGGACAGTAATTCTTGTCGTCCTGAATCGTAGAGAGCATCGTAAACACCTTCGCTGAATGTGTTTTCCGCTTCTTCGTCGGTGTATGAGAGAGAGCCGTTTGCACGGAGAGCTTGTGCGATGTCAAGGAAACGTGAGGCCGACGTGGCAAGGAGAGATATACAAGAGGCATACATACATCGAACGAACACATCTTTGTCGGATGGAAATTTGTTCATTTTTGGAAGGACATATTCGTAGAAAAAGAAGGCGTTGACAGCGGTGAGGGTTCGAACTGTGGAGAGCTGCTATAAGCATCATTCAAATAGAAATAGTTACCAGTTGAGTCATTGTCCGAAGAGCAGAGGCTCTGACTATCGCGACTTCGTCGTTGAGGAGAGTGATGAGATACGGTAACACCCGATCTAATTTGGATTCATCCGAGATTCTCTCACTCAATGCAAGTAAGATATCGCATGCTTCCACTTTGACGTGAGGATGTGCAGTACTTCTGATTGTCGACACAATAAGCGATAAAAAGATCAATGCTCCATCCTTGGAAGAAATGGGTTCACTCTGAAGAGGTTGACGAACCCGAAAATAATTTGGAAGATCAATTTGCACGGGGAATGGTTTGTTCGAGGATCTGCTGCTGGCGGTGGAATTGGCTTGCGACGATTGAGACGCCTCGTCTGTAATGAAGCCGAGAAAGAACGCGATTTTGTCGAAATCGTGATAGATTCGAGAGATACGTTCGTCGCCTTCGGTGGTACGTTCTGAAGCCGGCAGAGCAGTGGACCGACTACCGATGTTGCCGTCGGTAATTGAAAAGATGTATTGATGGAGGAAGGATGTAAAATAGTCTGGAAATGCTTTATCTTTCCTACACATTAGCGACAATACCGGAGAGAGGCTGTGCCATTCTTGCAAGTATTTCTCGGCAGTATACCGCTCTGCGGGATCGAGTGCAATCATATGCCGTACTAGAGACTTCCTGTCAGACAAACCCAGAGAGAGGAATCTGTACCTTGATCTCATTATCCTCAATTTTGTCGACATACAACCGAAAGGGGTCATATTCTCCCTTGCGATATTTAAACATTTGACTGAGTGAGAACAGCGGTGTGCCTTCAAGGAATAGCTCTGCTATAACACATCCCAAAGAAAATACATCCATCGCATCCGTCACAGCACCAACCTTTGTATCTCCACTAGTCAGGAACCTCTCAGGTGCGACATAGCATACACGTCGTAGAGACGTGTCGAAAAAGAATGAAAAGTCCGCTGGGTTGTCCTCTGGGAGATATGTTGGTTTAAAACACGCAAAGTCGGTGAGGTACGCCCAATTCCAGGACGTGACGAGAACGTTTTCAGTCTTGATATCTCCGTGATGAATCTTTAATCGATTTTAGTATAAAATTGGATCGTCAGGGACTTACTCCTTTAGCATGACAGTCACGGAGTCCGCAAAGCAGTTGAAAAGTGATCCAGCGCTTCTCGATGGATTCCAGAAAAGGGCGAGTGCTGGGTCTGTTAGAATGCAATTTCATGAGAGATATGTTGGAACCTGATTCTGTCATAAAGACTCCCGTATAAGTGCTGACGAACCAAGTAGCCTGCCTTCTCTGTTTCTATACAGCGAATGTACGGGAAAGCATTTGGAACATCTACCAAGGCGTCTCTCTCCTCTAAAACTGGTTAGACGTCCCAGACTGAAAGAATACCTCCGAGTTGTCGCACCCATTTCGCTACTGAAACGCTCATGCTGGGTTTGACGAAGATTTTGACAACAACATGTCCAAATCGGGACTTTCCACGGATCGTCTTGAGGAAACGAGCAGAGTTCAAGCTGATGACGAGTCAACAACAAAAGGGAGATGTTTGTTACCTCTTTTGATACTGGACGTCTCCAAGTTCAGCGACATAAGAGTCAACTGCCGCAGTTGTTGACGACGGTGTAATCGTGGACAGATTTCCACCCATGCTCACTCCAATATCTCTTTTCCTTCGAGTTCTGTTAGAAGTTGTCGTGACCCATCATTCTCGCCCGCCTTGATCGGCGCTCCAGATTTTTGGATCCTTAGTCGCCATCAAAATCCGAGTGATCTCACCTGCCAAAAAGGGACATCGTCGTTCATCATTTTGTGCTTGAAGTCCTGTTCAGGATCTCGTCATTGATACAAACAAATGTCTACGGAAATGAAGCCCTCTAAACCACCAAAGGAAAGCACCCCCAACGATGACTTGCAGTCGATCTCCCTCGTCGCCATCTCAGACACACACTCAGCTCACGCCAAAGTGAAATTCGACCCAAATTCTTCCCCGGACATATTTATCCATGCTGGAGACCTTACCAATTTCGGAACGAAGAAGGAACTGGAAGCTCTGATTGATTGGCTAGCCAGTCTTCCCTTCAAGCACAAAATCGTTATCGCCGGTAACCATGATATTGGTCTTGACAAATCGTCTGTCTCCAAGTCACCACGTAGCCGACATGGCACTTACCCTACCGGAAAAGAGACAGATGAACTCATCAAAGCCTTCAGAAAGAATAAAATCATCTATCTTACACCCGAACGACCTACCGCGGAAATCGAGGTTAATGGTGTGAAACTCAACATCTTCGGGTTGCCGCATTCTCCTGATTTCTTAGGACCGGATGCCTTTATGCGAGATCGGGATGAAGATACATGGGCGTGTTGTCAAGGGGAAAAGAAGTATGATATTATGGTTTCACATTCTCCACCGAGGGGATTCTTAGATGAGGCTGGGCAGATTCGGCATGTGGGTTGCGACCATTTTCTGGCTGCATTGAAAAGGGTGAAACCTTATGCCGCCGTTTTTGGACATGTTCATGAAGCAAGAGGAACAAAGACAGTGATTTGGGATGACGGAAGTTCTACCTTTCTATGTAACCCGGCAAGCTACGATCACTTCGATGGGTCGGTCTCTCCGCCCGTATGCTTCACGATCAAAGTCCCCAAATCTCGAGAATCTTTGTCTTCCAAGATGTCTGGTTTGTTGGGTCGTCTTTCTCTAGCTTCGAAATCCGTCGAGGGTAACAAACCTTCAGGCTAGAATAGAGGCTACTTTGGAGAGTACTGGGGTTAAAGAGGATAGACTTTGCTTTGGAATAGATAACTTTCTGACGATAAGATCGGTGTGATGCACCCGTTGGAAGACACACCATCGAATCTTCTTAGAGCCTCTTCACTAAATTTCCAAGCAACCACATTGAGACCAAGTTGGATGTAAGTTT
>Ga0182015_10007826_pt1 | contig 10347 bp, 5 predicted proteins | sample 712P3MmetaG_FD_120478 | JGI IMG/M metagenome (GOLD analysis project Ga0182015, IMG submission 120478) | Permafrost microbial communities from Stordalen Mire, Sweden - 712P3M metaG | ecosystem: Environmental > Terrestrial > Soil > Wetlands > Permafrost | place: Sweden: Stordalen | collected... | reverse complement strand
CGAGAAAATTTGGGCAGAACTGAGCGATTTGGTTGAAGCGATTCCAGAGTTTAGTGAGTCGGAGAGAGAGCAGACGGGTTCGTTGGTGTTGCAGATGGTAAGTGTGTTGCCTAGACGGGAGAGCGGGGCGGAAAAGTGTCGGGTTTGTGGGAATTTGGTTGTTACGGAGAGGTGTTATGAGTGTGAAAAGTTGGGTGCGTTGTTCAAGTTGTTGGGGATTCGAGGGAGGAAGAGGGCGCAAAAGGAGGGGACTTTTGTTGAGTTTCCTGATGAAATTGAGGGGGAGGCAACGGATGGGGAGGATTATGAGGAGGAGACGGATGGAGAGTTTTATGACGATGAAGTTGACTCGGAGGATACATTTGTGGAATCTCATGAAACTTTGTCTGACACTTCCGAGGAGGAAAAGAATGAGCTACAAATACCAGAAATCGTTATAACTTTTGTAGACTAGGGGAATAAAATTTAACAACAATATAAACGCTTGTAATTTCAAAAGCCGAGTCATTGCCATCTAATCGCCGTGCATTTCCATATCTTTCGACAGCGCCACGCCGATCGCCGCAGTGACTCATTCCCAAAACGGCAGAAATAAAGTCCTTTTCCTCCGCCGACTTTTATCTCGCTCACCATCATCAACCCACCATGTCCACTCCAACCCAACCAGACATGTCCCCAGAGACAAAAGAAGACTCTATCTACATCAACAGCGTCCTAAATTACTGGTTTCGCACCTCCTTCCCACCACCTGAAGACGCCCCCTTTCGTTCCTGGTGGTTCAATGATACCCCCGAACAAGACGCCGAAATACTCGGTTTCTTCAACCCGCTCTGGTGCCATGTCGTACGGGACGAGAACATGCGAACACGATGGTCAACCATTCGGGAGGGGAAAATGGCATTATTGATTCTATTGGATCAAATGCCTCGCAATATGTTTCGTGGGACAGCAAATATGTTTGCTTCTGACTCGCTCGCCTTGCCACTCGCAAAGGAAATGGTCAACGATGATCTCACTTCTGTGGAGAAGATGTTTGTATTCACAGCGATTCAACATGCCGAGTCCTTTGAATGTGCGAAAATGGCGGAAGAGGGCCTTAAAACCCTCGTGAAGAACATGGCAGGTCAAAAACGTCAAAGGAAGTACATGAAACTTCTCCCCGCCGCAAAATCATACGTCACAATGCTCGAGAATTTCAAACGTTATCCTCATCTCAATTCTATCCTCGGTCGTGTCTCCACTGAACAAGAAACAAAATACCTCATGATTCACAACAAGAAGGTCCTCAAATCTGTCAAGAAACCGAAACCTGTTTCCACATCCACAAGAAACACGACACATACAAAACCGACTGTTTCGTTAGTGGGGTTTGAGGGACCGACTCGTAACATTCGACCGATGAGGATATTGGTGTTACATGGCTTCCGACAAAACGCAACGGTCATTCGAGACGCATTGAAACCGATGATGAAAGCATTGAAACCATACCCCATTGAATTCGTCTCGTTGAGTTCTCCCATGGTACATACTCCTGGAACCACCGACTTTGGAGTCTCGAAAGTCACACCGCATGCGCATTCATCGGCTCTTCCAGCAGAGTATTTACGTTGTTGGTGGAACGCCTCTGACGATGGGAAAGAGTACCTTGGATGGGATAGCTCGGTTCGTTTCGTACAACAAGCGTCACAGGGACAAAATTGGGATGGAATCATTGCCTTCAGTCAGGGCGCGACATTGACTTCTTTGCTCTGTGCGGTATCTCAAGTCAACTTTACACGGTTTGCAGTCCTTATCTCCGGGTCGCCGTCTCGTGCAACGGCTCATCAAACGTTATTCCACGACACAATGACGGGGGAACCAAAACGTATTGCGGGGGTGAAAACGTTGAATATCTACGGGAAACAGGATACTCATTTGGGTACTCCGGAAGAAATGAAGGAGCGGACCGTGAAGTTGGCAGAACGGTTTGAAGAGGCTGAGATTTTGGAACATGGAGGGGGACATTTTACTCCGCAATGGTGGCCGTGGGAGAAGATTTGCGAATTTATTTTGAAGCAAGCGGTACCGTTGCCGGATAACTTTGGATTGGATGGGGGAAACCTTTATATTACAATGAAGGATGAGGATTGTGTTACGGTTGAAGAACGATTGCAAAAGCTCAAGGAATATGCGGAAATAATCAAAGTCCTCGATCGTCAGCAGTCTATCGACCTTCGTCCGCCCACCGTTCGAACTCGTGCTCTACAAAATTTCATCGGTAAGACCCTCCGTGACGTCAATGCTGATGGAACAGAGGAGCGTCAAGCAATGGAAAGCAAGAACAAGACCGTCTACGAGTATTACAATATCCTATACGACAACTGGCACCGTTTCTGCCAAGACACGGACAAAATTGATGAGACGTTCTTGGACGATCTTTTCGTTTTGACATTCTACGTGTATACCGTTTCTACACATACAAACAGAAACTACTTCCAATCAATGCTCGCGCAACTCGCTGTCGCCGTTCCCGACTACATCGTCAAACGATTCCCCCTCATCGTCAAGTACAGCTCGTGGGAAAAACTCAATGATCTCGTCTCAATCATCTGGGATCTCATGATTGGCGACACCCAACCAAAAAAGTCCGACCATGTTCTGGATACCTGGAAACACTGGACCATTACACCCACCCTCCAAGAAACCGCCCGACACCTCTACAAAGCGATCCTCGATTACATGGGCACCACACTCCGCCAAGACGCCGCCGTCATCACCGGTCAATCAAATTCTCTATCCGGAGAAGAAGGAGAGGGAAACGATTTCACCCAACTCTCATTCCTTGCGAAAAGTATCCCCCGAATCAAAGGATCATTGGACAATCAAACCCATTTTGCAAGAGATCTCGCATTATGGCTTCGTCCCATGAAAACCGAGGCGGATAAATTGACTGCGTACGTCGGATACCAGAAACTCGTCCGTTCAATCTGCAAGGTTCTCGAAAACGCAAGTTCCGAACTCTCGAATCATACAAAAGGACAAGAACTCGAGAAAATCCCTCGACTGACGTTGGAGGAAAGGGAAGCTATTCTTGCGATGCCCCCCAACGTGTTCGTTACTACACCGGAAGAAGTTCCCGTCGCACCATGTCCGATTCAAGAGTTGCAACCGTTGATCTCATATTTGAGTACCAACGCACCCGTCCCGAAGGAAAACGTCAAATTTGTCCGTGGAGTTGTCGTTCCCGTCAAGACTCCCACGGGGGGATCCAAAGGGGTGTTGGATTTGTGCAAACAAGTCGTTGGACCAGAGGGAGTTACGCCCCTCTTGGACGGTCTATCGTTGTGTAAGGGCGTCGAGGGATTGTTGCTGGGAAATAACGTCACTGGAAGTAAAGGAGCGAGAGAAATCGCGAGATACATCCGTCGGTCGAGCTCGCAAATCACGGCTTGGTATCTGGGAGGAAATCAATTTGGACCAGAAGACATTGGTGTCATTTTCACGGCATTGGAGAAAGATTCAAAAGTCCTTGCAATTTGGTTGAAACGAAATCCAGTTTTACCGGCCGGAATGCAACATATCGCGAAATCATTGTCTGTCAATCGTACTCTGACGACACTCGATCTCAGTAATTGTGGCCTTCTCGACGAGGGATGTACCACGCTTTTCCGAACGGGGATGATGCACAATCGAACGATGAAACATCTGTATCTCAATACAAACGGGATTACCGGCGTCGGAACCAGTGTCATTGCGGAATATTTTGAGAAGGGAGGGAATATGGAGTCGTTATATTTGAGTTGTAATCCCCTCGGAGACGACCCCGTCAAACTACTCGCCCAGTCGTTGAAGGGGAACCCTCACCTCGTCCGTCTCGGTCTCGCCAGTTGCGCAATTGGAATAGTTGGGATCACCGCCCTGGTCGACACTTTCCCCACCCTCCCCAAACTCGAATACTTGAATCTCGGATTCCTCAAGGGGACGTACATTTTCAACGGTCTCCCTAATTACCTCGGTTACACGGGTCTCGAACTCCTCTGCTCGGTCATGCCGCACATGCGCGCTTTGAGATATCTCGACATCAATCATAATCAAATCCCGCCTAAAGGTCTACATTTGCTTTATCTGACGTTGTGTTCTCTCCCTGAGGGACACGGATTGACGTCGTTGTTGGCGGGACAGTTTGGACAGCATCGTTCAGAATTGGTGGATTTGCAATTGAAGGACAAGTTGGCGCAGAATAAGATTCTTTGGGGGAAGAGTGTTATTGGAGGGACGGATGAGAGAGAGTGGAAGATAGCTGGGGAGGAGTTGGCTGATCGTGCTCTCTGTCCGGATCATGTCAGGGAAATTATGAGTACTACTCGTAATATGAACTGAATTACTCTTCATGCTTACGATTGTCGCGTTTGTTCTGGAGGGAGTTGAGGAACAAAGTCAAAATCTCACTCTCGTATCTCGAAATTGAGCTCAATAGTTTCTCCTAATTCTTTTTCTTAGCCTATTTGCGATGAGATCCTGCATGAAGTTGAGGACTACAATTGATGTAATCCCAGAAATCCTCGTTTGAATAATATCTTTTTGTATGTGATCCGGTATCAATGTTTGTAAAATTCAAATGAATCTCCGGTCGAGAATTCCTCTTCCTCATTAAGCCTCTTGGCAGGAGTTTGGTGATTCCATCACAATGCGTTTGATTTGCAAACTTGGGCGATTTTCCCTTCCGTTTTCCCCGATCGACCTCTACATCAAACCACACTCGATTGACTGCCTCGGAGTCTTCCAAGTCCTCGCAGTCCTCCAAGTCATCACAGTCCTCCAAGTCCTCGAAATAGTCCTGGAAAGGTTCGATTGAAGTCGAAACCCACAGCAAACCGCCCCATCGAACAAAACCCTCTCAAAGAAATCGTCGTCGAAAATTATTATCCAGCACATCCAACGACATTTGCCCCCCCCACGATGGCAAAACGGATCCTCGTCACAGGCATTACGACTGGCTTCCAGCCTCAATCTCCCGTCTACACCCTCCCACAACGTACGGAATGGCATCAATTCGTTAAAAACATGGACAATGTGACCCTTTATGTCCAAGCGCTTCACTCGTTGATGACTCTTGATCAATCTGAAGCGCTTTCGTTCTTTCAGATCGGGGGTTCATCTCTGCATTTTCTCATCTGATCATTAGGTATTCATGGTTTGCCTTATACCCCATGGAACGATGTTCAGGGAGACAATCCCACACTCGGTTATTGCCACCGTGGCCGTACTTTGGACCCGTTTCCCATTCCTAATTGTTAGTGGTGACATTTCCCACCTGGCACCGTCCGTATGTTGCTCTCTACGAACAACTTCTTGCCGCTCAATTCCCAACCATCATCCAAATGTACAGCGCTGCGAATCCCAGTCTCGCCTCTCAACTCTCCAATTCTGCCCAGGTGTGGCGTCTCCCTTATTGGGATTGGGGTCTCGACTCGAGCATCCCCGATGAGTGGTCTGCGACAACTATCAATGTTTGGGCCACGGATGGAGGCGTCACTGCCGTGGCAAATCCCTTGAACAACTATGCCTTCCACCCTATTGACGGATCCTTCTCCGACGAGTTCATTGTATGGCCCAAGACCCTCAGGCAACCCACTCACAACGGGTGGGATGCCAAATCGCATCCAGAGATCGCGAATCAAGAGCTCGCTGCCGCCCAGCTTGATCGGTTGATTCTGGACATATTCCCTCGGGACAAGTTCTTCGTTGATCCGTGGGGATCGTTCTCTGACCATGAGTGGAAGGTCACAAGCCCCATCGAAGGATACCGAACTTCCCTGGAAGATGTACACGACAAGGTCCATGAGGCCATAGGCGGCTTGGGATATGGGATCCACGTCGATGGCGGGCTTCGATCCTATCTTCTTCCTCCATCATGCCCAAGTCGACAGACTTCTCTCTCTTTGGCAGGCGGTCAATCCAAATCTCTATGTGTCTCCAGGTCCAGATTACGTAGGCTACATCCCCTTATGCGACCTTTGCTGACGAAAGGCTCTTTTATTCGAAAAGTAGATCACTCGCTAGTGACTGTCGACGAAAACTCGCCCCTCCACCCTTTCATGAAATCAGAGACCGAATTCTTCACCTCCAAAGACGTCCGATCGACGGGAACGTTTGAGTATACCTACCCGGATATTAGTTCCGCGGGAAACATGTCACCTGACAGACTTTCGGGGTATCTTTTGGCGACTGTCAGATCCCTTTATGGAGCGAGAGATCAGGAAGAAGGGAGTGCAGTCGAGTTGATCAGATTCTGAATATTCCGTATACAGTCCATATCTACGTAGTCGACATACGTATTCAGTTATTCACGCTTGAGAGAAGTTACAGCCTGATTGATGCTGGTTTAACCTATATTTACCAGATTGAAAATTACGCCTAGAAATGGGAATCTCGGCCGATTCACTGCATTTCGATATAAAATACGGTGGATGGACTGACTGAAAAGTTACTGGCGAACTCAAGAGCGAAAGACTGGGTTCAATAGAGGATAGGAATCTGCCGGAATCCCGGACAGCAGATTAGATAGACTGGACCTTGTTCTTCTATGAAAAGCTAACGAACTCTCTTCTCCATGCAATAAGATACTTCCGCACGAGATCTGGGTCACATTGATAATACGGATCCGAGTACTCTAGAATGAATTCTGCAACTCGAACCGGAGGTGAGTCATAAAGCGTATGTAAAGGAGATGGACGACCGGGCTGAGATTTTGCAGAGTTTGCCGCTTCCGATCGAGCAAGAGATTCGAGGAAAATAATTTGATTTCGTTTGATTTTGTCGAGAACCAGTTGTGAATATTTGCCAGCCTCCAAGGTCGGCCAACGGAGTTTAAGGAAAGATGGAAAGAAACCAAATTCAAGCCAGGTTACCGTATGAGCGCTATCCCAGTCAAGGACCGCCGAGAGCTGAAGATTTCCATCGGAATCCCTCTCAAATAGACAATTGTGGATATCCAGGTCGCCATGCATGATTGGAAATGAAACGGAATCGTGGTCCGATAGACTGGAGGCAGCCTGTTCGTATAACGAACAAGCACGCAGGGATTTCTTCTCGTCTTCGCGTGTTTTCGATCTCCATTCCGTATGGCTTGCGGAAATTTTACTAGCCTCATATTTGAAGAATTCGACAGAGGTGCTGAACGGACCATAATAATTGCCATGTGCATCCACAAATGGACCGACATGGAATTCTCCATCGTGTGACTGAAAAATACGACCAACTTTAGGGAAAACCACGCTGCTCAATTGCCATACAACATCTGCAAGCCGCGAATAAACAACGTTTAGATCGTCGTCCACAAGCATTTCTCCGCTCCCTCCAACTTCCGTACCCCTCATTGCCTCCATGAGAATATAGCCGGCTCCGATAGAGCTTGTGGTCCGATCACTTTCAAACGCGTAGATTTCTGGAATGGGGATAGATGTTCGACATCGAACTAGACGCATCGTCGCCACGGTAGACTCGATTTTTGCTTTGGTGCAGGCGGAATCAACGCTTGTTTCGACGCAATGGACTCTGAAAATCCAGGATACATCGTTCTCGAATCGGACGTCGAACACGGCGTTGTACATGCCATGTGTGAAGCGAAGGACTTTAGACCCAATTCCGTTGTTTGCGAGTGACGCAACGCGCTCCAGGGCGTTCACGTTAATTTCGGCGAATTTCGGGTTGTTGTCAGCGAAGCTCTGCCACTTGTCCAAAAATCTCCAGTTGGAATCAGCCATTGACATCTTGAGGCAACGATAACGAATATAGTGGTGACTTAGAATATTGTTCCGTGAGTACTTCCCGACGGGCGTGGGCGGTCGCGTGCGGCCGTCACTGCGGCGTGAGCAGACTTTTAGCGCGGTTGTAATTTAAATATGTAAATCACCCGAGTCCTTCGGACTCCTTCCGCTCCACCTGAACATAAAAATGTGGGGGTCCAAAAGTATATATTGGAAGAGCACGAGACTAGTGCTTCCCCGCTCATTCTCTCACACATCGTTCATTCCTCAAGATCAGTTGACTTCGTGAAATCAAAATGCACTTCCAATGGTCGATGCTGCGCCTCTACAAAGATACCAAGTTCGTATGTGGTAATTTTGGCCATCATGTGTCGACTAGCGAGACAACTTGCCCCAAATGCGGTGCCAAAAAGTAACCCTTCGGGGACGTTCTATGCTTGTGTATGAGCCCCTTCCCTCATTTAGGAGTTAACATTTAGTCGAAGATCTCCTACGGTTGTCAGTCAGTTTTGCTATCTTTGTTTCTATCTTTCATTGTGTCCTGTGCTTGACTTGCGTCATGCTTGGATGGAATTGATTGCCCGTGCAATGTCTTCATGAATATGTGGAGTATGTGTTAATTAAAGGGAAGTTTATTATATCTATCGTATATTTTCACATATAGAAAATTCGATCTGGCATACGAGCATATACTTTCGGCCAATTCCAAACATTTGAGATCGTCAGATCCGATCTGTTGAACTGAGAGAATTCAAGGTGCCATTGCCGTTTTACCTGATGGCAGGCAGAGTTGATTCTATTCGATATGCGTCTCGTGATGGCGTGTGACATATCGAATCACAAGAGACTCGAGAGTACTACTCAACATTTCAAATTCCTATATTCCAATCCCGCACGCAATGAAAGAAGAAAATAAAAGGAGAGAAACAAACTTTTAAGTTTGTCTAACAGAGAAATCCACATTAAATGACCCCACGCACACTCACAGACGGGCAACATGTCCCCACTCTACTGAACCCCCTTTGTCGCCCTTAACGGATCATCAACATGTAATCCCAACGCTTCCTTCAACAGTGTCTCCTCCTCATGTTTATGTTGATACTTGTTCCCCGTAGCAACACTACTCGTCAGTTACTAACTCAAAAATACCCTCGCGGAGATGGGGGAGAGGGGGATGACCTTGCGCTGGGACCACGTCCGGCGTAGGTGACTTCCATGCCCGAGAATTTGGTCTCTTTGAGGAGAGTTTGTAGTCTAGGTTGAACGAAGGTCCATCCTCCGGCATTCAAATGTTCTTCCTGTGCCCAGACAATCGATTCCAAGTTGGGATACGATTCAATGTTATTCTTGACACTGACGAACGGGAAAGGATGGAACTGTTCAATCCTTGTCACCGCAACATCTACAAAACAATCGTCAGTCTCTGTGCATACGAGCCCCCCTTGGAGCAAGCGTCGGATTGGGGGTGGGGTGGGTGCTTACCATCGATCTTTTGATTTGCTCTCTCGCGATGGATAGCAGCCCAAACTTGTCCAGAACAGAGGATAAGTCGTTTAACTTCCTCCTTGGGTTTAATCTTCCACTCGTCCTGCTCATGCGCCGTATCTCCCAACACACGATGGAAATAATTATCTCCCTGGAAATCCGCAAGTTTCGACCGTGCAAGAGGATGACGCAACAACGATTTTGAAAAGAAGAAAATGAGCGGTTTACGGAACTCGCGATGAATTTGACGACGGAGAACATGGAACACATTGGCGGGTGTAGTGCAATAAACGACTTGCATGTTACAATCCTACCAAAATCAACCTCTGCGCGGGTTGGAGGAGGGGGGCGGTTACCTGATGTTGACGATTGATTTTATCTTCCGAGGGGAAGACACGGGGGTCTTCGTTACAGAGTTGTAAGAACCGTTCAATACGACCAGATGAATGTTCTGGTCCTTGTCCGTCGTATCCATGTGGCAAACTCAACACCAATCCCGATCGTTGTTGCCATTTTGACTCTCCCGAAGCCAAAAACTGATCAATGATACATTGCGCGTTCTACTCATCAGCCTCGCTCGTGGGACGGGGTGGGGGTTACATTTGCAAAATCTCCAAATTGCATCTCACACATTACCAAAGCTTCCGGCGAACTCAAACTATACCCATACTCAAACCCCAAAACCCCATACTCACTCAACGAACTATTACAAATGACAAACGTCCCCTCCTTCTCCCCTGGCACATGCATCAAAGGCACATACGTCTTCTCCGTCTTCTGATCGTGTAAAACAGCATGTCGTTGCGAGAATGTCCCCCTCTCTACATCTTGTCCGGAAACGCGAACGTGATAACCCTCTTTGACGAGGGAGCCAAACGCCAGGGCTTCGGCGGTCGACATGTCTACGCCGGTGTCTTCCGAGATTGATTTTCCGCGGTTGGCGATGATTCGTTTCAAGTTTGAGTGGACGGAAAAGTCTTGTGGGTAGGAGGAGATTGTGTCGCCGATTTGGAGGAGGGTTTCGTGGGTTACGGAGGTGGGGAGGTGGGGGAGGACTTTTGTGGCTAGGTCTTTGGGGGAGGCGAAACCGTTCCAGGAGGAGGTGAGCCATTCT
>Ga0182015_10007824_pt1 | contig 10349 bp, 8 predicted proteins | sample 712P3MmetaG_FD_120478 | JGI IMG/M metagenome (GOLD analysis project Ga0182015, IMG submission 120478) | Permafrost microbial communities from Stordalen Mire, Sweden - 712P3M metaG | ecosystem: Environmental > Terrestrial > Soil > Wetlands > Permafrost | place: Sweden: Stordalen | collected... | reverse complement strand
CTGCGGCGTGGTCGCGGCGTCCGAACCGGCGTTCTGGGCCGGGTTTGATCGTTCATCGGCTTCCAGTTTCGCCGATTATTTCCATCATCTGACCGATATCGAACCCCGCCGGGCCGCGCGTTACGGCATCGACCATTATTCCTGGCTGTGCATCAACGCCAAGGAAGCCGAAAACGTCGCCCTATCTCGAGAAGTTATCCGCCTGATCCCGCCTCTGCTGGATCATCCGCGCGTGCTTGGCATCGGAGAAATCGGCCTCAATAAAAACACCGCGAACGAAATCACGATCTTCGAAGAACAAGTCGATCTGGCCGCCCGATACGATCAACTGATCCTCATCCACACTCCGCATCTGGAGGACAAGCACAAAGGCACCGCAATTATCTGTGACATCCTGAAGAATGACCGCCGAATCAAACCCAGCCGTGTTCTGATCGACCACTGCGAAGAGCACACCATCCGCTTGGCCCGCGATTGCGGTTTCTGGTGCGGCCTCACCATTTATCCTGTCAGCAAGGCAACCCCGCAGCGCGGCGTGGACATGCTCGAGCAATTCGGCCCTGAACAAATCTGCGTCAACAGTGCCAGCGACTGGGGCGAATCAGGGCCTCACATGCTCATCGACACCCTTCTCGAATTCCGACGCCGCGGACATAGCCAGCGGGAGGCCCGCGACATCTTTTATAACAATCCGTGTCAATTCTTTGGACAATGTCCCAAATGGAAGCTGAAAATTCAGTCCGAATGAACCGCCGGCGGCCATTTCAACCAGACAGCCTGCGAATCTGACAAATCGCGATTGCCGCGGTAAAATTCAACAATACAGGAAACGGTCAGAATCCGATGGACAACGCATATCTGGAAATCAAGGAACAAAAGGGCGCCCGGCAAATTCCGCTGGACAGCGGGCCCCTCACCATCGGCAGGAATTTCACCAACCTGCTGGTGATCGAGGAACCCCTCGCCAGCCGGTTCCACTGCGTCATCGAAAAAAACTCCGACGGTTTCCATGTCCGAGACCTGGAATCGCGCAACGGAACAACGCTCAACGGCAAACCGCTCCGCGGCGAAGCCACGTTCGGTCCCGGTGATATCGTCAAAATCGGAAACACGGAAATGAAGCTGGTGGTTCCCACGACCCGCCCATCATCCGGTCTGCCCAGCAAGCTCGCCGCCGACACCGCCATGGCGGAATTGGCCGATCTCGTCAGCGACAAGGACGAAGCCGACGATGAAGAAGGTGGCTCCTCCGAACCCGTCCGCGCCGCCAACGAATACGAACGCCAACTGCGCGAGCGCGTCGACATCCTGGCCGACAGGACCTTCAACGACCGGCAGATCGCGCTCATCAACGCCCGCGGCAAGCTCGCCTATCCCGCCGACCCTAAACGGGACGTCGGCGAAGCGATCACCATTCTTCGGCTCATCATGCTCCTCTGCTTCCGGAGCCGCGCCACCGATATTCATGTCGAGTCGAAGATGGACGATGTTCACGTCCGCATCCGCGTCGATGGCACCATGGTGGATGCGGTCAAGCTCAGCAAGGAACTTGGCGTCAAGCTTCTCTCCGCGGTCAAAGTGATTTGCGACATCGACATCGCCCAGCGCAACATTGTCCAGGAAGGCCATTTCAGCGCCCGCGTACCCACGAAAACGAAAAAAGAAATGATCGAACGGCGCGTCGATTATCGCGTCAGCTTTGCTCCCGCGATGCACGGCCAAAAGCTCGTCGTCCGCGTGCTCGACACCGCCAACGCCCCGCTGCACATTGATGATCTTCAGCTTCCTGTTAAGGCTCGCGAGATTATTCGCCGAACCAGCGAGCAGGATGCGGGAATGATTCTTGTCTGCGGGCCGACCGGCTCCGGGAAGACAACCAGCCTTTATGCCATTCTCCGCGATATTGACATCAGCCAGCGCAACGTCGTCACCATCGAAGATCCCGTTGAAATCCAACTGGACGGCGTGACGCAAATTCCCGTGAACGAGTCGCAGGGAAATTCATTCTCCGCCCTGCTTCGCAGCGTGCTGCGGCAGGACCCGGATGTGATCCTTGTCGGCGAAATCCGCGATGCCGAAACCGCCCGCGTCGCCGTGCAGGCGGGCATGACCGGGCATCTGGTTTTCAGCACCGTCCACTCCCGCGACACCATCAGCGGCATGTTCCGTCTCCTCGATCTCGGAGTTGAACCCTACGTCGTCGCGTCAGGCCTCCACGTCGTCGTCGCCCAGCGCCTCGTCCGCCAGCTCTGTCCGCATTGCAAGGTCGCCAAGGCTCCGACCGCCGCCCAGGCCAAAAAGCTCGCCAGCGTCGGACTCACCAACGTCAAGCAGGTTTTCCAGCCCAAGGGATGCAAGAAATGCTTCGGCACCGGGCATTTCGGCCGGCGCGGTGTTTTTGAAGTTCTCGTGGCCACACCAAAACTTCGCGATGCGATTCTGAAAAATCCGACGATCGAAGGCTGCCGCAGCGCGCTCACGCCCGAAGGGTATATCCCAATGGAAGACAGCGGCTATCGCCTGGTCGCCGAAGGCGCAGCCGGTTTCGACGAGGTTGAAAAAACCATTGCGTGACCGCGACGCCGTCAACTTGGCAAATGAAACAGCCAGCGTGCCACCTCGGCCTGAACCAGGGCAATCGGGATGAAAATATTTGTCCCCAACGAATCCGCAACCGGCGAGACCCGCGTCGCGCTCGTCCCCGGAGTCTTGCGCCGATTGATCCTTCCCGGCATTGAGGTACTCATTGAATCCCACGCCGGCGTCCTTTCCGCTCATAATGACGACGCCTATAGCGCCGCGGGAGCAACCATTGTCTTTGCCGATGAGTGGACGAACGCTGACGTCGTCCTCACCGTCGGCATGCCCAGCGAAAGCCAGATCCGTCAGATGCGCAGCGGCGCTGTTCTCGCCGGACTTTTGTCCCCGCATCGCAATATCCCACTGATCGCCATCGCGGCCCAGTGCGGCATTATCGCGCTGGCGCTGGAATATTTGCCGCGCATCACCCGCGCTCAGGCAATGGATGCGCTCTCTTCGCAGGCCAACATCGCCGGCTACAAATCTGTGATTATTGCGGCCGAGCATTCGCCCCGGATTTTTCCGATGCTGATGACCGCCGCCGGAACGATTCAGCCGGCCAAGACACTGATCATCGGCGCCGGCGTCGCCGGTTTGCAAGCGATCGCCACTGCCCGCCGGCTCGGCGCCCTGGTCAGCGCCTATGACGTTCGCCCCGCCGTCAAGGAGCAGGTGCAAAGCCTCGGTGCGAAATTCGTCGAGCTTCCGCTGGAAACCGCCTCCGCCCAAGATGCCGGTGGATACGCCCGCGAGCTTTCCCCCGAGCAGCAGCAAAAACAGCGCGATCTGATGGCCCGCGTAGTCATCGATTCCGACGTGGTCATCACGACAGCCGCTATTCCCGGCAAGCCTGCGCCGAAGCTTATTCCGGACGATGTCGTCGCGCGAATGCACCGGGGCGCGGTGATTGTCGATCTGGCCGCCGAGAGCGGCGGAAATTGTCAGTCCACCGAACCGGGCCGGATTATCGAGAAAAACGGGGTGACGATCGTCGGACTCACCAATGTCGCCGGCACGGCCCCGTTCCACGCCAGCCAGATGTATGCGAATAATCTCGTCAACCTCATGAAGCTCATCCTGACCGCCGACGCCGGGCTGAAAATCGATCCGGCCGATGAGATCATCGCAGGCATTCTACTTTGCCAGGGCGGCGGGATTGTTCACCCCCGGATCAAGGAGGTCCAAAATCATGCCTGATTTCACGTCGCATCTGTACGTTTTCATACTGGCCGCGTTTCTCGGCCTGGAGGTGATCCGCCGGGTCAGTCCGCTTTTGCATACCCCGCTGATGTCCCTGACGAACGCGATTTCCGCGATCAGCGTCATCGCCGCGATCGAGCTCGCCGGCGCACGCCAGACCACGCTTTCCACGGTGCTTGGAACCGTCGCCGTCGCGGCGGCTTCCGCCAACGTCATCGGCGGGTTCATGATCACCGATCGCATGCTCAGAATGTTCAGGAAGAGGAAGCCATGACCCCAATTCTGGCTACGCTCGACCCTGAAGAACAGGCCGCGATTACCACGGCAATCGCAACTGCGACCTATGTTCTGGCGGCGGCGCTTTTCGTCCTGGCTTTGAAATGGCTCAGTTCTCCCTCCACCGCCCGCCGCGGAAATCTCACCGGCGAAATCGGCATGGCCGCCGCGATCGTGGGAGCTTTGCTCAATCACCACATCATTTCCTACGAATGGATCATCGTCGGATTCGCAGTCGGCGCGGTCATCGGCATTCCCATGGCCGTCTTCATGCCCATGACCGCCGTCCCACAGCGGACCGCGCTTTCGCACGCTTTCGGCGCGCTGGCCGCGGCGCTCGTCGGAACCGCCCATTATTTCCTTTTCGATCTTCACCATGCGCCCCCCACCGCACTAATCATGTTCTTTCTCTGCATTGAAGTGCTGCTGGGAGCGTTAACCTTCACCGGAAGTCTTATGGCTTTCGGCAAACTTCAGGACCTGCTGCCCACGAGGCCGCTGACCTATAAGAATCAAAATCTTTGCAATTTCGCGCTCCTCGCCGCTGCCGTCGCCTGCGCGGCCACGCTCATTGTGCATCCTCAGGCTTCATGGCTCTTCCCGATTCTTCTGCTGCTGTCACTCACGTTCGGCGTGCTGCTGATCCTGCCCATCGGCGGCGCCGACATGCCGACCGTCATTTCACTGCTCAACAGCTACGCGGGTTTGTCGGCGAGCATGATGGGATTCGTGCTCAACAACAAGCTCCTGATTATCGCCGGCGCTCTGGATGGCGCCAGTGGTCTGATTCTCAGCATCATCATGTGCCGGGCGATGAACCGCAGTTTTGTCAACGTACTCTTTGGCGCTTTCGGCCAGGTGCAAACCTCCACTGACACTGCCGAAAAGAAATCGGTCCATGCCACCAATCCCGAAGAAGCCGCCCAGATTCTCGAAGCGGCGCAGAAAACCATCATTATTCCCGGCTATGGCATGGCCGTCGCACAGGCCCAGCACAAGGTGCGCGAGCTTTACGATCAACTCACCCGCCGGGGAGTGGAAGTGAAATTCGCCATCCATCCGGTCGCCGGCCGAATGCCCGGGCACATGAATGTCCTGCTCGCCGAGGCGGAAATTCCTTATGACAGACTGGTCGAGATGGATGAGATCAACAGCGAATTCGTGCAAACTGACGTCGCCCTGGTGGTCGGCGCCAACGATGTCGTCAATCCGGCTGCCCGCCACGACAAAGGCTCCCCCATTTATGGAATGCCGATCCTGAACGCCGACAAAGCCAAAACCGTGATTGCCATCAAGCGAACCATGAATCCGGGATTCGCGGGTATCGACAACGAGTTGTATACGCTGGATCAAACCTTGATGCTGTTCGGCGACGCCAAGCAGGTCATCGGCGCCGTCGCGAAGGAACTCGCCGACGGACAACACTGACAGACAAAAGAAAAAGCCCGCCACCGATGGCGGGCTTTTTTTATTTCGAAAATATTCCAACACATTAGCTGGCCGGCGCCGGCGCCACCGCCATCACCCGCCGGACTTTTGTCGCTTTCATACCCTTGGGTCCATCCTCCGCCTCGTATTCGACGGTTTCCCCATCCTGAAGGGTGCGAAAACCATCGGCTTCGATCACCGTGTGATGGACGAAAATATCCTTGCCGCTGGAGTCCGAAGCGATAAACCCAAACCCCTTTTGGTCGTTAAACCACTTGACCTTACCCGTGGCCATACAGCCACTCCTTTCCAGACGTGAATGGACGCCGAGAGAGCGTCGATTGTCCAAGCGGCACAATAAGAAAAAACTCCGGCGAGCCAGTCCCGCCTGGAACGCGTCCCCCGGTGCCGGCGGGGAATAAAGCGCGTAAGCAAGACCATACCACGGCCAATGCAACGCCTCCAAAAAACCTCAACGTTTTCCCCATGCCGGTCCGCAGTTATCCACATTCCGCAGCGGCAACGCGCCATTTTCGCCCGGTAATTCAGGGGTTTTTGGATTCCGCGCGCGTTTTACCCGGTAAAATCCAGTCAGTTTCAGGGTTGACTGAAACATTGATTTCATAAAATGAGTCTGAACAACAAGTTATATTGCTTGGATTTTTAAAAATAACGGCAAGCGGATTTTCAGGTTTTGTTAGGATTTGAACAATCGCGTCGCCTGGCGATTTCCAGCCGGCGAATCGACTGCAAATCGTGGGGATTTATCCACGAGTTATCCACAAGCGCCGGGCAGGCTTGATTTTCCTGAACCATGGGAGAGACTATCCGCCCCGCCGCACGCGGAAAAAATGAACCTTCTTGAAGTCACCAAGCTTGTAAAATCCTACAATGGGCGCGTCGTCGTCAATGACGTGAGTTTTTTGCTTCGTCAGCGGGAAGTGGTCGGCCTACTCGGTCGAAACGGGGCCGGAAAAACCACTACATTTCGTATGATTTTGGGTATGGTGGAGCCGGACAGCGGCGCCGTCGCCTTTGATGCCACCGACATTACCTTCCTCCCCATGTACAAGCGGGCGAGGCTCGGAATCGGCTATCTTTCACAGGAACGCAGCGATTTCCGCAGGCTTACCGTGCTGCAAAACCTTTTGGCTATTCTTGAGACGCTTAACCTCACCCGCCGCCAGCGGTTTCAGAAAGCGGAGGCTCTCCTTAATCAATACGGCCTGACCCGCCAGCGAAATCAGCGGGCCGAAACGCTCAGCGGCGGCGAGCGCCGAAAACTCGAAATCGCCCGAGCCCTCGTCACAGACCCCAAGCTCATTCTTCTGGACGAGCCCTTCAGCGGCGTCGATCCCATTGCTGTGGAAGACCTCCAGAAAGAAGTCCGACGGCTCAAGGATGAATTCGGTAAGAGCGTCCTCATTACCGATCACAACGTCGCACAAACGCTGCGCGTCTGCGATCGCGCTCTGATCATCACCGATGGCCAGGTTTTCAAGGACGGCACTCCCCGCCAGATCATCAACGACGCCGAGGTGCGCAGCGCCTATCTGGGCAACACGTTCCGTGGGGATGAATTCGACGATTGACCCAACCGATCCACGGGAGCCAATCTATCCGGCCGATATCCGCTCGGATGGCTTCCATGCTTGGCCTGCCTACAATATGTTCTGCAGGAGTTTTCATGTTTATGAAAAAAAATATCGCGATCGGGCTGGCTTTCATGGTCGCGATTGCCGTCGCGGCGCTGACTTTGTCTCGATCCATCGGCCAGTCCGCCACCACCCAGCCGGTGCTGAATATTTCTCCGGAAGCCCGGCAAATTCTCGATCAGGTCCGCGATGCGTATGCCTCCCTGAAATCCGTGGCGATCTCCGGAACCATGGATGGCCGATTCGATATCGACGGCGTACAGCGTTCCGACCAGGGCAAATTTAGGGGCCTTTACGCTTCCTCAGGACTTTTCCGCAGTGAGATGAAAGAAACGCATTCCGGCAATTCAGCCACCACGCAACCCACCGATGATGATGCCGTTGTGGGCAATACCGGCGAAAAAATCTATCTATTCCTTCCGCCGAGAAATCGTTATCTCCTGGCAGACGCGCCCAAAGGGAAAATCGATCTGGATGCTCTTGGCGGGGACATGGCTGACCTATTGCGCAACCAGGATCTGTCTCTCGCACTCGCCTTATCCGGTGATGCCGCCGCTGAGCTGTCGCAGGATGCCTCGACCATTTTGCGGGCTCAGGATGAGCAGATCGACCATCAGTCTCTTCCTTCGATAACGATCTCTTATCCGCAGTACGACATGAAATTGAGCATTGATCCGCAGACCCATTTGCTTCGACGCGCCACCCTCGACCTTTCCAAAAACGCCAAATTCCAGGGAGCGCAAGACGTGAAGTCGGCTCTGCTGACGACGAACTATGCGAACATTCCCGCCGCCCCGGCAGATCCCGCGGCATTTGCGTGGGCGCCCCCGCCCGGCGCGCAGTTGCTCGTCGCTCCAGAAGGAACCGACGCGGGGTCAAATATCGAAGGCAAACCCGCGCCCGCCTTTTCACTTTCTGGTCTTGACGGCCAGCAAGTCGCCTTGAAAAACCTTAAGGGATCGGTCGTTGTTCTGGATTTCTGGGCAACCTGGTGCGGTCCCTGCGTGGCTTCATTGCCGACTTTGGACGGTATTTATAAGGACTTCAAACCACAGGGAGTAAAGTTTTTTGCCATCAATCTGCAGGAAGACAAAGACACAATTCAGAAGTTCGTCAATGACTCCAAATTGAGCATTCCCGTTTTGATGGATTCTGATGGAAGCGTGTGCACTCGATTTGATCCCGAGGGCGGCATTCCATTCACCGTCGTTATTGGCAAAGATGGCACAGTCTTGAAAGCCGGATTCTTAGGCGGCAACGAAGACCAGATTCGCCCAATCATCCAATCCGCCTTGAAAAAATAACCTGATAAATCGTGTCCGGATAATCCCCATCTCCGACTACAGGTCATTTTGGCACTATTTCAAAAGTTGCTGCGCACTATTACCGATCTGATCTGCAATTAGATACGTAACGAAGTCCCGCAAAGAAAATAATGAATACAGAACTAATCAAGAAAATCCAGCAGTGCCCCAATCTGCCCTCGCTTCCATCCATCGCTGTGCAGGTGCTTGAGCTCGCCGCCAAGCCGGATGTGGACATCGCGGAGATAGCTCGAGGCATTTCCAAAGACCCCGCCCTTTCCGGAAAGATTCTGCGCACCGTCAACAGCAGTTTTTACGGACGCAGCCAGCACGTCGGCACCATCAGCCAGGCGCTGGTGATCCTCGGCCTGCAATCGGTCAAAACGCTGGTCCTGGGATTTTCGCTGGTCACAACGCTCAACAAGACCAAGGCCGTCGGTTTCAATCATTTGAAATACTGGCGGCGGAGCATTTTCGCCGCCACCGCCGCGCGCACGCTTGCGACCAAGATGAAACTTGTCCAGCAGGAAGAGGTATTTCTCGCTGCCCTGCTTCAGGACATCGGAATGCTCGTTCTGAATCAGGTCATCAGCGCCGAATACGGGGAGATCTCCGGCAAAGCCGTCACTCACGCTCAGCTGATCAAGGTCGAGCAGGAATCACTGGAATTGACCCACGCCGAAGTAGGCGCGATCCTGGCGGAACAGTGGAAGCTGCCGCCGATCCTGGCGACCACCGTGGGCGCCAGCCACGATCCATCCAAGGTCGCCGACCCTGTTCTGCGAAAGATCGCCCAGGTAGTTCAGATCGCCGGTCAGGCCGCGGATGTTTTCGTCGATGCCGAACCCGCCGAGGCAATCGTTCAAGTCCGTTCCACGTGCGCCGCTGCTTACAAGATGACGGATGCCGATTGCGATCAGTTGCTCCAGGAAGTCAGCGTCAAGACCAAAGAAGTGATCCCGCTTTTCGAAATCAATATCGGCGGCGTCGCCAACTATGAGGCGATTCTCAAGAAGGCCAATGAAGCACTCGTGGAACTGACTCTGGAATCCCAGATGCAGAACACAAAGCTGCAGCAGCAAAACGAAGTTCTGCACCAAAAGGCGACGACGGACGGTCTCACTGGCTTGAGCAACCGCGCCACGTTTGATGAAACCCTCAAAGAGCGATTCACCGCCACAAAATCCGGCGCCGGGCCGCTGACGCTCCTGATGATGGACCTCGACAAATTCAAGTCCATCAACGACAGGTTCGGACATCAGGCCGGCGATCAGGTCCTCAAAAGCGTGGCCAAGATCCTCAAAGCCGCCGCTCGTTCCAAGGACCTGCCGGCGCGCTACGGCGGTGAAGAATTGGCGATGGTCCTGCCGGAGACTTCCCGCCAGGTCGCTTCCGCGATCGCCGAAACCGTCCGTCTTGCCATCGCCAAGCAACCGATCCAGTGCAACGGCGCCGCGGTGGCCGTCACCATCAGCATCGGTGTGGCGACGCTCGAACCCAACAGCGCCATGACCGAACCTGGCCATCTTCTAAAGGCCGCCGACATGGCCGTCTACGCGGCCAAGCGCGCCGGAAGAAACTGCGTCAAGGTTTTCTCCCTCACCCTGCCCGCCGCCGCTGCGTGATCGGAAAATTCATTCAAAAATCTTCTCGCCCCACCGTCTCCAAGTGCTGGTTATCCAGGCCATTCACCCGTTCGGCCGTGAAATCCTGAACGCCATCCATCTCAAACATCGGCGTGCGCCCGCCGGGCATCGCGGTTACATGCTCCAGATAAAAATGCTGGACATCCTTCACGAAAAAGGGCGGCCTGAGGTCGGGTGCATTGCGGGTGATGTCTACATTTGTCATCTCAAGACCCGACACGTGCCGGATGTAGAAGGCGTACGAAGGCTCGCCTCCGAAT
>Ga0182015_10007823_pt1 | contig 10350 bp, 8 predicted proteins | sample 712P3MmetaG_FD_120478 | JGI IMG/M metagenome (GOLD analysis project Ga0182015, IMG submission 120478) | Permafrost microbial communities from Stordalen Mire, Sweden - 712P3M metaG | ecosystem: Environmental > Terrestrial > Soil > Wetlands > Permafrost | place: Sweden: Stordalen | collected... | reverse complement strand
TTGCCGATCTGAACGGCTGCGGTACCCACACCTCCTGCGACCGCGTGGATGAGCACCCGATGCGTAGCTCCGCTCCGCTGGACAGCCCCCTCGGCCCCGCTCAGGGCAGGCGAGGGTGGCTGTCCCCACAGGGGCTGAGAGGTCATCCCGGCCTGCCAGTAGCCGAGATAGGCTGTGAAATAGTTCACGGGAAAAGCGGCGGCTTGTTCGTCGGTCCAGTGCTCCGGGACCGCCCACAGCATGTTGGGGTAGGCGGCCACGTTCTCGGCAAAGGCTCCCCACTGGACGTAGCCCATGACGCGATGATTCGTGTTCACCGTGCCGGCGAATTCGCGTCCAGCGATCAAGGGCGGCGGCGGGGTTCCGGGGTAGCCGCCTTTCGTTGTCATGAAGTCGGCGAAGTTCAGTCCACCGGTGGCCACCTGGACTGTTACCTGGGAAGGTTTCAAGATTGGTTCGGGAGCATCCCGGAGGGCGAGTGCGTCTGGACCGGAAAGGCTGGTGATTACCAAGGCTTTCATTCTCCAGAGTTTAGCAGGGGGCGGAGTCTCGGTGGGAGCGCAAATTGTATCGGTCCTTCCGCTCGCAAAAGAGCCGAGCCATCACGATCACAGTGGGGGAGGAGACAGGCCGCGGCGCAACCCACGCTTTCTTCGCCGGTTCTTTGCCATCCGGTATATACTTTTGGCGTTGGCTATCCAGAACTTCCGGCCACGCCTCCACGAGCCGGGACGGGGCGTACATTCATCCCCCTAATTATTGCGCGCCCCGCATATTCGCAATGCCAAATCTCGTCCGGGGGCGGAGGAGATAAGGCACCGGTGCATCGCGCTTGATGTCGGCGCGGCTGCGCTGGAGGAGGTCAAACCGTGGATCTAGTTGTTGTACGTCTTCTTTTTATCTTTGTGGTTTCGGTTACCTGTTATGTAATTGCTCCCTTCGGGCGGTCCCAAGCAGTCGACGCCGGCATAGGCGCCTTGGTGGGGGCGGGAATCGTCCTATTCGAGTGGAAGCTGCGATCGGTGAGCCTGAAGCGGTTGATCGGCGCGGCCATCGGGAGCCTTCTCGGAATCGGCGGGGCTTACCTGTTCGCGCTGGTGATCCGCAGCAGTGTGCCTTCGGGGAGCACCCAGAGTTTCTTGCAAATTCTGGTGATGTTGCTGATGGCTTACGTGGGTCTGATCGTGGGTGCGAGCAAAGGGGATCTGCTGAACCTGGCGGCGCTCGGGGGGATCTTTGGCGGCGAGAAGCAAGGCAAGAGAAGCTACAAGATCCTGGACACCAGCGTCATCATCGATGGCCGCATCGCCGACATCGCCGAGACCGGATTTCTGGACGGAATCATCGTTACCCCGCAGTTCGTGCTGCGCGAACTGCAACTGGTAGCCGATTCGGCCGACTCGCTGAAGCGAAATCGCGGCCGCCGGGGGCTCGACGTTTTGCAGCGTCTGCAGAAAATGGCCACGCTGCAGATCCAGATTGTAGAAGATGATTTCCCCGCTGTGCGCGAAGTCGATTTGAAACTCATCGAACTGGCCAAAGTTTACGAGGGCAAGATTATCACCAACGATTTCAACCTGAACAAGGTGGCGCAGCTGCAAGGGGTCGAGGTGTTAAACATCAACGAGCTTGCCAACTCGCTCAAACCGATCGTGTTGCCGGGCGAGATTATGAAGGTGTTCATTCTCAAGGAGGGCAAAGAATACAATCAGGGAGTCGCCTATCTGGACGATGGGACCATGGTGGTCGTGGATAACGCCCGCAAAATGATCGGCAAGACAATCGACGTTTCGGTCACATCGGTGCTGCAAACCACGGCGGGAAAAATGATCTTCGGTAAGTGGGATGAACGGGCATTCGCGCGGACCAGTACGCCGGTGCAGACCGCGGTGCCGATCATTCCCGGAGCAGCGGTGCCGGCAGCGGTGGCCCCAAATACGCTGGTGGAGAGCAAGCCGACTCAGAGCTAGGATGCGCCGGCGGCGACCGATGCTACCGCGATGGTATCGCCGTTGAGAGTTCCGACAATCTTGACGCGCTCCCCTGCCAACCGCTTCAGGGTTGCCCGTTGGCCGTCGAGCTTATAGGCTTTGTCCCCGTCGACCAGGGCGAAGCTCTCGCCACTGTGGACGCAAAGCCGAGTACAGTCAGCCGCCGCCATACCCACGGTGGCCGAGTGTTTGGCGCCGCAACGAGTATCCGTAATCATGCCCTCATAGGATTGAGGCGGGGCAGCATACGGTGGCGCCGTTTGTCCGGGATCGGGGTCGGTATAGGTGACGCCCGCGGCGGCTCCGAGAGTCGCAAGGAAAAACGCCAGAACGCAGGCGATCGCGCTGGCAAGGGTCACCATCTCTATCCAGAAACGGACTTTCGCGGTTTTCATGGCCACTGTTAGTGCCCGCTTTCGGTCGCAAGGTTGGCCCCGGCCCCCGACGTGTGGCCGAGGATCCAGGCATAATCAAAGTGCACGTCATCTGCCAGATGGGGTGTCGTTCTGGCTACCCCAGCTAACTTCATGATCAATCGAGGCTTCGCTCTCACGCCTGCGCTTTACAAAAAATCCAGAGTGAAAAAAATGCTCGCTGAGGTACGCGATATAGGAAGGCCAATATGAAAGCCAAGTACAGCGTTCCTGGTATTGAAAGACATTCGCCACAGATTTGCGCGTATCTTCGCGGATAAGGCTTTTAGAATATTTTCGCCTTATCCGTGGTAATCGGCATGAATCCGTGGCCAGTGGCCTGAGAAAAAGATCGGTTTGCTCCGAAAGCACACACCTTGGTGATTGGACGTCGGGCGGTCGTCTCCGATGAACTTCCTTCGCAATGCGAAGAAATAAAGATGTACCTGGAAAAAGCTTTGATCCGGAGATTACTCTCGAAGGAAACACGATTGCGGCCGATTTGAACTCCCCGCTTCCCGCTCGTATACTTACAGCCCGCGATGAAGGTGATTGTCATAATTCCGGCTGCGGGTCTAGGAACGCGCATGGTTCCGGTCCCTGTCGGACCGAAAAGCGAGCGAAAGAGAGCGACGCCCTCGAAGCAATTTACAGAACTGGGCGGAACGCCAATTCTCATCCACACCCTGCGTAAGTTTGCCGCCGTCGATGCGGTGAGCGAGATATGGATTGCGCTGCGCGAAAACGAGATTGCAGGATTTCGTAAGCGTCTCGAGGGCGAAGCAAAGGACATTCTAAAGAAAAAAGTGCAACTGGTCGTGGGCGGGGAACACCGGCAGCAGTCGGTGGAGAGCGCGCTGAAAGCGGTTGTAGCCGAGGAGGATGATATTGTTCTCGTGCATGATGCAGTGCGTCCCTTCGTGACCCGCGAGATTATTCAGGAAGTGATTCACGCGGCGCAGAAATACGGTGCGGCCATTGCCGGGATGCCAGCCGCCGATACGGTGAAGCAAGTTGAGCGCACTGCCGAGGGCGCGCTGATCAAATCAACCATTCCGCGTGCGGGCGTCGTGATGGCGCAGACGCCGCAGGGATTTCGTTACAACGTGATCAAGAAAGCGTTCGACGAGGCGGCGGCGGATGGATTTCTCGGTACTGACGAAGCCGCCCTGGTAGAGCGATCTGGGCATGACGTAGCGGTCGTGATGGGTTCTCCGCGAAATATCAAGATCACTGCACCAGCGGATATGGAACTGGCGGAGTTCTACTTAGCGAAATGAGCCACGGATTTGCACGGATTTCAGCGGATCAAGAAGACGGCTGGAGCTTAGGCCTAGCGGTCATGAATACTCCGCCGCGTTCTTTGAGGCATTCCGATCTGACGGCGAAGATCATTCCAAATTTCTGCTACGTTTATAGCGAACTCGGGCAGGGATTTCTCAAGTCGACGTATGCAGCGGCGCTGGTCGTGGCTCTCGAAGAATCGGGACTTGGGTTTGCTCGGGAACTTTCCGTTCCAGTTTGGTTTCGCGGCAGAGCGGTCGGGCAGTATTATGCCGACCTCATGGTTGAGCGCGTGGTTCTCCTCGAGTGGAAGGCTGCGGGCACGCTGGAGTCTGCGCACGAGGCCCAACTGCTGAACGATCTGCGTGCGACCGAAGTCGAGGTTGGCCCGCTGCTGAACTTCGGCGTGCGTCCCCAGCTCCGCCGCTTCCTGTTTGATAATGAAAAAAATAAAATCCGTGGTAATCCGTTCGAATCCGTGGCTCGGGCTTCCGCATGAGAATTGGCTACGGCTTTGATTCGCACGAGTTTCATTGCGGCATTCCCCTGAAGATTGGCGGCATCACGCTCGCGCACGATAAGGGACTGGGTGGGCATTCGGACGGTGATGTTCTGCTTCACGCCATCACCGACGCGCTGCTCGGGGCTGTGGCGGCGCCGGATATCGGATCGCTGTTTCCTCCGTCCGACCCGCAATGGAAGGGAGCAGACTCTGTCGTGTTCCTGCGTGAGGCGCTGAAACGCGTCCGCGATGCGGGATATGGCGTGGCAAACATGGACGCCAGTCTGATTCTGGCGGCTCCGAAGATCGGCCCGCATGCGGAGGCCATTCGAGAGCACGTTGCGCGTTTGTTGGGAATCGACGCGGATTGTGTCGGACTGAAGGCGAAGACGCCGGAAGGTCTCAATTTGGAGAACGCCGCCGTGGCGCACGCGGTGGTGTTGCTGGAAATGCGGAAAAGTCCGAAGAAGGCGCGCGCGAAGAAATAAGTCTCATTGCACGCTATCAAAATCACCTTTGAGTTCGCCGGGCCGTGTTTGCGCCGCTTTCACAAGAGCGCGGAAGATGGCGGGGGAAGCTTCGTCTTCATCCATGGAGCGCTCAGGATGCCACTGCACGGCGAGCACGAAGTGATCGGGCCTGGTTCCTTCCAAAGCCTCAATGATGCCATCCTCCAGGCAACGGGCTGAGATGCGGAGGCCATTGCCGATTGCGTCGGCTGATTGGTGATGCGAGGAGTTCACTCCGAGAACGAGTTTCTGGCCCCCCTCGGGCGCAGATGATCCGCCACCGAACTGCGCTCGGCAGGACAGGGGGGGGCGGCTCTCCCCACATAAAACTTCGGCTAGTCTCGAATCGCTTTCAATTTCGACTGCGTGCGCTACCCCAGCACTTTTCCCGGCTTCGTGGTTGACACAGGTGCGCAATTCCTCCGGCAGAAAATCCGGGATGTGTTGAATCAGCGATCCGTTACGGTAAACATTCAAGCTCTGAAGGCCGTAGCAAATGCCGAGGATGGGCTTGCGCAGGTTGTAAGCGTCCCGCAGCAGGAGTTCGTCGACCGTGTCGCGGCGAGGGTCGGCATCCGCCGTATGCGAGGAACGGCTTGCGCCAAACTTGGCGGGATTGACGTCGGCCTTGCTGCCGGGAAGCAGCGCGCCCTCGCAGCGCTTGATCATCTGCACGATCTCGGCTGGCGCCAGCTCGAGCGGAATGCGAACCGCTTCGCCTCCGGCGAGCTTAACGGCGCGTTCGTATTGCGGGATGGCACGCTCCGCATATTCCCGATCGGCGGAGTGAGGCATGGGGATGGCAATGCGCGGTGGCGGATGCGATGGCACGGTTAACTGACCCTCTCGATCGACGCCAGCGTTTTCATTTGGCGGTAGTGGCGAATTTCCATCCTCAGCACGAGCACGAAGATAATGCATCCCGCGACTACAGCCACCGGCAAAGCGATACGTCGATAAGCCATCGTCATGTTGGGATCAGCGTGGCGCACAAACGACACGGCTACGGTTCCGACGATGCCCAGAAACAAGCTGACTGCGAATGAGATAAGACTGCCGATAAATGTAACCAGCAAGACGCGCACCGGAATCGTGTACCAACGGGGCGCGCGTGCGCGGGATTGCGGCGGCATCTTTCTAACCTACACCAATTCAGCCTCGATCATCGAACTGCTCTCCCACCCTGCGAAACCTGATATTGTAAAACCGCTTGCCGCATAAGTAGAAATCTGGAGGGGCGCGATGCGACGATTCCATATCATCGGGGCGACGATTCAACTCGCCTGTCTCATCAGCTTATTTTCAAGCACTGGGAATGCGCAGATGAACGAAAAACCTGACTTGAGCAAACAACCTACGCTCTACGCGGTCGGCTATGCCCATCTGGATACCGAATGGCGGTGGGAGTATCCGCAGGTGATTGACGAATACATTCGCAAGACCATGGAAGATAATTTCAAGCTGTTCGATAAATATCCGCACTACATTTTTAACTTCAGCGGGGCGAACCGATATCGCTTGATGAAGGAATATTTTCCCGCGGATTTCGCCAGATTAAAGAAATATGTGGATGAAGGCCGGTGGTTTCCGGCGGGCTCGTCCATGGAGGAGGGCGATGTGAATACGCCGAGCGCTGAAACGATCATCCGGCAAATCCTCTACGGAAATAATTGGTTTCGCAAAGAGTTGGGCAAGGCCAGTGCGGAATACATGTTGCCCGACTGTTTCGGATTCCCGGCTTCACTGCCCACGATCCTCGCGCACTCCGGAGTGAAAGGATTTTCGACACAGAAACTCGTGTGGGGCTCCTCTGCCCCCGGCGGAGGTCCGGAATCTCAGGAGAAAACTCCGGAAGGGACGCCCTTCAACGTCGGCGTTTGGATAGGACCAGATGGCGAAAGCGTGCTGGCGGGACTAAATCCAGGCGATTACAGCGGCGGAATTTACAGCGATCTCAGCCAGCCTCTGCCTCCATTACCTCCGAGTGCATCGCTGCAACAGATCAATAAGAAATTGCAGCCGCTGCAACAGAGTGTGCGACAGGCCGAAGACCGCGGCAAGACCTTGGACCGTCAGCAAATTGATGAGTTCCTTGCGTTGCGAAGCCAGCAGAAGATGCTCGCGCAAGGTGAACAAGATCGAGAATTAACCTGGCATCAGGGGGATTGGGCGGCGCGCGTCGAGTTGAACGGTAAGGTCAGTCGGGTACTCACTGACTATCATTATTATGGCACCGGCGACATCGGTGGAACCCCAGACGAGGAGTCTGTCAAGCGGCTCGAAGCCATCGTGACCAACGGTACGGCCAGATTCCCAGCGGAAGCGGACCCTCTTTTCCCACGTCTTTCGCATGATCAAGGGGCTGCGGTGAAGGTGGGCGATGGGCCGGTGCATGTGATCTCGGCCAATGCCGAGCAGATGTTCCTCGATATCACTCCTGCCGAGGCCGCCGGACTTCCGCGCTACACCGGTGAGATGGAGCTGACCAACCATTCCGCCGGCTCGCTGACTTCGCAGGCTTACCACAAACGCTGGCTTCGAAAAGAAGAATTGCTGGCCGATGCGGCGGAGAAGGCCTCCATTGCCGCGGAATGGCTGGGTGCCCGACCGTATCCGCTCGAACGCTTGAACGATGCTTGGACGCTGGTGATGGGCGGTCACTTTCACGACCTCGCCGCCGGGACCGCAACTCCGAAGTCTTATGAGTTCGCCTGGAACGATGACGTGATCGCCATGAATCAGTTCGCCGCAGTGCTCACCAACGCGACCGAAGGTGTGTCCTCGGCGCTGGACACTCAGACGAACGGGATTCCGATCGTGGTGTTCAATCCGCTGAATATCGCGCGTGAGGATTTGGTCGAGGCGACCGTGAATTTTCCTGGTGGTGTGCCGAAGTCGGTGCGCGTGACCGGGCCCGACGGGAAAGAAGTCCCCGCGCAGATGTCGGATGGGAAAGTGATCTTCGCGGCCAAGTTGCCATCCGTGGGCTACGCCGTTTTCGACGTGCTTCCGGACGCTGGCACGATCGGCGAGGGAACCCTGCAAGTATCGCAGAGTTCGCTTGAGAGTGCGGATTACAGCGTGAAGCTGAATTCGAATGGCGACGTGCAGAGTATTTTCGACAAATCGATTGGAAGGGAACTGCTTTCGGCTCCGGTGCGTCTGGCGATCTCATTCGACAACCCTGAGCACTGGCCTGCCTGGAACATGGACTGGGATCAGGAGCAGGCAGCGCCGAAGGAGTACGTTGGCGCTCCGGCGAAGATTCGAGTTGTGGAAGATGGTCCGGCCCGCGTGGCCGTGGAGGTTTCCCGGGAAATTGCCGGCTCGAAGTTCGTCCAGCGTATTCGATTGGCGGCTGGTGATGCCGGAAAGCGCGTCGAGTTTGCCAACTCGGTCGATTGGAACACCAAAGCGTCCAATCTGAAGGCAAGTTTCCCTCTCATGGCTTCGAATGAAACGGCGACTTACAACTGGGACATCGGCACAATCAAGCGTCCCACCGCGCAGCCGCAGAAGTTCGAAGTGCCCTCTCACCAGTGGATCGATCTAACCGACACGAGCCGCGAGTTCGGCGCAACCATCCTGACCGATTGCAAGAACGGATCGGATAAACCGAATGATCACACGATTCGACTGACTCTGATCCGCACGCCAGGTACGCGGGGAGGATATGCGGATCAGGGGACGCAGGACATTGGGCATCATGAGTTCGTCTACGGAATCGCCGGACACGACGCCGACTGGCGCCACGCAGAGACCGACTGGCAAGGACAGCGCCTGAACGATACTCTCATTGCGTTCGAAACTTCAAAGCACGCGGGGTCGTTGGGACGCGAGTTTTCTCTGCTCAAGATCAGCAGCCAGAGAATTCGATTGTTGGCGCTGAAGAAAGCGGAACTGAGCGATGAGGTTATGGTGCGGATGGTGGAACTCGATGGCAGAACTCAGCCGGATATACGCATCACATTCAACACGCCGATCATAGCGGCGCGCGAAGTCAATGGCCAGGAGCAGCCAGTGGGGAGTGCTATTCTAAGAGACGGCGCCTTGGTCACCTCGTTTTCCGCCTACCAGCCGCGCACGTTCGCGGTTCAACTGGCGGCGCCCCGGTCCGCAGTTGAAGGCGTGCGTTCGGCTGCGGTGTCTCTGAAGTATGATTTGCCCACCGCCAGCAATGACAGTACTCAATCCGCTGGAGGATTCGACGGCCAGGGCAACTCTTTGCCGGCGGAAATGCTTCCCGCACGGATTCAGTTCAACGATGTGCAGTTCGAACTGGCTCCAGCAAAGACCGGAGTGCCCAACGCCGTGGTCGCGAAGGGACAGACGATCGATCTGCCGGCCGGCCAATATAACCGCTTGTACGTGCTGGCGGCTTCCGCGGACGGCGACCAGGACGCGACCTTTGAAGTGGGCTCTTCAAAGGTTCCTGTCAAGGTTGAAGACTGGGGCGGGTTCATCGGCCAATGGGACGATCGGCAGTGGAGTTCGAAAGATACTTCGCATGACGATTACGGTGAGATGATCGGCATCAAGCCGGGCTATATCAAGCGCGCGGATCTGGCCTGGTACTGCTCGCATCATCACAGTGCCGCGGGCGAAAATGTTTCCTATCGTTACTCCTATCTTTTCGCGTATCCGATCGATCTGCCCGCGGGTACGAACAGGATCAAGCTTCCCGACGACGATAAAATCCGGATTCTCGCCATGTCCGTAGCCGATGAGACTCCAGAGGTGAAGCCGGCGCAGCCGCTCTATGAGGTTCTGCCTGCGACGAGTGAAAAACCGTGAGGAGCAACTGTTCGCAAGGGGCTGCTCGTCTTGAGAAGGGAGTCATGGTTCCGGGATCGGCTCGATGCGTCCTAGCAGAAAAATGTAGCCCACGATCCCCAGCAGCAGAATCACAGTCGCAGTCACGAACGCGGCGGCGAATGAGTGCGTGATCGCGACGATGTAGCCAGTGACAATCGGCGCAGAAATTGCAGCGATCTGGCCGCAAAGATTCACAGCACCGGCAAGAGTGCCGACACTTTCCCGCGGAGAAATAAGAGATGGAACGGTCCACGCCACCGGCGCGGCCGCAGCCAATCCTCCCAAGGCAAGACTGATCCAGACTAAGGCAGACGTCGCATTATGAGCTCTGGCTGCTCCGAAAATCGCCAGACCGAAAACCATCCCCATCACCAGTACCGTTTGGCGAACGCGGTTTGCATCATAGCCTTGCTGGATCAGAGCATCCACCAGCCAACCCCCGACCACAAGATCCGTGACTGTAGCTAACAACCAAGGCACGCTGGTATAGAAAACCGAGTGGAATAAATCCACGTGAAGTGAAACCGAAAGATAGCTAGGCAACCACGTCAACAAGAGAAAGAAAGTGTAGTTATAGGCGCCCCAACCCAGCGCGAGGCCGTAAACTTTTCGCTGTCCTAAGAGGTAGCGCAGCGCACTGCCGCTTCGCACTTTGGCCTGGTCTTCTAATTGTGCTCCGCCCTGCAGAATAAAATCATGCTCCTCGGGCGAAAGGTCCCGGTCTTCGCTGGGATTGCGATAGATCCAATAAAACAGCAAAAAATAAAGAAGACTGATGAAGCCGGTAGCGGCAAAGCTCCAGCGCCAGCCAAAATAGATAAGCAGCAAGCCGATCA
>Ga0182015_10007822_pt1 | contig 10350 bp, 7 predicted proteins | sample 712P3MmetaG_FD_120478 | JGI IMG/M metagenome (GOLD analysis project Ga0182015, IMG submission 120478) | Permafrost microbial communities from Stordalen Mire, Sweden - 712P3M metaG | ecosystem: Environmental > Terrestrial > Soil > Wetlands > Permafrost | place: Sweden: Stordalen | collected... | reverse complement strand
GTGCGCTTCCGGTTGCTACTATCAAGGTGCGGGGTGGAGCAGTCCGGTAGCTCGTTGGGCTCATAACCCAAAGGTCCCTGGTTCAAATCCAGGCCCCGCAACCAATCAGATCAACAACTTACCGATTGGCTGCTCGGATAGATCCCCTCTCACTGACTCCCATTAAGAAAAAATGATGATTCGGGCCCTCGCTCAGTCAGAAGAATGCGAGAGTGACGTCCCTGGAGACCTGGCCTCCGGCTTCACGCCTGGCGGGGATATGGGGGTCCGGTTCCACCATCCGCCGCCGAGTGCCTGCACCAGCGTCGCCGAGTCTGTATAACGGCTTGCCGCCGACGTTGTCCGATCCAACGCTGTCTGCAACTGCTGGCGTTGCGCATCGAGCAAACCAAGGTGACTGATGCCTCCAGCCTGGTAGCGCTCCGACGCAATCTCATATGCCGCCTGAGCTTCGCCGGCAGCCGCAGTCCGCGCCCGCAACGTCTCAGCATCGTGCTGAATTGCATAGAGAGCATCCGCGACTTCCTTGAAGGCTTCAAGCACGGTTTGGCGGTAAACGCCGCCCGCTTCGCCGTAAGCTGCCTGAGCCTTGCGTCTTTCCGCTTGCAAAGCACCGCCGTTGAAGATGGGCTGTGTCAGTGACGCTCCGACGTTCCAGACCTCGCCTCCTGTGGTGAAATTCGTTCCCAGGCCCCCTCCGCTTCCTGACAGCAGGATCTGCGGGTAGAGATTCGCGGTTGCAACTCCAACGTTCGCACTCGCCTGATGAAGAAGAGCTTCTGCTGCACGAATGTCAGGACGTTGGCTTACCAGGGCAGACGGAAGGCTTACCGGCAGTTCTTCCGGAAGGCGCAAGCTCGCTAACGAAATGCTCACAATTCTGCTATTGGCCGGAGACTTCCCCATCAGCAAGGCTAGCTGGTCATGGACCACGTCCACCTCCAGCTGCAGTGGCGGGAGCATCGCCTCGATCTGAGCGACAGCCGTTCTCTGGCTACGAAGGTCGTAATCTGAAACTCCACCGGCGCGATATCGCTGCTCGGTAATTTTCATTTCCTGTTGCTGCACCCCAAGCAGTTGCCGGGTGATTTCTATCTGCGTTTGCAACTGCGCCTCGCGGATGGCAGCCGATACCACATTGCCCGCGAGCATCAGGCGCGCTCCCTCCAACTGCCACTCCTGATACTCCCGCTCTGCCCGCAGACCTTCGATGAGGCGGCGATTGGCGCCAAACAGATCCAGAGCATAGGAAACAGCCACTGAGCCGTTGAGCAATGCGAAGGGCGAGGGATTTGGGAAAGGAATTCCGTAGGCAGAAAGATTAATTTGCTCCCCTTGTACCGAGGCGGCGCCGCTGACCGAAGGATACTTTGTCGCGCCGGTGCGAGCGGTCAGTTCCTCTTCTGCCTGTTTGAGGCGGGCAGTCGCCTGCACCAGGGTGGGGCTGTTTCGTAGCGCCTCGCTCACCATGCCATTCAGTTCTGGTGAGTGGAACACAGTCCACCACTGCGCTGGAATCTCGGCTGACGGGTTCAAGTGCTGGATATCCCCAGCGGGGCCTGCGCTGCTTACCGTTTCCTTCGGTTGTGGCTGCGGGGTGTACGAACCAACCGTCGGCGGTGCGGGGGAATGATAATGGGGACCAACGGTGCACCCTGCGGCAAGCGAAAGAAGAACCGCGGCCAGCGCTGCAGCCGATTGCTTCGAAGTCATCGATACATGCATGGCCGGCAATCCTCAATCCAGAGTTCTGCGATAAGTCGCCACAGCAACACCCATGAGCGCCAGCGTGAACACCATCATCGGCCACACGCTGGGCCACGAATCCGACCACCCGTTGCCCTTGAGCAGGATGCCGCGAATCAGGCGGTTGAAATAGGTAAGGGGTAGCAGGTTTCCGATCACTTGCGCCCAGGCCGGCATGCCCTTGAATGGAAACATGAATCCTGAGAGCAGAATGTTGGGGAGAAAGTAAAAGATAGCGAGCTGCAACGCCTGCAGCTGATTCTGCGCCAACGACGAAAATGTAATGCCCACCGTCAGGTTGGCAGCAATGAACAGGAGCACCGACAGGTACACGGCGCCGATATTTCCGAAAAAAGGAACTTGAAATATGAAGCGCGCAGCCAGCAGGATGATGGAAGCCTGAATCAATCCGATGCCGATGTAGGGAATCAGCTTTCCCGTCATCACCTCCATCGGCGTGGATGGCATGGCCAGCAGATTCTCCATGGTGCCCCGCTCGCGCTCGCGTGTGATCGCCAATCCGGTCATCATCACCATCGTGAGCGTCAGGACCACGCCCATCAATCCCGGTACAACGTTGTACTGTGTAATATTGTCGGGGTTGTACAACGGGTGCACGTTTACGTCAAATGGCGCCGGGCTACCCTGGAGCGTGGCCAGCGGTCCAGTCATCTCCCTCTGGATTACCGACTGGACAATACCGTTGACTGCCGCCAGCGCGCTCGCTGTTGCCGTGGGATCGGTGGCGTCTGCTTCGATCAGCAGCGAAGGCCGTTCATGCCGTAGTAGCTGGCGCGTGAATCCCGCCGGAATATTCACCACGAACAACAACCGCCCCCGAGCGAGCGCCTCCCGGCCCGCTGTTTCATTGGGCAGTTCCTCGACGATCTTGAAATACGATGAGTTCTGCATTGCCGCAATGAAACTGCGTGTGATGTCGCTGTCATCGGCGCTGATGATGGCAGTGTCCAGATGTTTGGGGTTGGTGTTGATGGCGTAGCCGAAAAGAGCCATCTGCAGGATCGGTATTCCCACGATCATCGCGAAGCTGAGGTGGTCGCGCTTGAGCTGAGTGAACTCCTTGAGCACGATGCTCCACCAGCGCACTAGCGAAAAGCCATGGTGCCGGCTCATCGCTTGCCTCCGGAGTTGGGCTCCGCCTGATTCATCAGGTGAATGAAGACGTCCTCGAGGCTGGTATCGATCTGCTCAGCACGCCGGCCGCTGGAACCGACGGCCGCCTCCACACTGCGCCGCAACTGGTCAGCGTCTGTTCCGCTCACGTGCAGAACATCCCCGAACGTAACTGTCTGCTCGACCCCTGGCTGCTGTCGTAACTTTTGCTGCAATTCCGACAGACGCTCGCCGTGGATCGCCCATGTAGTAAGGTGTTGGCCGGCGATCACCTCATCGGCGGATCCCTGGGCCAGCAGAGTTCCTGAGGAGATGTAGGCCAGCTTGTGGCAGCGCATTGCCTCGTCCATGTAGTGCGTACTCACCAGAACCGAGATCCCCTTCTCCGCGAGAGCCTGTATTTCGTCCCAGAAATCGCGCCTTGCCCGAGGATCGACACCCGCTGTCGGCTCGTCGAGCAGTAGCAGCTCGGGCGCGTGCAACATGCAGGCCGCCAGAGCCATGCGCTGCTTCCATCCGCCGGATAACTCGCCGGCAAGTTGATGGGCACGAGCTGTCAGGCCGAGGCCTTCCAGGGATTTCTGCACAACTTCCTTACGCGATGGAATCTCATACATCCGGGCGACGAAATCGAGATTCTCCGTAATGGTGAGATCCTCCCAGAAGGAGAACTTCTGCGTCATATAACCGACATTGCGCTTGATATCTGTACTGTCGCGGAGAATGTCGTATCCCAGGCAGGTTCCGGTTCCGGAGTCGGGTTTCAGAAGCCCACACATCATGCGAATGGTCGTCGTCTTGCCGCTGCCGTTTGGACCCAGGAAGCCGAAGATTTCGCCTCGGCGCACGCGCAGCGAAACGTCTTTAACCACCTGCTTGTTGCCGAAGCGCTTGTTCATGCGCTGCACATCAATGGCATAATCCGGGCTGGATGTGGCCATCATGGAAGTGTGACCTCCACAGGCTGTCCGGGATGCAGATCGGATGCGCTTTGCACGGATGGCTTGGCAATCACCATGAACACGAGCTTCGAGCGGTTTTCGTTGCTGTAGATGACCGGCGGCGTGTATTCGTTTTGAGGGGAGATAAAGGTTATCGTCGACCCAATGTTGGCCGAGCAGCTGTCACAATTCACACGAATGCTTTGTCCCACCCGAAGCTTGCCCATGACAGATTCAGGGACAAAGAAGCGAATCTCCAGGTTTTCCGGCGGGAGTAGCTCGACAACGGGATTCCCCGCGGCAACCCATTCACCCACGCGATAGAGAGTGTCGAATACCAGGCCTCGCCGTGGTGAAGCGATCTCTTTCTGTTGCAATTTCCATGTTGCATCCGCAAGCGAGGCACGATCGGCTGCAACTTGGCTCTGCTGTGCTCTGATCTGTTGTTCGCGGGCGGGAAGAGCGTCCACTGCCAGTGAGGCTTCCAGCTCTCCCACCTTGGCCGTGTTCGATTCCGCGGCAGCCTGGGCATTGATCAGGTCCGTTTGCGGGATACCGCCGGCACGGTACTGGGCTTGATCACTCGCCAGGATTTGCTCGGCCTTTTTCTTCTCAGCCAGCGCCTGCATCAATTGTGCCCGCGTAACATCAACTTCGGCGGGACGTTTTCCCTTTTGCAGATCTGCCAGCCGCCACTGTGAAGTTTGCAACAGATGTTCAGACTGCTTTACCTCATCTGCCTCTGGTTCGTTATCAAACTCAAACAGCGGATGCCCAGCATCAATCGTATCGCCGCGCATGACCGAAAGACGGTCAAGCCGGCCGCCCTGGGGCGAAGCGACGTAGACGAACTTTCCTTCGATGTAGCCCTGATAGGTATTCACCTGCTTGCGAGAACAGCCGGCCACCATCAACGTAGCTGCAGCAGCGAGGCCGAAGGGTCTGAAGCTCCGAAGTGTCCGGGTGAGCATGATCTCGTCTCTTCTCATTTCTTTCTTGGCATCTTGCCCGTTCGAGTGAGGGATACTGGCTGCAAACCATTGAGCAGTAGACCCGTGATGTGACGGCACATTGCATCCCTGCTTGGCGTTTTGCGCGCGAAAGCTTCTGCCCAAAAACGCACCGTGGCCATGTGCAGCATCACCAGCCCGATAATTGAGAAGACAATCAGTCCAGGATCGAGCCCCGGATTGATCATTTGATTCGCCTGACCCCGCGCGACTGCCCCGGCCAGGATCTTTAACTTCTCGAACGGCAGCTGACGCAATATCCTGCTTCGCAGCAGGCCGCCCTCATTCAGAACCTCTCTCATCCAGGTCGACGGGATCCAGGGCATGCGCTCAATTCCCGCCAGCATCCGTTCCACGATTCCGCGAATTAATTCTTCCGCAGCGGTGTCCGCTTCGACCGGATTCCACACTGAAGCAATGAGAGGAGCAAGCCGCTCTTCCACGACAACGTCAAGCAATTGTTCGCGGTTCTTGAAGTAGTAATGCAGCATGGCAGGTGTAAGCCCCGCCCGGTTTGCAATCATCGCAAACGTTGTTGCCGCAATGCCGTGCTCGGCAAACAAATCTGTGGCTGCCGCGAGCAGCAACTCGCGTGCATCGCGTTCGAGGCTTGCAGCGGGCCGGCCAGGGCTTCCGGTAGTTTTTTTCGCTATACGCATTAATTAACTAACGCATTAATTAATACGCGTAGGAGCGCTCGGTGTCAAGCCATAGTAGATTGTCGTGCCGCCAGTCCGCAGCTACATCTACGATGGCGTTGGCGCTCACCGCGTCTTGCCGGGCGTGGCGTTGCGCGAAGTAGAGAGCGCTTCCTGTAAGCAGCAATAGCGCTACCAATGCGAGAGCATGCTTCATAGCAACCGCCGCATGGAATCGCGATACTTGTTATAAAGCATTGAAACCAGAGTCAGCGCGGCGCCCAACACTATGAAAGTAATGTATCGATCGCGTTCGGCTAGCCGCCAGGCATCGCGCACCACGATCTTGCTTACGCAAAGCAAGAGCAGGATGAGGCCGGCGATGCGGTAACTGCGTTGGTTTACCGCCAGTCCAAGGACAATGACCAGCATGCCCTCAAGACCCCAGGACAGCGTGACCATGCCGGGATTCATCTTCACTGCAATGATCAACGTGACCAGTACGACGGGCGCAAAGAACAGCCATTGTTCCGGGTGGCCCAGCGCGAGAAGCCGGTTAAGCCGCGAACCAGCAGGGCGCGCAGCGTAGCGGTCCCTGAGCCGGAAGGCGACAGGCAGCCCGGCGAGAAGCAAAGCAGATGTCAGTGAGGTTGCCGCGAAGTTACCGCGCCATCCCTTAGGAGTGAAATAGCTGCCTCCAAATATATTGTGGGCGATGCCGCGCACCGTGATGCCGACTACAAGCAAAGCGGCCTGCTGGAGAAATACCTCCTGGTCAAGCAGGAACGAGGTCGTCATCAGCACCAAGGCCAGGACTGCCCAGGCAACAACGATCCACTCGGGACTGATCTGGAAGTAGAGCAGCGCGGTGATAGATCCGGTGCCGAACCAGGCAAGGATATTGCCTGCCCACCGGCGTTCCCCATCGAGGCTGCTTTGGTTCGACTGCAATCGCGCCCATAGGTAGAAGTCGATAAGAGCTATGGGTATGACTGTGTAGATGCGTGGGCTCACCGCTTCTCCGGAAAGCGAGGTCGCTGTGAGATTGACGAAGAAGATGCGAATGAAGGCTACTGTCAACGCAACATATGCCTGGATGCGAAGCTGTTTTTGTTTTTGCATCAGACCGCATTCGAATAGGATCAGCCCAAAAGCAGCCACGGCAATAGCCACCGCGACGGGTTGAAGCTCGCTCCAAAGCATCCACGCGGCAAGAATGGAACCAGCCCAGGTGTAAGCATGATGGGCGTCGCGCTGGCGGAATTGTTGTGGAATGCGTACCCAGCGCGCGAGGGCATACAGAATAAGCACGACAATCGAGACGGTGAGCAGCCGCACGTCGACGTTGTGCCATTTATCCACCGTGTACATATTCAGCATGGCGGTGCGGCACACGGCGAGTGCCGCGAGGGTATGCGCCTGCCAAGGGAGTTCTTCGACTTCGAAGATACGGTCGACAAGCGCAAGAGCAAGTGCGAACACAGCCCAAATACATGCAAGCCATGGATGCAGAGATTCATGCCATGCGAGCGCGGCGAGCAGTGCAGTGGCACCCCAGGTGTATGCCCAAGCCGCGTAACGCTTGTACGGGGCGTCCGGCAGAGTACAGAAGCGTGAAATTGCATAGAAAACTGCCGCGCAGCCAACAATAGGCAGATAGCGGTAGGTGGCACTCTGCATATACAGGTTTACGTCTATCAGCTGTGCCAGGACGAAGAGCGCGAGCGCGTGCCCCTGATAGGAGAGATCCTTAAGGCGGATACCACGCGAAACTAAATTCAGCGCGACCGCAAGTGCCAACCACGCGAGTGCGACCCATGCCGGAGCCACGTCGAGCCATGCGAGCCCGGCTAGTAGTGAAGAGCCTGCCCAAAGACTAAGTGAGCGCAGGTGGCTCGGGAGTTCTTCGGCTTGAGAGAGCGCCACAGCCGTCAAATAGAAGATCATAGCGAGGATCGGAAGGGTCACGAGTCTTGTCGTGACGTGATGCGGATATGGTTCTGAAAGGTGGCAGTTTACGAGTACGGCGCGAATCGCCACGGCTGCAGCCAGCGCCCAACTTTGTATGAGAAGCTGTTTATTGCTCAGCAGCCGCGTGCCGAGAGCGACACCCAGCAACATTGCGGCCCATGCCAGCGCGGTCCAGTCTTGCGTGAACACTGCCCACGCGCCGAGGAAGGCGGTAATTGCACCGAGGTAGCTTTGCGAGGTGGCAAGACGTTCATCGATGCCTTTGAATAAGGTTTGCCATTTGTGACGGACATAGTGCGCGTTGAGGTAGAACAGGACGCTGCAAGCGAGCAGGAGAACGCCGTCCTGGATGAGCGGCGCCTCAGAGTGTTGACGGAACTCAATAATGTGCCGCGCCCCATAGGCGATCAGCAACCCGGTGAGGGCTCCCGTGAGCAGTCCGAGCCGGCGAAAGACAAGTTCCGCCTGCACGATGCCGGCAATGAGCAGGGCTTCGGCGGCAATCATCCATAGCAACGCGATGTTGTTGCCGCTGAACCGGAAGGGCACTGAAGCGAGGACCAGCAAGGTGCCGAGCACAGTGAGTAGAACGAAAGCCGCACGGCGCCGGCGCGCCGCAGGGAGTTGCCCGAACAAGAACTCCAGCGCGCCCAGTGCCAGCAGGGCATAAAACGTAAGCTCCGGATGCATGGACTGGAACTTCATTACAGCCAGGAGCAACACGGTGTTGAGCAACGCGGCTACGGTTGAAATCTGTTCGTCGCGCGAGCTGCCGATGTTGCGCACAACATAGGAGATACGGTAGATCAACCAATAGAGTACGAGAATGATGGTACTGGGCAGGAATTGGGGGAACGCGTGTCCAGCTGCGCCATGTGGGTACAGTTTGTAAAGCCAATAGAAGTGATTCGCGTAGCTGGCAAGTATTCCGAAAGCCTCCAGCTTGTACCAGCCCATGCGCAGCGCGATGATTACTATGCCTATGGCCAGGATGACTCCGGCGGCCAGCGCATATACAGTGTCCTGGCTTAGGGCCACGGTGGAAAAGGCCAGCAGGAACGCGAGGCCGGTGACCAGCTGCGAACGGTAGCGCAGGGTGTGCGTCACCATGGCGACAGAGACAGCCAATAGCAGTACGGAGTTCAGCACGTTCGAGCTCATCACCTGCATAGCCGCGACGTGATACATGGCATACGTGGTGAAGAAGAACATGGCCCATCCACCACCGATCCCGGTGCGGCCAATGAGGCGATAGCGCTCTTTGCGTTCAAACCATATGCCCCCACCGAGAAGCGTGGCCGACACGGCATAGAGCAGCGCGACCTTGCCACCTGGGCCCATGGCGACCAGGGCGACTCTGCCCAGCAGTGCGAAGCCGAGGACGAGAAGAACGATGCCGATCTTGGCGAACAGATTCATGCCCAGGACATCTTCCAGCGGAAGCATGTCACGCAGCTTGTGGAGGAAACTCTTGCGTGGCGGTGTCAAGTCGAACGTTGTGGAGCTGCGCGTAACCCAACTTGTGGTGCTATCGCTCGGCTCCTTTGGCTGCTGAGGCGGAACGGCTTGGACCTGCGGCTGCTCAGCTCTCACGAAGACTGGCGGTTGCTCTAACGATGGCGGGATGAAATTCGCTGATTCGGAGATCTCGGCGGTGACTTGGGGCTCGACGAACGCGGATGCGGGAGCAACGGATGGCCGCATCTCAACGTCTCTGGGAACCCGCGGTTTCTGCAGCTCAGAAACAGTCGCAACCGGGCTCGGAACTGGTACTTCCATCACGAGTGCGGTGGGTGGAGGTTCGGTCGCAATTGCTTCCCCGATTGGCGAAGAGGGATTCTGCTGCGCTACTCGTTCAGAAACATCGGCGAGTAAATGGCGCAGCGACGCGATTTCTCGCCTTAAATCAGAAACTGTGTCTTGATATTCCAGATTGCGTTGGTCGAAGAGACTGCGAAGCAAATGTGTTCTTACCAAGGCGGTGATAGCGATGATCGGAAGTATTAACAGCACCCCAGCAACCAGCAGAAAAGGGCTTTCCATGCGTATGTACCTGCCTAGTTAGATTGCGTGCCCGATCGGGGAACGCTTTTGCCTACAACGGTTGCGTTTTTTTGCGCGGGGTCATTCCTCTCTCATGCCAAAGAGGCGGCGAGAGCCTTGATACCGCGCAGATCCATCTTTCCTGTTCCCAAGAGCGGTAGCGAATCCGCGTGGAAGAATTGGTTTGATTTGGGCTTCCATAACGCGGGCAGATCGCTTTGCGCCAGCTTTTCTGCAACGGGCTCGAACTGTGCGGCGGAGAGTGTGGTGAGGACAACGAGGCGTTCGCCTTTTTTGTCGTCGGCCAGAGCGGTCACCGCAAAGACCTGGTCGGTAATGCCGGCAATATCCTGTAGCTTCTCTTCGATGCGAATGTGCGGCACCATTTCGCCACCGATCTTGCTGAAGCGAGAAAGGCGATCCGTGATGGTGAGAAAGCCGTCCTCTTCCATGGTGGCAATATCGCCGGTCGTATACCAGCCGTCGCGTAGCACCTCAGCCGTTTTCTCCGGCTTGCCAAGATAGCCCCGCATCACGTTCGGACCCTTGACCAGCAGCATTCCTGAGGTACCGGGCGCGACCGGCTTACCCGTCTCGAGGTCGATGATCTTTACCGATACGCCAGGCAGGGGATGGCCGATTCTGCCGCGCTTGGTAGCGATCTGACGGAACCCTGGTGCACGATAGTCACGAGCATTGACCGTTACTACCGGCGAGCACTCGGTGCAACCATAGCCTTCGAGCGGACGAATGCCGAAGACATCTTCGAATGCCAGTGCGACGCGCTCCTGCAGCTTCTCCGCACCTACGAGTACATATTGCAAAGATCCGAAACTCTCCGGGGAGCAACGGCGCAGATATGCCTGC
>Ga0182015_10007821_pt1 | contig 10351 bp, 7 predicted proteins | sample 712P3MmetaG_FD_120478 | JGI IMG/M metagenome (GOLD analysis project Ga0182015, IMG submission 120478) | Permafrost microbial communities from Stordalen Mire, Sweden - 712P3M metaG | ecosystem: Environmental > Terrestrial > Soil > Wetlands > Permafrost | place: Sweden: Stordalen | collected... | reverse complement strand
TCTCTAAAGGGCCGTCGAAGACTACGACGTTGATAGGCTGGGTGTGTACGCGCAGTAATGCGTTTAGCTAACCAGTACTAATTGCCCGTGAGGCTTGACCATATAACACCCAAGCGATTTGCTTTTGACGTTGGCAAATCGGGTATGGGATCGACTTGATTGATTGATCTTGAATGCGACACTCCTTGAGCGAAAGCTCAAGGGTCGAAACAAATTGTCCGAATTCGTGGTGGGGCTGGACATGACCGGCCCCGCTACAACCGTTTTGCCTGGCGGCCATAGCGAGTGGGAACCACCCGATCCCTTTTCGAACTCGGAAGTGAAAACGCTCTGCGCCGATGCTAGTGTCGACTTTGTCGATGCGAAAGTAGGTCACTGCCAGGCTCTTGATTTGAAAGTGAACCCTCACCGGTGAAAGCTGGTGAGGGTTTTTTTTAGTTCTCCGCGACGGGGTCTGCGGTCAACTCGTCCATCCTTGGGCCCTGCGACGGAGCCTGAGCGGTCGTCCTTGCGGCCAGGATAAGCCGATAGGCGTTTGCGCAGAGCTCCAACCAGACCCCGAGCGACAGATCAGGCGCATCCTCGTACGGGGCAAATCGATCGATGAAACCCCGCAAAAGCCCCGGTAGGACGACTTCCACGGAGCCGGGCTCATGTGCAGCGTCGGCCGGGACCACCCACAACAGAATATTCGGTCCGAACGAAGAAAGAGCGGCATAGAGCGGCAGTATTTCGTCCTCCTGAAGCGCCTCGTTGCGTTTTACGACCAAGATCTTGCTTCCCCTGCGCAAGTCCCCGAGGAACCGCCGTGCGCAATACGCGATCCGTTTCGATTCGCTCGCGTGCAGATGATCTGCCCGGGTTTCGTCGACATAGCGAAAGGTGTGGAAAAACACGCCGTAGCGATTCTCATGGACGACGAATTCCGGCCGCGGCTTGTCATCGGGACGGATTTCCACATTGGCCGCGTCGCCGAAATCCTCCAGGCCGAGATCCAACGCGTGGAGCAGCGTCGGAAGTTCCATGCCGGCGAACCGCAGCAGGCTGAAGAAGGCTTCGGCGCCGCAGTTCCGCTGAACGAGCCCAAACTCGCAATTATTGCCGAGACTCTCGAAATTCAATATGAGCCTGGCCGGATCCAGGCCCGCAATTCGCTCGACGTCGTCAAGCGCAATGCCTCCGTTCCCGACAACCCCCATGCCCGATGCGCCGTGCCGAACCGGCGATACTTTCATGCGCTGGACGGACAGGGACAGCAGACGCTTGTCATTGCTGGGACCGTGATCGCAGGGGCGCGCTGCGTCGGGATGGGCGAATACGACGGATGTGGATTGCCCGCCGGCAAGCGCGGCGGCGGGTATCCGGTAGCCAAACCGACCGGCGTTTGCGACGGTCGACCGGCCGACCACGTGACCGTTGACGGAAACCACCAACCGCTGGGCCGCAAGTTGCACGGTCTTGTATGGGTGGAGGTCGAGTTCGATGATGCAATCGCCGCCGGCCAATCCCTGCTCGATCCGCAACTCGCTCTGCGGCCCGGTCATCCAGCGGAAGCCGCGTTCGGGAGCGGACCATCCCCCCGCCGCAAACTGCGCCGAATTTCCCTCCGCGCCAAAGTTGATCGTCAGCATGGGATTTGGGCTCACGATAATCACTATATCCGGGAACCTTGGCGCCGCCAATCCGAGGCCCAACCCCGGCTCCCGGCGGAGGCCGTAGGTGTGCGGCAGCGCACTTCGCGGCGGCCCGCGGAAGGGGGCAATCAGCCCCGCTTGATGAGTCCGTGACGCTTCTTTCCCACGGCGATGCGGGCCGTCCCGCCGGCATCGAGGTCCGTCGCGCAAATCGTGGCGGTGACGGCATGCACGGTATGATCGTTGAGCTTTACGCCGCCTTGCTCGATCAGCCGCCGCGCCTCGCTCTTCGACGTGGCCATGCCCAGCGCCACCACCGCATCGAGCACCGGCAGCGTCGCGTCCGAATCGAGTCGGAGGGTGGGCAGGCCCTCCGCCGAGCCGCCCGTGAAGGCCGCCGCCGCGGTATCCACCGCCCCGTACGCCGCCGCATCGCCGTGACATAACCGCGTCGCTTCGGTGGCCAGAATTTTCTTGGCCTCGTTGATCTCGGCGCCGCCGAGTCTCTCCAGCCGGGCGATCTCCGGGAGCGGCAGGTCGGTGAACATCCGCAGGAATCTGCCCACGTCGCCGTCCTCGGTGTTGCGCCAGAACTGCCAGTAATCGTACGGTTTCTGCCGCTTGGGATTGAGCCAAACTGCGCCGCTCGCGGTCTTTCCCATCTTCGTTCCGGAGGCGGTGGTGATCAACGGCGTCGTGAGTCCGAACAACTCGCGTTCGCGCACGCGGCGCCCGAGTTCGACCCCCTGCAGAATGTTGCCCCACTGATCCGAACCGCCCATCTGGAGGGTGCAGTCGTAGCGCCGGTTCAGCTCGACGAAGTCGTAGCCCTGCAGGATCATGTAGTTGAATTCGAGAAACGTGAGCGGCTGCTCGCGCTCGAGCCGCAGTTTCACGCTGTCCATGGTCAGCATGCGGTTGATCGAAAAATGCCTGCCGATGTCGCGCAGGAACGGAATGTACTGCAGGCCCGACAGCCACTCGTCGTTGTTGGCCATGATGGCCCCGGTCGGCGTGTCGTCGAAGCGCAGGAATCGGTCGAAGATCTCGCGGATCCCGGCGATGTTGGATTCGATTTGTGCGTCGGTGAGAAGTTGCCGGCTCTCGTCGCGGCCCGACGGGTCGCCCACCTTGGTTGTTCCGCCACCCATCAGCACGATGGGGCGGTGGCCCGTCTGCTGCAGGCGCCGCAGAACCATGATCGGGACCAAGCTTCCCACGTGCAGGCTGTCGGCCGTGGCATCGAACCCGATATACGCGGTGACCACACCCGAGCACGCTTGCAGGTCGAGCCCTGCGGCGTCGGTTTGCTGATGGATGTAGCCGCGCTCCGTCAGGGTGCGCAGAAAATCGGATTTCAATTCAGTCACGGTTGCGGATCGGGCCGGCGCGTCAAACGCTGCGAATCGACCTCAATTTTTCCTTCGTCTGCAGGGCCCACCACTGTTCCACGCTTTGCGTAAGTCCGGCCAGATCGAGTCCGGCCGCCGCGAGGCAGGTATCACGCGAACCATGCTCGATGAATCGGTCGGGAATTCCGATCTGCAACATCGGTACCTGTACGCCGGCGGCGGCGAGCGCTTCGCCGACCGCCGAACCCGCCCCGCCCATGACGGCGTTCTCCTCCACGGTCACGATCGCCCGGTGCCGGGCCGCCATGCTCATGACCAGCGCATCATCGAGTGGTTTGACGAAGCGCATGTTGACCAGCGTTGCATCCAGCCGCTCGGCGACCTTGCGGGCCGACTCGAGCAGCGTGCCGAAAACGAGCAAGCACAGGCCGCTGCGACCCTCGCGTCGAATCTGTCCATGGCCGACCGGCAGCGCCGTCATTTCCCCGACCACGGGAACGCCGGGTCCCGTGCCTCTTGGGTACCGAACTGCCGAGGGAGACGGGAGCGTCGTTCCGGTGTACAGCATCTGGCGACACTCGTTCTCGTCCGCCGGCGTCATGATGACCATGTTTGGGATGCAGCGCAGGAACGACAGGTCATAGCTGCCTTGGTGCGTCGCGCCGTCGCTGCCGACCAGCCCGGCGCGGTCCAATGCGAAGACCACGGGAAGATTCTGGAGCGCGACATCGTGAATGAGCTGGTCGTACGCGCGCTGCAGGAATGTCGAATATATCGCGACCACGGGCTTGTAGCCTTCGCAGGCAAGGCCGGCTGCAAAGGTGACCGCATGCTGCTCGGCAATCGCCACGTCATAATACCGGTCCGGATATCGCTTCGAGAATTCGACGAGGCCCGATCCCTCGCGCATGGCCGGAGTGATGCCGATGATGTCGGGGTCGCTTTGGGCCATGTCGCAGAGCCACTGACCGAAAATCTGTGAATACGTGGGACCGGAGCTGACCTCCTTGAAAATCTTGCCGCTGGCCGGATCGAACGGGCCAGGACCATGCCACTTGATCGGGTCCGCCTCCGCCGGCGCATAGCCCTTGCCCTTGCGCGTGACCACGTGCAGGAATTGCGGTCCACGCAGCTTTTTGACATTGTTGAGCGTGGCAACCAGCGCCTTGACGTCGTGACCATCGACGGGCCCGATGTAATTGAAGCCCATTTCCTCGAACAAGGTGCCGGGGAGCACCATGCCCTTCAAGTGCTCCTCGGAGCGCCGCGCAAGTTCCCACACCGTCGGCATCTGCCGCAGGACCTTTTTCCCGCCTTCCCGCAGGTGGGCGTACATGCGCCCCGACAGGGCGCGGGCAAGGTAATTGGAAAGGGCGCCGACGTTCTCCGAAATCGACATGTCATTGTCGTTCAATATGATCAGCAGATCGGCCGGCGAGGTGCCGGCGTGATTCAGCGCCTCGAACGCCATGCCGGCGGTCAGCGCGCCATCCCCGATGATCGCCACGGCCCGGCGGCCCTCGCCGCGTTTGGCGGCGGCGATGGCCATTCCCAACGCGGCACTGATGGACGTGCTCGAGTGGCCGACTCCGAACGTGTCGTACTCGCTTTCGCTGCGCGTTGGAAACGGCGCGAGACCGCCATTTTGTTTGATGGTGTGCAGCAGCGCCCGCCGTCCGGTCAGCACCTTGTGCGGGTATGCTTGGTGCCCCACGTCCCAAACCAGCCGATCGTAGGGAGTGTTGAAAACGTAGTGCAGGGCGATGGTCAGCTCGACCGTCCCCAATCCGGCCGCAAAATGGCCCCCTCGCGTGCTGACGCTTTGGATCAGGAATTGACGCAGTTCGGCCGCCAACTGCGAAAGCTTGGCCTGCGGCAGCCGGCGAAGGTCGGCCGGCGCGTCGATGGTCTCGAGCAGGGGATAAATAGTGGGATCATCCATCCGCCGCAGTTTATACTGTCGCGGCCCCGGACTGCCAACGGGCCATGCCGTATGTAGCGGAATTCCTACAATTCTTCGGGGAACGCATGGTGGACATACTCTACGGCGGTTTTTAAGGGGTCCGGCAGCCTTCCCGTCGGGGTGTTTTGCGCCACACCCCGGCCCACCCAAATGGTGCTATCGCGTCGAATTTCCGAGATACTGTCCGCATGGACCACTGCGCTTCCGATGCGGCCTATCAGGACTTGACTCTTCCCCACGTCTCGCGGACATTCGCCCTGACGATTCCGCAATTGCCCGCGGCGCTGCGTGTTTCGGTGACCAACGCCTATTTGCTGTGCCGAATTGCCGACACCATCGAGGACGAGCCCGCGCTGCTGCCCCCTGAGACCCACGCCTACATGCAACGCTTCATGGCGGTGCTCGCCGGGCGCGGCGATCCTGATGCGCTCGGACGGGAACTGGCCAAGCGCCTTTCGGAGCGCACCTTGGCCACCGAGCGGGACCTGGTGCAAAACATGCGGCGCGTCGTCAATGTGAGCGTGTCACTGAGCGAGCCGCAACGGGTCGCCATTTTCCGCTGCGTCGAGCTCATGTGCTATGGAATGCCGCGTTTTCAGGCCACCGCCAGTCTGCGCGGCCTGCCGCGGCTGGTGGATTTGGATGATTATTGTTACTTCGTCGCAGGTGTCGTCGGCGACATGCTCACGGACCTGTTTTGCGAGTACTCGCCCGCGATCGCGCGCCGCCGCGCCGGCCTGCAGAGCCTCGCCGTGTCGTTCGCCCAGGGACTTCAAATGACAAATATTTTGAAGGACGTCTGGGAAGATCGCAGCCGGGGCGCGTGCTGGCTGCCGCAGGAGGTTTTTTCCCGCCACGGGCTCGATCTGGCAAGGCTTGCTCCCGTGCCCTATGATCCGCGCTTTGCGGCCGGCATGCGCGAACTGGTTGCGGTCGCCCACGCGCACTTGCGCAACGCACTCGAATATACGCTGTTGATTCCCGCCGGCGAGGCTGGGATCAGGCGCTTTTGTTTGTGGGCAATAGGGCTCGCCGTGCTGACATTGCAGAAAATTAATCGAAATCCGGAGTTCACGTCGGGTGTGCATGTGAAGGTTTCCCGAAGAGCGGTCGCCATGACCCGCTCATTCACCGAATTTGCCCGGCGCAGCGACTGGATGCTGCGGCGCCTCTTCGCGATTGCGGCCCGCGGCCTGCCGTTGTCGGAAATCGGCGAGGCAAGGCGGCCCCACCCGGCGCACCTGGTCGGGCAACTCCCGGAGGCGGCGCCGGAGCGCGAATCGGAGCGTGCGGTGCGCCGCTCCTACCGGAGTTCGGCAACGTGACCCGAACCGCTCAGAAGCCCGACGTCGTGAAGGCGTCAGGAGCGCTGGCGCGTGCGGACATCGTGTCGCACACGTTGCTGAAAACCACCGTGGCCTCCGTCTTGGACCGCGCGGTGATCGCCGCGCGCGATGCCCTGGTGGCGAAGCAAAGTGCGCAGGGCTACTGGCTGTTCGAGTTGGAGGCGGACTGCACGATCCCCGCGGAGTACATCATGATGATGCACTTCCTGGACGAGATCGACGCGGCGCTCGAGAGGAAGCTTGCCGTGTACCTTCGCAGCAATCAGGCCGCATACGGCGGATGGCCCTTGTACCATGGCGGCGAATTCAACATGAGCTGCACGGTAAAGGCCTATTACGCGCTGAAACTGGCCGGGGACGATCCGCAGGCGCCCCACATGGCGCGCGCGCGCGCGGCGATACTCGAGCGCGGCGGAGCGGCGCGATGCAATGTGTTCACGCGAATCGCGCTGGCGCTTTTCGGCCAGCTGCCGTGGCGGGGAGTGCCCTACATTCCCGTCGAAATCATGCTCCTGCCAAAGTGGTTTCCATTCCATATCGACAAGGTGGCGTATTGGTCGCGCACCGTCATGGTGCCGCTGTTCATATTGTGCACCCGCAAGCCCGTCGCCAAAAATCCGCGGCAGGTCTCGGTGCGCGAGCTGTTCACGACAGCGCCGGAGGCCGAGCGGCGCTACTTCCGCGATGCCGTGAAACAGGGCGGAATGCTGGCGCGAGTGTTTTTGATGGCGGATCGGTTCGGGCGGTTGCTCGATCCCCTGATACCGCGCCGCATGCGCGAGCGCGCCACGCGGCGCGCGGAAGAATGGATGCTCGAGCGGCTGAACGGCGAGGATGGGCTGGGCGCGATTTTTCCGGCCATGGTGAATGCCTTGGAGGCAATGACCATACTCGGCTATTCGAACGACGATCCTCGGCGGGCGACCGCCAAGCGCGCGTTGCAGAAACTGTTGGTGATCAATCCCACCAGCGCGTATTGCCAGCCCTGCGTTTCGCCGGTGTGGGATACGGCCTTGGCGACGCTGGCCATGCAGGAGACCGCCGATCCGGTGGCGGTGGGCTCCGCCACCCGCGCCCTCGACTGGCTGCAAACCGAGCAAGTGCTCGACGAGTCCGGCGACTGGCAGGTCAACCGCCCCGGACTACCGGGAGGCGGTTGGGCGTTTCAATTTGCGAACAGCTACTACCCCGATCTGGACGATACGGCGGTGGTCGCGTGGGCCATGCATCAAGCGCACAACGCGGATGAATACGGCGAAAGCGTGCGCCGGGCGCTCGATTGGCTGGTGGGAATGCAGAGCAGCAACGGAGGCTTTGCCGCGTTCGACGCGGACAACACTTGTTACTCGCTGAACAGGATCCCGTTCGCCGATCATGGCGCGCTGCTGGACCCGCCGACCAGCGACGTCACGGCGCGTGTGGTGACGGTCCTGGCAAGAGTCGGACGGCCGGAGGACAAGGCGGCGCTGGCGCGCGCAATCGCGTATTTGCGCGCCGAACAGGAAGGCGACGGCTCGTGGTTCGGACGCTGGGGCACCAATTATATTTACGGCACCTGGTCGGCTTTGACCGCGCTCGTTCAAGCCGGCCTCGGGGCGCAGGATCCAACCGTGCGCAGGGGTGTTGATTGGCTCAAGAGCCGCCAGAATGCCGACGGCGGATGGGGGGAAGGCAATGACAGCTATGCGCGCTCCCAATCCGGGGCCGCCAGCACGCCGTATCAAACGGCCTGGGCCGTGCTGGCGCTGATTGCAGCGGGAGAGGTCGGCTCGTATGCGGTTCGATCCGGCATCGATCAGCTGCTTCGGACCCAAGCATCGGATGGTTTGTGGAGCGATCCGAGTTTTACGGCGCCAGGCTTCCCGCGCGTCTTCTATTTGCGATATCACGGCTACAGCGGTTATTTCCCGCTGTGGGCGCTGGCCGCCTACCGTACGCTCGCGCGCCGCGGTATCACGCATTGAGCGCAGCGGGTGTCGTCGCTGCGCTTGGCGCAGAGGCGCGCACCCTGGGATCGCCGATGCGTCGCGGCGACGGATTATTCACGACCAAGGATGGCACCCTGGTGGCCGTGAGCGGGATTGGATTTGCCGCCGCCGCCGCCGCCGCGACGGCGCTGGTGGATGCCGGTGCGGTAGCCCTGGTCAGCTGGGGAGTGGCGGGCGGGCTCGATCCCGCGCTACGCGCCGGGACGATCTGCCTGCCGGGCGAAGTCGTCTCTCGGGACGGCACCACCTTCATGACCGACCATCATTGGCGTGAGCTGATTGCCGCGGCCATCGCCTCGAGGCACACGCTGGTCGCCGGAAAACTCCTCACCAGCAACCTGGCCATCGACGACGACGTCGGCAAGGCGAATGCCTTTCGCGACACGGGCGCCGTGGCCGTGGATATGGAAAGTGCGGCGGTGGCCTCGATCGCGGCGGCGCGCGGGCTGCCGTTCGTCGCGGTGCGCGTGATTGCGGACACCGCCGTCGATGCGCTCCCAAGGGCGGTGATTGAGGCCACCCGCCTGGGGAGCGTGCGGATTGCGCGGCTGCTCCTCGAAACCGTCCGGCGCCCCGGCGATGTTGCCGGCCTGATTCGGCTCGCGCAGCGATACCGGACGGCGCGTCGGGTGCTGGCCGCAGTCGCTCACACCGGGGTTCTGGCGCCGTTCGCGATGGCCTCGTCATCACCCACCCGGGTCGCATGAGAGCCTTGGTGACCGGCGCCGCCGGGTTCGTGGGATCGGCAGTCGCGCGAGCATTGCTCGGTGCGGGCTGGCAGGTGCGCGCGTTGGTGCGTGCGACCTCCAACCGCAGTAACTTGCACAACCTTCCGCTCGAAATCGCCGTCGGCGACCTGAACCTCCCGGCGTCATTGCAGGGGGCGGCGGCCGGCTGCGACGCGCTGTTTCACGTCGCCGCCGATTACCGGCTGGGCGCCCGTGATCCCTCGCAGCTCTACCGGACCAACGTCGACGGGACACGAAATCTGCTGACCGCCGCCGCCGCCGCCGGGGTCGGCAAGATCGTCTATACGAGCAGCGTTGCGACCATGGGCCAACCTTCGGACGGTTCGCCCGGCGACGAGCAGACGCCGGTGTCGCTGGACGCGATGATCGGCCACTACAAGCGCTCGAAATTTCTTGCCGAGCAGCTGGTGCTCGAGGCCGCGGCGGCCGGGGCTCCAGCCGTCATCGTCAATCCGTCCACGCCGGTGGGCCCGGGGGACGTCAAGCCCACTCCGACCGGCTTGCTGGTGCGCGATGCCGCGGCCGGGCGCATGCCCGCCTATGTGGACACCGGTCTGAACATCGTGCACGTCGACGACGTGGCGGCGGGCCATTTGCTGGCGTTTCACCGGGGACGTGTCGGTGAGCGCTACATTCTGGGCGGTGAGAACATGACGCTCGCGCAGATTCTCGGCGTCATCGCCCGACTGGTAGGCCGACCGCCGCCGCGGGTCCGCCTGCCCTACGCGGCCGTCCTGCCGATCGCATACGCCGCGGAGGCGTGGGCGAAGCTGACCGGCCGCAGCGGCAGGATCACACTGGAAGGCGTGCGGATGTCGCGCAAGCGCATGTTCTTTTCGAGCGCAAAGGCGGCGCGCGAACTCGGATATCAATGGCGGCCGCCGGCCGAGGCGCTCGCCGACGCCGTGCGTTGGCTGCACGATAGCGGGTATCTTCGGGGCTCCTAGAGGCTCTTCGGCAGCATTCGATGCGCGATCTCGGCGTGCGCCGCAGTCATGCCGTGGGCACCCCCAAGGCTGGCGCGGGCGTTTCGCGTGCAGTTATCATCGCTCCCGGTCATCACGCTTGGAGGACCAGCGCAGCTTATGAGGGAGTGTCATGTTGGATAATTCCGCCGGCCGATTCATGAGTTCAACAGGGGCGCCGGCCGATGCGGATTCGCTGATACTGGTCGATGACAGGGACCGGGATGTCGGGCACCTCAGCAAGGCGCGCTGCCACGAGGGCCGGGGGGTGCTGCACCGCGCCTTCTCGCTGCTGATTTTCAACCAGACCGGCGAACTGCTCATCCAGCAGCGCTCGCCATCCAAACGGCTCTG
>Ga0182015_10007818_pt1 | contig 10353 bp, 12 predicted proteins | sample 712P3MmetaG_FD_120478 | JGI IMG/M metagenome (GOLD analysis project Ga0182015, IMG submission 120478) | Permafrost microbial communities from Stordalen Mire, Sweden - 712P3M metaG | ecosystem: Environmental > Terrestrial > Soil > Wetlands > Permafrost | place: Sweden: Stordalen | collected... | reverse complement strand
TATTGAATCATGCGCAAATATCATTTCCTGATCGCGTTGTCCGTCATCGCTCTCGATCGCGTCACCAAGTGGACGATCGCCCGCCGGCTTTCCCTGCATGACAGCATTCCGGTCATTCCAGGATTTTTCCGCATTATCCATGCCGAAAATCCGGGCGCGGCGTTCGGTATTTTTGCCGATTCTCCTTCGGAATGGAAAGTCGGCATGCTGATCGGTTTTTCGGTGATTGCATTGCTGATCGTTTCCGCGCTGCTCTGGAAAAACAGCCATACCCTCACCTCCACCGGAATCGCTCTTTCGCTGATCCTGGGCGGAGCCGTCGGCAACCTGTGGGACCGCCTCGCCAGCCACCGCGTGGTCGATTTTCTGCTCTTTTATATTGGCCCGCACCAGTGGCCCGCTTTCAACGTGGCCGATAGCGCGATCGTGGTGGGAGCAGGCTTGCTGGTATTCGAAATCGTGTTCGCGAAATCGCCCAGCCAGCAGTCGGCTTGAAATTTCGGCTTGAAATAAATATAGGCCCGGCCTGAATTAGCAACAGGTGAGCACTACACCTCGCAGGAGGAGTAACACTCGATGACGACCCACCGCGATGGTATGGCCAATTCTCAGCAAATAGCCGCCATGAGCGGCAAGGAAGTGCTGCAGGCTCTCCTTGATGGCCGATTACCTCCGCCCTCAATGGCCGCGACATTGTCATTTTGGCTGGTCGAGGTGGGCGACGGATTTGCCGCTTTCGAGGGCGATCCCGGACCGCAACTGCTCAATCCCATGGGCACAGTCCATGGCGGCTGGGCGCTGGCGCTGATCGACAGCGCAACCGGATGTGCTTGTCACTCGGTGCTGCCACCAGGAGCGAGCTACACCACCATCGAAACCAAGGTCAACTTCTCACGACCCATCACGCCGGATTCAGGCCGAGTCCGCGCCGAAGGGCGGGTTGTCTCCCAGGGCCGGCGGATTATTTCCTCACAAGCGCAATTGCTGTCCCGCGATGGCCGAGTGCTCGCGCACGGCACCTCGACGGTCATGGTGTTGGAAGGTGCCCGCTAGGCCGCTTACGGAGTCCCGTAAAGCTGTCGATACACATTCGCGTTGCGCAAGATCGCTTGCACATATTCGCGGGTTTCGGTGAACGGGATAGATTCGACGAACTCCTGCGGATCGCGGTAGTGGCCCTGCTCCAGCCAATCGCCGACGCGGTCGCTGCCGGCGTTGTAGGCAGCCAGCGCGTACTCGAACTGTCCGTTGTACTTGTCGACCATGTCTTTGAAATAACGCGTGCCCAGTTCGAGGTTGACGGATGGAGTATAAAGTTGCGGCGCGCTGTATTTCTTCAGCTTGACTTGTTTGGCTACCGATTTCCCTGTCTTCGGCAAAAGCTGCATCAGACCGACGGCGTTGGCGCGGGAAAGCGCCCCGGCGTTGAATTCGGATTCTTGCCGGATCAATGACGCAACCAGATAAGGATCGAGGCCATTGAGCTCGGAATATTTGCGGAGATCGGGCCAATAAGCTTTGGGGAAAAGCGCTTCCCAGTAAAGCCGCGGCAGGTCGGGAATATCAACCGCGAAGTAGTTGGGCGTCGAGCGCTTCATGATCTCGATGCCGCGATCGTAACGTCCGATGTCCTGAAAAACGCGCGCCATCTCCGGCGGAGCCCAGGTTCCACCTTCCTGACCGGCAGCGGCCTGCAACTCGCGCACGGCCATATCGGCGAGGCCACCGTTCGAAAGCAAGCGCGCCCTCTCGACGCGCAGGTTGTCGTCGGGAGGAGCGGCAGCGGTGATTTTTCCTCCCGTCGAAAGCGCAGAAACGCGATCCAGCAGCGCATAACGCGGCAAAGGTTCGTGCGTCGAGATGTCTTTCGAAGTTCCATTACCTGCACTCGACAACAGCTTCAGCCGCTGCCGTCCGAACTCCGCATAGTAGTAGTTGTGATAGCGGTCAGAGAGCTTCTGATAAAACGCCCGCGCCATCGCTGGATTGCCGTCTTCTTCGGCGATGCGGGCGCGCCAGTAGAGCGCGGCCGGAATTTCCGCGGAATCGGGATAGAGCGCAATTTGATTTTCAAAACCTTGGCGCGCCTGGTCTGTGCGGCCCTGGCGAAAACTTAGCCACGCAGACTTCCAGTGCGCGTAAGAGGCCCGCGTGCCATTAGGAAAGCGCTGCTGCAACTCGCGAAAATAATCGATTGCATGATCGTAATCGCGCTTCAGCAGATACATATTCCCTGCCGACAGCAATGCTTGTTCGAGCCACGGGCTGGCAGGGCCAAACTGACGCAGTTCGTTCAACGTGCGTGCGACAGCTTCTTCGTCGCTGGTGGAACGCGCGGTTTCACTCAGTAAATAAAGACGCTCGGCTTCCGCGTCACCGGTTTGCGTTCCCATGCCAGTCAGTATCTGGCGGGCATCATGACTGCTTCCGCTCTTTTCCAGCGCCCCGGCCAGTGCCAACTCAACCTCCGGACGCTCCGCTGGAGTGAGTTGCTCTTGATTCATGAGTTCGCGATAATCGTGCGCCGCCTCGCTGTAATGCTTGGCTTTGTTGAGCAAATCCGCCCGCGTTCGGCGCTCGGCCAGCGAACCGGTGACTCCCAGCTTGTGCAACTCCGCTCCCGCGGCATCCGCTTCGAAACTGTTGGGCAGGTTGAAATAAACATTGCGGAAGGCACTCACCGCTTTTTCTCGGTCGCCCGCAGCCCCATAGGCGCGCCCGACGTCGAGTTCAATATCACTGCGGACCGGAACCCGCTGTTTTTCAAGCAGTGCTACTGCTTCGGGCGCGCGGGCTTCCTCCAGCAGCGCGTTGGCATAAACCAAGTCGGCGTCGCGGACCAGAAGCGAGTCGGGAAAGTTCTTGGGGAAATCGGCAAGTGTGGCAAGCGCTTCGGCATTGTGGGCCGAGTTCAGATACGCCACGCCTAAATAATACGCAACGTAGTCTCCGAGCTCGCTGGCTCCGGCCTTGGCACGGTTGAGCGGGTCGATAGCTTTACCATAGTCGTGGTCCAGCGTGCGAGCGTATCCGATGACCAGCCAGGCGAGCGCTCCAGCATCCTCTTTCGGATGCCGCCGCGCATACGCTTCGACTCCCGCGTAAGCAGTCGGCGTGCGGTCCTGCAACAACTGCTGCGCCATCGGACGCAGACTCGCGGAGGCAACAAAAGCCTGCCGCACCCGCCGCACGCGCGGAGAAATGGTCTTGCGCTTTTTCTTAGTGCTGGCGGACGTAGTCGTCGTGGTCGTGGAAGATGACTTTTTCCTGGCGGGTGTTTGTTTGACCGTGGACGTCTTGGCCGTCGAAGACTTAGCAGGTGCTGTCTTATTCTGAGTGCTCTGGTTCTGAGTGCTCTGGATCTCCGTGCCTTGGGCGGGCGCACTTTTGGCTGGCGCGTTATCCGAAGAAGGTGTTGACTGCGATTGGGCGGCTGCCGGCCAAGAACATCCAGGCCAGAGCAGGGAGAAGATTCCAGCGAAAACAACAACTGCGAAACGGCGCACTCAAACCCTACCTACTGCCGAAAATTGGCTCCCATAATGGAGAGGTCGTCTTCTGCGAGACTTCTTATTATTTCATGCTGGAAGTAATTTCCGGAAACCGCAACCGTGCTCCCGTAACGTTTCTGGTACGTCGCGCGGCTCTTCTCGATCGTTTCTTTCAGACGGTCATAGACGTCTTTATTCTTCCGGCCTTCCGCGACTTTCGCCTGATTGTAGAGTTTGATCTCGTCGACCAGCAGCCGGGCGAAACGCTGCGCCTTGCGGTGAACGTCCTGGTCCGCGGGCGAAATGGAAGCAGGAGGCAGTGTCTCGACCACCTGGGTCTCCGCATGACCAACCGCCAGCGGCTCGGCCAGAGCAGGCTCCGCTTCTTCGACCACAGACTGAACTTCCGTGGCGGTACTATGAGCTTCCGCAGTAGTCATTTCAGAGACCATCGACGGAGCGGCAACCGCGTCGCTGCCCGCCGACACCGAGGACTCGCCCGCCGCAGCCGCCGCTGCCTTAGCATGACCAGAGGCGTATGCCGGAGTATGAGCGGCAAAGGGATCGTTGAAAGCCGGGCCAGTCGTGCGCGATGGCGCTTCTACTGGAACAGCGCGAGCGTCGGCAGGATAGCTTTCCGCAGGATGACTCTCCGCGTGCGCGGGCTCTTTTTGCGCGTGCTTGCGCAGCGAATTCACTTCGAGCCACGCGCTGGTCGAAAGCACGAGCAGATCGAGCGCGGCGGCATCCATCGAACCGTCGGCGTCCGTTCCGCCGTCGGCATAGACGAGCGCGGCAACCTTGTCTTTAAGAATTAGCGGAAGAACGCGGCCTTCGCCTCTTGCCGGTGTGCCAAATTCCTTCAGGAAGCGCGGATCCAACCCATCAACCGGCACACTCGCCGCAACCCGGTCCCCGATGGCCGAGGCCACCGCGGCAGCGTTTTCATCGAGAGCGAAATCCTTCACCGCGTCATTGTCGTTAAATCCGCGTCCCTGCCATCCCGTGGCGTGCGCGCCTTTGACGACAAAAAGCGCGACCCGGGCCGCGTAGTGAGCGCTGGCATCGAGCAACGCCCGCAAAATTTCTTTTTGTGACGATCCCTGCTGAATTTCGGCGACTGAGCGAGCGAGTTCCGCAGCGCTCGACGTCGTCGGAGCATCCTGACCGTCATGCTCGGCGGCGGCCGCGACGATTTCTTCCATCACCGCGCGGACAATCTCGCTGCGAAGTTGGGCCACGTGGCTGTCCATGACCTGGCCAACCACCCGCTCCACAATTGGCTCAATCCAACTGCGCTCCTTCATGCAAACTCCGACGTGAACTTCTTGGGGGGAGAAGGGCGTAACCCTTCTAACCTCTGATTATAGGGCCGCTTGCGGGCATACACAGGACACCTTGGTACCTGCCCTACCGGTGCCCGAAACCGGGACCGCCAGGCCCGAAGTGCCTTTCTTACCGCTGCCCGTCAAAACATACCCTGAAAATTGCAATCAACCGTTACAATAGCATTGCGAGATTGACGAAGCTGTCGGAAAAATCTGCATCAAGTTACGAATGAGTACCATCCAACCCAACATAGAGCAACCGGTCAGCGAAGAAATGCAGCTGGTCCGGCGCGCCAAGCGCGGTGACGATTCCGCGTTTGAAGAACTGGTGCGGCGCTATGATCGCAACGTTTTCCGTATTGCGCAGCACATTACGCAGAACCGCGAGGACGCGGAAGATGTCGTACAGGAAGCGTTCCTCAAGGCTTACGGGAACCTCGCCAAGTTCCAGGAGCAGTCAAAGTTTTACACCTGGCTGGTGCGGATTGCGGTCAATGAAGCGCTGATGAAGTTGCGCCGAAGGAAGCCGGAACGCACGGTTTCTCTCGACGAGGAAGTAAAAACAGAAGATGACTCGCTGCCCCGTGAGGTTGCGGATTGGAGCCCCAATCCTGAGCAGATGTACAACCAGGCGGAGCTGCGCGACATTTTGACGCGCACGATTCAGGGTTTACCGTCGGGGTTCCGGACGGTGTTTGTGCTCCGTGACGTGGAGGGCCTCTCGACCGAAGAGACGGCCGACGCGTTGGAGTTGAGCATTCCGGCGGTGAAGTCGCGGCTGCTGCGAGCGCGCCTGCAATTGCGCGAACGGCTCAACCGGTTCTTTCAGAAAAAAGAGAAAGCGAACGGCGATGGCGACGAGCAAAAAACGAGTGGAGATGGCGACCAGTGAAGTGTTCTGAATTTCTCAACGAACTGACGAATTACCTCGATGGTGTACTGGATGCCCGGACCAAGACCGAGCTCGACGATCATTTGGCTTGGTGCCACAACTGCTACGTCGTCTGCGATACCACTCGCAAAACCATCGAAATCTACCGCGACTCCGAACTCTACGAGTTGCCTGACGATCTGCGCACCCGGCTTCGTGCGGCCATCATGAATAAATGCGCATCGCACAAGAAGTCCAATACACCGACCAGCTGAGCCCTTCCCCCGGGATGTTCAAAGACGTTCAAAACAGTGCCGCATTAGGTTGTTCCTCTTCATCCACAACCCACTTCACCCACAACCCACCGATTCCGGTGCGCGTTTAGAGACGTACCTACGGTGTAAACCTGCCGCGAACCTTTTGTGGACTCATGGAATCTAAGTAGTTAGTTCCCACCTATTCTTAGATCGAAGAGGATGGGTGTTTTGTCGCTCTGTTTTGTTTTGTTGTTGCTTCAATCCCTGCGTTTGAATCTGTGGAGGTTCCCAGTGTTTTCTAAAATGATGGACGCCATGTTCGGTTGCCGGCACGCTCGCTACAGCTTTCCCATCACGGTGCGCGCCGGTTCGCGTCGTGCGCCGACGGCTCAGCGATCGGGCACCTATGTCGCTTGCCTGGATTGCGGCAGAGAATTCCGCTATGACTGGCAGGAAATGAAGATCGTCGGATCGCAGCCCAGAGAAGCCGCACATTCCCTGGTGACAAAAGAAGCTGCCTAGGCATTGCAAAAATCCAGGCATTGCACAAAATGAAGAACCGCGCGCTTCCCATAGCGCGCTGCGCCGTTCGCGGCAAAAATTGAACCTCGTTCGCTGCCCAGCTCTAGGCTTTTGTTCTGTGTCTTCCTCTTGCTTGCCGCGAAAAAACTCCACCTTCCCGTTTTTTTCATACAATCTTTACAAATTGCTGTGTTAGATTTGCCATTCTCGGATCAACTCAAATTTCCCGGAGGAAAATGAATTGGGCAAGGACATGGTCCCCAAGAAGATCTTCTTCACCAAAGGTGTGGGGAAACACCGCGAGCGCCTCACCTCATTCGAACTCGCTTTGCGTGATGCCGGCATCGCCGCGCAGAACCTGGTCCGTGTCTCTTCCATTTTTCCGCCCAACTGCAAGCTGGTCCCCCGCTCGCAGGGACTCAAGTATCTGCATCCCGGAGAAGTCGTGTTTTCCGTAGTTGCCGAAAATTCCACCCACGAGCCGCATCGCCTGCTCGCCTCGTCCATCGGAGTCGCCATCCCCGCCGACCGCAACACCTATGGCTATCTCAGCGAGCACCACTCCTTCGGCGAAACCGAAGACGCCGCCGGAGACTACGCCGAAGAACTCGCCGCCGAAATGCTGGCGACCACGCTAAACGTCGAGTTCGATTCCGACCGCTCGTGGGATGAGAAAAAAGAAATCTACCGCATCTCAAATAAAATCGTCCGCACCGCGAACGTGACCCAATCGGCTGTCGGAGATAAGCGCGGGCTTTGGACTACCGTGATCGCGTCGGCCGTGCTGATCTTTGACTAGGATGCAGTAATGAACCCGCGATACTTGCCGATTGTTGATGGATTGCTTCTCCTTGCTCTTTTTGTAGGAGTACCATCGATTTCCGCTGCGATAGGGTATTTCGCGTGGAAAGGTAGGCCAAGCGGTTTCGACCGCGAACGGTACGGACTATCAGCTCTCACGACCGGCGCTCCGGCCATCGCCCTCATGGTATACACCCAGCGGATGCACGCCGACGTCCGAACTCCGCAGTATCTCTTGCAACTGGCGTGCTTTGCGTGCGGTACAGTGCTTCTTGGCATCGCCGGCGGCTGTTTTGTAGGAGTTTTCACCTATCGGCGCAGCGAAACTTCCTAGTTCTGCGAGATGATTTTCTTCTTCCCCGCCGGTTTCTTCTGCAGCCGCTCCAGCACCGCCGCCACGATCAGCGGCAGCCCTACGGTAGCGTCGACAAACACTTCGCCAAACTTCCCGCCTTCCGCCGGAGGCACAAACTTGCCCCACGACACCGCTTCGCTATAAGGACTGCCCGAAAGGCCGCCCCAGTAAACCGGTTCGGGGCAGATACGCAATCCGTAGTGATAGCGCTTCAGCGGCAGGTCTTCCCCGCCCCGCCGGTGGCGCAATTCGATGAACGGGCCAAACTGTTGCGACCAGTTCCGCGGCACACCTCCGCCAATCGTAAAAATCCCCAGCCGCTTCTGGCTGAGCAGAGTCGCTGCGAAGTGCTCCAGGTCTTCAAACGGATCGAAGCGGAATCGCGCCTTCCCTTTCTTGTCGCGCTCACGATTCGTCAACGCGTAATCGAGACCAAGCTCTGAATCAGAAAATGCCGGCACAAACACCGGAACATTCTTTTCATACGCGGACTTCAGAATTCCTCGTTGGCCCTTGGCAGCCTTCGCCAGATGCGCCCCGATCGCCCGATTCAACTTGTAGGAGCACATGATTTCATCCGCATCCCAGGCGCTGAATACCGCATGCATCACCCGCTCCACGTCATCGAGATTCTGTTCGGGCTCCAGCGTATCGTAGACGCGGTTGTATCCCGCCTCATACAGCTCCTCGTCGCTGAGTTCGGGATTGTGCCGGAAATGCGCGCGACCGGTCGCTTCCACCAATCCATGAGCCATGAGCGCGCCGGTCGACACGATCGCATTCACAATGCCGCGATCGATCAACTCCGCAATCACCAGGCCTTGCTTGGCCACGGTCATCGCGCCGGCAAGCGTCATCACAATGAAGGCATCTTGGTCGCGCGCCATGGCTTCGAGCACGTCGGCCGCCTCGCCGAGCTGGCGTCCCGTAAACGCGGTGTGCGACATCGCGCGCACCAAATCGTCGATGGAATGGATCTTGCCCAGATCGAGCGGCTCCAGAGGAATCAGCCGATCAGCCACCGGATCGTGCAGTTTTCGGTCGACCCCTGCGCCTTCTTCATGGCTGCTGTGCTGATGATGGCCGTGCTTCGCGACACCTTTTGGCTTCAAAGAAAACCTCCCGTATGAATGAATGATTTTGACCGAAGAAACAATTTACTAGAAGTGAACGAAAAGAAGTGAGGAAACCCCGATACGCGCTTTCATCTGGGCGTAACATTTCACGCGAGTCTCGGGCACTTTGATATCCTAGAGTCTGCTAACAATGACTTTGATAACAAAGAGTTTGATAACAAAGCACGATCATATATTTCTGTAGAAACGCGGCTTACCGCGTCTTCCCGCATCGAACGAGCCGGAGAGCACGTGCCAGATAAATTTACCGTCGCCCTCATCCAGATGTCGTGCGGCCCCGAACCCGCCGACAATCTCGCCAAGGCGCTCGACCGCGTGGCGGACGCGGCCAAACGTGGCGCGCATGTCGTCTGCCTGCCCGAACTTTTCCAGACGCAATACTTTTGCCAGCGTGAAGACCCGGTGCTGTTCGATCTCGCGGAGCCAATCCCCGGCCCCACCACGGAAAAGCTCGCCACTGCCGCACAGAAAAATAAAGTTGTGCTGATTGCGTCGCTCTTTGAAAAGCGCGCCCCCGGCCTCTATCACAACACTGCCGCGATTTTCGATTCGGATGGCGTGCTGCGCGGAACTTACCGCAAGATGCACATTCCCGACGATCCGCTGTACTACGAAAAATTTTATTTCACTCCCGGCGATCTCGGCTTCAGGGCCTTCGATACTTCCGCCGGAAGGCTCGGCACGCTCGTTTGCTGGGACCAGTGGTATCCCGAAGGCGCGCGCCTCACGGCGTTGCAGGGAGCAACCATTCTGTTCTACCCCACCGCCATCGGCTGGCATCCAGACGAGAAAGTCGAATTCGGCGGAGCGCAACACGATGCCTGGCGCACCATTCAGCGCGGGCACGCCATCGCCAACGGAGTGTACGTCGCAGTGGCGAATCGCGTTGGCCATGAAACCGGCAACATCCGCGGCAACTCGGCACCCGGCAAGGGCCTCGAATTTTGGGGAGGCTCTTTTTTTTGCGATCCCTTCGGCCGCGTGCTCACCGAAGCGTCGCATAATAAAGAGGAAATTCTGCTCAGCGAAGTCGATCTACGTCTCTTGGAAGACACTCGCCGCAACTGGCCCTTTCTGCGCGACCGCCGCATCGACAGCTACGCTTCCATCACCAGCCGCATGATCGACGGGAAGTGATGGGACGGAAAATGACATTCTCCGAGCTTGTCATCCTGAGCGGAGCCGAAACGTCACGAAGTGAAGTTTCGGCGGAGTCGAAGGACCCCTATTCGATCCAACAGGCCCAGCGCGCATCGATCAACAGACAACTGCGATGAGCCCGCGACGCCCAGCCAAATCGCTCCCCGCCGCGCAAGGCTACCGCATGCCCGGCGAGTGGGAGCCGCACGAGTCCACCTGGCTCGCGTGGCCGCATTTCCGCAACGACTGGCCAGGAAAGTTTGAGCCGGTCCCGTGGGTCTATGCCGAAATCGTCCGCAACCTGGCCCGGCATGAGCGCGTCGATCTGATCGTTAGCAACGTAAGCGCCAAGCGAAACGACAAGGCTATCCTTGAGAACTCCGACGCACTCTCGGAAAACTTCGTCTTCCGCCCCTGGCGCACTGACCGCGTCTGGACCCGCGATTCCGGCT
>Ga0182015_10007815_pt1 | contig 10355 bp, 7 predicted proteins | sample 712P3MmetaG_FD_120478 | JGI IMG/M metagenome (GOLD analysis project Ga0182015, IMG submission 120478) | Permafrost microbial communities from Stordalen Mire, Sweden - 712P3M metaG | ecosystem: Environmental > Terrestrial > Soil > Wetlands > Permafrost | place: Sweden: Stordalen | collected... | reverse complement strand
AGCTATACCAGCTTCGCGTATAGCCATCTCAAGCTTTCTTCATCAAAGATCAAAGCGGGGGACCCGTTGAGCGTTGAGGCTGACGTGACCAACAGCGGCAAGCGGCCGGGAGATGAGGTGGTTCAGCTCTACCTTCGCGGACCGCAAACCGACGGTGCCCCGCAACGCTCCCTGCGGTCCTTTGAGCGGCTGACGTTGGAGGCCGGGGAAACCAGGCATATCGCCTTTAAGCTCGATCCTGCGCGACTGAGTGAAGTGAATGCAGCCGGCGTTCGTGCCGTCGAGGCCGGTAACTTCACCATCTTTCTCGGCGGAGGCCAGCCGGGCCAGGGGAGTGGGGTAGAAGGCCAGTTCTCCGTAAGCGGGCACCAGGTGATAGCGCCCTGAAGGGCTTCTGGGCGGCCGGTCAGGCGCTAAACAGCTTCACCATTTTGTCCCGGGAAGCATCCACATGCACCTGCATGGCAAGCCGCGCTTCTGCCGGTTCGCGCCTTTCAATAGCGCGCAGAATCTCGGCGTGGCCGATCCAACCGGGCACGGTTTGGGTACAAAGAGTGTCCAGGCGCGCCACGTAGCCCAGCGTCAGGTTGAGTTGACCCAACACTCGCTGGTTGCCGGCCAACTCACATAACCTTTGATGAAACGATTGGTTTGCGACCAGAATCTGCTCCAGAGTGGCGCTGGGATTGGTCTCCGGCGCCACGATCGCCATCAGCTCCTTGATCTGATCGTGGCTCGCAGTTTGCGCCACTTTCTCCGCTGCGTAACATTCCAGCAGCTTGCGGTATTCGTACAGATCCACGATGTCGCGGACAGAAATGGGCTTTACCATGAAGCCCTTCCTGCGAATCCGGGTCAGCCAGTGATCCTGCATCAGGCGGGTGCAGGCTTCGCGTACCGGGGTGCGGCTGGTTCCGCATCGTTCTGCGAGATCGGCTTCGGAGAGAAACTCGCCGGGAGGCAGCTTGGCGGTAATCAACCAATCCCGCAGGATGCGGTAAACACGTTCGACTTCGCCCAGCTTGTCAGCTTTGGCTCGGGTTGGTTTGGTCAATACCTGGTCACCATGTATCCCCAGAGAATACTAGAGCAGTTTCGCAATTACTGCGTCACCCGTGGAGAGGGTAGGTGGAGCGGAACGCTTGCTCCGCTCGTCTATGTCATCATGCTAAGCAGCTACTTGTGAGGAGTTGTTGGGCATGGCAATGAGCCGGCGATTGGACGGTTTGTTTTTCAGGTGCGGGGCGCGCGACAGCAGGCGAGTCGCGTGGCTGATGGCGCTGGTTTGCTTCGCGGTAGCGGCATCCACGGAACTCAGTTCCGCACAGACCAGGCGCTCCCTTACTCCTGCCCCTGTCCCCGCTCCGGTGGCCCCCGATCGACTGCCCGATTCCTACGAGATCTATTCGTTGCTGATGCCCGGGCAGGTCTTCACCGATATGGACTCAGGGCAAAACCAACCCTGGGCTATCAGCGATACCACCGTAAACGAAGACGACATGAATCCCAGGCTGGCGCCCGATGCGGAACTCCAGCCCCCATCGGATAATGCGCGCAGCTTTCGTGAGGCGGTGACCGACTACCGCCAGCGCCGAAAAGAGCGCATGGCGCTGACCCGCCGGTTTCAGCTCTCCCGGTCCTACGTACTGCTGCAAGCTGCCGACGCCGCCCAGTTCCGCGCATCGCGCACCTCTATGAATGCCACCTCGTCCATGCAGTCTGCCTACGGCGACTACCTGGGCATCACCTACTTTAGCGAGGTGTACTTCAACGTCGCGCAAACGGCGGCGCTGGTCTATATTCTCGATTGGTGCGGCAACCTGTGTTCCCAGGCCTCCTGGGTTTACCTGGAAAAGCAGAACGGCGCCTGGGTCCGCCGTTCCGGCAAGGCTCCGGCACAGACCTAAGCTGACTGCTTCGACTACAATCCAGGGGTTGTTGCGCCTGCTCGATTTTCGGAGGAGTCATGCGTCTCGCGGTTCGGGTATCGGTTTATCTTCTGCTCACAGTCCTTGGTTTCAGCGGCGCCCCCGGCTTCGCGCAGGCGCCCATTCGCGTCGCCATCGTGGGACTTGAGCACGGGCATATCGCTGGTTTTTTGAACCAGTTTCCCAAGCAGCATGAGGTTGAGCTGGTGGGCATCGTGGACACCGATGCCGAGCTCACCCACCGCTACGCGGAGAAGTATCATCTCGATTCCAGCCTTTTCTATACCCAACTGGACACGATGGTCGCCGCTCGCCATCCGCAAGCCCTGCTGGTCTACACATCCATCGGCAAGCATCGCCAAGTAATCGAAGCGGCAGCCAAGCTGGGGCTCAGCGTCATGGTGGAAAAGCCGTTGAGCATGTCGCTGGACGACGCCCTGGCCATTCGCCACGCTGCGCGGGAGCACCACATTCAGGTGCTGGTGAACTACGAAACCACCTGGTACGCCAGCAATAAGGCCGCGTATGACGAAGTGGCCAAGGGTAGCCTCGGCGACCTGCGCAGAATCGTGGTCCACGACGGGCACGAAGGGCCAAAGGAGATCGGCGTACCCCCCGAGTTTCTAAAATGGCTCGAGGATCCGGAGCAGAACGGGGACGGCGCTTTGTACGACTTCGGCTGCTACGGCGCGGACCTCGTCACCTGGCTGATGCACGGTGAGCCTCCTTTAAGCGTAACTGCCATTACCCAGACCGATAAGCCGGAGCTTTATCCTCGGGTGGCGGATGAGAGCACCATCCTTCTTCGCTATCCAAAAGCCCAGGCGGTGCTCATGGGTTCCTGGAACTGGCCGTTCGCTCGCAAAGATATGGAAGTCTACGGCGCCACCGGTTACCTGATCACCGTTGGGCCAGACAATCTCCGCATACGGACGAAAGGGGAAACGCAGGAGAGCGCGTCCACAGCGCCGCCGCTGACGCCGCCGAACGATGGTTCGCTGCACTATCTGGCAGCAGTGCTCAAGGGAACTCTGCAGCCGAGTGGTGACCTTACGTCGCTCGAGACCAATGTGGTGGTCATGCAGATTCTGGATGCAGCCAGGCAATCCGCGCGCGAAGGCCGCACCATCAAGCTGGCGCCGCTGCCTAAATAGAGGTTCGAGGCAGGGAAATCAGCGTCCGCGACCGGCAACCATCCGTTCACCGTGAAATCTAGGCAGTTGGGCCGTGATCGGGCCTCGTCTCGTTGTAACCATGGGCACGTGCCGGTTGGCGGTGCGTTTTCGCCGGGCAACGAAATGCGGCCGGCCATGGATCACTTCTGACGGCAGATATCTCCGTCTTTCGCCACAAAGCGAACAGACGACAAATATGGAGCTGGCAGGGAAGCCGTCCGTTCCGGACAACACGTCGTGGCCGCACTTCTTGCAGCAAACCACGCAGCACTTGGGGAAAGACAGAGCACGCATGCCAACCAATATAGGGGAATAAAAAGAGAAGATCAAGGCGAAATTCGCGAATCCTCGGGAGGATCAAAGGAGGTTCGGGTGCGCATCTGGCTTAGCCAGTCACGGCTTTGTATTAGGGCCCGACTTCACAGGCTGCGGAAAAACTCGCTGTTGGCCCAGGAAAGCAGCCCTCAGCGGCTAAAGCCGGACCTGTTTTGAATCGCTTATGTACGGGCTGAAGCCCGTACATAACAGGAGTTTTCCGCGGCCTGTTTAGAAGCCCCTGAGGGCAATCTTGGATCGAACCACTAGACCATCGAAGGCTCAGAACCCTGACCTTCCAGGCCAACCCAACTGAGATAGTTAAAGTATCCTTTGCAAGATACGCCGCAAACTGCTGATCCGATTACCGTTCTCTAGACTCCGCCCGCGGCCTTGTGGGCCTTGATCCAGCTCTCCGTGCGCGCGTCGAGAAGATCGAGAGGCAGCACACCCCCACTCAACATCTCGTCATGGAAGGTACGAATGTCGAATTTCGGTCCCAATTCCTTCTGCGCACGCTCACGAAGTTCGCGGAACTTCAGTTGGCCCAGCTTGTAACTCAGCGCCTGTGCCGGCCACGCGATGTAGCGGTCGGTTTCTGACTGGATCATCGGCTCGTCAATCGTGCCGGATTTGCGGAAATAATCAACAACCTGCTCGCGCGTCCAGCCCTTGGAATGAATGCCCGTATCGACGACCAGGCGCACGGCGCGAAAGCGTTCGCTGGCCAGGCGGCCATAGTCCGAAACCGGGTCCTTGTAAAACCCGACCTCTTTGCCCAGTTGCTCAGAATACAACGCCCAACCCTCGATGTAGCCCGAGTTGAAACTATGCTGACGGAACTTGGGTAGACCCGTCATCTGTTGCGCCACGGAAATCTGCATGTGGTGGCCTGGGATGCCTTCGTGATACGCCGTCGCTTCGTCGTTCACGAAAGTCCGGTGGGCAAAGTCGGAGGTTGCAACGACCACTCTTCCGGGGCGTTTACCATCCGGGGTTCCGCTTTGATAGTGCGTTGCCGCCGCCGATTGAAAGGATGGAATCGCCTCTACAGTAACTGGCGATCCAGGAATGTACGTAAAGAGCTGCGGCAGCTTGGGCTGCATCTGGTCGATGTACTTGCGAAAATCGTCCAGGATCTGCTCCGCGGAGGTAGGAACGTATTTCGGGTTGGTCTTCAGCGAATTACTAAAGGAGACCACATCGGAAAAGCCCTCTTTTTGCGCAATGGCGAGCATTTCTGCACCGATACGATCCATCTCCTTGAGGCCAATCTCGTGAATCTGGTCGGGAGTGAGATTGCTCATGGTCGTACGGCTGCGGATGTAGTGGCGATAGCGGCCCTCGCCTCCGGGAAGGGACGCCGTCGAGAGTGACGTGCGGCCGCGAGGCGCGTACACGGCAGCCACAAAGCTGCCGAACGCCTTGTACGCCGGCATCACCTCGTTGTTGACGGTCTCCGTGATCTGTTGCGTCAGCCGTTGTTGATCGGCAGCGGAGATGTCGCTGGGAAACTTCTTGGTCGGCAGCAGAAATGGGTCGGAGTCGATAATTCCCTGGCACTGAGCGGGAATCTTCGCCAGCAGAAAGCCCACCGGCATGAGGTGATCTTTCAAGCCGGCGCGCAACAACTCTTCGGTCTGGGTAAAGACTCGCGGAATCTGGTGCAGGCGCGCGATGTAGTCCTCATAGAACTTCACACTGCTGAACGGAGAAGAAAGAGGAAGATCCGCGAGATCGGTCTGGGGGCCGCCCATCTGCGAGATGGGCATCTCGTAATCCTTGAAGGCGTAATCTTCATTACGCTGTTCCAGGGTGCGGGCCATGAGTTCGTGGGAGAGTAGATCCTGCTCGGCGAAACCGGTGGTAGGAATGGCCTTGAGACGAGCCAGAAACTGCTCGTCGGTGGCATGCTCGCGCTCCACTTCAGCCAGCGAAGCCTCGTCCAGCTTGTCGTTGTAGCGGTAGTCGCCGTAAGCGGTCGCGGTTTGGGGCGATGCTTTGAGATCAGCCTGATACTGCTCTTCGAAAAGGGCGTTTTGGGCCGCAACCCGAGAAGCGAGAGAGGCTACCGGTGCAGCGAGCGAAGTGGAAGCGGGCAACGAACAGCAAACGGCGAGGGCAAGAGACAGGGTACGCATTACAAAAAGACTAGCAGGTGCTGGGGAATATTGGCGCGCAAGGGAGCCTGGCAATAGCTTCTGTTCTTAACTCACGAGGGTAGCATGGGCGGCCACGATGTGCCATCCGGCCTTACCGGGCCTTGCAGTCCAGACTCGCGTAAAACGAAAGTCGCCATTGGCTGGATTGCCACCGTAGGTCCCTGATAAGCGCATCCGTACCGATACAACCGCCGCCTGATCGTGACAATGCACATGCTGTTCGGACGGAGTTAGCTCGTTCACTTTGAGGACACCCGATCGATGGGCTTCGAGATCATCTTTCTTGCTGAGCAATTGGCCGAGATGGTTAGTAAACAGCAATTCCGGACCAAGCAATTCATCCAATGCGCTGACATCTGAATGCAGCATGGCAATCCTCAGCTGTTCTTCCACGTCCAGAATTTGCGCCTCCATCGTTCCATTCATCAGATGTCTATCCTTCACCAGAGCTGATGTACCAGCGGGCGAATGCTGGAGTCGTAGATCTTGCGGACGCTAGCCAAAACCTCTGGCGTGAGGGGTGGAAGCGTGGAGGCCAGCGCATTGTCGGCCACCTGGTCAGGACGCTTACCCCCGGGGATGGCGCAGGTGACGGCATCGAACATCAGGATCCAACGAAGGGCGAACTGGCTCATGCTTACACCTGCCGGGACCAGCGCGCGTATCTCTTCGACGGCTGCCAAGGCCACCTGGTAGTCGACCCCAGAGAAGGTTTCGCCCACATCGAAATGTTGACCCTGGCGGTTGAAGTTGCGGTGGTCATCGTCGGCGAACTTAGTGTCGGCGCGAAACTTGCCGGTCAGCAAACCGCTGGCCAGGGGAACACGCGCCAAGATGCCCACCTGTTTGAGCTTGGCCTGGGCGAAAAACAGCTCCGCCGGTCGCTGGCGAAAACAATTGAAAATGATCTGCACGCTCTGCAGATTCGGGTATTCCATAGCCTTTAGCGCTTCTTCCACCCGCTCGACACTGACCCCGTAAAACCGGATTTTGCCCGCCTTTACCAGGTCATCGAGCACGCCGAAAATCTCCGGCTGGTAATAAGCGTCGGTAGGCGGGCAATGGAGCTGAACCAAGTCGAGCGCTTCCATCTGCAGGTCGTGCAGGTTGTCTTCTACCCAGGAGGTGAGGTTGATCCGGGTGTAGCCTTCCACCGTTTGTTTGGGTAACCGGCGGCCCACCTTGGTGGCGACGATGATCTCTTCCTTGCGCGATTTCTTGAGCTGCGCAATCAAGCGGTGGCTACGGCCATTGCCGTAAACATCCGCGGTATCCAGAAAATTGATGCCGGAATCGATTGCCTGGTTGAGTGCGCCGAGCGACTCCTCGTCACTCACCTGTCCCCAGGCGCCGCCAATGGCCCACGCGCCAAAACTAATCTCTGAAACCTTCCAACCGGTACGGCCAAGGGCGCGATAGTTCATAGCCGGATGGTACCAAACTGTGTGCCAACGGGCTCAAGCTCTCGAGGGGAAGCCAGGAGTGCAGCGCGCCAGAACAATGGTGATGTCGTCGGGCTGTTCCTCGCCGCCGATCCAGTCGGCCACGGCGTTGGTGACGATCTCGGCAATGCGCGGCAATGGCTTGCGCCGATGCTCCCTGATCAGGGCGATCAGGCGATCTTCGCCAAACTCCCCGAAAGCGTTCTCCGGCTCAGTGACTCCGTCGCTGTAAGCGACCAGAATGTCGCCCGTCTCCATTACGACCGTCGATTCTTCGTAGGTGACACCTTCAAAGAGACCAACCACCGTGCCATTGATATCGAGAGACAAGGTTTCTCCATTTGCGCGCAAAAGAATCGGTGGCAAATGGCCCGCGTTGCAGTACCGCAACACCCTCGCCTGGGAATCATAACTTCCCAAAAACAAGGTGGCGTACTTGGCCTCCGGCGTACTGCGATAGAGCTGATAGTTCAAGGTGGTCATCAGCATCGAGGGAGCGAGTTGCGATTCGGCGCCGCTGTCCCCGCGATAGTACATGCGGGAATCGCCCTGGGACTCGGCCTGGTACTGCAATGCCGCCGGCGCCATCACCATCGCCGGCTCGAGCGAATAAGCGCGCACGAATGCATGGACAGTGGCCATCAAAAGCGCCGCCGAAATTCCTTTTCCACTGATATCCCCCACAGCCAAAATCATGCGGTCCGTGCCCACGGGAATAAAGTCGTAGTAGTCTCCACTGACCGTGCGCGCCGGAACGCATAAGCCGTGTACTTCGAGTGAGGGGAGGTCCACGATCTTGTGGGGAAAGAGCAAGTCCTGCACTTCATACGCGATGGTGAGTTCGTTCTCCAGCCGCTGCTTCTCTTTCTGCTCGTCGATCAGTTTCGCCAACGACCCCGTCATGGAGTTGAACGAACCTTCGAGTGCCGCCATCTGGTCATGCCCATGGATCTGGATGCGGTGGGTAAGGTCGCCGCTGTTCACGTGCTCCGTCGCGTCATACAACTCCCCTACCGATGAGGTCATGCTGCGCGAGAGCCGGACGCCGATGTAGAGCGCAGCCAACTCAATCACTCCGAAGAAAATCGCGATGGCGAACAACAGATCCCGCCCCAGCAACGCCCTGTCTCCGAGGGTGGCGAACAAGGTCGCATAGAGCATGGAGGGCCTGGTAGCCACGTAGATCATCGCATTGGTTGGCTGGTCCCCCCTTTGCCAGTCGACCACGTCGAACAGGGTCGGAAAGTGCAGCGTTATATCGAACCAGTGGGTACGAGGAGACACCTCTCCCGCATTCACGGGCTTGCGTGGAACAACCTTTTCGCCCTGCCGGTTGGGGTTCAGTGGGATCAAGGTGACTGAGCCCAGGCGCGCGGCCGTCGGCAAAAGCAGGTTGGGCGAGATAAGAATGTCGGAGATCAACGCCATCCGTTGTCTGCCCGCCGAGAACTTGATGGCGCGCAGGTGCAGTGCGTCCTGATCCACGACGTAGCCGGTGAAGTCAGTGCTAATAAACTCTGGAATTTTCTCTGGGCGGATTGCGAGCAGCGCTCCTTCGGTGGAAAGAACGAAATCATTGCCACTGCGCAATACGGTAACAGTGCGCCCGGGGAACCTCTCATCGGAAGCGCGAGTGAACTCTCGGGTAACCTGTTCTGTGAGCCTGCCTGAGGCCTCCAGTGGAAACAACTGGGCAGCAAGGGCATCGTTCGCCGCCTGCAGGTGCAGCAACTCAGAATGCAGGTCGGATATGGCGACATAGGTGGCGAATTGGCCGGCGAACAGATAGCTGGCCACGCCCCCCATAACCAGCAACAGCAGGATCGGCATGACACCGATGAAGAGGTAAGTGACAATCAACCGGTTGCGCAGGCGCCAGAGCAGCGGACGATAACCCCAGCGAAAGAGCAGAATCAGAGCAAAGAACAGAAAGACGATGGTGAAAAACACCGTCCATCCACCCAGCTTCCACCCTGGAGGTAAAGCGGAGAGCCAGAGCAGCAGGCAGAGTGCGCCCAAGCAGAGGGTGACGCGACCCAATTTGGTGGTGGGCCGCAGCATCCGCATCATCCGGGCCCTGACCACTGTGGATTTTGGAAACCTGATCGCCATACGAGCTTGCAGTGAAATGTGTAGTCCAGGGCCCCCCTTAGTATAGGCCAGTCGCAGGACGGGCTCTTTTTTTGCGATGATAGGAACGGGCGTCGCCGGATGCCGCAGTCGAAGGAGAGTGGGCACGCGATGCAGGTGAAAGAACAGTCTCGCCTTCTTTCTTTGATCGAAGGCGGGTTTGCAGCCCTTCGTATCCTGGTTATCGGCGACGTGATGCTCGATCGCTCCATTTGGGGAGAGGTCGACCGCATCTCGCCCGAAGCGCCCGTCCCCGTACTGCGTTCCGTGCGCACCACCAGCACGCCGGGCGGCTCGGCAAATGTGGTCATGAACCTGGTCGGGTTGGGGGTTAAGGCCGCGCAGGCCGGCTTTTGGGGAGACGATGCCGAGATGCGCGAACTGAGCGCCGCTCTTACGCGTGCCGGCGTCGACGTCTCCGGCATGGTCCTCTCCGGCCACTCCACCATCTCGAAGACCCGCATCGTCTCTCGGAATCAGCAGTTGCTGCGGCTGGATGTCGAGAGTGCCGACCCGCACCCGCCCACCGAACACCAGGCGCTGCTCGAGCGTACCCTTGCACTGGTACCCACCGCGGATGCAGTGGTTCTTTCGGATTATGCCAAGGGCGCCTTGAACGCCGAGCTTTGCCAGGCGGTCATCGCTCTGGCCGGGCAGCACCGCATCCCGGTGCTGGTGGATCCCAAGGGGATGGACTTTGCCAGGTATGCCGGGGCCACGACCATCTGCCCCAACTTGCATGAGCTTGCCGTGGTTACCGGCATTGCCAGCCGCAATTTACCGGAACTGCTCTCAGCCGCACAGAAGCTGGTCGCGCAGCTGGGTATCGACTACATGACCGTCACTATGAGCGAGAAGGGCATTCGCATTCTCTATCGTGACTCGATTTTCCATTCGCCGACCCGCGCGCGCGAGGTCTTCGACGTGACCGGAGCGGGCGATACAGTCATCGCCACCCTTGCAGCATCGCTAGCCGGCGGCCTTGATGCGGAGACCGGGGTGACCCTGGCCAACATCGCCGCGGGCATCGTGGTCGCCAAGACCGGGACCGCCCCGATCACGCGCAATGAACTGGTTGCCCAATTCACCGCGTCGACCCAAATGAAAGGTCCGGACAAAATTCTTGATCTCGAACCGCTACTGGTGCGTTTGGCGGAGTGGCGTGCGAACGGAGATCGAATTGTCTTTACCAACGGCTGCTTT
>Ga0182015_10007813_pt1 | contig 10356 bp, 9 predicted proteins | sample 712P3MmetaG_FD_120478 | JGI IMG/M metagenome (GOLD analysis project Ga0182015, IMG submission 120478) | Permafrost microbial communities from Stordalen Mire, Sweden - 712P3M metaG | ecosystem: Environmental > Terrestrial > Soil > Wetlands > Permafrost | place: Sweden: Stordalen | collected... | reverse complement strand
CTGGGCCATTTCCCGGAATGGATGCTGCGCCGCAAGTTGTATCTGGATTTCTCCAACGGCGATGAGCCCAAATACCGCGTGCCCGAACACGTCCCCGTGCCCGAGGATCGCATGCGCCCCGCGCTGCCCGACGTGGATTCGCATGGCGGCCTGGTGGTACTGTAGGGTTTTGTTCGTCATGCCCCGTGAAGCGCTGCAGCCGCCGAAAGCGCTTGGCGCAGGCGGGCGGCGCTCCGGCGGGCGGAAAAAATCCCCAGCCGCCGGAAAATTTTCCCTACTTGGAACATCCTAAAATGGCACCCCACCCGACTCGTTCCGAGCTCTATCCCTAGGCATGCGTGTCACTTAAGCCTGCCCGCGTTTTGGAATCACAAATGCTCCGTACCGAACGCCGTTGAATCGGAATCCAAATAAAGGTAGACGATGCCGCCGCCAGCATGGGCGGATGTTGTCGCCCAGGAGGTTTTGCTCATGAAGATCACGAAAGTTCTAAGTCAAGTAGCGCTCACGACCGCCCTAGCCGGCGGCTTGGTATTTGCTTTCGGCACGTCGCTCCGTGCAGAACCCGATTATGGCGATGCCTGCCATCAGCGCCTCGAAAACGATCGCGCCCGCATTGATCATGACGCTGCCCGTCACGGCGATCACAGCCGCCAGGTGGATCACGATGTGGATAGAATGAACGCCGACCGTCAATGGTGCCGCGATCATCACTCCGATTGGGACCACTCCCGCTTCGACGTCGGCATTTATTTCCGCCCGTAATCGAAACAATTAGCGACACACGGATGCGGGCTGCGGTTACGCCCCGCCGAGATTGGAAGGAGGCTGATTCCTAGGAATCAGCCTCCTTTGTTTTCCTCTTCTTTTTCCGCTGTCATCCCGACCGCAGCGGAGCGACCTCTCCGTCGCCTTTCCCTTTTTTCTTGCGTTGTCATCCCGAGCGCAGAGAGGGATCTGCTTCTGCGCCTGCCGCCTTTCCGTAACGCCTCTGCCAAAAATCGAATCAAATGCCAGTAGGCAATTTTCCGCGCTCTTCGCGCGACAGGAGGTTTTTATGAAGACCACGAAACTTTTCACTCGAATCGCTTTGACCACCGCTATGGGCGCAGGCCTGATCTTCGCGTTCGGCACTCCAGCCCGCGCCGATCACGACTATTCCGGCGATTGCCGCAACCGCCTCAACGCCGATAAAGCCAAAATCGATCACGACGCCGCGCGCCACGGAAACGATAGTCCGCAGGTGCAACACGACGTCGCCAAAATGGATAGCGACCGCCAATGGTGCCGCGATCACAAAGCCGATTGGGACCACAGCACCTTCGATATCGGCATCTACGTGCACAAGTAGATTCCGCGAATTACAGACGTAAGCAGCTGCGCTTTCAGGACGATGCAAGGGAGGCTGGTTCCTCGGAATCAGCCTTTTTTGCGTTATGCACAGCCCCCTACCCTGTTTTTTGGAAGTGTTGATTCTAAAAGACTTTAAGTCCTTATTCCCAGAAGTGTTGATTCTAGTAGGCTTGAAATCAAGCTGAATAAATGAGATGCAGAAAATTGAGAATTTCTTGGAAGTGTTGATTCTAGAAGAGTTAAAACGTGCTTTTGCGGAAGTGCTGATTCTGCGTGAGTCGTGGGCGAAGGATTCGAACGGGTTTCGCGTGTTCATGGACAAGCATAGCAGATGTGTACAGTACTGTCAATATCTAGATGTATATTCGAATTGATTTTCACAGGATTAGGTGCGGCCGGTTCCGTCTTCGATTGTCTTTCGGAGAAGTTTCGCTCCGGGGTCGCCGAGATCGGCAAGCGCGTCGCAGATGTCTGTAATTTTCTTTCGTGACGCCCCGGCAGCGGCGGCGCGCTGGGTGATGGCTTCCACAGGGTCGAAGTCGTAGTACGTGCAGAGTCCGTTGTGTAGCATGTGGAGTAATAGTGTGGCGATAGGTTCGGCGTTCCGTTCTGGCAGGTCCGAATTTGATAGGTCCTCAAACACGAAGTTAGCTGATAGCTCGCGGGGGGACGGGGCCGGGCTTTTAAGGATTTCTTCGGCGATCTCAGCGAACACTGGTTTCAGCCGCGCGCTCCAATCGATCATCAGGGTCACCTCGCGTCCGTCGAGGATCGCGGGAATGCCGGTAATTCTGTTTTGCCAGTATGGCTTGATCCAGTTATTCCAGGCATTTTCCTTGGCTGGATCTTTCATTTGCTCTAGGAATTGCCAAACGGCGGAGCCCCACCACAGTCGCTCTTCTGGTCTAGCATGCGCGATGAACCGACTTAACCAGCCTTGTTCTATCGGGTTGATCGAGCTGAAGCACGCGATGCAAGCCAAATACTTGCAAAAGGGCTCACGGAAGGTGCCAAATTCCTCGGAGAAAACGGTGAAAGCCTGTTCGTAAAACGGCAGCAGGTGAGCAAGCAGGCCGTCGTTCCAAGTCCCTCCGGATAAATATCCGTGCCACGCTTGCAGCGCCTGCGTGGATCCTTTCGACCAGTCAAACAATGGAAGGATCCATTGCGTGGCCCAATCTCGATCCACCGTGAAAAGAAAATATACTCGGCTGGCGAGCAAGACGCGCCCCAGTGCCCCTGATTGTGAGTCGTCGGTCAGTACTGTTTCTAAAAAGCGCCGGTGTTCCTGAGGGAGTCCGGTCCAGCCATCGCCGAGTTCTTTGCGTACGGTGTCGATGATGTGAATTCAAAAGTTGATGAGGGGACCGGGGCTGCGGCTAATGGCGCTAAGGTACCAATCTTCGGCTACCTCTTTTCTCTGGTCGTCTGAATTCGTGCAAAGCGGCCACAGCTTTTTAACTAAGCTCATCAGGATCGGCATCGCTTCGGGAGGGATTGGGTCTGGGTTCGGTCTCGTCCCCTCATCCAAAAGGCCGGAGATTTGGTGAGTCGCCGACGTTAGGAGTCGGTCGTTTTGATTGATAAATTTCAGAACCTCGATCCACTGAGCTCCCGTTAAGCGAGTGAGTCTCCAGCCGCTGACAAGTGCTACCGAGAGGTCGGGCGTCGACGGCCCGGCTTTCGCGAGGACTTCCGCGAGGCCCTTTCCCCACTCGTATGAGGTCGCCACCGCGTTGCCGACGTTATCGATTAGCCCTTCGAGGTCGAGCGGGCGTTTGGGTCTGAAACTTTCCGCGAATTCGATCAGCCCTTCGGGAGTCTTCACGAGAATTTCTTCTACCGTCAAGGGGCTTCGCGGGTGCACGAAGCCGAAAGCGCCGGGCGTCTCCATGTCCTGTGACTCTTGCGTAGTGATCTTGGGATACTTGGCTACGATTTCCGCTAGCCGCGCCTTAGTGAGGAGACAATCGGGTGCCGTCGTGTGGAGAGAGTGCAATAAACGGTAGATCGCAAGGTCCCGGGATTGTTCATCACGGATTGAGCTAGGGCCGTCCGCAGCTCGGTCCAGGAGCGCCTCTTTAGAAACTTGGGACGCTTCCCGATACGCGGTTTCTAGGACGCGGAGTACGTCGTCTGTCACCCTGAACGAGTAAACGAGATCATTCGCTAACAACCAGGTGATCTTCTCGTCCGCGGTCCAACCGCCGTGCGTGGCCACGCCAAAGATCGCGAGTCGCTTCAACAGAAGCGAGTCTGACGTTAGCCACGCGCCGATCAGGAAGTTCGCCGCTGCTGGGCGGCACGAAATATTCCACTCCAGAATGTCGCGGGCGGCGCCCGTGAGCACCGAAATGCCGTCCTCCGGGCCCATACCACTCGGGTGTTCGATTCGACTCCGGTAGTAACTAAGTGGGTCCCAATTTTCGTCCGCTTTTCCCGCAGCGCGAAGAAGAAGATTTGCTTCCTGCAGGTGTGCGGTGATTATCCACACGAGTTTGTCAGCGCAGGATTGGAGGCTTGGCTGAAAGAGTCGCCTCCACGCGCTCTTGAGCATATAGCCTCCGCCGTGCGTAATCAGTTCAGCGTCGACGTCCTCGCGTTCGCGGTCGTCTTGGACCTTTCTCCATACGTCTAGCTCAAGAAGGATTCTGGGCTTCGTCAGAAAATCAAAGAGAAGGACTGCTGTAGTTTCGTCTCCGGGGAGGGTCAACTCGCAGAGGACATACTCCAGAACGTACGTCCATTCGGGAGGGGGTCCGGAGTTGATTAGCAGGGACACCCACCTCGATAGAGTCGCCGGCGCGCGCTCCCCCGACTTGACCCATTGGAACAATCGGATTGCCACGGCGGCCCACAGTACGGGGTTGAGAATCTGGCCCTGCCGCTTCACGACCGCGAGTGCGTCCCCCGGGTACTGCGTGACAAAATTCTCTGCAAACCAGTTGGCGAGTTGGCGGTCAATGTCGGTGTTTGAGAGCGCGGGGCGAAATAGAGCGGACATGAAATCCTTGTTTTCGGTCCATCGTAGCCATTTCGGCCCTCGTGCATACCGCGTAAAGAATCGGGCCGTGGAAATGTCTTTTAGGCCGTTTGCCACATAGTCGAGATCTTCTGCGCTGGGCGAAAACTGGGCCTCTGCGATGTCCTTGATCCGCTGCTCTTGTTCCAGCGCACCTGTGTTCGCCAGATCGGCCCACGCGTTAACCGCGATTCCCACGAGGGAATGTGGATTCTCATCCTGGGCGATTGGGTACGAGATTGGAGTAATTCCGAGGAACCTCCAATGGGCATCCTTCCCGCTTTCGGTGAGCGCGAACCTCCGCGCCCCCTCCGATTCCGGGGGCAGGCCCCGCGTGAGGTAATTCATCACAGTGTCGTTGTGGCTGTAGCCAACGAATAGGACGACGCATCTTTTTTCAAATTGGCGCTGCAGGAAACGTGTCGCCCAGCCCTCGGTGAGATACGCGCGTCCGAAGTCAGCGTCCGTAAGTACGAGGCGGTCTGAGGGACCAGCGACGCTGCCGTGCAGATAAATGATCCCGTAGTCGCTTCCCCCCAGGGGCAACGCTGGCGCCGCGTAGGTTTCGATGTCTGTCGTCGGGTGCGCGGTCCGGGCCGCCGTCGTGAAATGTAGGTCAAAGTTTGTTGTGACGAGACGGATTTTCGATGGTGTCTGGAAGAGGCGAAGAAGGTTTGCGTGCAGCGGGTTCGGGGCCGAGTCTGGTCGCGACAGAATCGACTTCGTTCTTTTGTGTACCTCGACGCCCTTGGCGGCCAGCCTGCCGAGGAACCGACCTAAGGGCTCTCCAGTCTCGTGAGTCAGGACGCCGCTCGCGACCTGCTCGGCGAGAAGATCAAAGTCTGGGTAGTTTGACGGGGCCGGTCGGGACACGCCGGCGCCCGCAAAGATTACCAGCTCTCCCCTCTGTTGGGCATCTAAGACCTGTTGTGGAAAGTCCACATCGCGGATTCGCATGAACTCCCCAATTGGCGGCCCGCGCGGCGGGGGCGTATGGCGGTATTGTAACCCTGGATCGGCCTTGCCAGGGGGCGAGGGGTGGGCTGCTATTGCTCGCTGCATCTCGCGCTCTTGAGGAGGGGGCCCGCGACGGTCTATCATGCGCGCGGATGACGCGTGCGGGTTCCGCGTAGGGCCTGCCAGGATAACCACACATGATGAAATGCCGATTGCCGATTTTGATTTTGCTCCTAGCCGTCTCTTCAAGGGTCACGCGCGCGCAGAATTCTGCGGCGCCGAGCGCGCAAACTTCAGCGGCGGCGGGCGAGGCGGCGTACACGTTGGGGCCGGATTCGCAGGTGCAGCCGGGCGTGCCGCAAGGCGTGGTGACGAAATACACCTGGACCAGCACAATTTATCCGGGGACTACGCGCGATTATTTTATTTACGTGCCGGCGCAATATACGCCGACGAAGCCGGCGTGCCTGATGGTATTTCAGGATGGCGAAGGGATGATGCTGGCGAAAAACGGCTGGGTGGCGAACATCGTGATGGACAATTTAATCGCCAAGGGCGATATGCCGGTGACCATCGGCGTGTTCATCAATCCCGGCGTGCTCACCGCGCTTTCGCCGGACACGCAGCAGAATCGCTACAACCGCAGCTACGAATACGACGCGCTGGGCGATCGCTACGCGCGATTCCTGACGGACGAAATTCTGCCGCAGGTGACCAAGCTCTATAATATTTCGACGGATCCGAACGATCGCGGAATCGCCGGCGTCAGCTCCGGCGGCATTGCCGCATTCAACGCCGCGTGGAATCGGCCGGATCAATTTCATCGCGTGCTGACGTTTGTGGGCAGCTACGCAAATTTGCGCGGTGGCGACGAATTGGCTTCGATGATTCGCAAGACCGAGCCGCGGCCGCTGCGCGTTTTTCTGGAAGATGGCAGCAACGATTTGAACAATTACGCGGGCAATTGGTATCTCTCCAGCCAGTCCATGTTTTCCGCGCTGCAATATGCCGGCTACGAGAGCAATTATTCCGTCGGCACCGGCGGGCACATGAGCAGGCACGGCGGTTCGATCATGCCCGATGCGATGCGCTGGCTGTGGAAGGATTATCCGAAGCCGGTGGCCACGCCGCCGGGTCACGTTGGCGAAGGCGCTGACGCCATCCTGCAGCCTGGCACGGGATGGGAACTAGTAGGCGATGGATACAAATTCGCCGACGGCATTGCGGCAGATAAATCCGGCATCGTTTATTTCACGGATCGCCCGAACAACAAGATTTACAAGATCGATCTCGATGGCAAAGTGAGTTTGTGGAAAGACGACCCGGGCGGACCGGTCGGCATCGTGTTTGGGCCGGATGGAAGAATGTATGTGGGCGAATCGATTCCGAAGCAGGTTGTTACCTACGCGCCGGACGGCACGCAGACAGTGATCGCGCAGGATATTCAGCCGAACGACATGGTGGTGACGGCGAATAACGACGTTTACGTCACGGAATCGCTCACGCACCGCGTGTGGCTGATCGATGCGAAAGGGAATAAGCGCATCGTCTACGAAGGAACCGACACGACGGGTATCAATTATCCGAATGGCGTGCGCACTTCGCCGGATCAATCGCTGCTGACGGTATCGGACACGCGCAACAAATGGGTGTGGTCATTCCAGATTCAGCCGGACGGCTCGCTGGCGGATGCGCAGGAGTTTTATCGCCTGGAAACGCCGGACGAAAATTCTTGGAGCGGCGGCGATGGAATGACCGTGGATACGCTGGGATATCTCTATGTAACGTCGCGCCTGGGCGTGCAGATTTGCGATCAGCCGGGACGCGTGCGTCTGATCCTGAACAAGCCGCAAGCCGGTTCGCAGCCGAGCGTGACTTTCGGCGGAGCGGACATGCAGTGGCTCTATCTGACCAGTCAGGATAAAGTTTATCGGCGGCGCATGATCCGCACGGGCATGCAATATTGGAGCCTGCTGAAACCGCCGCAACCAGGCCTGTAGTCGCGGATATGGTCGCGGAGCGAATTTCTGAATTGGGGGCAATCGACGATCTATGAAGATCATGCAACTTGCCGATAAACAGCGCTATCCGCGGATGACCACCAGCGAATTGCGCGAAACATTTTTGATCTACGGCCTGTTTCACCCGAACGAGATCAACGCGGTATACGTGGATTTGGATCGCACGATCATCGGTTCGGCCGTGCCGCTGGCGGAGCCGCTGGTGCTGGGCGCCGATCCCGAATTGCGCGCGTCGTATTTCACGGAGCGGCGCGAGCTGGGCGTTTTGAATATCGGCGGCGATGGCGCGGTGCGCGTGAACGGAAAGGAATTTGCGCTGGGCAATCTCGATTGCCTTTACATTGGGCGCGGAAATGAAAAGGTTTCGTTCGCGAGCAAATCCGTGAGCAAGCCCGCGGAATTTTATTTGCTCAGCTATCCGGCGTACGCGGCGCATCCGACGGCTTCGATCGAATCGGCGAAAGTTGAGCCGGTGCAGCTGGGCGCGCCGGAGAGCTGCAACCAGCGCGCGATCACGAAACTGATTCATCTGGAAGGAATCAAGAGCTGCCAACTAGTGATGGGTTACACGCAACTGGCGTCCGGCAGCGCGTGGAACACCATGCCGCCGCACACGCACATGCGGCGTTCGGAGGTCTACCTGTATTTCAATCTTCAGCCGGAGGATCGCGTGCTGCATCTGATGGGGCCGTCGGACGAAATCCGCACGCTCGTCGTGGCCAATAAGCAGGCTGTGATTTCGCCGGGCTGGTCGGTGCATGCGGGCGTGGGCACGCGCAATTACACATTCTGCTGGGGCATGGGCGGCGAAAATCAGGTTTATACGGATATGGATGGACTGAAGATTTCGGATCTGCACTGATCGCGACGCCGCGACGCGGCGGACAATTTCTCTGGGTAAGAAAGAGGCGAGAGTGGCGATTCTCGAAGCGTTTAATCTGCGCGGCAAAAATGCGCTGGTCACCGGATCGTCGCGAGGACTTGGCGCAGGGATGGCGATTGCGCTGGCGGAGGCCGGCGCGAACGTCGCCGTGCATGCGTCGGCGGAAAAACCGTCGGCAACAGCGGCAGCCATCGGCAAGATCGGCGTGAAGCACGCCGCGCTGGTCGGCGACGTGCGGCGGGCCGACGTGTGCCACCGATTGATCGAGGAGACTGTCGCGGAGCTGGGTTCGATCGACATTCTGGTGAACAACGCCGGCACGATTCGGCGCGCGCCCGCCGCGGATTTCAGCGAAGCAGATTGGAACGACGTGATCGCTGCGAACTTGAGCGGTGTTTTCCGGTTGAGCCAGGGCGCCGGGCGGCACATGCTGCGTCAAGGATCGGGCAAGATCATTAACGTGGCGTCACTTTTATCGTTTCAGGGCGGGCTGTTTGTGCCGTCTTATGCCGCCGCGAAGGGCGGTGTGGCGCAATTGACCAAGGCGCTGGCGAATGAATGGGCGGCGAAGGGCGTCAACGTAAACGCCATCGCGCCCGGCTATATGCAGACGGACAACACCGCGGCGCTGCAAAAGGATCCGGTGCGCGCGCCGCAAATTCTGCAACGAATCCCCGCCGGCCGCTGGGGCACGCCGGAAGATTTGGCGGGAGCCGTGATTTTTCTTGCGTCCGCAGCCAGCAATTACATGCACGGGCATGTGCTGGTGGTCGATGGAGGCTGGCTCGCGCGATGATGGGTTCCGCCCCAGGCGCGGCGGCCTCGCAACTCCGCTTGGACACTTCGTGGCACGTTTGATAAAGTGCAGCGCCAGTCACTCACGGCATCCCCACTGATTGGAGGCTGCGATGAGCACGCTTGATCTACGGCCGCTCACGTTGGGCGAACTGCTCGACCGCACGTTCACGCTCTATCGCGCCCATTTCCTTTTATTCGTCGGAATCTCTGCCATCCCGCAGGTCTTGATTCTGGCTCTGCAGCTTGTTCCCGCGCTTTTCGTCGGCCTTAGCATGAAGGGAATATTTTCGGTGCCGACCAATCCCAATGGCCCGCCGCAGTTGCCCTCGTTTCCCACGGCGGCGATTGTCGGGGTGGTGCTGTTCGCGGTGCTGTGGATTGTGGTGGTGGTGATCGCCAGCTTGCTGACGCAAGGCGCGACGGTGGTGGCCGTTTCCGAAATCTATCTTGGCCGCGCGACCACGCTGGCCGCCGCATTCCGCCCGGTGTGGAAGAAATTGATCACGATTTTCCTGGTTGCGGTGCTGACGGGATTCGCGATGATCGGCGGTTTCATTCTCTTGATTGTTCCCGGGATTTACATCGCGTGCCGCCTATCCGCCGGCGTGCAAGCGGCAGTGCTTGAAAATACCGGCGCGATCGATGCGCTTAGCCGCAGCTTCGCGCTCACGAAAGACAATGCCGGCCGCGTGTTTCTGATCTACCTTCTTTATTGCTGTTTGCTGGGCGGCGCGATCGGGGCGCTCTATTTTGTGATTGGGATACCGCTGGCGCTAGGCGCAATTCTCGCGAAAAACAATCCTGCGATAATGTGGATTATTCAGATTCTGCCGCCGTTGGGGAGTTTTGTGGCCGGATCGCTTGCGGCACCGCTGTTGACGATTGCGATGTCGATTTTCTATTACGACATGCGCGTGAAAAAAGAAGGATTCGATCTTCAGATGATGATGAATCCTTTGGGCGGCGCGGCGGTGCCGGCGGCAAGCGTCCCGCCCGCCATGCTTTCCTAGGATTTGTCGGCGACGTAAGAACACGAGGAGTTTCGGTTGTCGATGAAATCGAATATCTCCCGGCTGACCTCTCAGTTGTTTCTGCTGTTTCTGCTTTTCGCGCCGCTGGCGACCGCTCGTGCGCAAAATTCCCCGCCGGCCGGAGCAAATCCGGCGGCGAACTCTTTTGACGCGCAATCATTTGTCGCGGAACTTCACCGGCTGCAAGGCGTCATCGAGAAAAATCAATCCACGGCGCAGCAGGTTGCCGGCGTGCGCGACAGTCTGCCGGAAAAGTGGGAGGTCGTCACACCCGGAGGACGCTACGATATT
>Ga0182015_10007811_pt1 | contig 10358 bp, 5 predicted proteins | sample 712P3MmetaG_FD_120478 | JGI IMG/M metagenome (GOLD analysis project Ga0182015, IMG submission 120478) | Permafrost microbial communities from Stordalen Mire, Sweden - 712P3M metaG | ecosystem: Environmental > Terrestrial > Soil > Wetlands > Permafrost | place: Sweden: Stordalen | collected... | reverse complement strand
GACGATGGTCTGGTTGACCAGAATCTTCACTCCACATTCGAGATTGTTCTTCGGCTGGAGAATGGTTTTGGCCGGATCGTTCGTCTTTAGTACTCGGTCCGCTTGCCAATTGAAATCGCAGCCGTAACGCTTCTGGTCTGCGTACGAAAGCTGCAACAATCCTTCACTGCGCATGGCCAATGCGCCTTCCGGCTCGGTGTGACGGACGCTCGTGTTCGGATTCAGGCCGGCTTCAGCACCTGCAAGCGCCTGGAAGAAGTACGCCCAAAATGTGCGTTTATCTGTTGTGCCCATCTCGTAAAATCGCGGGCAGAATCGACGCACGCCCCGAGGAACCTGCGAAGAAAGCATTTCGGGCGGCAACGCCTTCTCGATGATCTGGTCCCATAGTGGATTCCAGGGGGTCCCCCATGAGCGCTAACTTAAGAATCGTGGTATGCGTCCGCAAAACCTAAAGATCTCTGGCAAGACACCACCATCGTGTTCGCCCAGTATCCACCATCGCTGACGTGGTGCACGACCAGAGAATGAACGAGTGTTAAATGGCCTTCGGGCTGTCTGGTCCCAGACAATTGTTTCCAAAAGGTATCGAAGTTCTTCCGGCAGGCGCCCAAGCGCGCTTCATGGCCGCCCCTCGCGTGCCGGTCAGGGGCCGACGGATCGACCAAACCGGTAGGTGATAGATGCGCTTGCGTAGGAGGGTACGCGCACTCCCACCACTTCCTGAATATCGGAGGGGAAGAAGTTTTCTGTTGTCTGCCCGGTGTAGCCGCGAGCGATGAGGAAATTTACGCCGGCATTCACGCGCCCATTCATGAAAGGCCGAACCACAGCGCCGCGAAACTCCTTCACCGGAGTTCCGGTGCGTTCCGCATTCAAGTTGGGCAGGCATCCTGTGCCTAAAGGCTTCGTGCCTACGTATTCGAACTCCCCTCGTGCCTGCAGCCGAAACGGAAGCTTCTGAATTGTTCCCAGCAGATCGAAGATGGTTCGTGGCGCTTCCGGTGTGGGTTCTCCCGAATTGAGGTCTCGAGCATCGGCCTTTGAGAAGGTTGCCAGAAGCGATCCGTAGCGGAAGTTTTGCCGCACCGCGACCGTCATAAAGCGAAGGCGGCTGGGCCCTTCATTGAACTGCAGTCCGGTATCTGGGTCAATTTTTGCCAGTTCTGCGCTGCTGGTTACGTGGCCCAGCGTAAGACGCAGATCTGTGTTGTGTAGGGTCTTACTGGCGACGACCTGATAAGAATGCGACGTGGCCACGGGCGTGCCCACGGTAGTTCCGGTGCCAATCCGAGGGTCTTCCGTGAAGAAAGTTTGGCCAAAGCTGAGCGAGATGAGGGGAACGTACCACGATTCCTTGGGAAGAAAAGAAACCGTAGCCTTGGGTGAGTTCACGCCCACCCATTTCTGGAACGAGTTCTGCGACTGCAGCAGATCGTCGTTATCGAAATTAATTTCATCGCGGCGCCAGCCGAGATAATAGCGAAAATAGGGGGACAAACCGCCTTCGGCGGCAATGTAGGGGGTCGCCGATCCGATAGTGACGTTATTTCCGTCCACCGGACTAAACGGGCCGTAGTAGCTGGGGGCGCTGGGATTAAAGAATCCGTAGTGGTCCAAATCATCGCGTCGCGGCGCTTCACGTTCGTAGTCGAGCCCTGCTAATAGAGACAGGTACTCGGAAATCTTGTTCACATAGTTCGCGCTGCCACCCGCCGTGGTGCGAAACTCGCTCTGGCGGATCAGGCCCTGTCCAAAATCCGAAAACAAGGAAAGATTGTAGGTACGAAAAAACCCGGAGAGCTCCAGTTGCTGGCCTCCGCCGAGTTGCCACACGTCGTTCAAGGCTACGAGTGCCGTGTGGGTCTGGTCTTTCTGCCGCGGGTCGATGGTGTCGCCGTAATTGCGGAAGTTGGCATCAGCGGAATTCAAGGCAAAGAGAGGCACGAGTCCCGGAACATAGGAAAAACCGTAGTACCCAACTCCAAACAGAGTGAGCCGATGCTCGCCGAAGTGGAATATTCGCTCGCCATTGAATTTGTACTGTTGCCGGTGTTCCAGCCGATCCAGGAATCCATTGCCAAAGGAGGCTGCGAACGCCATCCACGATTCAGGAGTAGGGCTTAATCCCGCCACCACATCAATGTCCCGATAGTCTCCAGTAAAAGTGATGAACGGATCGAGGCGAGACCGAAGTCCGTACGTTGCGGCGAGATTGACGGAATGATTTCCTTCCCGAACGTTGAACGCCCCGCCATCGACTTTGACGCTTTCCAGAACCTCCGGGATAAATATGTTCGGATCGGAATAGCCATTGCCATGGGCATTGGCCGACAGATTGTTAGGTACGAGGTAGCTGCCCACGGCGATGTACTGGGCAATGGGTTCGCCATGATCTCCCGCAACACCGGGCGCGAAGTACTGCGGAGCTTTGATCCCGCTGGAGGCGGTCTCGATGGGGTATCCGGGAATCGACACCGGGGCGCCGGGGCGTCCGGGATTGGCGTCCAGCAGGTCTTCGCGGACAAACACCTTCTCCGCTGGGTCGGGAGAGAGCACATCCGTGCCGTTTACATCCGCAGTAACGGTGACGGTCTCCACGCGGGATGAGATCTGGCCCATTTGGACTGCAATGTCGGAATTTCCGCTCGCATGAACGCTTTGGGCTACGATAACCTGGCGAAATCCCGCGGCATCAACCTGGATGTCGAACTCGCCGTCGGACGCTCTGATTTCGAAGCGGCCATCCGGCCCGGAAATGGCTTGCGCCAAAGCCTGGCCCTCGCCAGCGGAATCGTGACGGATGAGCTGAATCGAAGCATTGGGCAGTCCGTTCCCCTGAGGGTCGTTAACTCGGCCCTTCAACGCAATCCCCTGGCCCAGGAGAGGAAGAGAGAGCCCAGTCAGCCACACGAGAAGAATTACAAGGGTTTTCCGGTGTGAGAGCACGGTCGCCTTCCTAACGTTGGGCGTTCGGACCCGAGACCTGGGCCAGGACAAGCTGCGCATGTTCCGATCCGATCGCGTGCAGCGACACCGCTTCCTGCAAGTAATTCCGTGCCGTGGCCCGGTCGCCGAGTTTCAGAGCGATTTCGCCAGCATGCGCGAAGATTGTGGAATCGCGGATTCCGACCGCCAAGGCGGCCTCGATCTGCTTGCGTGCTTCCGCGTCCTGACCGTTGACGTGCAGCGCCCAGGCGTAAGCGTCGAGTGTGTACACGTCATGACGCCAGGCGTACTCCTGCTTTGCCACCTGCAGCGCCTTGGCCGGCTGGTGCGCGTGATCGGCATAGTAGAAGACGAGTTCGCGGTTGGAGTTTAGCCTCTTGCTCGATGCTGCAAGCGCTTTCGTTTCGAATTCAGCAAATAACTTCTTCGCTTCACCATCGTGTCCTGCCAATTGCAGCGCTTCGGCCAGGTCATAGAGATTCTCGGGACGCGGTACGCCCTGATAGCGTTGCTGCAGGAGGACTACTGCTTCCGCGTAACGCTTCTGCGTGATGCGAACCTGGGCTAGATTTCGCAGCGCGGAGGGATAGCTTGGAACAGATGCCAATGCCCGCTGGAAGAGTTTTTCTCCCGCGTCGGTGCTGCCGGAAGCCAACCGAAAATGGCCCATCTGCGTGAGCAGGCTGGCCCGTTCTCCGGTTTCGGTCGGGGGCGTCGACTGATAAGCCATCTCCATCAGTTCATATGCGCCCTCCGTATCCCCGAATAGCTCGCGTAAACGGGCTGCCCGAGTCAGGGCAGGTACATTGCCGGGGCGAAGATTGAGCATCCACTGTGCCGAGTCCTCCGCATCCTTATAATTGCCGAGTTCCACGCTCGCGTCGGTCAACAAGCCGTAGACCATGACATCGTCGGGGACTCTCTTATTCAGCGTCTTGGCGGCCTCCAGCGCGGCAGAGTACTCATGTTCGCCCAGGAGTATGGAAACTTGTATTTTCTCAGTTTCGAAATTGTTCGGAGCTATTTCCAGGGATTTCTTTACCGCGTCTTCGGCTTGTGCATAAAAACCAACGTCGGAGGTCTCCTGTGCGAGGCGAACCAGTGCCGTTGAGAGAAGGTTGTACCCGGCATATTCCATCGGCTTGTCACTGATTGCTTTGCGGGCTGCTGCGATGCTTTGCGCCCCCGGTGAGAGATCCTTACCTGCACTGGTTAGGCTTTGCGCAGCAGCGAACGTAGCAACCATCATCGTCATGCACAGCACCAACATAATTCTTTTCACGGCATGCCTCATTTTCGAAGAAGAAATCGTGGCCGCCGCTTTCAGTACGACGGCCACAAGGGTTTGCTACTCCACAGGGCAGATACCCCCGGGTTGTCCGGTGCAGCCTGCCTGTCCCGGTCCAGTGTGAGCGCTGTTGCGTCCACTGTTCGCCGGCATTACGTAGGGGAAGGAATTGTTGAAGCCTTCGGTTTTGGTATTTACGCCATCTCCCAGCGCCAAACCGAACTTCGAGGAATCCACCAGGATGCCTTCGATGGCACGAAGAGAGATGTCAAACACATCGTCTATCGGTCTGCGTCCGTTGGGATAGCCAGCCGAGTCGCCGGCGATGAAGCCGAGACGCTTCTGACTGCCGACCGAAGTCGGGGGAATGCCAGTGTTGAGACGCAGGAGATCAGCCACCGGTCCCGCGTCGTTTGGTCCGCACCCGGGACAGATGGGGGGTTGGTACTGCACGAGAAGGAGTAAATCCTTGCGCGGATTAGGTGGAACCGGAACTCCTAAGGAGCTTAATACTCCTGCCGCCACGGGCTCCAGAACGAAATCCGCGAACTGCGAGTCGTGAATCGGAAAATCCATGCTGAAGCGGTCCTTAGAGCCAGTGCCGATGATCGCTTCGTTAATCAACGAATTGCCTTCGCGGTTCACCTGCTGCAGCGTGCCCAGGTTTTCGTCCGGATTCGGGGAGTTCCGCACCGTGATTTGATGGCGCGCTGTGCTGCCGTACGTCCCGATGACTGCTTGCTTGGCGCTGGCAGGGTGGATCTTGCCGTCTACTGTCAAGAGCGTGATGGGGACTTCCAGCACAATGGAATTGACGTTGTAGCCGCCGACGGCGTCGGGGGCGTAATTGTGAGTCTCGTCAGCATCGATGGTCGGAGACAAGACCGGACCGACGCCGCTGCGGAAATTCACCGAGTCGAAAAAAGCTCCCAGATCGATAAAGAATGGGTCATCCGCGGTTCCCGCCCATACGGTGATCTCGTTGCCCAGGCGGTTAATGCCTTGGTTGAACAGGGATTGATAGTCCGGCATAGTCTTCGGACCCACGTTCGACGGAACGGCGTAAAGCGTTTGTCCGCCGTTCAGGACGGTTGATTTTCCGTTCTTGATCATGGTTACGGTATAGGTCTGGCGCAGGCTTAACCCCTCGGAACCGGCGCCGCTCAGTGAGGTGATCGGCGGGACGCCGGCGAGATTGCCAACGAATCCAGTGAACAACCTGGGATCGCGGATCTGTGTGTTGAAACGGAATTGGAAGATGACGTCTGGAATTCCGTCCTGGTTGTTGTCGACGAGCATCTGGTAGACCACGTTGGGATCGAAGGGGAAATAGTTCGGTCCGTTGGCAGGCTCCAGAAGCGGGTCAACATTCAAGATCATGGTGACCTTGTTGGGATTGTTGTAGCTGACGAAGGCGTACCAGTCAGTAACATCCGCGCTACGATCCAATGCCGTGATGGGCGCTTCGCGATGACTCGACGCGAACAGGCTGGCAGGCGCCAGCATGAACAGCGACAAAGCGACCGCCACGATTGATTTAAGCTTTTTCATTGAGATGCCTCTCTGCAGAATTCGTTGACATCGCCGTGGATTTACCTGCTCGTGAGTAATGCATGTCGCAGTACCTCCGGCTCGCCCACGTATTCAAGTTACGTTGTCACCGCTGCAAACGGATTTCGCGACTTGACAATATTTACGCCGCTATCGTGGATACAACTGTTGCTTTGGTTGTCTTTGGAGAAATGCGGAACGTTTCATAACATCGGAATCAGCATTGGGTAACGAAGGCGAGTAGGACGGAATTATCTCGATCCCGACACTCATGCCGACTCATTGCGGAATCCAGTGCGCCCGTGCAGTAAATAGCCCGTCTACAAATCCGATGTGGTAAACAAGAAAGATGCCGAAAGCCATGCTGGCCAGACCAGAAATCGCGGTCAAGTGCCGGTTGATCTTAAAGAATTTCTTCCCTGTGTAAACCAGAGGTATTGAGATTGCGGCGGTCATGAGCATCATTCCCACCATTGTGCCGAAGCCAAAAACCAGCAGGTAAGCGGTTGACCAGAGTGGACTCTTGATCGTGGAAAGGACTAATAGGGCGACCGCAGCCGAGCCGGCCAAGCCGTGTACCAGGCCGACCACGAACGGTCGAATGGTCTGATAGAGGCCTAGTTTTCCGATCGTCCTGTCAAAGAAGAGTTCAATGCGGCCCGACGCCCTTTGGGTTGTCTTAGCAGGGTCTTCGGAGAAGCGATATACGGAACCGGCTGGTTGCGACGTTGGGGAGACCGTTTTCATCGGAGTAAGGCGCTCCGTAATCCAATGCATGACACCGGTCAGATTCAGTACTCCCAGCATGATAAGCATCAAGGCAACGCAAAACTCCATGGACAGGCCGAGACGGGGCGGTATCACGACACCGAAAATAATGATCCCGGATCCGACCAGAAAAATCGTCAGCGTGTGTCCTAGTCCCCATAGCAACCCAATCGTCGCCGAGCTTCTGATGGACCCTTGGCGGCTCACAATAGTGGATACTGCAAGGACGTGGTCGGGGTCCGTGGAATGACGCATTCCTAGGAACAATCCCAGCAGAATTACGGTCACGAAAGGCACCAATTTGTTGGTGGAGAGCAGGCCTTGCCAAATCTGAACTGATGCGACAGCCGATGCTGTTATTCCCACTCCCAGCACCACCATAAATGCAGATGACAAGAAGGGAAGATAGCGGAGGGCAGTATTGCCAGCATGGAGACGGGAAGATATCACGCTTTTGGCGTAGACCATTGTTAGGCCTACGATCACCAGCACCGCTGCCAGTCCAAAGCTAAACGCGGTGATCAAAAACAACCCGAAGCCTATCCGGTGAAGGGAGAAGGCGCTCAGGAGTACGACTAGTGCCGCCGGACAAGGCACGATTCCTCCGGTAATACCCAGCATGCACAGTTCGCGCAATGACAGGACACGTTCGATTGGCTTCGAATCGGCAGGGATCGCAACGCAGTTCGCTAGGCCCGTGGCCGTGGCTTGCTTGGGTGTAGCTTGCTTGAAGATGGAGAGAAACCAGTGCGAATGCTGCTCTCCGGGGGTGTGCGAGTGCTCCCCCGTTTCCCCGGTCCAGTGTCTGAGGAAAATGAAAATGCCAAGGCCGGCAACGCTCAGACCGGAAATTGCTCCAAGCCATGGATAGAGCTGCTCGGGAACAATGTATCGCGAGGCATAGAGGGTCAGAGCGCCTAACAGATATACGCCCGCCGTGTGTGCAGCAGTGACGACGATTCCCAGCAACACCGCATGTCTTGCCGTACCGCGTGAACCTACAAGGTAGGCAGCAACGATGGTCTTGCCGTGTCCCGGCTCCAGCGCATGAAGCGCGCCCAGACCTGCAGCGATCAGAGCAGCCGACAACAATACCCAGAAGCTCAATTTACCCTGCGTCGAGATCAGCTCGGTAAAACGACTGCGCGGCGTATTCTGCGCGTGGGTCGCGAGGGACAGCAGAGCGACGGTCGGTGCCGCGACGGCGCTCGCAGAGGAGTGCCCGGCGCTCAGGTCAGACGACGTAGTTGCGGCTGGCGATCGGCTCTGTCCTTGATGTACGGGTGGATTTGCGGGTGCCTGATGTGCCGCGTTTGTTCCGTGAGGGATCGTCCGGTTGGAAGAGCTCGCAACTGCTGCCGCTGAGGCATGTTTCTCCGGTTCAGAGAGTGAAGTCCGGAAGCCGGCCAGAGCAGATAGTTGCTGTGGGGGACTGTTCAACGCATCGCTGGAGTAGTTGGTTAGTTCCTGGCTGCGATCGGTGCCGGGAGCGGAACTGTCCAGAATCGCAACTCCGTCGCCGAGAACCACGATTTCCTTCCAACCTGTCCGCCCTGGAAAGTTGTTATCGAAGTAGGAAAGTTTGTGAGCGCCCGCGGTGACATCAAGCTTGCCTCGGAACACGAACCCCATTTTCATCGTAGGGAGACCGCCAGCACCGTCGGCAAACATAACCTCCCGAGATATCGTATCTAGCCTGACAGCCTGGCCATCGCTCTCCAAAGAGAGTCCCGACTTCAAGAGTTGCTCCTGCCGGTCGAGGTAGCGGGAAGTACTAGGGTCATCAGCCTTGGGAGTAAAGTCGGACTGCCGAATCTCCTGAAAAGTAGGAATTTCAGCCATATCGATCAGATACCGGATCTCGATCGACTGTTGGCCGATCTTGATCTTCGAGTAATGATTGACGCTGAAATTTCCCATGGGATGGGCGAAGGAGGTCGCGGAGCTCAACATCAGCACAAACAGGAAGACGAATCCCGCCCGGTGATAGCTGCTATTATCGTTGTCGTTATCGTTGCGCATTGCTTGACCTCAAGTCCCGGTTACGCGATTGGACGATATCTTCTAAAGTGCGGGTCGCCACTTCGGCTTGAAACACGTGGAAGCGCGGGTTGATTTTCAACGCACGACTGAGAAAGTCTTCTGCATCAGAATCTTTTTCCAGGCTGTGATAGATCATGCCGGCGTGAAACAGGAGCAGCGAATCATTGGTGTGCAAACCAAGAGCTTTGTTGATCGCTTCGGCCGCTTCCTGGAATCGGCCATTCTTGTAGAGAACCCACGCCAGGGTGTCCCATGTGTAGATATCGCGCCGGATTTCGAGTTCCTTTCGGGCAAGCCCCAGGGCCTCCGGCAGCTTGATCCCTTGATCGGCATAGAACAGGGCCAGTTCCCGATTGGCCAGCACTTGATTTAACTTGCTGAGGTGTCCGATGTACTCGACCAGGTCATACTGCTGCTGAGCTTCGTTCGCCCGTCCCACTTTCTTGTAAACGTCGCCCAACTCAGCGACATACACAGGAAACGGAATGATGGAAATCGAGCGTTGATAGAGCTGAATGGATTCTTCAAGCTTGCCTTGCGCGGCCCGAACCTTCGCCAGTCCGGCCAGGGAGCGATAGTGATTGGGATCGGCTGTTATGCCTGACTGATACGACAAATCGGCATTCCCCAAGTCGCCTGCTTGAAAGTAGCGTTCGCCTATTTCGAAATAGAGCCATGCGAGATTTTCTCGGGGAACATTGGTTTGAAGCGCGGCCGCGATGGCACTCTGCATCAGCCGGATGGCTTCCGCGGAGTCTCCACGCAAGTAGCACAGATACGCTATGCGACTGTCGTTCATGTAGGCGAGTGCCAAAGGTGATGCGATCGTCCGACCAAGGGTCTGCACGGTGTTATAGGCCGTTGCCGCCTGCTCGTAATCGCCCATATCGGTGTAAGCGTCCCCTTCGATGGCGAATGCCGCCAGATTTCCGGAGCCTGTGCCGATTGCTTTTTGCGCAAAGGCGAGGGCGTCCGAGAAGCGATGTTCGCCCATATACACCAATGCCATGTGAACCAGGGGATCGGCGGCTCGGAAGTCTTGCGGCGCCAGAGCGAGCGCCTGCTTGAGCGTTTGCTCGGCCAAGTCGTAATAGGCAATGTCGCCGGTCTCTCTCGCCTTCTGAAAGAAGGCGGATCCTAACCCGTCATATCCTGTGTAGTCGCCCGGCACCTTCTTTACGTGATCTTGCAAGGTCTGAATCTGCGTGTCGGTCTCCGATGTATGGCCGAGGCGGTTCCGATCGACGGATTCAAGAGGCGCAGTCTGAGACCATACTGCTTCGGCACAAAGGATCAGAAGAACTAGTAACCACTTGGCCATTCCAACCTCACTGGGTTGCAAATACAGGATTAACTTGGTTAACGCCGTGCGTCGCGAGATTGTCTCTGGAGCCCAGCGCGTTCCGGAGCATTTATGTCTACATGTGAAATACGGGCAGGGGGGCAAATCGGATTTCCTGGCGTCCGACTTTCTTGCCTGATCTTTGCCGTTGTGCAGGCCCGCAACAATTTGCGTCATTTCATGAATCCGCCGCGCCCTACCGTTCCGTATTAGAGAAGAAGGCCCGCTCTGAACCCGCTTTTCGCGAGTCGCGCAAAGGCGCCCAAAGCGATGACAAGCTCGGGGAGGCGGTTTCTTGGAAGCGGGGGCCCGCGTGCGCGGGACCAAACCGTCGAGGAACTGGACTCAGGTAGCGCTATCCGCCGCGATCGATCATACTCAGACTAGCGGTAGACGGCGGAAGTAGGCCGGAGTGTC
>Ga0182015_10007810_pt1 | contig 10362 bp, 5 predicted proteins | sample 712P3MmetaG_FD_120478 | JGI IMG/M metagenome (GOLD analysis project Ga0182015, IMG submission 120478) | Permafrost microbial communities from Stordalen Mire, Sweden - 712P3M metaG | ecosystem: Environmental > Terrestrial > Soil > Wetlands > Permafrost | place: Sweden: Stordalen | collected... | reverse complement strand
GCGCGATGTGGTCATCGTTGGCGGCGGACACAACGGTCTGGTCACCGCCTTCTATCTTGCCAAAGCCGGATTTAAACCGCTCGTGCTCGAACGCCGTGCGCAGGTGGGCGGCGCGGCGATTACCGAAGAGTTCCATCCGGGATTTCGCTGCTCCACGCTCGCACACAACGCGGGACCGCTGCGCGCTGACATTGTGCGCGACATGCAGCTGGAGAAGCACGGACTGAAGCTGACGACGCCCGATGTGAATACTGTTTCGTTGCTGCCCGACGGGCGGGCGCTCGTGCTGTATTCCGACGCAAAACAAGCTGCCGAGGAAATCGCGAAATGGTCGCAGAAGGATGCGGCTTCTTACGCTGACTTCGGCGCGGCGCTCGGCAAGATAGGCAGGGTCATTGGCGAGGCGCTCGCGCTAACGCCTCCGAACATCGATAGCCCGAGCAGCGGAGATCTATGGGGGATGCTGAAGACGGGACGCTCGATACGAAACCTGGGCAAGAAAGACTTGTATCGGGTGCTGCGCTGGGGGCCGATGGCGGCAGCCGATCTGGTTGCGGAATTCTTTGACACCGAACCGTTGCGCGCCACCATCGCCGCTCGCGGCATCTTCGGAACTTTTCTCGGTCCATGGTCCGCGGGAAGCGCGCTCGTATTGTTGCTGCGAGCGGCTGCCGATCCGAGTCCGGCTGGAAGCATCCAGTTCCCCGCCGGCGGAATCGGCGCGATCACGCAGGCCATGGCTGCAGCGGCGAAACAGGCGGGCGCGGAGATTCGCACGGACGCGGAGATCGCGGAGATCCGCGTGAAGGACGGCATCGCGACCGGAGTCGTGCTGGCATCGGGAGAAGAAATTTCCGCGCGAGCGGTGGTCTCGAACGCCGACCCCAAAAGAACGCTGATGCGGCTGGTTGATCCTGCGCACCTCTCCCCGGACTTCATACAGAAAATCAAGAACTACCGCTGCATGGGGACGGTTGCGAAAGTTAATCTGGCGTTATCCGCGCTGCCGGAGTTCGCCGCGCTCAAGGGAAAAGGTGACGGCTTGCTCCGCGGCCGTGTCCAGATCAGCCCTGAGATTGATTACCTGGAGCGCGCTTTCGACGAGTCCAAGTACGGCAACTTTTCGCGTCAGCCCTATCTTGAAATGACGCTCCCGTCTCTGGCCGATGCTTCGCTGGCTCCGGCGGGGCAACATGTGATGTCGGTTTATATGCAGTATGCGCCCTATACGCTGAAAAATAGCGACTGGGAAAGCCAACGCAAAGCACTCGGCGAAACGGTGGTAAAGACGATTGCACAGTATGCGCCGAATCTGCCGCAAATTATTCTGCGCCATCAGATCATCACGCCCAAGGACCTTGAAGAAACTTACGGCCTCACCGGCGGCCACATTTTTCACGGAGAACTTGCGCTCGATCAGTTCTTTACCATGCGTCCGCTGCTCGACTGGGCGCGCTATCGGACGCCGATCGAACGGCTGTATTTATGCGGGAGTGGAACGCATCCCGGAACCGGGCTCACCGGCGGTTCGGGCGCGAACGCGGCGCGCGAGATTGCCAAGGCGTTGAAAAAGTAGGCGCGGAATTCTTCTTTGTACTCCCGGCACGCTCCGAGCCAAAATCAAAATCCGCGAACCACGGGTTACACCGAGGAGCGCCGAGTAAACCGCTACACTTATTTGTAATGATGCATAATTCCGCCATCCTTCTCGTCTCTTGTCCCGACCGCAAAGGCGTAGTCGCATCGATTGCCGATTTTATTTTCAAACACAACGGCAACATCCTGTGCAACGACGAGCACGGAGACGAAGCGTCGAACCTGTTTCTGACGCGGGTTGAGTTCGACGTGGCTGATTTCGATTTTGATTTTGCGGAATTTTCCCAACGTTTTTCTCCCCTCGCGCGTGAGTTCCAGATGGACTGGCGCGTTGCCCGCTCCGCCGACCGGCCGCGCGTCGCCATTTTCGTCTCGAAGTACGACCATTGCCTGCAAGACCTGCTCTACCGTCAGCAGAGTGGCGAACTGCATTGCGATATTCCGCTGATAATTTCCAACCACCCCGACAACCAGCGGATCGCCGACTTCTACCGAGTGCCTTATTTCGTCATACCTGTCAGCAAAGAAAACAAGCGTGAGGCAGAGCAGAAACAGATCGCTCTGGTGCGCGAGCATCAATGCACCCTGGTCGTGCTGGCGCGTTACATGCAGGTGCTCTCGCATGAGCTCATTGAGAGCATCGGCTCGGAGAACCTCATCAATATTCACCACTCTTTCTTGCCTGCATTTGTCGGGTCCAAGCCCTACCACCAGGCGTTTCAGAGGGGCGTCAAGATTATCGGAGCCACCTCCCACTACATTACTCGCGTGCTCGATGACGGACCCATCATCGAGCAGGATGTCGTCCGCATTTACCATCGCGACACAGTCGACGATCTGTTACAAAAAGGCCGCGACCTGGAAAAAATGGTCCTTTCACGCGCGGTGCGATGGCACGTGGAGAACCGCATTCTGCTCTACGGGAACAAGACGGTCGTCTTCCAATAGTGGGTTTTGGCCAGTGTTTACGCGGGGGAAATGGTGCAGTCACTTCCGTAACCAGGTAACCAATTGCGTCGCCGGTTCCTTTCAGTTTTACTAGCTAGATAGTCCCCCGAAAAATAGTGCTGCGCCATCTTGGAGGAGTTGACTTTGCTTGAGGATCCCCAATGGGAACTGGCCTTGCTGGCCACCGTGCAAAGTTTCTACCAGCGGCTGCTGAGCGACCAACTTGGAGGAGAACTTCCCGCACCTGCCGAACTCGCTCCTGACGTCATCGGCGAAACCGAGGATGTACGCTCTACCCTCGATAAGATGCACCTGTGGATCAAGCTGCTCGACATGGCGATCACTCCGGCCATGCTGCGGCTCGCGGTGCAACCGGGGCTTGATCCTGAGGTAGCTGAAGGACTGTTGCGCTACTTTGTGCGCCATCGCGATGACACCGGCGCGAATCGCGATAAAACCGATCTAGTCGCAACGTTTCTCTTTCGCCATCCTCGCGTTCCCGGGCAGTGGGAGCGGCGCGGCTACGGACTCGATGGTTCGATTCCGCTGTCTCCGTTTGAAATTGCGCTGCTTGAGATTCTCTCGGAATCAGAAGCGCCCGTGTTATCGGATGCCGATGTTCAACTGCTGCGCGAATTCAGCCCCTTGCTCGACCAAGCCAATCGCTTTCAGGATTTCTGCGCTCTCATGGATTCTGGAATTATTCAGCGGGTGCGAGAATTGAAAGCTGCGCTCGGTGAATCGATCTATCACCCCGGAGTGCTGGCCACTCTTGCGCCGTACAATGCCGCGTTCGGCGATCGCTTTCATAAGCTATTCGATCTCGCCACGCAAGAGATCAGGGCTTTTGCCAACCGCCTCGAAGAACTCGGCGGCAATATTCTCAGCACAGTTGACGGCGTCGAGATCACAGTCGAGCATGTCGCCACTCTGGACCAGGAGGCGTTGCTGAAGGTCGACTATGCCGCGGCGCTGGAAAAATTCCGCCGCGTGGCGCGGCTGAAAAAGGAGTTGGCGCGCCGTCCGCCGATTCTACCGGTTCATCTGGACTCCAAGTCGGTTAGTCGCGCAAGCGGCCAGGCTGCCGCGGCTGCGCCGGCACTGGCTCCGAAGTATGTTCCGGTTGCGATCACTCCGCAGGCAGTTTCGGTTGAAGAAGCGAAACTGCGGCGAGTAGAAGAATCGATCCGCGTCTTCGTGCGCGTTGCCGACCCCAAGTTCCGCCAGATTGTACCCATGCGTTATTTCAACCTGGTGCTCACTCCAGCCGAGGTTGAGGCCTACACCGCCGACTATCTTGAGCAAGCGGGCGCCCGAGCGGACGCGGCGCGAATGCTGCTGCGCACGGTCGCGATCGCGGCCCGAATTACCACCGAGATAGAAGAGCTCAAGCGTTCGCGGAATTCCCCTTCGGTCTGGAAGCTGCACGCCGATTCCCTGGTAGTTCTCATGGATCTTGCTTCGCGCCTCGGGGAAGGGGTTAAGGCCCTCGCTGCCGATCAGCGGCCGGAAATCCAGTCTTACCGCGAGCCGCTGCGCAGCTCAATCGAAAAACTGCGCGCGCGATCGGCCGAGGCCGCCAAGCTTATCGCCGTCGCGTAAGAGGCAGACCTCTTGTCCACCTCAATACGCGACTCACCAAGACGCAACGCACCGCGCGAGGCAAACCCGAAAAATAGTAAAGGGACGGACAAAATGCCCGTCCCTTCCTGGACCTGCTCTAACCGGTCGAAGCGACTAGTGAATGTCGAACTGCTCCTGATGCAGGGCTGGGTCCGACTTCACAATAATTGTCTTCTTGGTGAGCTCTTCCATCTCATTCAAGAGCTTCGCGTTGTTTAGCTTCAGTGCTTTCGCGACCTCCGGGTTCACGCGCAACATGACGTCGCTATGCTCGAGATGGTTCGAGATCTTGCGCATCTCGACATACACCTCGTTGCAGACGGTATTCACCGATTTCACAAAGCCAGTGGACTGGCAATAAGGACACGGCGTCCCGATGGTCCGTTCGAGCGATTGCTTCACTCTTTTGCGCGTGATCGCCACCAGGCCAAAATCATTGAACTGCAGCACTTTTGACGGTGCGCGATCGAGGCGCAATGCTTCCTCAAGCGCCTGCATTACCTTTTGCCGGTTGCGACGCTCGTCCATATCGATGAAGTCGATGATGATGATGCCGCCCAGATCGCGCAGCCGCACCTGGCGCACGATTTCTTTGATGGCATCGACGTTGGTTTTCACGATCGTATCTTCGAGGCGAGCGGTCTTGCCGACGTACTTGCCGGTGTTCACGTCGATAGCGACCAGCGCTTCGGTCTGATTGATGACGATGTAGCCTCCACTTTTCAGCCAGACTTTCGATTTGAGCGCCTTGTTGATTTCTTCGTTGAGACCGAACTGGTCGTAGAGCGGAGTCTCTTTGGTGTAGAGCTTAACGCGTTTGACCAGGCCAGGCTGGAAGCGGTTCGCAAAGCGCAGAATGCGTTCGTATTCCTGTTCAGTGTCGACCCAGATGACGGAAAAATCCGAACTCACCTGGTCGCGCAGCACGCGCTCCACAACGTTGAGGTCGTGATAAATCAGCGCGGGAGACTTGCTGCTTTCGGAGCGCGCCTTGATTTCGTTCCAAAGATTTTTCAGGAAACGAATGTCGGCGCGGAGTTCTTCGTCGGTCGCACCGGCTGCCGCAGTGCGCACAATGAAACCGCCGGCGCCATTCTCGCGTTCGCTCTGAATGATGCGCTTCAACCGCTGCCGCTCTTCTTCGGACGAGATTTTGCGCGACACGCCGGTGTGGTTCACGGTCGGCATAAAGACCAGAAAGCGGCCGGGCAGTGCGATGTGACTGGTGATGCGAGCACCTTTTTTCGCGATGGGCTCCTTCGCGATCTGGATCAGAATTTCCTGGCCTTCCTTGAGCAGTTCGCTGATTTGCGGCACGACTGTGTTTTCGCGGCTGCGGAAGCGACGGCCACCACCGCGCCGTCCGCGGCCGCGGTCAAAACCGCGCTCGGGACCGCGACGCTGCGTCCGCTGCAATAGTCTGGCTTCCGGTGCAGGGCCACGAACTTCGGCGCTGGCGTCAAGGGTACCTGCGCCGATCGCTTCGGCTTCGAGCAGAGCTTCAGCTTCTGCCTGCGCCTCTTCGAGTTCCAAGTCCTCGGCTTCACGCTCTTCAGCTTCGACTTCGGCTTCGACTTCAGCTTCGACCTGCGCTTCGGCTACGGCTTCGGTTACGGCCTCGCCGTCTGCGGCAGGTTCTCCGTCGGATGCCGCGACCGGAGTGGCACTTTCGGCAACGGATGGTGGTATCTCTCCCGCCGCTCGTGTTTCCTCTTCCAACTCCTCGAAGCCGTCGTCGTCACCGGGCTCTTCGCCATAGGAAGTCAAGTCGGCTTCTTCTTCCTCGATCTCCTGTTCTTCTTCTTCCACAGCAGCATGCTCATGCGCAACTTGCGCAACGGAATTAAAGTCGCTTTCCGCCGCTGCGCTGGTTGTGGCTTCATACGCTTCTTCCTCGACTTCAGCATGGGATACATGTTCATGCTGCTCTTGGAGCGGCTCGGTTATCTCGGCAAAGATCGGTTCATCGTCGGGAAAGTTGGCAATGATCGCGGCAGGCATCTGCGGTTCCGCAGAGGCTGCGCTCTCGGCCGAAAAAGCACCGGCCTCGCTTCGCGCGTCACTTCGCACGTCGCTCTGGGCGTCACTCCTACCCAGTCCTTCGCTCTGGCCCAAACCCTGGCGCTGATACTTTGAGATCGATTCGCCAGGAAGGACGATGGGTTGATACCCGGGGGGTGGTCCGTAATCGTAGTCGCGGCCGACGCGGGTGGTCGACGGCGGCGTGCGCTGGAACCGTGAATCCGACCCGGTGCGACTGGAACGGCCGCCGCGGCTGAAGCGGTCGTTTCTTGGCTCGGACCTTGGTTCGGACCTTGGCTCGGACCTTTGCGCGGATCTTGGCTCGTTCCGTTGTTCGTTATGTGGATCGCGTGATCCGCCATAGGACGACTCGGCGCGCGGCTCGGTCGAAGCTTCGTTGCCGACATCGGCGCGTGGTTCCGTGGGAACTTCGCCACGGCGTCCACGACGGCGACGGCGTCCGCGAAAGTCGCGCCCGCCGCCTGTCGTATTTCCTGACGCCCCAGATGCAGGCTCTTCGGCCTCGGCACTTGCTCCGCCAGCATGCGACAACGAACCTTCGGAGGGAGATTCCGCTTCCATACCCCGCGGACGGGACTCAAGTGCCGGACGATTGGCGGGGATCGCTTCGTCCAGATCCTCGTCCTGCTGTTCCAAATCCATGAAATCGGAAACGTACAGGAAGGCGTCACGTTCGAGTCCGATGTCGACAAAAGCCGACTGCATGCCAGGCAACACGCGGGTGACTCGGCCTTTATAAATCGAGCCGGCTAAGGTGTATTCATTTTCGCGTTCGAGGTAAATTTCCGCGAGTTGATCGTCTTCCGTGATCCCCACTTTGGTTTCATGGGGTGTGGCCGATACAAACAGTTCCTTGTTCATTTCTACTCCGGTGTACTTCGCCGGACCAGAAGCGCAAGGCGGACCAACGGATCGATAGCGTTCAGCGCTGCTCCGGGTAGGAGCGGGCGCGGTCCCGGAGTTCTTCCCGGGCCCTACACTGCAGTGAATTGTTGGTGCTCGTCTGCACTGATCGCGTTCAGCCTTCTGTCAGGTCTGTGGCCACTCTCTCGCATTCCGCTGAGGGGGCCGTTCCCCGCCTGACTGGCTTCAATCCTGTCCGGCTTCGACTTCTGCCGACGTTCTGCCCTCCTTTTTCGCGAGGGCCTTCGTAATCTTTCGTCTTACTGAATCCTGGTACTGAATCTTGTTTCGCGGCGCGGTTCTCGTCGTTAGGTAAAACCAAAAACGAGAAGAGCGTCCCGGCCTCTGCCAAGCCGTTTTCAGTTCACAAAGCGGCGCATCCTGATGTTCATCACGATCCCCAGCGCCAAAAACATGAAAAGAACGGAAGACCCACCGTAACTCATGAGCGGCAAAGGTATTCCCGTGACTGGCATAAAGCCAACCACCATGCCGACGTTGACCAGAATGTGAAAGCTAAGCACAGCCACCACACCCATCACCAGAAATGCCCCGGCGCGGTCGGGCGCCGTTTGAGCATTCTGAGTCAACCGCATCAGCACTATAAAGTATAACAGCAGAACTCCCAGAGCTCCTACAAACCCGTGTTCTTCGGCGAAAGCGGCAAAAATAAAGTCGGTCTGGGGAACGGGAAGAAATGCGAGATGGGTCTGCGATCCCTGGCGGCTGCCGAAGATGCCGCCCGACCCTACCGCAATCAACGACTGGTTAACTTGATATCCGGAGCCTTTGGGGTCGGAGTCCGGTTCACGGAAACTAAGCAGACGCTGCTTCTGATAGTCCTTCATGTGGTGCCAAGCCAGCGGCAGGCATAGCGCTCCCAAAAGAACAACGATGGCCGCCTGGCGGAATCTGAGTCCCCCGAGAAAAAGACCCATCAAGGCGATGGGTAGGTAGGTTAGCGCGGTGCCAAGATCGGGCTGCGCCAGAACCAGCAGCATCGGAAAACCCACAATCGCGCCGGCTTTCAGAAAGTCGGACCACGATAGTTCCCGCTGCTGCAGATCGGCAAAGTACTTGGCTACCGCCAGAATCAGGATCAGCTTGACCCATTCCGACGGTTGAAAGTGGGCGCCGCCGGGAAGTTTGATCCACCGCCGCGCGCCCAGGTATTTCTGGCCGAACAGAATTACGCCGATCAGGGAGGCCAGCGATGCGATGTACATCCAGTGGACCTGTTCGAGCATGGCCTGATAGTTCAGCAGGCTGACCAGGAACATGGCACCCACACCGGCCAGAATCCAATAGATTTGTTTGAGATGAGCGCCGGCGAACTTGGTGTGCTCGGTCGCGCTGTAGATCTGCAGCACGCCCAGCGCGCAGAGCACCAGCACGAAGCCCAGCAGGACCCAGTCGAAATCTCGGTAGGAAACGTAGCGCGACATTGAATTCAGTCGCCCACAACAGAACCAATTCGGGAGAAGCTACAGTAACGACTCACATCCAAAGGAATCACCAGCAAGTCAATTAATCGCAAGGGTTCGACGGACATGCCGGACTGACCGGGGATGGTGATCGGGTCCAAATCCAAATGGCAGCGCCGCCCACGCCAGCTAATGCCCCGTAGACCACCGGCGCCGAGCTCATGATTCCTCCCGCGGCGGCTGGCGCAGCGCCTGCGCGGCGCTTCTTCTTTTTCTTTTTGTCTGTATCGGCGGTGTCGTCCTTCGTAGTCTGCTGGCCCTGAGTCACAGTTGTTGTCTGTCCCTGAGCGTCTTGCACGGTGACGTCGCCCTTATTGGCTGCGATCTGAACTTGCCCATTGGTATCGATCACCTGAAATTCCGTCCAGGCGTCGGTCGCCGGTTTGATGGTGACGTCGCCAGCGCGCGCCGACAGTCCGCGCGAGGTTGTCACGCGCACACCGCCATGCTCAAGTTCTACCACTGGCCCTTCGAATTTCACCAGCGAGTCCGCCAGCACCATCACATTCGATCCGTTCGACTGGATGCTGGCCGTAGAATCGGGCCGCGTTTGCAGCAAGTCTCCGGAGAACACTGCGGCCGATTTCGGCACTTCGCTTCCGTTCAACCAGGCGGCGCCGTTGGTATAGAGCATGGCCGACGCCGTCTCTCCCGCCAGCATCACTTGCGCCGGAAACAGGATCGCCAGCATACAGCACATCGCAGACCGGAGCCTTGACTGTGACATGGGTTCAGATCACTCCACATTTCTGGTTTTCCGTTATGTTAAGCCTATAAACATCTACGGGTCAATCCGTTTGTTCACTTCGGTGCACTTCGGAGTCACTAACCGGCTGTGCCTTCGAGTTCCGGTGTCGCACACTGGATCGCTTCCAGCCTGCTTTCCGGCGCCGAACTGCCCACTAGCATCTCGCCGTTCACCCTTTCGATGTCCACAGCCTTCCAACAGTTGGCCGCGTGACGTCCGGAGATTTTCATTTTCAGATAATTGTCGGTCAGCGCTTCGGTGAAGTGCGGATCGCCGGTCTGCAGTGTGATCGCCTCGACCACCGTCCCGATGAGCGACTGCATGAAGGCCGCTTTCTTTTGGGATGCAATCTCGCGCAGCACGCGATTACGTTCCCGAGCGACAACCACGGGAACCTGGCCGGCATCTTCGGCAGCCGGGGTTCCGGGACGCGCCGAATAGGTGAACACATGCAGATAAGTGAAAGGCAGCTCTTCGATCATGCGCCGCGTCTCGGCGAACTCGGCTTCCGTCTCACCTGGAAATCCCACCATCACATCGGCGCCAATGGCAGCGGTGGGCATGGCGGCTCGAATTTTGAGAATTTTTTCACGATAATGCCACGGCCGGTACTTGCGATGCATGCGCCGCAGGACGGCATCGCTCCCGGACTGCAGGGGCACATGCGCGTGCTTGGCGATGCGCGGCGACGATGCCACCAGCGAAATAAATTCATCACTCCAATCCATGGGCTCGACTGAACTGATGCGCAATTTCTCGATGGATGTCTGATCGAGAATGGCGCGAACCAGAGATTCCAGTCGTTGGCCGTAGGTCGTTGGTCGCTCGCGGTTTGACTTGGGTTGCTGGCCGCGGGAAATCATGGCCGTCAGAGGTTCTTGTTCGCCAGCGACGAACGACCAGCGACCGGCGACTGCATTTAGATCCCTCCCCCATCGCCCCAAATTAATTCCCGAAATCACCACTTCGCGATACCCCGCATCAACCAGGGTTCGAACTTCTGCAATTACGCGATCG
>Ga0182015_10007809_pt1 | contig 10362 bp, 11 predicted proteins | sample 712P3MmetaG_FD_120478 | JGI IMG/M metagenome (GOLD analysis project Ga0182015, IMG submission 120478) | Permafrost microbial communities from Stordalen Mire, Sweden - 712P3M metaG | ecosystem: Environmental > Terrestrial > Soil > Wetlands > Permafrost | place: Sweden: Stordalen | collected... | reverse complement strand
GAATGCGCCGTGGCGGGCGAATAGCTCGAGCATGTGGTCGAAAAAGCGGATACCGGTCGAGACGCGCGCCTTTCCTTTGCCGTCGAGATTGATGCGCAGCCGGATGTCGGTCTCCGTTGTTGCGCGATGGATGGATGCGGTTCTCGGCATGGGTTGGTCAGCGACTCCGTTCAATTTCGCGTAACAACCGTTTCATTTCAGCGCGAGTTCCAATCGTGACGCGAACAAATCCCGCGCCAATATCATGCGTTCGCGCACGTAGAAGAATCCCGCGGCGCTCGAGACGCTGGAACAACGCAGGACCAGCCGGGCCGAAATTCGCGAGAAGGAAATTACCGGCGCTCGGGAAAACCTGGACGCCAATCGTTTCGAGCGCGCTAGCAAATTCCGCGCGCACTTTCTTTACGTCTCTTACGTATCGCCGGAGCGTGACTCGATCGTTGATCGCGGCTTCTGTTGCCACGAGCGCAGCTAGATTTACGGCATAGGGCGGCATGACGCCGCGGAGCAGAGCGATGGATTTTGCGTTGCCGATCACGCAGCCAAGCCGCAGTGAGGCGAGGCCAGCAGCCTTTGAAAAAGTTCGCACCGCGAATAAGTTGGGATACCGACGCATCCACGGTCCGACTGTAATGCCGGAAAAATCGGCATACGCTTCGTCAATCACGAGCGCAGTTTCCTTTGCTGCGTTAACGATTTGCTTTAGGGCACGCTCATCGAGAAGAGTGCCGGTTGGGTTGTTTGGATTCGCGATGATGGCAACGCGAGGTTTGCGCCGCAGAGCTTGAAGAAAATCCTCGAGAGGGAAATCCATTTCGCGGGTGTATCGCAGCGCCGTGATTCGGGCGTCGAAATTCTCGGCGTAGAAGCGATACATGGGAAACGTCGGCTCGCAGAAGAGCACTTCGGTTCGCGGGTCGACGCATGCGTCGAAGAACACGCGGAGAGCATCGTCGGCGCCGTTCGCCAAGAGCAGTTCCTTGGGGCGAATGCCGAAATAGCGGGCGATTCTCGCGGAACTCCGGCGATACTCGGGGTACATTGCGATGTGTTTTGTCGAGAGGCGCGCGAGAGCCTTTGGAACTCTTGGCGAACAGCCGGCAGTATTTTCGTTCAGATCCAGCCGAAGCATGCCCTCGCGGCCGTCACCGGGGAGATCGTAGGTTCGTTTGTTCAGAACAGCGCGACGGATCGGAAGGCTGTATTTCATTGGCGCACCGTGATCGCAGCTTCGTGCGCGAGAAGGCCTTCGGCGCGCGCGAGCGCCGTAGCGACGGGCCCGACTCGTGTGAAGCCTTTTCGCTCGATGGTCTGGACATTGATGCACTTCACAAAATCCAGCGCACTGAGACCACCGCGACGGCGCGCCCATCCGCCTGTGGGCAGAACGTGATTGCTGCCGCTGGCGTAATCGCCGATTGGCTGCGCGCTCCATTCGCCCAGGAAAATTGTTCCGGCTGCGGAAATGTTATCGAGCTGCTGGCGTGCGTCGCCGTTTAACGTGAGATGCTCGGGCGCGAAACGATTCACAAAATTAATGGCGGCGTTGATTGAGGTCGCGATCAGAATTGCTCCCTTGCGGGCTGTCGATTCATGCGCGGGATTGTCGCGCTGTAAGCCAGCGAGTTGCGAGCTAATTTCGCGATGCACATCTTTAGCTAATTTGGCCGAGGTTGTGACGAGAAAGCTTCCGGCATCAGGCGCATGTTCAGCCTGCGCCAGTAAATCGGCCGCGATCCATCGGGCGTTCCCGCGTGTCGCGAGGATCATCGCCTCCGTCGGTCCGGCGGGCAAGTCAATCGCGCAATCGGCGCTGACCAACTGCTTCGCAGCGGTCACAAAGCGGTTACCCGGCCCGAAAATTTTCTCTACGCGCGACACGCTTCGCGTACCGTATGCGAGCGCGGCAATCGCCTGCGCTCCGCCGATGCGGGCAATCTCGGTGACGCCGTGCATCGCGGCCGCCGCCAGCAATTGGTGATTCGGTCTCGGGCATACGACCACGATTCGCTTCACGCCTGCCACCTGCGCCGGAATTACGGTCATGAGAAGTGTCGAGATCAGGGCGTACCGGCCACCGGGAATGTAGCAGCCGATCGTCTCGATTGGGCGCACGATTTGCTCGATCGTAACGCCGGTCTCGACTTTGACAGTCGAGCTTTTTGGCATCTGCGATTGCGCCACGCGGCGAATGTTTCTCGATGCGTGCCGAATGGCGCTGATGAAATCGCGTCCAACGCGATCGCGCGCCGCCCGCAATTCGCGCTGTGTAACCCATGCCCCCTGCCGCCGCAAGTCTGTGGCGTCGAGACGCTTCGTCCAAGCGAAGAGTGCGGAATCACCGCGCCGCCGCACGTCGTTGACGATTCTCGCGGCTATACGTTCGGCTTCGGTGTCTCTCTGTAGTCGTCCAGCTAAGAGCGCGTTTTCCACTTTCGTCGTGAGTCGGACGATTCGCATCACAGCACAATCTTGTTCAGAGGATATTCGACGATGCCCTGCGCCTTGGCCGTTTTGAGTTTGGGCAGGAGTTGCCGAACCACACTTTCCTCGATGATGGTGTTGACCGCTACCCATTCCGGATCACTGAGCGTCGAAATCGTCGGATTCTTCAAGGCGGGCAGAACATTTAACACGCCGGGCAAATCTTCGCGGCGAACGTTCAGCATCAAACCGACCTTACTTGCCGCAGCGATAGCACCTTGAAGCATTACGATAAGATTTTGGCATTTTTCGCGCTTCCAGGGATCGCCGGCAGCTTCGCGATTCATGATGAAGACAGTCGCTGACTCGAGCACGGTATCTAGAATGCGAAGCCGATTCGCGCGAAGGGAAGAACCCGTTTCCGTTACTTCCACGATCGCGTCGGCGAGTCGCGGGACTTTCACTTCCGTCGCTCCCCACGAAAACTCGACGCGGGCCTTCACACCGTGGCGCTGCAGGTACTTCTGCGTAATTTGGACGACCTCTGTCGCGATGACTTTGCCTTCGAGGTCGCGCACGCTTTGCACCGGAGCATCTTCGGGGACGGCGAGGACCCAGCGAACGCGGGCGAGTCGCTGCTTCGCGTAAATCAGCTCGGCGATCTCCGCAACGTTAGCGCCCGTCTCGACGACCCAGTCCCGGCCCGTGATGCCAGCATCCAACGCGCCATTCTCAACATATCGCGCCATTTCCTGCGCTCGCACCATGAGGCACTCGATTTCAACGTCATCAATCGCCGGTGCGTAACTGCGAGAATTAACGGTGATTCGCCAGCCAGCCCGCGCGAACAAGTCAATGGTTGCATCCTGCAAGCTTCCCTTGGGTATGCCGAGCTTCAAGACGCTCATTGGTTTGTCTCTTGCGCATAGACGCGTGCCGGGTCGAATTTGCGTTCTTCGACAATCGATGCGCTGCCGTCAGCTTCGAACCGGCGGAAGAAGCAGCTTCGATATCCCTCGTGGCAGACGCCGGGGCCAAGAGGTTCAACGCGCAATAGGAGAGCATCAGAATCACAGTCAATTCGCATTTCGCGTAACTTCAGGACGTGGCCGCTCTGCTCGCCCTTCTTCCACAGGCGATTCCGAGTTCGGCTGAAGAAAACCACGTCGCCGGTGCGCCGCGTTTCCTCGAATGCCTCGGGATTCATGAAGCCGAGCATCAGCACTGCGTCCGTTGCGACATCCTGGATGATGACTGGCAGCAAACCACCGCCTTTGTCGAATCGCGGTTCCATGTGTCCTCCAAAAATAAAAAGCCCGCTGGGACGTTCGCGCCAGCGGGCTGAAGAGTGCTTTGTTTTAGCTTTACTCTATGCAGACCTCAGCGGGCGCGACGTGCGGCCGTGATGATGGTGGTGCCGATGCGCTCGCATTGTCATCCTGAAATCCAACCATAAAATGATCCCCGGCGGGAGTCAAGGCTTATGAGGTGCACTCATCAAAGCTAGCGGGGCGCATCGGGAAATCTGCCCACGAGCACACCGGCACACCCCATGGCGTGGGCTAATCCGACGCAGGAAAGATCATGGGCTCGGCCGCCTTGCTCCATCCCTTCAAGGTTATCTTGCCGTCGGCGCGAACCGTGCCTGTCATCATGCCGTTCGTGTTGAAAGTCGTGACGACGTTGCCGTGCGGGTCGAGGGCGATGATGCCGCCTTCACCTTGTTGCTCTACGAGCTCCTTCATGACGACATCATTGGCCGCCTGTTCGAGCGAGACGTGGAGGTACCGAACACGTTCACAGATGTCCGCGGCAACGATATTCCGAATGTAGAACTCACCAACGCCCGTGCCTGAAACGCCGCAGCTCTGGTTATTGGCATACGTTCCCGCTCCGATAATCGGTGAATCGCCGACGCGCCCTGGCATCTTGAGTGCCGTGCCGCCAGTGGAAGTGCCCGCGGCGAGATTGCCAGATTCGTCGAGCGCAACGACGCCGACGGTGCCATGCTCCTGATCGCGCAGCAGTTCGGATGTCTTTTTCTTCTCGTCCTCCGACTTCGCGCGCTGGTACATCTCCCAGATACGCTGATCGTAGAAATAGAACGGCGAGACCAGCTCGACGCCCTGGGACTGGGCAAAACGCTCGGCGCCATCGCCCACGAGCATAACGTGCGGCGTTTTCTCCATCACCAGCCGCGCAAGATGGATCGGATTGGCGATATGTTTCACGGATGCTACCGAACCGGCGGCGAGAGTTTGGCCCTCCATGATGGAGGCGTCGAGTTCGGGAATGCCGTCGCGGTCGTAGTAGGCGCCACGGCCAGCGTCGAAGAGGCCAGCGTCTTCCATCACGCGAATCGTAGCCTCGACAGCATCGAGGCTCGAACCGCCGTGTGAAAGGATTGCGTAGCCGCTCTGAATGGCTTTCACCATTGCCGCACGGCGCGCCTCGATCATCGCCGGAGGAGTCTTGCTGTAATCGCCTGCGCCGCTGTGAGCGACGAGGACGAAACTCGCACTCGACTGCGCCGGCAACGGAGATTTCGCCGCGCGTGCGGAACGCCCGTGGTTTGCCAGCGCGAGTCCAAGAACGAGCGCGAAGCCACAGATTGTGCTGAGTCGAATAACTTTCACTAGAACCTCCAATAGTGCATTCGAACCTGTCGTGTACATCTGAACGAAAGGTCAGTTGTGGTGTTCCCAGCGGGGGAGTCTGTGTTGCCCTACGGACGATGTCAAGCGGCGCGGAATTCGCACCGCGGAATCTTTCGGCTGCAGGGCACAATGTTCCTTGAAATTCGGGCGCGGTTAGTTATGATACGCAGTCTTGCGCACGCGAGACCTCGGGAGTACGTTTCTTCTGAACCGATGGCGATCGAATCGGGAGCGAAACCGATGCAGAACAGAGTTGGCAGTAAGGGTTCGACAGCGACAGCCGCGCTGTTGTCACTCTTGATTGTGATTATGGTGGGTCTGACGGTCTACTTCTTCACGGTGAAGCAATTTTTCGCCCCGCCGCCGATTACGGCCAATGGCGAATTGATCGACCGGCAATACAACCTGACTCTGTACATGACGGGCATTGTGTTCATTCTTTCGCAAATCGGCTTGGCGTACGCGATTTTCCGGTTCCGCGACAAAGGCCAGCGTGCGCAGTTTACCCGCGGCAACAATACGCTCGAGATGCTCTGGACATCGGCCACGATCGTCGTCTTCCTCGGTGTCGGAATACTTGGCCGTAAGGCCTGGGCCGAGACACGCTTCACGCCTGCATCCGCGGACGCGATCAAGGTCGAAGTCACTGAGAACCAATTCGTGTTCAATTTTCGGTATCCGGGTCCCGACGGCAAATTCGGACGGTTGGATCCCAAACTCGTCAGCGCGTCATCGGGCAATCCGATAGGACTGGATTTGAATGACCCCGCCGCGAAGGACGACATTATCGTTCCAACGCTGACAGTTCCCGTAAACCACCAAGTCGAACTCGAGCTTCGTTCGCAGGACGTCATCCACAATTTCTACGTTCGCGAGCTTCGTCTGCAGCAGGACGCCGTGCCGGGCATCGAGATTCCCATCCATTTCACAGCCACGAAGATTGGGCAGTACGAAATTGTGTGTACGCAGTTGTGCGGCCTGGGACATTACAAGATGCGCAGCGTACTGAACGTCGTTTCAGATTCCGATTATCAGGATTTCCTGAAGCAGCAGGCCGCAGCCCAGTGACGGATTGCAAGCAGTCAGGAGGCCACGAATGAGTTCGCATGCCGATTCGGCGCACGCAATGCACGCGCCGACCGGATTCATCAGCAAATATATTTTCAGCGTCGATCACAAAGTCATCGGCATCCAGTATTACCTTCTGGCCCTAGTCGCTGTGACCGTCGGGATTGTTCTCTCGGTGCTGATGCGTTTCCATCTGGTCTGGCCAGGTGCGCATCTACCGTTTGGGGCGGGCATCATGACGCCGGAGCAGTACCTGGCGCTCGTGACCATGCACGGGACCATTATGGTGTTCTTCGTTTTGACCACCGCGCCGCAGAGCGGATTCGGCAACTATTTTCTGCCGATTCAAATTGGCGCTGCGGATATGGCGTTTCCGCGGATCAACATGCTTTCGTTCTGGGTGACGTTCCTCGCGTTTGTCGCCTTAATCGCGGCGTTCTTTGTGCCGGGAGGCGCGCCAATTAGCGGATGGACGGCATATGCGCCGCTTAGCGGGCTGGGAGAAGTAACCGGGCCTGGCGAGGGACTCGGGCAGACGATGTGGATCGTGAGCATCGCGCTCTTCTGCATAGCTTCGTTGTTGGGCGCGCTCAATTTCATCGCGACGACGATTGATCTTCGGGCACCGGGCATGTCGTTGATGCGGATGCCGCTGACGGTCTGGGCGTGGTTCATAACGGCGATTCTTGGCTTGCTGGCGTTCGGCGTGCTTCTGGCGGCGGGAGTCTTGTTAATTTTGGATCGTTCGGCGGGCACGAGCTTCTTTGTTCCAGCGGGCGAAATCGTCAGTGACACGTTGTTGAACCACAAAGGCGGCTCGCCGATTCTTTGGCAGCATTTGTTCTGGTTCTTCGGCCATCCAGAAGTTTATATTGCGATTCTGCCGGGCATGGGTGTGGCGTCGCACATCCTTTCGACTTTCTCGCGCAAGCCGATTTATGGATATCGCGCGATGGCCTACGCGCTGTGTACCATCGGCTTTCTGGGATTCATGGTCTGGGGCCATCACATGTTTGTCAGCGGGATGAGCCCTTATTCGGGATTTGCATTCTCCGTTCTGACGATGTCCATCGGGGTGCCGTCGGCCATCAAGACATTCAACTGGCTCGGGACATTGTGGGGCGGCAAGATTGTATTGAAGACGCCGATGCTCTTCGCGCTCGGCTTCGTATCACTCTTCGTCAGCGGGGGCCTTTCGGGATTGTTCCTCGCGCAGCCATCTGTGGATAACCGATTGCACGCCACGTATTACGTTGTCGCCCACTTCCATTTGGTTATGGGAGTCGCCGCGATTTTCGGAATCTTTGCGGCGACGTACTTTTGGTATCCCAAAATGTTCGGCAAGATGATGAGCGAGGGACTCGGGAAGCTTCACTTCTGGGTCACGTTCGCCGGCGCGTATTGCATCTTCATGCCGATGCACTTCCTCGGGATCGCCGGTGGAATTCGTCGCTACGCTGACTATACGGGAGTGCAATATCTGGCTGCCCTTCAACCGTTACACAAATTCATTACGATCGCAGCGTTTATTACGGCCGGAATTCAGCTCGTTTTCCTGTTCAATTTCTTCTGGAGTCTGAAGTTCGGCGCAGTGGCGTCGGACAATCCGTGGAACGCAACAACACTGGAATGGATTACTGCCACGCCGCCGCCGCACGACAATTTTGCGGGGCACTATCCGAGTGTTTATCGTGGTCCGTACGAGTTCAGCGTTCCTGGCGTCGAGGAAGATTACATTCCGCAAAATCTCACGCCAGAGCAAGTTCGACGGACAAAGTAGAGAACGATTATGCCGACAGTAATAGTCACCGACGAAATTGAGATCATCGGTCCGGGTCGCGGACGCGGACGTGGCGGAGACGGCAAACCGCCCGGCGGCGATGGAGGCGGGGGCGCGAACGATGGCGGGGGAGGCGGTTCTGCCGTTCCTCAACGCACATACATCACTGGGATGACCGTTGCGCTCGGTGGGATCTTGATGTTCTTCATGGCGCTCGTGAGCGCTTACATCGTGCGCAAAGGCACGTCGAACGACTGGTGGCCGCTGGAAGTGCCCCGAATACTTTGGGTGAACACGGCGGTGCTCATCCTAAGCAGCTTCACGCTCAGCTTTTCCCGAAAGCGATTCCTGCAAGGGGACAAGTCAGCGTTTCGCCACTGGTGGCTGGTAACCTGCGCGCTCGGATTTCTTTTTCTCGTCGGGCAAGTCGTGGCGTGGAGGCAACTCGCGAACGCGGGAGTGTTCCTGGCAACAAATCCGAGCAGTAGCTTTTTCTACGTATTCACCGCCGCGCACGGACTTCACCTTCTTGGTGGCGTACTGGCACTTTTCTGGGTGGCCGTGTTGCCCATGCGGCGATTGACCCAGAGTACGGCAACAACCGTCGCTGCGATGTACTGGCATTTCATGGACGGGCTGTGGGTATTTATATTTTTACTTCTGCTACTGGGACGGTGAGACGTGAGCCATTTGGAACCTGAGGGCATTCTCTCGACGCCATGGTCGGGCGGCGCATCTCCCTTTGCGATCAATTCGAAGAAGCTGGGAATGTGGCTTTTCATCGTCTCGGATTCGCTGACGTTTTCGGCGCTGCTTGTCGCGTATGCCTACGTGCGGCTGTCGAATCCGGATTGGCCGCGGCCATTTGAAATTTGGCCGGCGATTGCGAAGTCTTCGTTGATGACGTTCATTCTCCTCAGCAGCAGTCTGACGATGGTGCTGGGCGTTGCGGCGGCGCACCGTGGCGACCGCAAGAAGACGCTGCGCTACCTGGGCTTGACGATGCTTTTTGGTTTGGCCTTCGTCGTCATTCACGCGACAGAGTGGTATACGCTCATGGTCGTGGACCACGTAACGCCGTGGTCCAACCCATGGGGAGTGCCCTTATTCGGCGGTACGTTTTTCGGACTAACCGGCCTGCACATGCTTCACGTGACGATCGGCGTGGCGTATCTGGCGGTGGTCGCCTGGGGTTTCGGAAACGGAAGATTCAAGCCGGAAGACGTGGAGGTGAGTGGTCTCTACTGGCATTTCGTCGACCTGGTCTGGATGTTTATCTTCCCGCTGGTTTATTTGATGTCGGTCAACCTCAAGGGATAGGAGCAAGGAATGAGCGCACACGGAGCTGCGGCGGAGACTCACCAGGTCGGCACCACCAAATTATTCACGCAAGTATGGTTTTGGCTGCTCGCGCTGACTGCTATCGAAGTCTTCCTCGCGTATTTGCGATTGAACCCTGCGCTGATGCTTACGATTCTTGTGGGATTGTCGCTCATTAAGAGCGCGCTGATCATTTCCTACTTTATGCACCTGCGTTTCGAGCACCTTGGGTTGTTCCTGTTGCTGATTCCTGCGATGGTGTTTTGCATCTGCATGATGCTGATCATGTTCTTTCCGGACAGCATCCGGATTCTGAATCTCCGGCCTCACTGATTTGAATTTTCTTAACGAATGGCGACTTGAAGTATTGAAGAAGCACTGAAGCTACGACGCGCTCACGTCCGCTAACGAAAATCCCGCCAATCCGGTGCTACAGCGACAGGAAATTCAGCTATTGACGTTTCGGCGGTAATCCACGGGTGTCCTGCCTCAGCTGGAAATGGAGAAAGCGTTCATCCGTTAAGATAACGGAGCGAACACATGAAGAAGCAACGGAAGCACTACACGCCGGAAGAGAAGGTTGCCATTCTAAGGCGGCATTTGGTGGAAGGAGTGCCGATCTCGGATCTGTGTGACGAACTTGAGCTGCAGCCGACCGTGTTCTACCGCTCGCAGAAGGAGTTTCTCGAGAAGGGAGCGGCGGCCTTCCAACAAAGGGGACGCACCAACCATCAGCCTGAACAGGAACGAATCGCCGCCAGCGGGTCGCGTAACGGGTGAAACGGATTACTTCCGGTTAGCCGACCAACGGCCAACTGGCCGTTCTGCAGTTTTGAGCGTAATTGTGATTTTTCAACAGTTGAGCGACACTCGTCCCACACAACCGCTTCAAATGGAGAAGTGTGCATCCAACCTAGTCAGCGCAAAGTTAATCCTTCTTCTACTCCTCGATCCTCGTCCCCTCTTCCGTGACAATCGTGCCCGTCGCCTCGCTGAGCAAGAAGAATCTCTTGCCTCCGTCAAGGACGACGAGGTTGTTGGTTTTTGTACCATCCGAAGTGAAGAGCGACCCGGTACAATCCGCATCGACCGTGTAGCTTGCGTCCACGCTCG
>Ga0182015_10007808_pt1 | contig 10362 bp, 9 predicted proteins | sample 712P3MmetaG_FD_120478 | JGI IMG/M metagenome (GOLD analysis project Ga0182015, IMG submission 120478) | Permafrost microbial communities from Stordalen Mire, Sweden - 712P3M metaG | ecosystem: Environmental > Terrestrial > Soil > Wetlands > Permafrost | place: Sweden: Stordalen | collected... | reverse complement strand
GGGAACCTGTTGGCGCACAAGGAGGTTCCGCAGGCGATGATCGCCGCCTTTGATGCGGCGAGCGGGCACCTCGGGAGCCGGTTGCTGTGCGCGCTGCAGGCAGGGTTCGAGCGTGGCGGGGAGGCGGGGCCGATTCACTCCGCCGGCGTGCTCGTCGTGCGCGAAGTGAGCTGGCCGATCGTCGACCTGCGCGTCGACTGGAGCGATTCTCCGGTCGGCGACCTCGAGCGGATCTGGGAGCTATACGAGCCGCAAGTCGACGCCTACGTGCAGCGCGCGCTCGATCCCGGCCGGGCGCCCGGATTCGGCGTTCCCGGCGACCCGTGAACGCGGCGGCGCATTCGCGAACTTCAGCGGCATGAAATTCAGTTTCCGCCAGCTGACGTACTGCATCGCGCTGTAACCGACCGCGACCAAGGAAATTGACATGACATCACGCGAACGGCCGGCCCGGCTCGAAATCAGCACGATCCAGCCGATCCCCGCCGGCGAGCGCCACGGCACGTCACGCGACCTGTTTACCGTATGGTTCGGCTCGAACCTGATGCTGCTCACCATCGTCACGGGCGGTCTGGCAGTGACCGTGTTCGCGTTGCCGTTCGGGTGGGCGACCGCCGCGCTCGCCCTGGGCAATCTCGTGGGCGCGGTGTTCATGGCGCTGCACTCCGCCCAGGGCCCGACGCTCGGCGTGCCCCAGATGATTCAGACGCGCGGCCAATTCGGATCGCTGGGGTCGCTCCTGGTGATCGGCATCGTAATCGTCATGTACGTGGGATTCCTCTCCTCGAATCTGGTGCTGGGCGGCCAGGCGCTCGCCAGCCTCGTCAGCGGCGCATCGGACGTGCCCGGCATCGCGCTGGTCGGGATTTTGAGCCTCATCGCGGCGATCTACGGCTATGACCTCATCCATGCATACACTCGCTGGCTGACGTACGTTTCCGGCCTGGTGCTCGTCCTGACGGTGGCATGGATCATCTGGGTGCATGGACTGCCGGCGGATTTTCTGCGGCGTAACGAATTCAACTGGACGGGGTTTGGGGGCAGCGTATCCGCCGCGGCATTGTGGCAAATCGCCTATGCGCCGTACGTGTCCGACTACTCGCGCTACATGCCGCAAGCCACGGGCTCGCGGCCGGCATTCTGGGCCAGTTACTGGGGCTGCACGCTGGGGTCGTTCCTGCCCATGGTGTTGGGCGCCATGGTCGGCATCGCGGCGCCGAAGGGCAATCTCGTGGCCGGCCTGGCGGCCCTGACACAGGGCATCGCTCCGCTGGTGCTCATCGTTTTCTCCGTGGGCGTCGCCGCCGCCAACGCGATGAACCTGTATTGCGGTGCGCTGTCCGCGCTGACGTTCGGACAGACGATGTTGCCGCGATGGTCGCCGGGACCGCAGGCCCGCACGCTCACGGCCGTGGCTCTGTTCGGCCTCTCGTTGATGGGTGCCGTGCTCGGGAAAGCCGCGTTCCTGGTGAACTACGAGCACTTCATCCTGTTGCTGCTGTATGTGTTGGTTCCATGGACGGCGATCAACCTCGTCGATTACTACCTGCTGCGCCACGGCATCTACGACGTGCCGTCGTTCTTCCGGCAGGACGGCGGCATCTATGGCCGCATCAACGTGGCGGCGGTCACGTGCTACGGATTGGGAATTCTGGTGCAGCTGCCTTTCATCGCCAGCGCGCTGTACACCGGTCCGGTGGCGCGCAGCATGGGCGGCCTCGATTTGTCCTGGATTGTCGGGCTGGCGGTGACCGCGCCTGTCTATTATTGGTGGGCCGCGGCATACCAAACCCGCGGCGACGCGTTGCTGGCCCGCGATGCGGGGTAAAAGCTGCTAACCTCGTGCCCCGAATTAATCAGCGGAAGGCATCAATACCCTATGACACGACGTGGCCTGACAGGCTCGCATGGGCCTAAATCGACGGACGCCACGCCAGCGAACCCGCCCGACTGGCGCGGTGAGGATCCGAATCTCGAGTTTGAAAAACTCCGCTACGTGGAACCCATCGCGAGCCGCGAGCTGCTGCTCAAGCATCTGTCGGAGGCTCCCGAACCGCTGACGATGCAGCGGCTCGCAAAGCGTCTCGGTCTCGACACGGACCGGCAGCGCCATGCGCTGTCGAAGCGCCTGGCCGCGATGGTGCGCGACGGACAGGCCATCGAAGGCCCGGCCGGCTTCGCCACGGCCGGGGAGGGCGAGCGCGTCGCGGGGCGCGTGCGCGGGCGGCCCAACGGCGACGTGCTCGTGCTGCCGGACGACGGGTCCGCGCCGTTGGTATTGGCGCGTGCCGATACGGCCACTTTGATGCACAACGACCGCGTGGAAGTGCTGGCCGTGGGCATGAACGACCGCGGGCGCCGGATCGCGCGCTTGATCCGCCGCACCGGCGACGGGCCGAAGCAGATCGGCGGCGTGTGGCACGTGCAGGACGGCGCGGGGCACGTCCAACCGGAGGACCCGGGGCATTGGTACACCGTCGAAGTCGGCGCCCGCCACTCGCATGGCGCGCGCGACGGCGACAACGTCATTGTCGAAATCACGCGCCGGCCGCAGGGCGACGCACCGGCGCACGGCCGCATCGTCGAAGTGCTGCATTCCATGCGCCCCTCGGATCTTGCCGCGCGCTTCGCCATCCTGCGCCACGATCTGCCCGAGGCGTTTCCGCCCGACGTTCTACACGAGGCGAATCTCTTCGAGCCCGATGTTCGGCCGGCGGACCGCGAGGGCCGCGAGGATCTGCGCGAACTGCCGCTGGTCACCATCGACGGCGCGGACGCGAAGGATTTCGATGACGCGGTCTACGCCGAGTCCGTGCGCGGTGGCGGCTGGCGGCTGGTGGTCGCCATCGCCGACGTGAGTTACTACGTTCGTCACGGCAGCCGGTTGGATGCGGAGGCGCGCGCGCGTGCGACCTCGGTGTATTTTCCGGACCGCGTGCTCGCGATGCTGCCGGAACACCTGTCGAATCATTTGTGCTCGCTCATGCCGCGCGTCGAGCGGCTCGCCTTCGTGTGCGACATTCGCGTCAGCAAGGCGGGCAAGCTGTCGCGCGGCCGGTTCTACGAGGCGGTCATTCGATCCCATGCGCGGCTCACCTACGATCGGGCATGGCGCTACCTGGAAGATCCCGACGCGCCCGGCGAGGATTTGAGCCCACCGGTGCGCGCGTCGCTGCTGAATCTCCATGCCGTGTACGGTGCGCTGAAGAACGCGCGCGATGCCCGCGGCGCGTTGGATTTTCGCGGCGGCGAAACCAAGGCGCGCATCGGCGATGATGGCAAGATCGGGGGATTCTATTCCGTGATTCGCAACGATGCGCATCGCATGATCGAAGAGTGCATGATCGCCGCGAACGTCGAGGCGGCCGTGGCGCTTCGCACCGCGAAGGCGGGGAGCCTGTTTCGCGTGCACGGTCAGCCGGAGGACAAACGCGTCACCGAACTGCAGAAGGTGTTGCATGCCTTGCAGGTGGGCGCCACGTTTTCGGCCAAGCCGACGCCGCGCGAATTTCGGCAATTGGTGGAGCGGCTGACCGCGAGGCCCGACGGCCTGATGCTCGAGGGGTTGGTGATCCGTTCGCTGGCTCAGGCCGTGTACCAGCAGACCAACATCGGCCACTTCGGTCTGGCGCTGGACGAGTACGCGCATTTCACCTCACCGATCCGGCGGTATCCCGACCTCTTGGTGCACCGCGCCCTGAAGGCGGCGGTGCTCGACAACACGACCTCGGGGCACAGATACAGCGCCGCCGAGCTGCAGACGCTCGGGTTGGAAAGCTCGCAGCGCGAACGGCGCGCGGATGAGGCGGCGCGGGACGTCATGGGTTATTTGAAGTGCCTGTACCTGCAACCGCGCGTCGGCGAGACCTTCGATGCGACCATCTCGAGCGCGCTGGAGTTCGGCCTGTTCGTGACGCTGAAGGAGGTACCCATCGACGGCCTCGTGCACATATCGGCCATTCCCGGTGATTACTGGGAGCTCGAGAACGGCGGCATGGGACTCGTCGGCCAGCGAACCGGGCGGCGGTGGCAAATGGGCGATGAGGTGCGAGTGCGCCTGGCGCGCGTCGACCTCACGCAGCGCCAGATCGATTTCGAGCTGCTCGACGGGGAGGCGGCCGCGTCGCGGGGCACCGTGCGCGCCCCGCGGCAGGGCGGGGCCGAAAGCCGCCCCCGGCAAAGATCCGGCGGCGGTACGTCGGGGCGGGGCGGCGCTTCCCGCCGCGGCAGCAGGCGCGGCGGGCGTGGCTGACCCTACGCGGAATCTCGTGTATGGACTCCATGCCGTCGGCGCCGTCATCGAGCGCTCGCCGGAACGGCTGCTCACGCTGTGGATGGCGCAGCCGCGGGACGATGCTCGCGCGCGAGCCCTGCGGGAACGGGCCTTGGCGGTGGGCATCCGCGTGCAGACGGCCACTGCCGAAACGCTGGACAAGTTGGTGGGCGATGGCGTGCATCAAGGCGCCGTTGCCGCAGTGCGCCCCTTGAAGCCATGGGATGAGCGCGCGTTGCTCGCCAGCTTAAGTCAAATCGGCGGTCCGCCCTTGCTTTTGGTGCTGGATGGCGTTACCGACCCGCACAATCTGGGCGCCTGCCTGCGCACCGCCGATGCGGCCGGCGCTCACGCCGTCGTCATCCCCAAGGATCGGTCGGCCGCAGTGGACGGGGTGGTGCGCAAAGTGGCTGCCGGGGCGGCGGAATTCGTCCCGGTCGCGACCGTCACGAACCTGGCGCGGGCAATCGACTTGCTGAAGGAACAGGGCATCTGGGCGGTGGGCACGGACGGCGGGGCCGCCGAAACGCTCTACCAGGCCGATTTGAACCGGCCGCTGGCTTTGATTCTGGGGGCGGAGGGCGGCGGGATGAGACGCTTGACCCGCGAGCGCTGCGATTTCGTGGTCCGAATCCCCATGGCCGGCCAGGTGGAATCCCTGAATGTCTCGGTGGCGGCCGGCGTGGCCCTGTTCGAGGCGTGCCGCCAACGCCGGGAGCCCGCCTGAGTATTCCAGGCAGGCTCCTACGGTTGACCAAACCCAGCCCCAGCGCGTATTCTTCGCGCTCTTTTTCGCCGACCGTTCGGCATCACTCCTTGCCTCACCGCTCGCAACGGGAGGCGTTCAACACCGTAGGGAGCTTACAATGCGGCATTACGAGATCGTGCTCCTGGTCCATCCGGACCAGAGCGAGCAAGTACCTGCGATGGTGGATCGCTACAAAGGCATGGTGAGCGCCGGCGGCGGTCAGGTGCATCGTTTCGAGGATTGGGGTCGTCGCCAGCTGACGTTCCCCATCGCCAAGGTGCACAAGGCGCACTACATCCTGCTCAACATCGAATGCGACCAGAAGACGCTCGCCGAGCTCACGGGCTCGTTCCGCTTCAGCGACGCGGTCCTTCGCAACCTGGTCGTCAAGATGGATTCGGCCGTCACCGAGCCGTCGCCGATGGCGCGCGCGCCGGATGAGAACGCCCGCCGCCACGATGACTTCGGCGACGATGGCGACGATGACGATATGCCCATGGGAGCGCGTTAAAATGGCACGTTTTTTCCGCCGCAAGAAGTTTTGCCGTTTCACGGCCGACGACGTCAAGCAGATCGACTACAAGGATCTGACGACGCTCAAGAGCTACATCACCGAAACCGGCAAGATCGTTCCGAGCCGCATCACCGGCACACGTGCTCACTATCAGCGACAGCTGCAATTGGCGATTCGCCGGGCGCGCTTCCTGGCGCTGCTGCCGTACACCGATCAGCACTAACGCTGCGGAGCCCTCGTAAATGGACATCATATTATTGCAGAAGGTCGCGAACCTGGGTCAGATCGGCGATCGGGTCAAGGTGAAGTCAGGCTACGCCCGCAACTACCTGGTCCCCACCGGCCGGGCCACCATGGCGACCGCCGCCAATGTCGCCAAGTTCGAGGCGCAGCGGCATGATCTGGAGGCGAAGGCACATTCGGAGCTGGCGTCGGCTCAGGAACGCGCGCTGAAGTTCGAGAACTTCAAGCTCGAGCTCAAGGCCAAGGCCGGCTCGGAGGGCAAGTTGTTCGGCTCGATCGGCACTGCGGATATTGCGGAGGCCTCGGTCAAGGCGGGCCAGCCGGTCACGCGCAGCGAAGTGCGCATGCCGACCGGACCGATACGCACCACGGGCGAGCATGCAGTTCAGCTGCATTTGCACACCGACGTCAATGTGACCTTGATGGTCACGATCGTCCCCGAAGAGTAGCGGCCGGCAAAGCCGCACATTCCGGCTTTGCACGTGGCCACTCGCGTCGGCAATCGGTCAATGGGCGCCAGCGCAGGCTCGGAGGGGATCCGCCTGCCGCCTCACTCTGTCGAGGCCGAGCAATCGGTGCTCGGCGGATTGATGCTCGATTCCGCCGCCTGGGACCAGGTGGCGGATCGGGTGGTCGCGGAAGATTTTTACCGCAACGATCACCGCCTGGTCTTCGAGGCCGTGGCCGGCCTGATCGAGCGCAATCAACCCTGCGATGCCGTCACGCTGGCCGGGCATCTGGAGAGCCAGGGCGTCCTCGATCAAGTGGGCGGCCTGGCGTACCTGGGTGCGCTGGCGCGCGACACCCCCAGCGCCGCCAATATTCGCGCATACGCCGATATCGTCCGCGAGCGTTCCGTCCTGCGGCAGCTCATCACGGCCGGCAATGAGATCGTCACCAGCGCGCTCGAGCCGGAGGGCCGCGAGGCGCGCGAGATCGTCGACAGCGCGGAGCGCGCCGTGTTCGAGATCGCGGAACGGGGCTCGCGCGGCAAGGTGGGCTTTCGCACGGTCAAGAGCATTCTTCCCGACGTGGTCAATCGCATCGACGAGATGTACCACTCCGAAGGCAAGCTCACCGGCATTTCGACCGGCTTCAAAATGCTCGACGAGATTACCTCGGGTCTGCAGGCCGGCGATCTCATCATCGTCGCGGGCCGGCCGTCCATGGGCAAGACCACCCTCGCGGTCAACATCGCCGAGAACGCGGCCTTGGGCTCGAACAAGTCCGCGGCCATCTTCAGCATGGAAATGTCGGCCGAATCGCTCACCCTGCGCATGATTTCGTCGCTTGGCCGGATCAATCAGAGCCACCTGCGGTCCGGCCGCCTGAGCGAGGATGATTGGCCGCGCATCGATTCGGCGATGACTCAGTTGAGCGCCGCCAAGATTTTCGTCGACGAGACTCCGGCGTTGACGCCGACGGAGGTGCGCGCGCGCGCCCGGCGGCTGAAGCGCGAACGCGGCCTGGATCTGATCGTGGTGGACTACCTGCAGCTCATGCAGGTCCCCGGGACCAAGGAGAATCGCGCCACCGAGATTTCCGAGATCTCGCGGTCGTTGAAGGCGCTGGCCAAGGAATTGAAGCTGCCGGTGATCGCGCTTTCGCAGCTCAATCGCGGAGTCGAGCAACGCGTGGAGAAAAAGCCGGTGATGTCGGATTTGCGCGAATCGGGAGCGATTGAACAGGATGCTGACGTGATCCTGCTGATCTATCGCGAAGAGGTCTACGAGCCGAACACGACGCGCAAGGGCATCGCGGACATCATCATCGCGAAACAGCGCAACGGCCCCACCGGCGACGTACAGCTGACCTTTCTCGGTCAGTACACGAAGTTCGAGAATTATGCGCCGGAGTCCTATGCCGAAGGCGTGTTCCGTTGATGCTAGGAGCCTGTCTGAGCAATCTGCGTGAGCCGCGTTGGCAGGGCGAGGGAGCGGATGCAAGGCGCGTGGCGCGGCCCATAGTTTCAACTATGGGCAAGCCGCGCAACGCCGCAGACGCCCCTCCCACTGCCAACCCTTGGGGAGCGGGCATATTTCCCTTCACTCGTCGTTGTCGCCTCCTCATTGGGTCTAGACCCAACTACGTCGGCTCCGCCTCGATTGAAGGGAAATCTGCCGCGCTCGCGGCCACGCAGATTGCTCAGACAGGCTCCCGGTATACCGCGTGACTCCGATGGTCAGCGCGACGATCGACACCGCCGCCCTGCGGCACAATCTGCAGGTGGTGCGGCAGCGGGCGCCCCGATCGCGCGTCATGGCGGTCATCAAGGCGAACGCCTACGGTCATGGATTGGTGGTGGTGGCGCGCGCGCTGGAGTCGGCCGACGCGTTTGCCGTGGCGCGTGTCGATGAAGGGTTGTGCCTGCGCCGCGCGGGCATCACGACGCGCACGGTGCTCCTCGAAGGAGTGTTCGACGGCGGCCAGCTCGAGGCGGCGGCGGCGGCCGGGTTCGAATTGGTGGTGCATACCGCCGAACAGGTCGGGCTGCTGCGCGCGGCGCCGCCGGGCGCCGTGTTCACCGTTTGGCTGAAGCTCGACACCGGCATGAACCGCCTCGGGTTCAAGGGCGGCGCCTTCGACGAGGCGCATGCGGCGCTCTCGGCCCTGCCGTCGGTGCGCTCACCCGTCAACCTGTTCACCCACTTGTCCTCGGCGGACGATCCGGAGCTGCCCGCGACATCGGCGCAATTGGCGCGATTCAGCGCGGCCACCGCATCGATGGCGGGGGAGCGCAGCATTGCCAATTCCGCCGGCATGCTGAGCTACGCCGAGGCGCAAGCCGATTGGGTGCGGCCCGGATTGCTGCTGTACGGCGCCTCGCCGTTCTTCGGCTCCGTCGGCGCGGACTATGGGCTGAAACCGGCCATGACGCTGCACTCGCATGTGATCGCCCTCAAGGACCTCGGCGTGGGGGAGCGCGTGGGCTACGGTGGCGATTGGACGGCGCAGCGGCCCACGCGTCTGGCGGTGGCGGCGGTCGGTTATGGCGATGGATATCCGCGAAGCTTGGGATCGGGGTCGCCGGTGTTGGTGAATGGCGAACGCGCGCCACTTGCCGGCCGCGTGTCCATGGACATGATCGGCATCGATGTCAGCGCCATGGAGGCCCCACCCGCGATCGGGGATCCCGTGACACTCTGGGGCGAGGGGCTCCCGGTGGAGGAGATCGCAGTCTGGGCCGACACCATCCCCTACGAGCTGCTCTGCGGCATCAGCCAGCGCGTTGCGGTGGCGCTTCGCTAGACCCACCTCAGCGCGCGTTCACCAGCACCGCCTGCCTCGAAGCCCGAGGAAGACTTGGATGCTGAGCGGGGCAACCGGCAGCGTGCCTTGTTTCGTCAGCTTTCGAAGAAGCCCATTTTGACGCCGGCCAGCTGAACCACATCATTGTCGTTCAGGCGACGCGCCTGGGGACCGATGGGGACGCCGTTGACCAGCGGAAAGTCATTTTCCTTGCCGCTGTCCACGTGGACGATGAAATACCCCTCAGCGCGCCGCGTGATGGCCGCAACTTGGATGCCCGGCCGGCCCAGGGTGGTAAGCGCCTTGGTCAATTCCAACTCTCGGCCGGCGAAGGCGCCGCTCAGCACCTGCAGCTTGGCCTTGGGCAGGGCGGTTGCATTTTCGGGTACGCCGGCGGGCGTAGGTGGGCGCTTGGCTGCGACCGCCTTGGCCGCCTGGTCGACCGCTACACCGACTCGGCGGATCCGGTCCTCGCCCTGGGTGCTCGGCGTGATGACCATGGTCTTTTCGAACTCATCCTGCTCGGTGTCGCCTTCCTGGCCATCGACGAAGCGTAATTGATGGTGGCCGACCGTAATGACGTCGCCGTGCTGCATCGCATGCTTCTTGATCAGCTTGCCATTGACGTACGTGCCATTGGTGCTGTTCAGGTCTTCCAGGAACGAGTCGTTGAGAATGTTGATGATGAGCGAGTGATGGCCGCTCACCGCCGGATTGTCGATACGAATATCGTTATCCGGCAGGCGCCCAATCGTGTAGCGCTCCTTATTCATATTGTATTCCGCCAGGACTTGACCGTCCAAGCTGAGCATCAAGCGTGCCATGCAGACTCCATATCCCTAGCCGAACCATCCCAATATTTTGTCAAATATACGCCGGTGCGCCGGAAACGGCTCGGTTATGTGCGCCATGATTACCGACACGTTATCCCGCCCACCATTGTCGTTCGACAGCTGAATCAGTTGCTTAGCAACTGTATCAAGATTAGCACTAAAGGTGCTGATTGTTAAATGAATATCCTCGTCTTCGATCATATCCGACAGGCCGTCGGAGCAAAGAACGTAGTAGTCGCTCTTCTGGACCGGCTGCTCATGGATCTCCACTTCGACATTCTGTTCCACGCCAAGGGCGCGTGTAACATAATTTTTGTTGGTCGCCCTCTGGGCTTCCTGCTGCGAATAAAAGCCGCGATCGACCAGTTCCTGCAGGAGCGAATGATCGAGCGTCATCTGCTCGAAGCGGTTGTCCCGGAGGCGGTACAGCCGCGAATCGCCGACGTGCGCGATGGACATCTTATTGTCGTGGAACAGGCAGGCCACCACCGTCGTGCCCATG
>Ga0182015_10007806_pt1 | contig 10362 bp, 10 predicted proteins | sample 712P3MmetaG_FD_120478 | JGI IMG/M metagenome (GOLD analysis project Ga0182015, IMG submission 120478) | Permafrost microbial communities from Stordalen Mire, Sweden - 712P3M metaG | ecosystem: Environmental > Terrestrial > Soil > Wetlands > Permafrost | place: Sweden: Stordalen | collected... | reverse complement strand
TTTCGCCGCCGGGCGAGGATGGCGGAGCAAGCCAGGTGGTTATAGCTAAATCGAAGGGGCTTCTGTTCAAAGGGCACAACGAAACCCGATATTGGATGTCGAGCTCTCTGGGGTGTTCGAACTGCGTGCTGCCACACGATACCGGTTGCAATAAGACTTATGGCAGAGGAACGAGCCACCCTTCATCACCCGGGCCGTGCCCGTTGGCGGACCCTGCGGGTTGTCTCGATCTGCGATCTGGTGGAACGTAGTATCAAACCAATCGGCACACCATTCCCAGCTATTTCCGGTCATTGAATAGAGTCCAAATCCGTTAGGAGGAAATGCGTCGACAGGACATGTGCCCGCATAACCATCGTCAGCAGTGTCAACTTTGGGAAATTCACCCTGCCATATGTTGCACCGGTGTTCGCCACGGGGCCGCAGCTTGTCTCCCCAGGGATAGAGTTTCTGTTCGAGGCCTCCACGAGCCGCATACTCCCATTCGGCTTCAGTAGGTAAGCGTTGACCGGACCAGTGGCAATAAGCGTGGGCGTCGTTCCAAGACACGTGGACCACGGGATGATGTGCGCGTCGAATTAAGCTTGAGCCGGGTCCCTCAGGTGTATTCCACGTTGCACCCCTCACCTTGCACCACCAGGGAGTCGCCGCTGCTGTGTCCTCCACTAATTCGTTGAAGCGATTCTTCGGGATGTGCGACCAGAACACAAACGACCAACCAAATCGCTCAGCCTCGGTCCGATAACCCGTCTCTCTGACGAACAGGTCGAACGCTTCGTTGGTGACCGGGTATATATCGATAGAGAAAGGATTGAGGGTGACCGAACGCACCGGACCCTCGCCATCCTGGGGAAAGCCCTCGGGGCTGTCCGTTCCCATAAGGAACGTTCCACCCGGCAGTTGAGCGACCCGGGAAGTCTTTGATCCGCCTGGATCCATCGCTCGACCGACGTGAAGAGATACCGAATCCGGCTGTGACTCTCTGACGGTCGTTGGAGTGCAACACGCAGCTTTGACCTTTGTCTGGTTGTATTCAGTTTGTGGCATTTGTCATGACCCACGGCACTCCCGTTGGTTTGAGAGCCGTCACTTTCCTAGACTAATTGGCGAGTGCCGTGGTTGTCGCGGATTCGTTGTGCGGAAGATCTTCTCTCAATTGTGTTCCAGGGTCGAGCACGACACGGTAAGAACGGGACAATGTGCCCGCGATATGACTTCGAATGCCACAGAGCCTGGCAGGTGAGCGGCGAGACGAGCACGAACCCCCTTATGGGTTTGCACACCGATAACAATGAGATCTGAATGGCGGGCTCCTGCCACCTCGAGGATCCGCTCTGCCCGAGCGCCGAACTCCACTACCACCTCGACGTTGTCCGTCAGGTCTTCATAGCCTGCCGCACGCGCATCTTCCAGGAACTTCTTTGTCCTCGGCACTGCATCCGCGGGTGTCTCGTCGCCGTCGCAATCGTTCACATGCAATAAAATCAGCGAGCTGTGAAAGGTAGCTCTCAGTGAGTCAGCAACAGGCAACGCGTGGATCGCGGCAGGCGAGAAGTTGGTAACGTAGAGAATCCGCTTAAATTCGGGTTTGGTTGAGACCTTGGGTCCTACGACCAGGACCGGCTTGGACGAGAGCGAGACAATCTCCTGAGCCTTTGATCCATGGAGCAGCTTCCTGATCCCCTGTCTACCGTGCGTTCCGATCACGATCAGGTCAACGTTGCTTTTACTGGCGACTGTGAGCAGGGTGGTGTAGACGCTACCGTAATCAGATACTGCCACATGAGGCGTGTCTGAGGCTCCAGCAATGGAAGCCAGCGCCCCCTCTTCGGCTGCCGTAAGCATCGTGTCCAACATGTGCCGTGCTTCGCGCCCGATCTGCGGACGATCAGAGTCCTGGGTAATGTGGGCGAGGAAAACTTTGCCTCCATAATGATGGGCAATGCTTGTGGCGAAAGGAAACGCAAGCAGTGAGGTTTCGGAGAAGTCCACCGCCAGGAGGACGTTCGTCAAAGAAACACGAACCCGCTCGCCGATGACCATGGCAACGTTCCGTTTCAACCAACAAGCACACTAGAGGAGAGCCGGATGCAAGTTTATAAAAGCAGCGTCATGATAGCATACGAAAAAGGCTCTTACTTTGTCCTAAGCTGTCACTGGAACTCTCGGAGACCTGAATTCACGTGGATTCCTCTCCCCTCTAGCCCTGCAACGCCGTAAAATCCAACATGGACGGCCGAGGCGGTGTTCGAATTCTGCTTTGGCGGCAACGGCTCGCCCGACTTCTTAGTTCGCGAACTGCGATGGTGGAAACCCAAATCTGCCGAAGTTGTGCTGGTCCTCTCACCAGCGGAGTATGCGCCACTTGCACAGCGCAAGAGGCGTACCGGGAAATCCATAAAGACATTCCATTGCTGGTTCTACTTTCCCTTCTTGCTGTTGGCCTGTTTCTTGTGGCGAAGATGATGGCAAACAGTGAAAAGAGAATGGAAGAGAGAGTAGCTGGGATCTGGTATGCGCGAGGATCCAGCCAGTTAAGTTCGGGAAACGTTGAATCGGCAATTGGTTCGTTCCGGAGGGCGATTGCAGGGGACCGCGACAATCGGAAATTCGCGCTTGCCCTCGCCGACGCTCTTTTGACTGGAAATCATTCGGTGGAGGCTCGGGAGGCGCTGCTTCGACTGCGTGAATCGGACCCTGAGGATGCAAAAATCAATCTGTCGCTGGCGAAACTGGAAGCAAACTCCGGCAACATTTCCGATGCTCTGCCTTTCTACCAGAATGCGCTCTATGGAAGATGGACAGGGAACCGCGTTGACCAACGCAGGCAGGAGGTTCGACTCGAGTTGATTCATCTCCTTCTGGATCACGACGACCGGAACCGCGCCCTTTCAGAACTGTTGATCCTCGGAATGGAAACCCCCCAGAATGCGGTGGCTGATGCAGAAATTGCGAACCTCTTCTTGAGGGCAGGCGATGCCCAGCACGCGCTCACATACTTTGAAATCTCACTCCGGGCTGATCCACGCAATGCTGATTCCCTGGCAGGGGCTGGGGATGCAGCTTTCCGACTGGGCGACTACACGAAAGCGCTGAACTACCTGCAAGCGGCAATGGATCGAGGACGAGACAGTGGTCCTCCCAAGCAACTCTTCGATCTCACCCAGACTGTTGTCTCATGGGACCCACTACAGCCTCAGCTGAGTAAGTCTGAGCGTCGGGCGCGATTGCTTCGCGGCCTCGATCAGGCCCTGCGACGCGCCTCCAGCTGTGCCGGGCTCAACGTAAGTGGAGAAGAGACATCGGAGTTGAAGTCTCTTCAAGCAGAAGCCGAGAAGACAAGACGCGCCATTCAGGAGAGCCGCAGGCCCCCCGACAGCGATGCCGTGCGCTCTGAATTTCAATTGATTTACCAGATTGAAGAAACCGCCAACAAGGTTTGCGGCGATGCGACCGGACCCGACCTGGGGCTGATACTCATTGGACGCCGGCACCTGGGTGCACAATGAGGAGCTATGACTTCGCGCAGCGACTCAGAGTCCGCGAGAGCCAGATGTTCATCTTTATCACGATCCTGATCGGGGTTTTTGCTGGACTAGCTGCCGTTATGTTCACCTTATCGATCAAGTTCGTTACACTCTTCTTTTTTGGGATCGACCCTTCGCCCCTGCGTGTTCTGACGATTCCGACCGCCATCAGCTTCGTCTCAGGCATTTTATTGTGGAAGTATTTTCCCGAAGCACGAGGTAGCGGAGTTCCTCAAACAGAAGCCGCGTTTCATCTCAATCAAGGACAGATTAGGGCTCGGGTCCCATTCGGAAAATTTGTCACTGGCGTGTTGTGTATCGGGTGCGGACATTCGATGGGACGCGAGGGACCGTCCGTTCAGATTGGGGCTGGATTGGCGTCCATCATCGGAAGGTGGCTCCATCTGTCTCCAGCACGTGCACGGAATCTGGTTCCAGTAGCCGCAGCAGCGGCTTTGGGAGCTGCGTTCAATACACCCATCGCGGCCGTGCTGTTTGCGCTCGAAGAAATCATTGGCGACATGAACGCTGTCTTGCTCGGATCCGCTGTCGCCGCCTCAGTCACGGCGGTCGTAGTCGAGCGCTCGATTCTAGGGAATAATCCGGTCTTCCACGTTCCCGCATATCATCTGTTTAATTCGATGGAGCTAGTCGCCTACGCTGGTCTGGGCATAGTGGGCGGAATCCTGTCTCTGGCGTTCAGTCAGGGCTTGCTGCGTGTCCGCGCATTCTTTCTAAGGTGGCCTGTCAAGACCCGTTGGTTTCAACCGGCCGTCGGAGGGCTGTTCATCGGTGCACTGCTGATCTTCGTTCCTCAGGTCCGTGGTGTGGGGTACGAATTTGTCGATCAGGCATTGAGCGGTAGCCTTCTTTTCAGAACGATGGTGATTTTGTGCATAGCAAAACTGGTCGCAACCATTATTTCCTATGCGTCGGGTAACGCAGGCGGCATCTTTGCGCCAACGCTCTATCTCGGCGCGATGGCGGGGGGATCGGTTGGCTTTCTTGTACACCGATTCGCACCACTTATGACCAGCAGCCCAGGGGCCTACGCCTTGGTTGGGATGGGTGCATTGTTTGCCGGAATTATTCGCGCTCCGCTCACTTCCGTCTTCATGATTTTTGAGTTGACACAGGATTACCAGATTTTCTTGCCGTTGATGATCGCGAACATGCTGAGCTTTGTAATCGCGCGGCATTACCAATCGAAGCCCCTTTACCGAGCCCTGCTGGAACAAGACAACGTCCACCTGCCTGACGTGAGGGCACGAAGCACTTTCCCAAGTTGGAGGGCGCACGAGATCATGACGCGTGATTTCAAGATGGTTCCTTCAGGCGCCACAGTGGCAACGGTTGCAAACTCATTTGTGGAAGATGGACTTAAGTGCCTGCCCGTCGGCGACAACGACTCGCTTATTGGCTTGGTGACATGGGGACAGGTTCAGACAGCGATGACAACCGGGTTGGGAGACAAACCGATATCGTCGATCGCGACGAGAAACTTTCCCCACGCACACTCCGACCATCCGATAGAGGTGGTGCTCGAACGATTGGATAAGAGCCCAGGGTTGCTGCCCGTAGTCGACCGAAATGCGACCGGGCATCTGAACGGAGTGATCACACCGCAAGATGTGACCCGTTTTGTCGAGAGAAAATGGAGAGACAGAACCGGGAGTACGGCGGAGGTATGACCATCTCTTGGTGAGATCCGATCCCACTCTCTCGGGTTCGGCATGCTGTCACCGGATCAGCTACTTGGGTAATGAGAGATCTTAGGGACAGGTATTATGTAATGCCGCGAATGCTCGGAATAAGACATGTGGATCATACTGCCCTTTGTAGACGGGCGGCGGCTTGAGTTTTAGGTCCAGCAGCCCGTAGACCGCAGCCATCGCGGAGCGGATGGAGTATTCAATGGTGAATACCACGTCATCCGGTAGCTCACAAAACTGGCCCGTAAAGGCCAGGTTGGTCCATCTCTTCGGTATCACGTTAGGCCGATCGCCTTTCTCCCGGCGGAGAAACTGACTGGTGAAGAACGGCATGACGCAGGGGATACAGGTCGCGGTTGCGAGGACGTGCGACGCCTCTGCCTCGATGCGGAGATGGCCCATGATTTCCGTCATGATCTCCCGGCCCGTGCATGCGTGCATCGGCTTCTTTACGAAGAAGCCCGGTTTGTCAACGAACAGTCCATACCCCCAGAACACGTCCACGTCTTTCGGTTGCCCAATAAAGTGCGGTTGATGGGGTAGCACAATCGAAGCCAGCCAGCTGGAGTCTGCAAGAGTGACAAGCCCACCCTCGCCTGGCACGTTGCCAGTGATATCCCGGACGAGGCGGAAGAAGGTTGGATCGCGCAGGGTAGTGGTGAAGGAAACACATTTCGACTCGTGGGCGTAGCCGGCAAAGGCCGCTGGCCGACCGAATTCCGGCCGCCGGGCGGCGATCTTTTCCCAGAGCGCCCAGGGTCCCCCATCCGGCTTACCTTTGAGAACAGGCGCAACCTCCATGGAACCGAGGCTGGAGGCCTCGGTCGTAGAGCCCAGCGTGACGATTACCAGATCGTCTGCGCCTACGGCAATCTCCCGCGTACGCTGATTGTGCTCGCAGACGATGCGCTCCACTCGTTTGCCGGCCGCGTTCTTCCGCGAGACAAGATTCGTCACCCGGGTATTTAATGCGAAGCACACGCCATGTGCTTCGAGCCACTTCTGGAGAGGCCTCACCATCGAGTCGTAATGGTTGTACACGGTACCCATGATTCCGTGCAGCTGATTGAACCCCTCAAGCATGTGAGTGAAACGCAATAGACAGCGTTTGAATTCCATCGCGCTATGCCAGGGCTGGAAGGCGAAGGTAGTGCACCACATCAACCAGAAGTTGGTCACGAAGAACTCAGGGTCGAACTGATCGGCAATGCTGGCGTTGCCGATCAGTTCCTCCGGATCCACCATCAGGCGCTTTAGCGTGAGAATATGTTTTTCGCTGAGCCCGAATGCGGGAGCACTCTCCCTTCGTCCGGCGCGCACCAGCCGGGACTGGGACGACATCTTCGTGGTTTCGTTCCAGTCGAAGATCTCTTTGGTGACCGTCCTGGTTTGATCGAGCGTGGGGATAGACGAGAAGAGGTCATAGGTGCACAGGTACTTGCTCTCGAGCATGCGGCCGCCGCAGAGAACGTACCCTTCGTGAGGCGAGCCGGTCCCATCGAGGCTGCCTCCGAGCCGGTCGAGCTCTTCCAGGATGGTGATGTTTTGGCCCGGAACATTGGTATCCCGGATGAGGAATGCGGCGGCGGCAAGTGAAGTAATGCCACCTCCCACGAGATAGACCTTCCTTCCGCTTGCTCCAGCTTGGTATTCCGAATGATCGTTGTTCTGTTTCATGAAGGAAAGGCTCCGTACCGTTACTTCAGCGCGTAAGTGATTCCGGCGCTAAATTGGAAGGAGTTCTTTTTGCTGCCGAATGCGGGGTCATTCAGGAAGTCGTCCAGGGCCGACAGGTTGAAACCGAGCCGCTTGTAAACGGGAAACGTCAAGCCTGCCGTCGCCAATGCGGAATACGCGCTCGGCGTGTTGAATGATGGGGTCACCACCAGACCCTGGTTAAAGACAATGCCGTGCGCGAGCTTGGCCATGTAGGTATCGCCGATATTCGCTCCAATAAGATTCTTATTGGGCGTTTTCACCGGCGGTACTACCCCTGGGGTGAAGCCGAAGTTCTGCCGCTCGTAGTGAATATCGCCCTTCAGGTCCAACTCTTGCTTAGGCGTCTTGAAGACGACAAACCCCAACCCACCACCGAAAATCTGTTGCAGGCTCAGGCCCTGGGAGTAATTGTGATCGAACGAGGTGTCTACCAGGGCATAGAGCCGCGGAGACAGAAACCAATCATGCTCCGCGTCGGCATGAAGGATGTTTGTCTTGGTGGTGGCGGAACCGGGCTGCGAAAGCGACCCGTATGCCGCAGCAAAGTTGGCCATGGTGCGGTTACGCGGATCTAACCAACCTACCCCGGGGATCGCGCGTACAAAATTGGCAGCCCCGGTGAATGTGCGGCTGTTCTGCGTGGCTTCCACATCGGCCGCGCCTGCGCTCAAAACCCCGGCCCAGCCATGGCCCCAGCCGGGGTGGCCGTTCACGGTTTTCATATAGCTATCTTCATCGATCAGATATTGGGCGGCGGGCTGGGCAATCTCCTTCGACGCGCCTTCAGCACCCGTGTTTACCCGGACTTTTCCTTCCTCGGCGACAACAACGCCCTGGAGTACTTCGGAGTTGGCCGTCTTTCGCGAGACGCGTTGCCCCTGCTGAATCACGGCAAACTTTCCTGCGCTCTGGATGGACTTGATCTTGTCCCAAGTGAGGGTCAGGTCGCCCGCGCCATCACTGTGAAAGGTGACGGTCCCATTGGCCTCGCTCAGCAGTTTTCCGGCGAGGTGATCGCCATTTGAGAGGGTGAGCACATCGGTACCGGACGCCGCGCTCGCCGCCTGGGCCCAGCTCTGACAGGCCGGTCCTCCTGCGCAGAAAACAACCGCGAGGCCAATGAACAGGTGCGCCCTTTTCACGATTCGGCACAAATACTGTAGTGAATATGTGTAACTGAACATGTCAGCAACCTCTCTTCGTCGCGTTTCTTCCGTTAAAGTTGTGGCCGACAATCACGTTTCCCCTCAGGACAAAGTCACGGAATCCTTTGAGCATTTGTTGTCTCCTAATTTCCCCTCGCTAAGAAAGACAATCGGCCGCGCGCAAAAGTCACATTGGTCCAAAATCGAGCTCACGGCACCCGCCATCACCCGCACAATGTGACTTTCTCTCCGAGTTCGTTGTCTCTGCCCTTAGGAATACTCAGGAAAACGTACGGCGATCGGACCTCGATGGTTGCTCGGGAAACACTGGCCGTTGCGGTTTTTTCGAACGACGGCATCCGGCTGCCTTTGGGAAATGTTGTGCGGGCCCGTGTTCAGAGCAATGAAGAAAGACAACGGAGGTAGTGAAGATGGCAATTGTCGAGTCAATCATGAATCTGCTCACGCGACAGGTCACAAGTTCTTTGGCTGAGAGGCTGGGGGCATCTCCGTCTGATGTACAGATGGGGATCGGCAGTAGCGTCGCGGCTTTGCTTGCTGGAATCGCGAGCCGCGGACGAGATTCCGGCTTTGTGAGCCAGGTATTTCAACTGGTGAAAACCGCCGATACGCAGAACATCCTTGATACTCTGCCGAATCTCGCTTCCGGCACAGGGGCGTCGTCTCCAGCCATGGAGATGGGGTCAAAGCTATGCTCTCTGCTGCTGCGCGGCCAGCAATCGCACGTAGAGGATCTGATTGGACACCAGTCGGGCGTCGCTGCCGGCGCGGGACGCGAATTGATGTTGCTGGCTGCGCCGCTCACGGCCGGATTCCTCGGCCGCGAGATTCGCGATACCGGCCTCACGCCTTCTGCATTTGCCGACATGATCCGGTATGAGTCAGCGAAGATTCGGGGCTTCCTTCCTTTGGGCTTCCCACGCATTCTTTCCCCGGTTTCCACCCCGGCCACATTGACCACGGCAGAGGCCACTGCGGGGGAGAGCATCGGAACGAAGGTGGGGTACACGCTGATAGGCCTTCTGCTATTGGCGTTGATCGCCTGGCTCGTTTCGCGCGGGTGGGGTAATCCGGGACCGGCGCCTGCGGCCCCCGCTGGCGAGCTGGGCCCCGCAACCCCTGCAGTGGGGCTCCTCGGCGAGTTCATCCCATGCAAGCTACCCGATGGCACGGTGCTCAACATCCCGAGCCTGGGCATTGAAAACAGACTCCTCGATTTCATCGAAGACCGGTCGAGGCCGGTGGACAAGACCACCTGGTTCGACTTTGATCGCCTCACCTTCGATACCGGCAAGGCCACGCTGCAGGATTCCTCGAACGAGCAGTTGCAGAATATTGCAGACATCCTCAAGGCCTATCCCAAGGTGAAGGTGAAGATCGGCGGTTACACCGACAACACCGGCAACAAGGAGGCGAACCTGAGGCTGGCGCAGGATCGCGCAACCAATGTGATGCGTGAGTTGGTTCAGCGCGGTGTCGATGCATCTCGCCTTGCGGCCGATGGCTACGGTGAGGAGCATGCTGTCGGGGACAACTCAACTTTTGAAGGACGCCAAAAGAACCGCAGGATCGCCCTGCGAGTTACAGAAAAATAGCCAAACTCCATCCACAGTAGCTGGCCACGTGTGATCGCCTTGAAATCGCTCTTATCCTGTGATGCATTCGCGGGAAGGAACCATGCAAGATGTGAGAAGCTAGGGGCTACATGAAGGATACTTCTCAATCTCGGTCCGCCTCGTCTGGTGACCCCGACGAAGCGCTCTTAGTGCGGGCCTTGCAGGCCCCTGAAGGGGATCTCCGCGCGTTTGAAGAGCTGGCTCTGCGCTATCAGAAACGGGTTGTCGCTAACTGCCGCTGCATCACGCGCGATCCAAACAACGCCGAGGACCTTGCCCAGGAAGTTCTGGTCAAGGCTTTCTTTGGTCTCCGCGGGTTCGAGAGAAAGTCGTCGTTCGCGCACTGGCTGCAACGGATAAAGATCAACCACTGTTTGAATCATCTTAAGAAACACAAGGACCACATCTTCGTTGACCTTGGTGATCCCGATATCGATGAGTTTGAGGAACTCCAGGTAAAGGTAACGGCAGAGCAGCTTGCTGGAGCAATCGGTGAACGGCGGATGATCAGCACGGTCTTAGACTCCATGCCAAGCACACTGCGTATTGCGCTGGTTCTGTGCGACATGGACGAATTGTCGTACGAGGAGGTTGCCCATTCCCTGGGGATTGGCCTCTCCGC
>Ga0182015_10007805_pt1 | contig 10363 bp, 7 predicted proteins | sample 712P3MmetaG_FD_120478 | JGI IMG/M metagenome (GOLD analysis project Ga0182015, IMG submission 120478) | Permafrost microbial communities from Stordalen Mire, Sweden - 712P3M metaG | ecosystem: Environmental > Terrestrial > Soil > Wetlands > Permafrost | place: Sweden: Stordalen | collected... | reverse complement strand
GCTACAACGACGGGAACTTGACGGTGAAGTCGCCGAGGAACTGGCGGAAATACGTGGTTTGGAACGAGGGGGGCTCGGTCGACGTCAAGATCGAACTGCCTTCGGGATCCCGACTGCGCGGCGAGGCCGGGCTTGGCGAGCTCCGGGTGATCGGCCCGACCCGTGCCGCCCACCTCCGCGCCGATGGCCTCCTCGGTGAGTGCACGTTCAAGGTCGGAGCGGGCGACATCCAGCTCTCCCAGGCCGGGCCGCTGCAACTTCGGACGGGGGCCGGCGATATCTCCGTCGAGCGGGCCGTTGGCCACAGCGAAATAACGACCGGTTCCGGCGCCGTCCAGGTTTCACGGACCGAGGGCTCCGCTGTCATAAAGAACTCCAACGGCGACATCTGGGTCGGCCAGGCCGGCGGAGACCTTCGGGTCACGACGGCGAACGGCAAGATCCGTGTCTCGCTGGCACGTTCGGATGTCGAGGCCAAAACTGCCAACGGGAGCGTCCAGATCGACGAGGTCATGGGCGGCACGGTGCACGCCCAGACCGCGGCGGGCAGGGTCGAAGTGGGGGTCCGTCGAGGCGTGGCGGCGTTGCTCGACCTCGAGACATCGTGGGGCAAAGTGCTGAACGGCTTGGACGCATCCGGTGCGCCCCAACCCGGCCAGCCGTCGGTGGAGGTACGGGCGCGGACGAGCTTCGGCGACATCCGTGTCTTTCGGGCCAGTAGCCCAGACAATGTGGATAGCTCAGCTTTGACCGGGACAGGCAACAATGGCTAACGCCGGGCCCGCCATCGAGGTGAAGGGTCTCCGCAAGTCGTTCGGGAGCACGGTCGTGTTGGACGGCATCGACTTCATCGTGGAACGAGGAGCAGTCTTTTCCCTACTTGGCCCCAACGGGGCCGGCAAGACCACGGTCATCAACATCTTGACGACATTGCTGGACGCAGACGGCGGCGTGGCGACGGTGAACGGCTTTGATGTGGCCGAGCACGGGGCCGAGGTCCGCGAATCAATCAGCTTGACCGGGCAATTCGCAGCTGTCGACCATCTCTTGACAGGACGAGAGAACCTCGTCTTGATCGGCGGGCTCCGTCATGTCACGGGCCCAGCCCGAACAGCCGAAGTGCTGTTGGAACAGTTCGGCCTCACCGAGGCTGCCGACCGGCGCACAGCGACTTACTCCGGGGGGATGCGCCGCAAGCTCGACATTGCGCTGGGGCTGGTCGGCGACCCGGCCATCATCTTTCTTGACGAACCGACGGCCGGGCTCGACCCTGAAAGTCGCAACATGACTTGGGGGACCATCAGGTCGCTTGCCGACGCCGGTAAGACGGTCCTTCTTACGACGCAGTACCTCGAGGAGGCCGATCGGCTCGCGGACAAGATCGCCATCCTCAGCCACGGCAAGATCGCCGCTGAGGGCACACCCCAGGCACTGAAGAGCGTGCTGCCGCAGGGCCAGATCGACCTACGTTTTGCCGATGCGACGCAGCTGGCCAAGGCCGGGCAAGTGCTTGCGGACCGTCACCCGAGCCGTAGCGAAAGCGCCCTTACCCTCACCATCTCGACCGACGGGAGCGTAGCCCAAATCAACCGTCTGTTCAGTTTGCTCGAAACGGCCAGGGTCGAGGTCGCCGAGTTCGCGCAGAAGTCACCGACACTCGACGACGCGTTCCTGCAAATCATCAATGACCGCAAAGGAGGATCATGATGCGTGTGTTCAGCCACACTTGGATGATGACTAGGCGGAGCCTGCGCCATATCGTCCGCAGCCCCGACACGATCATCACGGTGGTGGCGATGCCGATTGCTCTGATGTTGCTGTTCGTCTACGTGCTCGGGGGCGACTTCGGTCACGTCTTCCGCACCGGCCCGGTGAAGTACGTCGACTTCATCGTGCCAGGCATCGTAGCCATGACGGTGGTGAGCGGCATCGCCTACGCGGCAGTTCGCCTGAGCATGGATATGCAGAGGGGCATGGTCAGCCGTTTCCGGACGATGCCGATCGCGCCATCGTCCATACTGAGCGGCCATGCCGTTTCATCGTTGCTCTCGAACCTGTTCTCGGTGTTACTTGTGGTACTTGTCGGCTTATTCGTCGGTTTCCGCTCGCATACTTCAGTCGTCGAATGGCTGCTGTTCGTCGCGCTAACAGCGATGTTCACCTTGGCTACGACCTGGCTGGCAATTATGTTCGGTCTGCTCGCCAAGACCGCGGAAGGCGCCGGGTCGTTCAGTTACATCCTGTTGCTCTTGGTGTTTGTCAGCCCCGCATTTGCGCCGACCTCGAGCATGAGTGCACCGGTACGAGCTTTTGCAGAGCACCAGCCAATGACGCCGATCGTCGATACCATGCGCTCGCTGCTCATATACGGCCATGCCGGCGACAATGCCTGGGCAGCGTTCGCCTGGTGCGCCGGTCTGCTGGCCGTATGTTACGTTGCATCTCTTCGGTTTTTCCGGGCACGAAGAGCACCGATGGTCGCCTCCCAGTAGCTCATCGAGGCCGCTCGCGGACGACCTCGGCCGGGGCCTTGTCGTCACGCAGGCCGAGAAAGCGTGGCTGCCTGAGCCGCCCGTCGTTGGTCCACTCGGCGAAGGCGATCTGGGCGACCAGCTCTGGGCGGGCCCAGTGCGTGCCGCGCGGGACGGGTCGGGCGTCTACGAACGGCGTTCCCGAGGTCTCCAGTGCGCGGAGACGGGCACCGAGGTCGTGGAGGACCGCCGCGGTGTACCCGGTCCCGACCTTGCCGCCGTACCGGAGCCGCCCGTCCTCGTAATACCCCACGACAAGCGCGCCGAAGTCGGTCCGGCTCCCGGCTGGGTCGGTGTAGCCCCCGATCACGAACTCCTGCTCCCAGACGCACTTGAGCTTTAGCCAGTCCGTCGAGCGGCCGGCGACGTAAGGTCCCAATGCCCTCTTGGCGATCAGGCCCTCCCAACCCGCTCGGCACGCCTCGCCGAACCGGCGTTCGGAGCCGTCGTCCCAGGCCTCGGCGAGCTGCAGTGCCGAGCCAGGCCGCACGGCCTTCGTCAGCCGCTCTCGGCGCTCGACGAGCGGCAGGTCCCGGAGATCGTCGCCGTCGGCCTCGAGCAGGTCAAACACGCAGAACACGACCGGGTAGGCGACCACCCGCTCGGGAGAGGGATCCCTCAGCCCGAGGCGCTGCTGGAGCCGGCTGAACGAGGTCTGGTCACCGTCGTAGGCGACCACCTCGCCGTCGAGCAGCATGTCCCGGGACCGCTGGCTTGCTAGCGCGGCGCGGACCTCCGGGTAGGTTCCCGTGAGGTCCTTGGCCGTACGCGACTCGAGCCGAACCTCGTCTCCGCGTTTCAGCGCGACGCAACGCTCACCATCGAACTTGCGCTCCAGCAGCCAGTCGCCGCCGAAGTCGCGGCGGTTGGTCAAGGTCGCAAGCATGAGCGCGATCGGCATCGCTCTCATCGTCCCAGACCGACGTTGTCCCTTCCAGTTCCCTCTCTGCCCAATGGCGGCGCCCAACAGCTATCGTTGCGCGCCGGAAGGCCGCTCTCAGCGTCCTACGGGGAGGTCGACAACCGATGAAGAGCGCCTGGAGCCCACTCCCGGCCAACGGGCTTGCAGGCGAGCAGGGCGACGCGGGCGAGTTGGCTGAGCGCGTCCACACGTCGCGGCTCATCGGTGCCGAGCCGCAGCTGGTTATGCACGGTGGTGGGAACACCTCGGTGAAGCTCCAGGTGACAAATGTCCTTGGAGCGGTCGAGGATGTTCTCTACGTCAAGGGCTCCGGTCGCGACTTAAAGGTGATCAAAGAAGCCGATTTCGCGCCTTTGCGGATCGAGCACCTGCGTGCTCTTGCCCAGCTGGAGCAGCTCGGCGACCTCGAGATGGCGCGACAATTCCAGCTGGCATCGGTACAACCGGGCGCTCCAGCCGCTTCGGTCGAGTCGATCCTGCATGCCGTTCTTCCCCATCGTTATGTCGACCACGCGCATGCCGACGCCATCGTCACGCTGGGCAATACCCCATCGGGGCGGGACCACCTGCGATCTGCGTACGGCGACCGCGTGATCATTGTCCCTTACGTCAAGCCAGGTTTCGACTTGTGCCGCGCCACCGCTCGGCTTGTCCGCGATGAGCTGAGCCCGACGACCGAGGGGATTATCTTGATGGGCCACGGGGTCATCGCTTTTGGCGAGTCGGCGCAAGAGTCCTACGAACGCCTCATCGACCTCGTCACCACCGCAGAGGACTACCTCAAGGACCACAATGCTTGGGAGATCTCAGCATCTTCGAGGGTACGGTCGAGTTCGACGGAGGAGCCCGAAGCCCTCGAAGTGGCCGAACTGCGCCACAAGATATCAATGGCGGCCGGGACACCGCTCATCCTGCGTTGGCACGGCGACGCTGTGGCCTGGGACTTTGCCAACCGCCCTGACGTAGCCGAGCTCTCCCAGCGCGGCCCGGCTACTCCGGACCATGTGCTGTTTACCAAGCGGGTACCGCTGTTAGGGCGCGATGTGGAGGGATTTGCCGAGCGTTACCGGGCATATTTCAACGAACATGAGGGCCGTGCTGTGCGCGAGCCGCCTCTGCGGATGCTCGACCCGGCGCCTCGCGTGGTGCTCGACCCGGATTTGGGACTTTGTACCGCAGGTCAGACAGTCGCCCTTGCCCAAGCCGCAGGTGACCTTTACCTGCACACGGTCCAGGCAATTCTCCGCGCCGAGGCGCTCGAGAGATGGAAGCCGCTCACGGCTGCAGAACTCTTCGAGGTCGAGTACTGGGAACTCGAGCAGGCGAAGCTATGGCGGAAAGGCTCGCCGCTCGAACTAGCGGGCGAGGTGGCTCTCGTCACCGGCGCCGCCTCCGGCATCGGTCGCGCCATTGCGCAACTGCTCCTGGAAAAAGGTGCGGCCGTCTGCGGTATCGACAAGAGCGATCAGGTCCTCGAGACCGGCCAAGGCCTTGCTTACCGAGGTGTGGTTTGCGACCTGACGGATGAGGCGGCGGTCCGGCGCAACATGGACCAGGTCGTGCGTTCCTTCGGCGGGATCGACATCATGGTCTTGAACGCCGGCGTGTTCCCACCGAGCACGCGAGTCGAGTCGCTGAGCTCGGCTGATTGGCGGAAGATCTTCGCCATCAACCTCGATTCCAACATGGAGCTAATGGCAATGGCCCATCGCTATCTACGCCTTGCCCCAAGGGGAGGCCGTGTACTGGCTGTGGGCTCGAAGAACGTCAGGGCGCCCGGGCCGGGGGCGGGCGCCTATTCTACCTCCAAGGCTGCGCTCACCCAGCTGTGCCGGGTTGCGGCCCTCGAGTGGGGAGGCGATGGGATCCGGGTCAACGTGCTCCACCCGAACGCAGTTTTCGACACGGGGATCTGGAGCGAAGAGGTCATTGCGCAGCGTGCCAAGCAGTACGGTGTGAGCCCCGAGGAATACCGGCGCCGGAGCGTGCTCGGCGTCGAGGTGACGAGCCAGGATGTGGCGGAGCTCGCTGTTGCCATGTGCGGCCACACTTTCTCCAAGGTCACCGGCGCTCAGGTGCCTATCGATGGAGGCAACGACCGCGTCATCTGACAGGTGCCGGTTGACGAAAAGGGCGCCTAGCCGCAGGAGTAATCGACGTCTATGTGAGTTGGTGCATAGTTTGCGTAGCCGTACTGTACGAGCCACGGCACGCCGCCGGCGAAGCCGATCGGCCCCGACTTGAGGGTGGCGGGGTCGCCCGCTGATAGGGCCCGTTGGCAGTACGACTGGGCGCTGTAATAGCCGTCGCTCAAGTTGAGCGCGCCGGCGACCCACAGCGGTGTTTGTCCCGCAAGAACGTCGGAACCGGTGATCTCGCCCCATTGGTACCAGGTGCAATAGATCCCGCCGATATCGCCCGCCCCTTTGATGGCGGCGAGAGCCCCCTCGATTATGGCCGCGTTCACCGGCTGCAGCGCCGCCGACGTGGGCCAACCCTCGGCAGTTTCGACGTCCACCCACCAAACCTTGGGATCGGCGCCTTGTGCCTTGGCAAATGCGATGTCGGTCTCGGCGTAGTTGTAACCCCAGTCGTAGCCCTCGCACTCGCTGCTGGTGCTGGCGCAGGACGCCTCTGGGCCAGTCGACTCGTACGGGACCGGTTTACCGCCTGGTGCTGGCCCCACGATCATGTAGACGGAGAGGTTCGTGCCCGCCCAGGCCGCCTCGGCTGCAAAGCAAGTGTTCAAGGTCCCGATCGTCCCGTTGTTGACCCCGACGATGGCATATGTGGGGCCGCCAGGAAGGGGCTTGGCCTGTGCGGAGGTCCTCGAAGTGCACTGGGGCCAGGACACGTCGTACCCGGTGGCTCCGGCGGGGTAGGCGCTGGGGCCGGCGGGAGGCGGCGGGGGCGGTGGAGGTGGTCCCGGTGTTGGGCTGGCAACCAGCGAGACGTAGAAGTACCCGGTGGACGAGTAGGTCCCGTTGCGGGCGACCAGAGCGAACGCGACCGTGCGTTTTATGGCGCTCGGGTTCGCCCCGATGGTTACCTGGGCCGAGAAGTTCCCGCCTTGGCACGCAGTGGTCGGGTTGTGCGAATAGACCACAGGGAAGGACTGGTGCGACAACAGCACGAGCTGGCAGGTGCTAGCGTTTTTCACCGTCCCGCTTGCGAGGACCTGGCCGCCGGCCGGCCCCAGAGCGCTCGGCGTACCCCTGGCGGTCAGGACGCTGGGTACCAACAACGGCTCGAGAACTACGTAGAAGCGCCCCCTCGACGTGTAGGTCCCGTTGCGGGCGATGAGGGCGAAGGCCACCGTGCGGTTTGTAGCGCTCGGGTTGGCCCCGATGGTTACGTGTGCCGAGTAGTTCCCGCTTTGGCACGCCGTGGTCGGGTTGTGGGAGTAGACGACGGGGAAGGACTGGCGCGACAACAGCACAAGCTGGCAGGTGTTGGCGTTTTTCACTGTCCCGCTTGCGATCACCTGGCCGCCGGCGGGCCCGAGGGCGCTCGGCGTGGCGCGTGCGGACAGGACGCTCGGTACTAACAACGGCTCGAGCACGACGTAGAAGCGCCCCGTGAACGCGTAGGTCCCGTTGCGGGCGACCAGAGCGAACGCGACCGTGCGTTTTATGGCGCTCGGGTTGGCCCCGATGGTTATCTCGGCCGAGAAGTTCCCGCCCTGGCACGCCGTGGTCGGGTTGTGCGAGTAGACGACGGGGAAGGACTGGCGCGACAACAGCACGAGCTGGCAGGTACTGGCGTTGCTGACCGTCCCGCTCACGATCACTTGGCCGCCGGCCGGGCCTAGGGCGCCCGGCGTGGCATACGCGGACTGAACGGTGGGCGCCAGCATGGCTGCCGACGCACTCGGGACCGCCAAAACCGCCCAGCCCAGTGCCGCCACCAGCACAGCGATGGGTAAAAGCTTCATCGACCTCGACATGGACGACCGCCCGTCACATAAGTGGACCGTAGAGGCGATGTCCGGCGCCTGTCGGGTCGCTTCAGTGGCAGCGACGAGGGCGCCATTCCCGCGACACCGTCGGCACTTTCCTAGAAAGTGTACGTCTCGGCCCCGCCCTTCTTGCCCGGAGCCGTCGAGCTTGTAGCGTGGTTGGCGACGCCGGACCATGGCGGAAAGGACCGGTGGGATGAAGACCACAGGGCGACTCTCAGCAATGGTTGCCGCCGGGGCCACGGTCGTTGCCGCGACGTTGCAGTGGGCTCCTGCCGGCGATGCGTCCGCGACGCGCAGTCCCGAGACCACGCGCAGCCCGCCGACCATGCTTACGGCTGGCCCGACGTTCAGGGTCGGTGCCAGCGCGAAAGCCATTGCAATTTCGCCCAACGGCAAGACGGCATATGTCGCGATCTCCGGCCTCAACACGGTCATCCCGGTCAATCTCGCCACCGACGCTGCCGGGCCGGCGATCAAGGTGGTCCAGGGCCCTGACGGCATAGCGATCACACCCAACGGCAAGACCGCCTACGTGAGCTCGTACGCGGTCGGCGGCACGGTTACGCCCATCAATCTCGCCACCAACAAGCCAGGTACGCCCATCAAGGCGGGTATCTCTGGTCAGGGCGTTGCGATCACGCCAGATGGCAAGACGGCCTACGTCCTGAGCGGTACCGACGGCGGCGCTCCCGGCACCGTCGTCCCCGTCGACATCGCCAACGGCGCGCCCGGCAAGGCGATCGAGGTGGGGAGCATGCCCGACGCCATCGCCATCACACCGAACGGCAAGACTGCGTACGTCGTGGCCGCCGGGTACAAACCGCCCGGGACCATAACGCCGGTCGACCTCGCTACCAACACTGCCGGCCGTCCCATCAAGGTGGGGTTCGCGCCCACCGCCATCGCCATCACACCGAACGGCAAGACCGCGTATGTGGTCAGTGGTGGGGTCCCCGGGAGCGTCGTCCCCATCAATATCGCCACCAATACGCCGGGCCCTGCGATCAAGGTGGTGACTCGCCCACCGCCATCGCCATCACGCCCAACGGCTCTACTGCCTACGTAGTCAATTGGGGCCTCGAGCCAGCTGCGGGCACCGTCGTGCCCATCAACACCAGCACCAACACGACAGGGCCGTTCGTCAGTGTGGGCGTCAACCCTGACGGCATCGCGATCACGCCGAACGGCACGACCGCGTATGTCCCCAACTACACCTCGGGCACGGTCACCGTGCTTCATATCCCGCCCGGAGCCGCAGCCGTGCCAGCCCCGCCGTCGCCGCCCGCCCAGGTTGGAGCGGCGCCGCAGTGCCTTGCCTACGACCTAGCCGTTTCCGCTGGGAAACCGGTGCTTGGCTTGGGCCATGAAGGCCTCCCGCTTTTGTTCCGCAACGTCAGCCCGGGGCCTTGCATCATCTTCGGCTACCCGGGAGTGGCTGCTCTCAACTCCAAGGGGCGGCAAGTTGTCCAGGCCGTCCGGGCCCCACGGGGTTACCTCGGGGGCCTCGGCAATGGGCAGGCGCAATGGCCTGTCGTCGAGATGAGCTCGGGTCAGTACGCGTCGGCGCTCGTTGAGGGCGACCAGGACACCACGGGCTCCTCGTCGTCTTGTCCTTCATTCCCGGCGCTCCTGGTCACGCCTCCTGATACGAGCACCCAGGTCGTGGTCTCCACCGCCGGCATCCCCGGAGGCCTGTCCGGGTGCTCGACCATTTATGTACACCCAGTGGTCGCCGGCACCTCGGGCCAAGGTCAGTAGGCCAGTGCTCTCAAGGTTTTGCCAAGTCCGGCCGCGAGTGGTCCGGGGTCGATGGGCAGAGGCGACACCGGCCACAGGCCGAAAGCGAAGCTGAACGGCCCGCTGGTCAGCACGTAAGGCTCGAGCGGGCCGGGGCCGCATGCGGCCGAACCGAGGCCGTATTGACGGTGGTCGAGATGCAGCCAGGTGCGCGGCTCGAGCACCAGTTCGTCTTGGTGGTGGGCCTCGGCCAAGGCCTGCGTTGACCACGGGTGGGCGCTGAAGCCGAACAGGGGAGCGCCCGTCACCAGGATCCCCCTCTGGCCGTCAGAGACCTGGCACCACCGCACGTCGCTTCGGTGGCCGTTCTCCTGCGGCACGACGTAAGGCGTTTCGAGCTCCTCGACCGAAGCTTGGTAACGCCCGAGGCGCCCAGCGGTCTTGGAGTCGGGGTAGGTCTCATGGGGCCCGAGCCCGTACCAAGCGACCTCTCGGCGCGAGGGGACCAATGCGATGACCAGCCCGGTCCTGGCGAAGGTTGCAGGACCATCTCCTTCGGGGCGCCCCTCCACCGAGATCGTCAACCTTCCGAGGCCGTCGAACACATAACGGTAGGTGCACCGGACGCACCAGTCCAAGGAGGGCGGCGCCACCCTCGTGGTGACCACTATCTCGGCTCCGCCGTCACTGCTCCGGCTCTCCACCCCATCCACGCGGTGCTGCAGGTGGTGGAGCCCGGCGGCCGCCCACTCCTCGGCCACCGCCGGCACCCACAAGCCGCGTATGTCGTTATCGATAGGTGCTCGCCAAAGCTCGAGCTGGGGCGGCTGATCGATCAGCTCATTGCCGGCGGCTGTCCAGGAAATCAAACGCCCGCCGGCGAATGTCGCAGTGTTGCCGCCAGCCATCACCACAAACTGGTCGCCGTCTCTCTCGACGTTGACGTGGGGCGCGGGCCACTGGGTGCTCCGGTGGGGCTGGGCGGCGGAAGGGGCCCCATGGTCGGCCCCCCCTTCCTCCCCTGGGGGAGCGGCGGGGAGGACAAACTGTTCCCATGCCACCTCGTGTCCTGCCGGCGACCAGGGGCTGTCCGAGCGCGTGCGCAACGAGACCTCCAGCACCGCTTCGCCCTCGGGGCGCGCGAGCGGCCCGACGAGAACGGTCTCTGTTTCGCCCGGGCCGGCAGACAACGGGCCGAGGGTGCCCTGGGCG
>Ga0182015_10007804_pt1 | contig 10363 bp, 8 predicted proteins | sample 712P3MmetaG_FD_120478 | JGI IMG/M metagenome (GOLD analysis project Ga0182015, IMG submission 120478) | Permafrost microbial communities from Stordalen Mire, Sweden - 712P3M metaG | ecosystem: Environmental > Terrestrial > Soil > Wetlands > Permafrost | place: Sweden: Stordalen | collected... | reverse complement strand
CCCCGAGAGACCGCCGACGCGCTCGAACGCGACGGTCTCGCCAACGATCTCGACGCCACGCTACGACGTTGGCGCATCGAAGAGCAAGGGGCGTTCGAAGGTCGCTCGATCCCCCGACTTCTCGACGGCGAGCCGTTTTCGACCCCGGCCGCGCTGCGCTCGGCCCGCGAGGCACTGCGTCGTTCGCGCGCCCAAAGAACCCAGCCCGGCCGCGACGAGAAGGTCATTCTCGAGTGGAACGCGATGTTCGCGTCGGCCCTCTTCGAGACTCGCGAGACGCACTACGTCGAGCGCGCGGCCGCGTTGCTGCGCTCACTGCGCCGAACGCATTTCCACGACGGCGTCTGGTGGCGAACGGCGAGCCAGCGCGCACACGCGAGCGCGAGCGACGTTGCCTGGATGCTCGACGCGTGCGTCGACGCCTTCGAAGCGACGGGCGACGTCGAGTGGCTCGACGTCGCCGGCCCGCTCGCGCGCTATCTCCTCGAGCACTACTGGGACGGTGACGTGCCGACGGCGAACTCTCCGCACGAGGGCCGCGGCGTCTTCGCGCGCAGTGACCTCGTCACCGATCTGCACGCACAGTCCAAGGAGATCTTTGACGGCGCCACGCCGTCGAGTCACGCCGTCTCGTGTCGCGCCCTCGCTCGCGTGGCCCTGTGCACGGGCGACGTGGATACCCTCGTCGTCGCGCAACGCCTCGTCGAACTGGCGGCGTCGTTGCTGGCTGCGCACCCCGGCGCGGTCCCGGATCTGCTCGAAGCCGCCGGATTCGCACTCACCGGCGTGGAGGTCGTCGTTCCCGGCGAGGTGAATGGACTGCGTGAGTACATGAACTCGTGCTTCACCCGCCGCGCGGTCCTCGTCACGGGAACCGGTCCGCTGGCCTTACTGGAAGATCGCGTCGCCGGCGCGGCCTACGTCTGTCGCGCGGGCGTGTGCCAACTACGCGTCGAGACCGCGGCGGCGCTCGCTGAGCAGTTGCGTATCGTGGGAGCCTGATGCCGATCTTCACTCGCGACCCCGCCGCGCGGGCCAACCGGCGCCTCGTCGAGCGCATGCCCCAGCGCAACAGCGTCGAGCTGACCGGGGGCGCCGTCGTCTACGGTCTCGTGCTCGGTTCGACGAACGAGACGACGACGGTCGTCGACCTCAAGTCCCAGGCGATCGTGCGCTGGCGGATCCCGTGGCCGTCAGACTACGTGACCGACCTCGCGGTCTTCGACATCGTCGAGGGTCAGCTGGCCGAGGACATCGAGCGCAACGACCTCGCCCAGCCCGAGGCGGTCACGCTGGTGGATTTGCCGCGCCGCCTCGGCACCTACCACGGACGGCGCGTGCGCCGCTGGCTCGAGCAGCTCGCGAGCCCGGCCGACGGGCCGCTCTTCGGCTTTCGCGGGCCGAGCGCGCCGTACTGGGAGTTCCGCGGCGAGCGACCCAGCGTGGCGCTCATCGCCGCCGACCGCGGCCCGCAACTCCTGCGCCGTCAGGACGACGGCTCGACGTGGGTTCGCTTCGGGTGGTTCGGGGACGACGTCTGGCTGCTCTGTGAGGACGCGCACGCCATCCGAACGATGGAGGCGACGCGTCGCCCGTCACTCGCCGGGAAGGATCTGGCGGCCGCGCTGGGCTTTCGACCGACCTACGTCTTGACCACGCTGTCCAAGCCGATCGACGGACATTGCTACAAGAGCTGCACGGGACTGCTCCCGCGGGGCTGAACTGCTCCCGCGGGGCTGAACTACTTGGGCAGTTTGCCCGAGGCCAGTGACTCGGCCATGGCCCAGCCGAAGACCACGAGGCGCTCGCCCTTTTTCGCCTTCATGCCGGAGAAGAACGTCGCGACGCCGTCGGGGATCGGACCCTTGGACGCGGTGTAGTCGAGTCCGCCGACCGGTCCCGGCGTGACCGTCATGATGAAGGTCTTGTCGTCGATCGACTTCTCGGAACCGAAACGCTTGGCGAGTCGTCGGCCCCACGCGCGGTCTTCGCCGGTCGGCTTGTAGCCGAGTCGCGGCACGACGTCCTCGAGTCCGGCGAAGGCGCGAAAGCCGTCCGGCGACGTGAGGCGAGAGCCGAGGAGCACGTCCTCGTCGGGGAAGGCCAGCAACGCGCGGCGGAACTGGTCGTGCAGGATCGACTTCAGCGTCTGGTCGGACTTGGCGTTGCGATCCACGAGCAGCAATCCGACGAGCAGCGACGGCGTGCCGCCGATGCGTTCGAGTGTGCAGAACGAGTAGCCGCGCAACTTGTTGCCCTCGCGCACCTGGGTGACCAGCACCCAGTCCTCTCGTTGCTTGGAGAGGAAGCCGATGTCGAAATTGGGCTCGCGGTCGACGCAGAGGTCGGCCATCTCGGCGAGTTCGGCGTCGCTGAGCGCGGTGGTGTCCTTCGTGGTGACGGTCATTGTCATAGGAATACATTCTACGACTCTTTCCACAACACCCGGGCCCAGTTAGGCCTTTATGACGTTTCGACCGAATTCGGTACGCAGATCGGCGACGACGCTCGGAATGTTCACGTTGAACTCCGGACCCAGTTTGAAGGCCTTACCGGCCGCGCCGGTCTCGACGATCACCGGTGAACGACCGGGATATCGCGAAAGTATCTCGCGAAGCGTGCCGATGGAGGTCTGGGTGAGGTCCTCGGGGCGAAGCGCCAGGCGCAACTCCTCGTTGCCGCGCTCCACGCTCAAGAGTTCGACGTCCAGGGCGCTGAATCGCAGCTCCTCTTCGAACCCGGGGCGCACCTTCACGAGCACGATGTTGTCCTTGGTGAGGAATCCGCTGAACTTCTCGAAGTTGTTCGCCGAGAAGTTGATCTCCATCGACGCCCCGAGGTCTTCTAGGACGACGCGCGCGTACTGCTTACCCATCTTGGTTGTGCGGATCTGGACCTCGGCGAGGATGCCGCCGACGGTGACCGCCTTGCCGGCGTGGGCCAACTCCTCACCGCGTTCGCGCACGCTGATGATCGACCCGTCGGTCTTGGTCGCCAGTTGGCTCTCGACCTCATAGAGCGGGTGGTCCGAGATGTAGGTGCCGAGCATCTCGCGCTCGAAGTCGAGTTTCACGGCCTTGTCGAACTCGATGTCGGCCAAGGGCACGTCGGTGCCCTCCCAGTCGTGTCCGTCGCCTTCACCGAAGGCGGCGAACAGCGTGGTGATGCCGAGCGAGTGGTCGCGCCGCCTCGAGAGCGTGACGTCACAGATCTCGTCGACCTTCAACAAGAAGCCCAGGCGTGGTACCCCCAAGGCATCGAAGGCGCCGGCCTTGATGAGCGACTCCATCGAGCGGCGGTTCAAGACCATCGGGTCCACGCGGCGCACGAAGTCATAGATCGACGCGAATCGGCCGTGGGCCTCTCGCTCGCTCACGATCTTCTCCACCAGCGTCTCGCCGACGTTGCGCACGGCGGCGAGGCCGAAGAGGATCGTGTTGTCCTGGGAGAGGCTCGGGGCGTACTCGGCGAAGGACTCGTTCACGTCGGGCACCCCGACGGTGATGCCCATCTGTCGCGCCTCGTTCAGGTAGACCGACGCCTTGTCCTTGTCGTCGCGGAACGACGTCAGCAGGGCCGCCATGTACTCGACCGGGTAGTTCGCCTTCAACCAGGCGTCCTGGTAGCCGAGCAGGGCGTAGCCGTAGGCGTGGCCCTTCGGGAAGGCGTAGTCGGCGAAGGGCTCGATCTTGTTGAAGATCGTCTCGCCCAGTTCGCGGCCGTAACCCTCGCGCTCGGCGCCGTCGACGAACTTCGAGCGCTGGGCGCGGATCATCTCGCGGATCTTCTTCGAGCAGGCCTTTCGCAGGTCGTCGGCCTCGGTCATGGAGAACCCGGCGATCAGCGTGGCGACGCGCATGATGTCCTCTTGGTAGATCATCAGTCCCGAGGTCTCGCCGAGGATCGCTTCCAAGTCGGGGTGGTCGTAGCTGACGAGCTGCCGGCCGTTCTTGCGATCGGCGTAGTCGTTGTGCACGTTCTCACTGAGCGGTCCCGGTCGATAGAGCGCGTTCAACGCCGCGATGTCGTCGAAGCCGGTCGGCGCGAGCCGTCGCATGAGCTGGCGCATCTTGTCGCCCTCGAGCTGGAAGATCCCGATCGAGTTACCGAGGCGCAGCATCTCGAAGACCTTGCGGTCATCGAGCGGGACGTTGTCGATGTCGACCTCGACGCCGTGGCGCCGTCGGATGTTCTCCAAGGTCCGCTCGATGATCGCCAGGTTGCGCAGTCCCAGGAAGTCCATCTTCAACAGTCCCAGCTTCTCGATGGCCGTCGCCTCGTACTGGGTGACGATCGGCGCGTCCTCGGTCGATCCCGACGGTCCCGATTTGCGCTGCACCGGCACGTAGTCGAGCAAGGGCTCCTTGGTGATGACGACCGCGGCGGCGTGGATGCCGTCCTGTCGACGCTTGTCGACGAATCCCATGGCGACGTCGATGGAGTGCTTCACCTCGGAGTCGCTGTCGTACAGGTTGCGCAGTTCGGCCGCTTCGACGTATCGCCCCTCGTACCCGGGGGTCGGTGAGAAGCACGCCTCGAGCGGCAGGTCCTGGCCCATCACCAACGGCGGCATCGCCTTGGCGATCTTGTCGCCGAGCTGCGGAGGGTAGCCGAGCACGCGCGCGGCGTCGCGCACCGCGGCGCGCGCCTTGATCGTCGAGAACGTCACGATCTGGGCCACGTGGTCCGAGCCGTAGCGCTCGGCGGCGTAGCGGATCATGTCGCCGCGGTAGCGCTCGTCGAAGTCCATGTCGATGTCGGGCATGGAACGTCGTCCCGGGTTCAAGAACCGCTCGAAGATCAGTCCGTAGCGCAGCGGATCGATGTCCACGATCCGCAGGCAGTACGCGATACAGCACCCGGCCGAGGAGCCGCGTCCCGGGCCGACGCGGATGCCCTGTTCGTGCGCGTGACGGATGAGGTCCCACACGACAAGGAAGTAGTCCGAGAAGCCCATGTCGGCGACGACCCCGAGCTCCTTCTCGATGCGCGCCAGCACCTCGTCGTTCGGTTCGCCGTAGCGCTCGTGCGCCCCGCGCATGACGAGGTCGCGCAGGAGTCGATTGGCGCCCTCTTTGTGCGTGGCGCCGCGGAACGACTCGGGGATCGGGAACTCGGGTAGCGCGTCGTTGTCGAACTCGATGGTGACCGACGCGCGCTCGGCGATCGCCAGCGTGTTGTCACAGGCCTCGGGGAGGTCGCGAAAGAGGTAACGCATCTCGGCCGCGGACTTGAGGTAGTGCTGGTCGCTGTGGAAGCGGAACCGGTTGGGGTCCGCGACCAACGAACCGGTCCCGATGCACAACAGGGCGTCGTGCATCTCGGCGTCGTCGTGGTGCACGTAGTGCAGGTCATTGGTCGCGACCAACGGCGCGCGGATCTCCTTCGCGATCGTGAGGAGCTGCGGATTGGTTTGGACCTGTTCCGGGAGGCCGTGATCCTGCAACTCGATGAAGAAGTTCTCGTTCCCGAAGATGCTCTGCAGGCGAGCGGCCAGTTCGAGCGCCTTCGGGTAGTCGTCGCGCATCAGCGCCTGGAGCACCACGCCCCCGAGACAGCCCGACGTCGCGATCAGTCCTTCGTTGTAGCGCTCGAGCAGGTCCCAGTCGAGGCGGGGCTTGTAGTAGTACCCCTCGAGGAACGCCAGCGAGGAGAGTTCGCGCAGGTTCCGGTAGCCCTCGTTGGAGGTCGCGAGCAACGTCAGGTGGTGATAGAGCTTCTGGCCCCCCTCGGTCTCTCCCCCGGTGTCGTCGATCTTGCCCCGACGCGGCGGTCGGTCGAAGCGCGAGTTGGCGGCCATGTAGGCCTCCAGGCCGATGATCGGGGTCACCTCGTGCTTTCGACAGGCCTCGTAGAAGTCGATGACGCCGTAGAGGTTCCCGTGGTCCGTGATGGCGATGGCCTTTTGACCGTCGGCCTTGGCGGCGAGCACCATCTCCTCGACGCGCGCCGCGCCGTCGAGCATGGAGTACTCGGTGTGGTTGTGGAGGTGGACGAAGCCCTCGGCCATCAGCTGATGATCCCTTGTTCGACGTGACGACGACGCGCGCCCGAGGCGCAGGCTAGCGAGGGGGTGTAACGGGCCACGCCTAGAGGTACGTGCCCGCGCGCGGCTCGCCCACTCCCGGCGCCAGGGAGCGATCGCGCATCTTCTCGAGTTGGGCCGCGGCCGCGGCCTGTTGGGCGAACAGCGACGCCTGGATGCCGTGGAAGAGACCCTCGAGCCACCCGACCAGTTGGGCCTGGGCGATGCGCAACTCGGACTCGGTGGGCACGTCGGCGCTGAAGGGCAGCGCCATCTTCTCCAGTTCGGTGCCGAGGTCCGGGGACAGCGCCCCGGAGAGTTCCGTGATCGAGGTCTCGTAGATCTCACGCAGGCGCGCCCGTCCGGCCTCGTCCAGGGGGGCGCTGCGCGCCTCGTCGAGGAGCGACTTCACCATCGAACCGATGCGCATGACCTTCGCCGGTTGGCTGATGTAATCGCTGTTCTCGTCCTCCTTCGGCGCCTCGCCCTGGCCGGGCGCGAGCACTTCGTCGGGGTCCACGGTCACGTTTTCCTTCGGGGCGTCTTCCACCCTTCCACTGTGCCAGACAAACACTCGTCCCCGTGCACGGCCGAGGTTTTCTGCGCCCCTCGACGGTAGAATGGACCGGATGAGAGTTTCGACCAGGGGCGACTACGCCAGCCGAGCGCTACTTAGCCTCGCGCTGGGCGCGGACCTCTCCGCGCCGACCTCGGTGCGCGACCTCGCGAAGCGAACCGGCCTGCCCCAGCCGTACCTCGAGCAGATCCTCTTGAGCCTCAAGGGCGTCGGACTGGTGCGCTCCAAGCGCGGCGTCGGCGGCGGCTACGTGCTGGCGCGACCGGCCGAGCGCATCACCCTGGCCGAGATCGTCGCCGCCGTCGACGGTCCGATCGTGGCCGGTGACTTCGGCGAACCCCACAAGGACGGCGCCTGCGACCACGAAGGTCAGTGCGTCCTCCTGGGGGTCTGGGCCGACGTCGGCAACCACATGCGCGAGCACCTCTCGAGCTTCACGTTGGCCGACATGGTGCTGCAGGCGCGCGGCGGTCGAGCGGTCAAGCGCACGCACAGTGCATAGCCCAATTCTTACGATTTTCCAATAAAACGGGCCTTGAAGAACCTCAAATATCGTGGTAAATTAAATACACGTTCGTAGGAGAAATTACCACCCGCGGGCGAGTTTTCTACGAATTCAGGAGGAGATTCAAATGATTCCCACCCCCCGCCGATCCGCCGTGAATACCAATGACATGTTGGGCCTGTTGATGCGTGACCTTGACCGTTACCCGATGCCCAACTACGACGAACAGGTCGAACTCGCCAAGCGCGTCACCGCCGGCGACGAAGAGGCCAAAAAGCAGATGGTCGCGGCCAACCTACGCCTCGTCCTCCACTGGGCCCGTCGCTACCAGGACCGCGGCGTCGAGATGGTCGACCTCGTCCAAGAGGGCACCTTCGGGCTGCTGCGCGCCGTCGAGAAGTTCGACTGGGAGCGCGGATTCAAGTTCTCGACCTACGCCACCTGGTGGATCCGCCAGGCCTTGCAGCGCGCCGTCCAACAGCACGGCCGCACCATTCGCATCCCGCTCGAAGTCGGTGAGCAGCTCCAGCGCCTCGAGGCCACGACGGCCGAACTGACGTCGATCTTCGGCCGCAAGCCGACCGACGACGAGCTGACCGAGGCGACCGGCATGTCAAAGGCCGTGCGCGACAACCTGCACGGCTTGGCCGGCGTCACCGCGAGCCTGGATCAGCCCGCGTCGTCGGACTCGGCCACGACCTTGGGCGACCTCGTCGCGCCGAGCCAGCACGACTGGGTCGGGGACATCGAGCAGACCATGATGGACGACCAGCTCCACGGTGCCTTGGAGAAGCTGAACGACCTGCAACGTGAGGTCCTGAGCCTGCGCTTCGGACTGAACGGGGCCACGCCCCTGTCACTGCAGGCCACGGCGACCAAGATGGACATCGGCGTTCGCCGGGTCCGTCGCGCCGAGGAAGAGGCGCTGGCGCTGCTTCGCGAGGACTCGGCCGTCGTGGCCGCGCGCGAAGTCGCCTAGAACTCCACCGACTCCGGGACCAGTACTCGTAGGTCGTCCGGCAGTGCCACGCTGGTCGTGATCCATTCGTCACTGCGCGGATGGGCGAAGGCCAGCGTCGTTGAGTGCAAGAAGAATCGGTCTTCGGCCAGACGCTTCTCGCGCCGGTGGCCGTAGCGCGGGTCGTTCACGACCGGATGGCCAATGGTCGCCAGGTGCACTCGAATCTGGTGGGTCCGCCCCGTGTCGAGCTGCAGGCGCAGCAGCGTCATGGCGTGCGGTTTCTCGATCCGGGCGAGCACCTCGTAGCCGGTGCGCGCCGCGCGACCGTCCGATCGCACCGCCATGACGGTCGGCGTCCGCGTCGAACGACCGATCGGGGCGTCGACGACGCCGCGCTCCTCGGCGACGTGGCCCTCGACCATCCCATAGTAGGTGCGCTCCATGAGTCGCTCCGCCAACTGGATGCTCAGGCTCGAGAACCCCTCGGGCGTCTTGGCGACCACGAGGACGCCGGAGGTCCCTTTGTCCAGGCGGTGCACGATGCCCGGACGCATCGGATCGCAGAGCCCCTCGTCACTGAGGTTGCGCATCTGCGGATAGAGCGCCAACAGACCGGCCACGAGCGTGCCGTCACGGTGTCCGGCGCCGGGGTGCACGACTTGACCGGGCGCCTTGTTGACGACGGCGAAGTCGACGTCGTCGAGCACGACGTCGACGGGGACAGTGGCGTCGGCCTCGACGTTCGCGCTCTCGGGCGCCGGGAGAACGGCGACGAGGTGTTGGCCCTCCAGGACCGGGGTCGAGGACTTGACGATGACCTTGTCGTTCAAGGTGAGCGCGCCACTGGTGATGATCTCGCTCGTCTCGGAGCGCGACAGGCCCGTCAGCAGTGCGAGCACGCGATCGACGCGGATCTCATCCAAGGTGCCCGGCACGATCAGGTCCAGGACCTCGCCGTCGAACGCGTCGAGGACGTCGTCGTCGCTCACGCGAGGAGTTTCTCGCCCGTCAGCGCGGCCACGAGGAGCGTGAGGAACCCGGCCGTGATCGCCACGTCGGCGAGGTTGAACACGGGAAACGAGCCCAGCGCGATGAAGTCCGTCACCTGATGGGGACGGGCCGTGAGCCGGTCGATGACGTTGGCGACGCCGCCGCCGATCAAGAGTGCGAAGCCGACCGTCGGAAGTCCGCGACGCGCGCGCAGTCCCACGACGAGGACCACGACGGCGACGATGACCGTCGCGATCGAGGTGAGCAACGCGCTCGACTGGTCGAAGGAGAACGAGATGCCCGAGTTGTACTGCAGACGCAGCCAGAACGCGCCGCCGACGTGGACGGCGTGACTGGCCAGCGCGTGGCGGGCCCAGACCTTGGAGAGTGCGTCGATCGCCGTCACGACCAGGGCGATCACGATGACCGTGAAGTTGATCCGATCAGCTAGACGCTGGCGCGGCACGAGACACACATAAAGACGGGCAGCTGGGCCAAGAGGCGGGGCTTCGAAATCGCTTCGAAGCACTCGTCACAGCGCCCGTAACTGCCGTCGTCGATCCGCGCCAGCGCGACGTCGATCTCGTCGACCTTCAAGCGAAGGAGCGAGGCGAGGTCCTTCTTCTGGTCGCGTTGGATGTCCGAGGCGACGCTGCTGCCGTCCTCGTCGTCGTACTCGAGTCGCTCGCGGTCGACCAACATCTCGTCGGCCTCGGAGTCCATCACGACGATGTCGTCGTTGGTGGCCGCGCGTGTCTCGAGCAGGAGCTGGCGCAACTCCTCGAGGAACTCGGGCTCGTCGGCGTAGGGCCGCGAGTGCATCTTTCGTTCCAGCGCCTCCAGGCGCTTGCGCTCTTCGGCCTCGCGACGCTCCTGGCGCTTCAGTTCTTCCTGGTTGCGGCGCTCGATCTCGCGGACCTTGCGCTGCTTCTCGGCTTCGATGGCCTTGCGCTTCGCGTCGATCTCGCGCTGCTTCTTCGCTTCGGCGGCGGCCTTCTCGCGGGCCTTGCGCTGCACTTCGCGCTCCTTGGCCGCGACCTTGGCCCGGGCGTCACGCTCCTTTTTCGCCTTGGCGGCGGCCAACGCCTTCGCCTTGGTGGCGGCGGCCTTCGCCTTGGCGGCGAGCTTGGCCTTGGCCTCGCGCTCCTTGTGGAACTTCGCGACGGCGGCGGCCTTGGCGCGGGCTACGGCGATCTTCTTGGCGGCGGCGGCCTTTTGGGTCGCGCTCACGGCGGCGGCCTTCTTCGCGGGCGCCTTCTTCGGGGCAGCCTTCTTCGGGGCGGCCTTCTTCGCGAGGACCTTCTT
>Ga0182015_10007803_pt1 | contig 10363 bp, 13 predicted proteins | sample 712P3MmetaG_FD_120478 | JGI IMG/M metagenome (GOLD analysis project Ga0182015, IMG submission 120478) | Permafrost microbial communities from Stordalen Mire, Sweden - 712P3M metaG | ecosystem: Environmental > Terrestrial > Soil > Wetlands > Permafrost | place: Sweden: Stordalen | collected... | reverse complement strand
CTACAATCTCACGTCGAAGTTGTATTGTTTCGGATTTAGTGAGAAGACCGCTGAGGAGATCCCGTCTCGCGCGTTCAAGTTTCAAAATAAGCCCAGACATCTCGTCGAAAAGAGTATACTTCTTTGACAAAAAAATGCCAAAAAGAAGTCCATGCCATTCCCGTAGCGCAGCAGAAACCTCATCCACAAGAGGTTCTTCAAACCCCGCTTCCGTATCATCGCCAACCTTGAGCGCCGGCAATGGAGGAGCGCGTTGTGCAGGAGGAACAGACGATTTATGCGCTTTCGAGGTTCGCGATGTTTTGCGTGAGGCAGTGGAATTCTTACGAGATGGTGTTTGTAGTTTATCGCTGAGACGATGAGATGGTGGACGAGGGAAATTGGCGGTGACGGGCGATACTGGCGCAGAAACTTGTTTTGGTGGTTTCGAACTTGTAACCGAGAGGAAAGAACTTCGTTTTGACGCGTTGGCACTGTTGTATTCATCATCATCTTCCTCTCCATTCGTCAATATTCCCAAGGCATCACTCACGAATTCCTTGACAGAAACGTAATTCGCAGGAAAAATCCCCACGTATACTTTCGGTTCCATCAACCCTTTGACTTCTGTGGCGATTTTCATTGTCGGACCATGAGACGAGGACGACGCCGACGTAGAGAGTGTAACGGGCGGTGTAACCGATGTAACGACGTACCCGCGATACCATCCATCTGCTTGTTCGAATACATAGACTTCATCACCAAGATCAAGACTTAATTGTTGTGCTGCAATTTCTGTCCCCCTACCGAGATTGAATGTCGAGAAGGAGACTTCCCGTTTAGACGAGGGCCGTCCGTTTGCGGCTGCATGTTGCGAGAATTGGGTGTCTGGGAGGGGTCGGAAGGGATACGTCACGATTCCATACCCCATTCGGGGGAGAGGTTTCCATTTCGGAGCAATTAGAAGCGGTGCGGGCATACTGTTTGATATTCAGGGGTATTCCCTCCCTTCGGACGAGATTTTGGCGTAGCCAAGCAGAATTCTCCGTTTCGTCTATCGACTTGAACTTGACATTGACGGGGGGTTCAAAGGGGCGCAGGAAAGAGAGTTTGAGGGGTAAGGAACGTCGTCGCGAGAGGAAGAAAATTTGAGGGCGGGAACGGACCTGCTGTTTTTTTTTTGAGGGGACAGAGGCGTGTAGCACTACTAGGGCAAATTAAGACGGATAGGCCAAGGGGCCCGTGCGCAATGAACTGCTGGAGGCAGCCAATCAAGAAAGGCGCCCCTTGTGGGATGATGCAGGCAATCTGCATGACGAATTGATAGTCACCAACCTGTCGTCTTCTTGCGAATAGCTCGATATGGATGGATTCAACGGCTTGGGGACAGTAAAACGCAAAGTTTAAAATGCACGGTGATCTGGAGTTGCGTCGATCGCAGAGTTGGCGGAGGATCGGCGTGTGGAACGGCCCTATGTTTTTCCGAAATCATGGATGTTCGCAAGTTGATAGTGAGATAACATTCCCCTTCAGGAATTAATAAGTATGTATTAGATGCTTCTACATCCACAGATCTATGCAACCTCTTCTATCTCCTCCTCATTCACCTCCTGAACCTTCTCCTCATCCCTCATCAACACATTAACCAATCTCTCCACTAATCCCTTGACATCCTCATCCTCCACCTCCTCATGTAACCTCCTTATAACCACATAAACCCCGCTCTTCCGCATTATTTCTCGTCCCGGGAACGTCGTGCTAAGAAGTAACAATGTCTCCAAGTGAGTCGACATAATGGACATCGACTCTTCCTGTTTGTGGGTTTCGGGGAGGAGTTGGAGTTCTGTGGGGAGTTCTTCTGCATCTTTTTCGGGGAATTCTTCGGCTGTGCAGAGGGGGAGAAGAAGAGATGGGAGGATGTTGATTTTATCGGGGGAGAGGAGAAGATCGTGGGATGAAGTGTCGAAGCAGGAATTCCTGAATGTTAGAAAGGTGAGATAGTGGGGATTACTTTATTGCGTGGGCGGCGCCGGAACGACGGATTAGAGATGTTGAGGAGGTGTATTGCAGTAGTGACTGGAAGGGGTAGTGATCAGGGGTATCTGGACTTGGCGTTAACAAATAGTTTCTTCCGTCTGGAAACTGTCCGTTAGTATCCAGTATCAAGAGGAAGACATACTCTTGTTAAATCACCCCATACATTCGCCAGGAAGTCAAATGTAGCATTCGGATTCCACTTTTTGTTCTCTCCCATCACAAATACTTCCATCATCTGTCCCAACACAGTCTTCTCCGTCAACCCCTCCACCTCTGCAACTTTAACTCCAACTAACGTTTCTATCCGTGGACTCTTTGACAAGTTCGATAGTAACATGCACACCAAATCGGCATGTTGATGTGTCTTGTCTGTGAGAATCGAAAGTAAGTAGCTCAGGAACGAGTCGTCAATTAGTATTGTCCGCAGCGGTTCCTCTCGAGCTGACAAATTGATTAGTGCGGCTATTGCCTGTTGGGGCGTCTTTGGAGTCTGCTGTTTTAGCAACGGAATACGACTAGGGGGGTACATTTGTATCACGGACTAGGATTTTGAGCATTCTTCCGCCTTGCCAATTGTTGGTCTTCCATATGTCGACATGGGGGTTACCGGATTGAGTGTAGGGAAGCAGATTTTCGAGCGCTAGTTGCCGCACCACGGGGTTCTTGTCTTTGAGCAGACCCACCAGCTGAACAACGCTTAGCACAAACATGGTTTGAATGTAATTACCTCAGTGAGGTCCGACGCCATCTTCTACAAGTGCAGAATTCGAGTTCCTTCCAGACCCTTCGTTGATGATGTGCACAACAAATGCTGAAGATCGACGACCGAAAATTGTGCAGATCACAAATCACAAATGGCGATACGAGGACTCGTTCAAGATCTAATAGAAATGCATTTGATACCAACAATATCACTATCGGGCCCTCTTCAATTGATTCCTCCATCCCTCCCACATCCCCTCCAACCTATCCCTTAGTCAACGAAAGACTCTAGAGTCCCAACGTAAAAGACACATTCAAATCACTCTTCCTCGCCAACTGCACCACTTTTGAAAATTGACACGCCTTTTGTGCCGCCTCATCCAAATCCGGGAACGAGAAGATCCTCAACCCAGAATCAGCAATCTAACCCAACGTCAGCAAATGTGGGATGGAGAGGTGAGGGACCAATTGGTTTGCTTCGTTCATGTTTGTGCCTTGGAGACGGGCGACGATGGGGATGTTGATGTCGTGTTTGCCGACGGTGTTGATTAGACCTTGGGCGATGGAGTCACAGCGGACGATGCCACCTGGGAAAAAGTTAGATTGGAGTGGAGGGAGTAGGGGGGGGACCGAAGATATTGACGAAGACGGCGGTGACTTTGGGATCGTTGGTGATGAGTTTGAAGGCTTCTTCGATTGCTTTGGCGGTTGCTCCTCCGCCACAATCTTCATTAGTTCGTTTCCGGGGGCCAGTGTACCAAGGAAGTTGGCTGGTTCACCACCGTTGAGTTTAATGATATCCATTGTCGCCATCGCAAGTCCCGCACCATTCACAAGACATCCAATCGATCCCTACCATCAGACCCACGTACCTCGTCCGTTGTGTACATCCAACTTTATAAAATTCAATCCAAATTCCGCCGCTTTAACCTCATCCGCATTCTCCTGACTCCTATCCCTCCAACTAAACACCTCCTCCTGTCGAAACTCGGCATTATCATCAAACCCAAACTTTGCATCCATCGCAATCACCTTATGATCACTACTCTCCGCCAAAGGATTAATCTCAATCTGCGTCGCATCCCTCTCCACAAAAATCTGATACAACTTCTCAATCGTGTCCGCCGCCTCCTCGACACATTGCGGTGTAAATTCCATCTTCTTGGCAAATTCCAAGGCTTGTTCTCTCGAGATGCCATCGGCAATGTTGATGGGCATGGTGACGATTGCTTCGGGATTTTCGTGTGCGACAGTTTCAATGTCGACTCCTCCTTGGGAAGACCCGACGATCATGGGGCCTTGGGTTGCGCGGTCCATGAGGATTGCGAGGTAGTATTCTCGACGGAGGTAGAGTTTTTCGCAGATGTAGACTGCGTTGCAGGGTTTTCCTGCTGCGCCTGTTTGCTTTGTGATGAGTCTTTGGCCAATCATTTGGGATGCAAAGAGTTTGGCCTCGGAGGGACTAATATCAGTATGACTATAGTTGGGGAGGGTACGAGTAGACTGGTCTGACTCCTCCTTTGAGGCCGTTTGTGAAGGTTCCTTTTCCTCGTCCTCCGGCTAGGACTTGGGCTTTGACGACCATGTCTTCCTTGCCTGTTTTCATCAATTCTCAATCATCTGACGGATGAATACCTAGTTTCTTTGCTACTTCTTCCGCTTCTTCGGGCGAGAATGCAGGATATCCCTCTGGAACACCGACGCCATACTAGAAATGATCAACCTTGGTGTTTTCACGTGGGATATACCTCTTTGAGCAATTGAGCGCCGCGATACTCATGGATTGAGAGGAATCGTTTCTGGAATGATTGGATGGGCCGAATTGGACGCAGAGTCCTTGTGAGACGGAACAGGGACATGTCGGCTGTCGATGAAGTCCAACACAAGGAGGGTGGTGACCGGCTGGATGATGTTCGGCACACCCAAAAGAGGAAAGCCCTAACCCTGTCTCAGTCTTTTTGACTGTTTTTCCCAAAGCTTGATTTAGGCGAGGAGGAAGTTGTTGATGGCGACAGTGAGGAAGAATGAGGCAGTATATCCTCTCGAGTCGCAATTCCCCATAGTAGCCACAAATCTACGTGCACTCGCCTCATCATGGTTACCTCCAGCAAGAGACCCATCTCCCGAATACGATGACAACACTCTCGACGATGATGCTGAAGGACGTCCAGAAAGGTACCTCAATTTGTACCTGCACCAATTGACGTTTACAGATTGGCCTTAGGAGCCAAACCTACTACAACACAAACAGATCCAGATTTCCAAAAACGAATGAACAAAAAGATGGGAATATTACCCGTGAATGGAACAGCGAAAAGGGAGTCCAAGAAACATTTAGTCAACGGACTAGTCAACGGATCTGGGAAACGAAAAGCAGAGGAAATTAGTGACTCTGAAGAAGACAGCAAGTCCAAACTCGTCACGAAATCGACGTCAAAGAAGGTCACTCTGACAACGGAATCAACCCCCAAAAAGAAGAAATCATTCGAGGCAATAGTTCACAAAACCATCTCACAGACGATAACAACCTCTGTCTTATCACCACAGCCCGAACCACGATTCCCAATAACACCTGTAACGAAACTACTTCCGAAATCCCCGGATACTTCAACTCTGAAAACGCTCGAATTACCGTTGGCAGGTGGCCCCGGTCCGGAGCTCAAAGATCCCGAACCAGATGAGTCACAGCAAACCTCCGAGCCCAATGGGTCACAAGGAGTCTCTGAGACCAGCGGGTCAAGGACGGAGAGAAACCGGCTAAGGAAACAGAAGAAGAGGGAACGAGAGAAATTGAAGAAGAAACTGGCAAAGAAGGAATCGCACGGGAAATAGAGATTGGGGGTGAGTGTCAGAGTAATAGAACAAGTCGTACCGTTCAAATTCAACACATGTCCACTCTGAGTTAAAGTACACCTCCCACACATCCTGATCATTCTGATCTCTTCAGGCTCTACAGTGCGTCTGGCCAGCATTGCCGTTGGTGGGGTCTATGATTATGAGAAGAGAATTCAAGTAGCGATATTTTGGATACATTCCTCTACATATACATCAATATACTCTTGCGTCCTCTTGCACCAGGAACCAAAACCATCATGCTTCCATGCAGATTTTCCCAAATCTCGGTATATAATCCCAATTTCCTTGTTTTCAAGAACCTTTTATTCCCCCAATATTTTCGAATACCGACTCCTCCAAATACTAACCTCCTTCTCCCCAGTCAAATACCTCTCCCTATTAATCCAACTCCACCCCAACATAACCTGAAACCCCTCCTCCGCCCAATCAAACACCTCCCCCAACCTAACCTTCCCAACCTCCCCCTCCCCTTTCCTCTCCTCCACGTCCTCCTCACTCACAGCCTCCCTGTCAGGTAACGTCCTCCCCTGATCCATCTCCTCAAACCCCTCCCGAGAAACCCACCAATCAAACCGCAATTCCCGTCGCAGGTCAGTCTCCCTGTACTCGACCCACGGGGGCGGGGGACGCGTAGACAACAGGTCCTCCCATTCGCCGGGGTCGTGAGGGAGGGAGTAGAGAGTTGTTTTTTCGTCTATGGCGTCGTAGACTAGTTTTAGGGGGGGTTGGAGGAGGATTATGTGGGCGTTTCCGGGGTTGTCGAGATGGAATGTTGGGCGGGGTGGATGGGAGATGTGGAGGGGGGGACGGAAGATGGAGGTGCCTTCGTATTGGGTGAGGAGTTTTTGGAGGTGGATTTGTTGGGCTTGTTGAGTGAGATCGAGGAGATTTAGTGTTTGGCGGGAGGAGAGCCAGGATGCGTTGTCAGGGGTTTCTGCGACGTCGGATGTGTCATGTTCGTTGTCTGTGTTTTGGTCGGTTGTGGATGGGTTGGACGTAGTGTCTGGCGAGGTATCGGTTATGGAGGGGTACCATCTGGGATCTTGGCTCGATGAGATGAGAACGTCCATGACTGTAGGTAAAACATCCATGTTCGTGTATCTCCCTTCGACTGGTTCCATTGGCCGCAGACTAGGTGAATACACCATAAACGGCACTCGAAATCCACTTTCCATCGAATTATCCAGCGCTCCGAGTATCTTATGTCCCCAATCATCGAACCCATGCCCATGATCTCCCAACATCACAAACATCGTCTCATTCAACACTCCCCGCTCTTCAAATCCCCCGATAATCTTCTTCAATAGCCCATCCGTCATCCGAATCGAGTTGAGATAGTTATTCAGAACCTCATTCGTAACGTACTCTTGAGATTGTTCTCCATCAGGAAGAGGAAACGGATAATGTGTCGAAGTCGTCAATACCCCTGCCAATAATTGTTTCTTCGACTCGAGTGTGTTGTCAACCCAATCGAAGAACAGAGGTAGAAGGTCCGTATCGCCCACCCCAAACCATCCCATTTTCTTCGCTCCGGGAGTGAATCTTTTAACATCAGGTGCGTAAAATACATCATCCCATCCCATCTTATTGAATTCCTCCTCTTGATGGTCAAAGGTGCTATCACTGGTCTGAAAGAACGCGGATCGAAACTGCGAGTTGGGTGGGGCACGAGTCCACCATCGTCTAGCAGTCGTCTGGGAGTTAGGATCGACGAACTGTTCTCGGAGTAGTTGAGGAAGACATCGTTGATAGAAGTGGCGATCTCCGCGACCTTCTTCCATGAAATTGACGTTGAGTGGGTACATTCCACAGAAAGTACTCAGCAATGTTTTCAGAGTATATGAACTTGTCGCGGACGTATCGTTCATAACTAGAGATTGAGACATCAGAGAATTCCAAAAGGGAGTAATTTCTTCCGCCGTCAGGCTTTCGTTGACGAGTTTTGTCCCTACTGCTTCCACTAAAGCTTGAGAAAAGGGGAGAGCGTCCGCACGAATCGACTCTAGGTTGATAATAACGACGTTTCGAATTGGAGAGGTTAAGTGCGCGCGAGGGGGTTGTGAGAGATCTGCGGCGGGGGCAGACATTTGCGCGGCGACAAAGTCGATGAAATCTTGGTTCCAGTGTGGCGGTGGAATATTTCCGTGGGCTCGGGGAGGAGGAGGGTGGAAGAACGTCCATGCGAGACCACAGATGGGGTTATTCGACAATTGTTGCCATGGACGATGTGGACGGACAGTAATAACGAATAAGATGTAGACGGTTGATAGAATGATCCACTTCCATTTATTGAGATATCGAATCGAGGAGACGGTCACTGAAAATTTGGAACTTCGAGAATTGTATAAGGGGAGATAAGGTGGTGAGGAAGACGCTTCGTTGTTTCGTCGGAAGAGATACCATCGAAACAGACACGAACTTATGCAGCCCAGAATCGGTTGAAGAGCAACGAGGGCCATGAATATGGGGATTTGAGGAATGAATAATGCTTTTGTAGATCTCCAATCGACTTCAAATGCAATTTTCCATTTCAACTCATGACCTGTGATCAGATTCGAACAACAAAAAGAAGCTCATACCCGTTTCGATCATCAGAAGCAGACTTGCACATGCAGCGAGAACGACAACCAAAGCAAACGACGTTGCGAATGCTTTCGACACTACCGCTGCCGCCTTCGTTTTGACAATTCCACATTTCGCAGCAGTCAGAAAGGCCAATACAATCCCAAACACCAGGATATCCAAAATGAAAACCGAAGGTAGCCATATTATGGTTCCAGCCTGAAGCAATCGACCAATTCGAAGTACAAGTAAAAAAAGTTTATATTGCAGAAGGGTGCAGGCGCAAGTGCATAGTAATATCGTATCGAATCTACTGAATGGAATAGATTTGCTGATGGTGGACTTTGAGTTTTGTCGCATTTCCTCTTGTTGGAAAAGGGCAGATGGAGGCTATATTTGTATTCAGATGTACCATCTACACCGCCACTGACCGTTTCACCCTTGCGTCGCTCGAAAGCTTGGTATCCCCTTTGACCCGCCAGCTTCAAACCGCGCAATGTCACTCCCTGAAACCTCTACCTGGGACGTCTGCGTGAAAGTCAGATAAAAATATCCCCGGGCTGCGATCCTCCTCGTGACCGACTTCCACAAGGTCTCACCTCCCACCTGATCCCCCTCATTATTAGCCCACCCTCAAACCCACATGCCCTACGCAATACCTTGCCACATCCCCGAGCGTCACTTCTGAGGAAACGTTTGCGACCGAACTTAATACCACCTGCAAATGGAGTCGAAGACATGCGTCATTGTAATATATTCCTGGTCGCGATCCTTCTTATCCTATTTGTTACGAACGATCAAGTTACAGAACACTTTGCTTGCAAGCACCCCTACCGGCGTGGTGTAGCGCTAGCAGTGATTATCGATGTGAAGTCATTATTATCATCATAGGAATTCATCTACATACCTACTCTTCCAAATAAAACTCGCTCACATTGACTACTCCACCTGGCTTCCCTTCCGTGACTTCCGTATGTATTTTCCACGGCTCCCTCTTCGTGCTAATCTCCTTCACCCGACCATTCACCAGCTCGTACACCGTTTCATAGGCCGCTGATTGCACAAGGACCATCAAGCCAGGAACAGCCTTCAAAGGGACTTCACAGTCGTGAGTAACGCTGTAGATTCGCCAGTTTAACGTATTTGCAAGCATGGAAACTGTGTCTTCGGTGACATATAGGGGATATTCTTCTTTAATGAGCCAGTCGGTAAGGTGGACTGTTCCCCCGATCCGGAAATGATCAGCCGCTTGGTCCTTGCAGTTGGAGCATCGTGTTGTGAATACGTCGTCGGCGAAGATGCAAAAGGAGCCGATGAAGTTGGGCGATGTGACCAAATTTTGTGGATCAGTAGGAAGTTGGCCTTGGTCGTATCCGGCGAAGAAGGAGATGGTGCCGCTCCCGCCGATGGAGTACTTGCATAATGAGATATTGATTACCCATTCGCGGTACGTTTCGGGCTCGAATTCGTACCTTATCGGGTTTGACATGGTTGGCATTTTGTTGCGCCACTGACGGACAAAAATTTTGTCGGACAAATTTGGTGAAGTATTTATAGCACTTTAAGCACTGAAAAATCAGGTTATTGAATACCCTTATTGAGTTTTTCCCACGAGCTGTACTTGACGATGAGGGGGAATCATTTGACGATGTAGTCGGGAACGGCGACAGCAAGTTGCGCGAGCATTGATTGGAAGTAGTTTTTGTTTGTATGTGTAGAAACGGTATACACGTGAGATGACAAAACGAAAAGATCGTTCAAGAATGTCTCATCAGTTTTGTCTGCGTCGTCTTGACAAAAACGGTGCCAGTTGTCGTATAGGTGTAATACTCGTCGACGGTCCTGCGCTTGCTTTTCATTGCTTGAAGCTCCTCTGTTCCATCAGCACTGACGTCAACGAAGGTCTTACCGATCAAATTTTGGAGAGCATAAGTTCGAACAGAGGGCGGACAAAGGTCGATAGACTGCTGACGATCGAGGACTTTGATTATTTCCGCATATTCCTTGAGCTTTTGCAATCGTTCTTCGACCGTAACAGAATCCTCATCCTTCATTGTAATATAAAGGTTTCCCCCATCCAATCCAACGTTATCCGGCAACGGTCCCGCTTGCTTCAAAATAAACTCGCAAATCTTCTCCCACGGCCACCATTGCGGAGTAAAATGTCCCCCTCCATGTTCCAAAATCTCAGCTTCTTCAAACCATTCCGCCAACTTCACCGTCCGCT
>Ga0182015_10007802_pt1 | contig 10364 bp, 10 predicted proteins | sample 712P3MmetaG_FD_120478 | JGI IMG/M metagenome (GOLD analysis project Ga0182015, IMG submission 120478) | Permafrost microbial communities from Stordalen Mire, Sweden - 712P3M metaG | ecosystem: Environmental > Terrestrial > Soil > Wetlands > Permafrost | place: Sweden: Stordalen | collected... | reverse complement strand
GATTCAATTCTCCTGAAGCAAGGGCCTTTGACCGCCGAGGAAGAATATCTCCTCCGCGAACACCCCGTCGTCGGCGAGCACATTTGTGCGCCGTTAAAAACTTTTCGGCTCGTGCTTCCCATCATCCGTCATCATCACGAGAAACAGGATGGCACAGGTTATCCCGACGGCTTGCGTGGAGAAGAAATCCCAGTCACAGCGCGCATCCTTCAAATCGTTGACGTCTACGACGCGCTGACCACCGAGCGGCCCTACCGCACGGCGCTCGACTCCGCCGCGGCGCTCGATCATCTCGAAGACGAAGCGAAGCGCGGCTGGTGGGACCCGAAGCTGCTAATTGAATTCCGCAAGATGATTGCCGAAGACGGAGCGCGAGTGGACGACATTCGCAAACGGCACGCTCAGAAAAAGAATGGCAACGGGAACGGAAATGGCCGCCCGCATTCCTAGGGGCTGAGCGCGAGCGTTCCGCTACTCATTCTCCAAAATCAGCCGTTCCTCACCCGAATAAACTACAAACCGCCTCCCGCGTAGAAATCCAACCAGCGTGAGATTGAGTTCCCGCGCCAACTGCACCGCCAAACTCGACGGCGCCGACACCGACGCAACAATCGGAATCCCCGCAGCAATCGCCTTCTGCGCAATCTCAAATCCGCAGCGCCCGCTCACAACCAAAATAAATTCAGCGAGCGGCACCCGTCCCTCGCGTAATGCCCAGCCAACAACCTTATCTACGACGTTGTGCCGCCCAATATCCTCGCGCGCCACGAGAAGCTCTCCGTTCGCCGTAAATAGTCCCGCCGCGTGCAATCCCCCCGTCCGGCTGAAAATATCCTGCGACCCTCCAAGCTTTTCAGGCAGCCCGCACAGTACATCGGAGCGCACGCGAAATCCAGCATTCGGCGCACGTAGGAATCGCGAGCGCACCGCATCAATGGACGCCTTCCCGCAAATCCCGCAGCTCGAATTCGCAAAAAAGTTGCGCTTCGTTTTCTCCGCATCAACTTGCACTTCGCCTTCGAGTTGCGCCACCACAACATTACCCGGCTGCGTACCCGCGTCCGGCTTCCCAATCTCAAGCGAAATAATTTGCTCCTGCCTCTGAATAATCCCCTCGGTAAACAAAAATCCCGCCGCCAATTCCAGATCGTACCCAGGAGTTCGCATGGTGACCGCGAGCGGGTTACCACCAACGCGAATTTCCAGTGGCTCTTCGCCCGCCAGCGAATCCTGAACGCGCCGAACGCGCCCGTCCGCCCACTCGGTAACCTGCGTCAGATCAATGCTTCGCGGAGACAACTAAAATCACCTCACTTCTGTAGCTCACGCCTGCCCTGAGCTTCGAAGGGTCCCCGGCGCGACAAAGTCGCGACGAGACGTGAGGCTTTGGCTTACTAGCTACACACGCGCCAATTCTCGCACAACTCCCCCCGCCAATTCGGAAACGCCCTCAAGATTCAAATTCGCGGCCAGCGCAACCGCGCCAACCAAGCATCATCAAAAAAAGGCCCGCCAAAAAAAGACTGGCTCGTCCCGAAAGCATCGGAACGAGCCAGATCTCGTTGCAATTGCCCGAAGCGCGCTAAAACGAACGCTTTCGCCGCTTCACTCGGCTCGGTTTGGGAGCAAATTCCCCGTCGCCGGATTCAGTATTATCCTCGGCGCGCGGAAAAAGCCCGTGAAGTTGAACATTCCGTTAAGCGTCCCCGCTTTCGCATCGCTCGAGCCGCCGCCGATCTGCCCAAGGCTCCAATTGTCCTCGATAAATCGCAGAATGGACGACTGGTCGGTGCTCAGGTGATCGACGTAGTTCTGCTTCGCGAAAGGCGAAATCACGATCAGCGGCAAGCGCGGGCCATAACCGCACCGCCCCTGTGTCGCCACCGCAGTCGCCGCCCCGCAATCGCCGCTCCCAGCAAGAGCATCGTCCGCCACCGCCGACTGATTCACCACCGGACCTAGCACGTGATCGTACCAGCCGTCGGAGTCGTCATAAGCGATGATGATCGCCGTGTCATTCCAGTAGGGGCTCAACGCGATCGCATTGACTACGCTCACAACAAAGTTCTGCTCGTCAATCGGATCGGAGTAGCCCGGATGCCCGTCCTGATACGCAGCGGCCTTAAGATAAGTCACTGCCGGAAGGTTCTCGTTGCCGAAAGCCGTCCAGAACGCACTCAAGTCATACTGGTGATTCGCTCCGTCTGACGACGTCCCAATCAGCGCAGGGTTCGTCGGCTGAACGTGATGAAGATTCTGCGTGCTCGTGTAGTACTGAAATGGCTCATGGTGAGGAATGTAGTCGCCGACCGTCGTTACCGCATCGTCGCCAGCCAATCCAGAGTGGTGCGCCCCGCAAATCGCGCGGCCCATCGAGTCATAGCCAGTCGGCGCAAATCCACCCTCGAACCAGCCCCAAGTAACGCCCTTCGCATTCAGCAGATCGCCCACATTCGTCCCCGCCATCGTGATCGTGTTGGTCGACTGCAACCCCGGATTTGTCAGCACGCATTCATCGCCTGCAGGACGCGCGTCCCCAATCGCCGCACCGGTCGTCGCGCCATTCGCGATATTGCCGGATGCGCTCGCGGGCGAGCCGTTCGGCTTGGTTGGAAAGAGAGTTGCTGTCGCAGTGCTTCCCGCAACCAAATTGAGAGCTCCCACCGCGGACGGCCCAAACATCGTGCCGTAGGAGTTGTCACTGATCGCGTAATGCTGCGCGTAGTTCCACAGCGCCGTGACCGTATTGCCATCGAAATATCCCATCACTACGCCGTTCCCCTTGCCGTAATCATTGCAAGGAAACTCTGCCGAGTTCCCTTGCCCCGTTGATTCCGGATATTTGTCCATCAGTCCATGATCGACCGCCGTTTGTTCCGGAGTGTAATTATGGTTTTGGTCGCATACGACAGACTGTATCCCCGTATCCATACGAAATGGCTGCGTCGAATTCGGATTCTCGTCCAGTAGCCCGCCGCTCAGAAGGTTATTCACTCGCGGCGTTCCCGGCCTAGCAAAAAACACCGGCTCTCCGGAAGGATTCGTCGCGTAAGGGTAAGTCCCGAAGTAGTGGTCGAACGAATTGTTCTCTTGAAATATGACGATGACGTGCTTAATCGGCGTCGTCGTTTGTTGATTCCCGGTACCGGCCATCAGGCTGCCTGGCATCACCAGAGCCATGCTGGAGGCAAGCGCAACCGCTGCCACCCGGCGAAGATGCGTATACATCGTGAGTTCTCCTTAAAGTTTGGGAAATCTGAGTCTGAAATCTCGGAACCTAGCGGGGGACGGCAGGAGCATACCACTCATGTCAAGGCATTCGACGCCAAACGCGCGACATTCGAACTTACTCTGTGGAAATCTTAGCTCCCGGCACAGCATCGATCCCGGCGGGTGTTCCGATGAAATTAGCCTGCTTGCCCTTCGCCACCACTCGAATCACGCCCATCATTCCGCCATCCTCATGCTCCAGCAAATGGCAGTGATAAACGAACGTCCCAACAATATTCGGATCCCGGAAATCCATCCGCAATTTCACGCTCGGATACTGCGCGCTTTTTCCATCCCAATAAGCCACGTTAATCGTATCCCGCAAGAACGGCTCATCGAGCGGCACTCCATTCCACTCCACCAGCATGAAATGAGCCTGATGTATGTGAAACGCATGCAGCTCCTGCGTCCGATTCTCGATAATCCAGTCCTCCACATCTCCCTGCTGCACAACAATATTCGGCGCCGTATCATCCGGATCGAATAACTTCGGCTCCTGCCCCTCCACCGTCAGGTAAAAATCCGTCGGACTCTTCGGATCTTTCGGATCGTGCGGCTTCTCCGAAAAATAAAGCTTCCGAGTCCGGATCGGCTGCACATCGCCGAGCCAAGCCAGCGACGCCCGCGCCAGCGGCGCAGGCGAAGCAGCCAATCGCGCGCGCGGCTCAGCCGCATCCGCCGAAGCAACAATCGTCGCCAGCGGCCGCGTAGGATCGTTCTCCCCCGCCGGCCCCGTATCCACCGTCCGCGTGACCAAACTCGCCTTCACGCCCTCCCCCGGCCCCTTCACAATAATTTCCACTCGCCCCGCAGGCGGCATCAGCACATGACTCTGCCAAACAATTCGATTCTTCGCGCTCCCATCGTCTGCCTTCTCGTCTGCCGTCCTCTCACGCGAATTAATCGGAATGCCGTCCAACGACACCACGCCCATCATCTGCGGCTTCCCGTTCACCATCATCTGCAGGTCAAGATACGTAATCGCCGACGCATTCAACACCCGCCACAGCTCCTTCTCCCCCGGCCGAATCTTCACCACCGCTGGCACGTAATTCGGAAACGCCACCGGCACAAAATTAATCGACAGGTCCTTCGCCGGCTTGCCCCCTCCAGTGCCCGTATTCAGAATGTCGCCTTCCGCATCGCGTATCACCATAGGCGGCGGCATCGAATCCGTCTGCACCGGCGCCGCATCCGGATTCAGCAATTCCTGATCGCGAATGATCAACAATCTCTCCGGCAATCCCGCCACTTCCGCATTCGCCCGCTCAATCCCCTCCACGATAATCGCCCCCGACGCCCCGCCCAGCACTTGCACATTCGTCGCGCCATGAATATGCGGGTGATACCAATACAATCCCGGCGCCTCATCCACCGGAATCCGAAACCGATACTCAAACGCCGCGCTCCCCGCCTCAATCATCGTATGAAGCACATCATCCTCATGGCACACCGGCGCCAGCGTCAATCCATGAAAATGCAAATTCGTAAACGCGCCCATCGCCGCCGTAGCCGGCATCTCGCCACCCGCACACGCTCCCGGCGTTGAATGCTGGTGAGATTTCGCTCCGCCTGAGTGCACCGCTACGTCGACGTCGTTTTTCAGCCTCAGTATCACCAAATCGCCCGGCTTCACGCGCAAAGTAGGCGCTTCGCCGCGCCCTTCGTACAAATAGCAGTACCGCTTCTGTCCGCTCGTCTCAACCGAACTGCGATAGTCGAGATCGACTCGCAACACGCCATTCTCGCTACGAACCTCATCCGCCTCGGCCACCGCGCTGCCCGCCGCAGGCCGCGGCGGACACGCCCCAACGCCCAGCGTCTGCCCAAACGCCCGCGGCGGCGCCCCAATTACGCAAGCCACCACGCAACCCAAAAACACAAAGCAGCGCCACCCCAAAATGCTTCGCCTCTCGATAGGTTTATGCCTCGCCAAGCATCTTCGCACACACCCCGCCACGCCACATGAATCTCAAATCAACATTCATGCGCCACTCGCCGTAGGGGCGGGTCTCAGACCCGCCCGGCCTTTTCTTTTTGATTGTCTTCCGTTCGTCGTAGGGGCGCTGTTCGTCTACCCTACGCCCTTGAAGGGCTGCGCCCTTTTCGCTTTGCGCACGCCGCCTCATCCGTCCACGTCGACGCGCGCACAGTTAACGAGGTGCGTTTACGAACTACCCGTCGTAGTAACGCCCGTTGACCTCTTCCCCCATAATCGCGAAGTCGCTCTTCGACGTACTCAGCGGATCGGACTTCCACGAAAATCCGATGGAAGGCACTTCCACGTGCGCCTCCAGTTGGCACGCGGCTCGAGTCCCAGTGAACCGAAAGTGCTTGGACGCGTCTTCATACTTCACCGGCTCTCCCGTTGATTTCCAAACCATCTTGAAACTCATTCGCGCGGGTGTGGCAATCGAGTCGAGGGCCGGCCAGCGAGGCTGATCTACAATCGAGACGTTGTGCATTTCAAGCGTGAAAGTGCTCCCGTCCGGACTGATCGTCAGGCCATCGCCCGGAACCGGAACGACCCAGTAGAGCCCGGACGGCGCAATGGGCGGGTGAAAATCATGGATTTGGTTGTCGGGGGCCGCCGGCCCCGGAACAACGTGAGTCATATGTGCGTCAACGTGCCTTGCTGTGGCGCTCGGGCTGCCCAATATTCGCCCTGCATCACGCCGTAGTCGGTTGTCGGACTTCCGAAGGCGATTCGATTTCCTTGGTTGTCGCTGCCCATGCCCGTAAAGGTGCTGCACCGTGCGACTCGGCCTTTGAAGTGGTAGATATGCGATGGTTCGAGGTTTGGACCTGCCGGCTGATTGTGGCTGCCATTCTTGTCCAGCCACGGAATCGGGTAAGGGTCGGTGCCGCCGTTCGCGGTCATCGGCTGTTGAGGTTGCCAGGAAGATTTCGCCGAAGGGATCGCGAGAGGCAGCAGTGCTACTGCGCTCGATTTCAGAATATCTCTGCGACTGTGGCGAGAATGTTCATTAAGTAGGGACATCAGTCAGCCTCCTATACTTGATTTCCCGGTCGCATTGTAATCCCGCATCACCAAAACCTCCATCGCGCCTCGCCACCCTCGTCCGCCGTCGGCAGTCAATGTACCGCCGGGCTTCACGCCCGGCAGCTTTCTCTTTTTCCTTCGCCCTTTGCCGTTGTCGTTCGGCCGTAGGGGCGCCGCTTGCTGCGCCTTCCTCGCCTTATCCCCGCTTCAATCGTCCCCGCCCGCCCGGCACAACTAGAATTCGAACCCCGCCCAGCCCACGACGCCGTCATAACCCGCAGAAAAAATCCCGCGCCAAATCGATTCACACTGGCCGAGTCGGGAGCACGACAGAGATTTCTGAAAGAGAGGAGTCATACAAAATATGCTGTTGCGGTGCTATCAATACTTTACAAGATAGTTCTAGTACCATTAGCTAAACTTGTCGTTAGGGTAATTTTGTACTTGACGCAACCTTGCGTTAGGTATAAAATTAGTTCATGAATAAGAAACGAAAACACAATCACCTCAGCAAATCAGATGTTATCGAGAAAATCCCACTGGCTTGCTCGAATGAATTGGCCGCCGTTGAGTTCATAGAGGGTCAGCGATGGGGCAAGACTCCCGCTTGCATTCATTGTGGTTCTGTTGCCGTTTACAAGATGGTGGATTCCAAGACTGGCGAGCGAAATAGCCGTTTCCTGTGGCGCTGTAAGGATTGCAAAAAGCAATACACCGTTCGCATTGGTACGGTTTACGAAGAGTCGCGGATTGAACTTCGGCATTGGTGCTATGCGTTCTGGCGAGCGGCTACCTCGAAGAAAGGTGTCGCGGCGCTGGAGATCATGCGGCATTGCCAAATCTCTTACAAGTCTGCTTTGTTTTTGATGAGTCGGATTCGTTTTGCGATGGCTCCTGCCCCGAACGCGCCGAAGTTAAAGGGAATCGTCGAGCTTGATGAAATGTATATCGGCGGTAAGCCGCGCAACAAAGGGAACAACCCCCGTGGGCGCGGTTCTAAAAAGACGCCTGTATTCGCGGCAGTCGAACGTGGTGGAAGAATTCGGCGGCGAATTGTTGCAGATGTTACCGGAGAGACATTGATGCAAGCTCTCCGTCAGGACGTAGATAAGAAATCTCACATCATGACGGATGAACTTCCCGTTTATAGAGGTATCGGTTGCACCTTCGAAGGCGGTCACGATCAGGTCTGCCATAGCACGAAGGAATACGCTCGCGGCGATGTTCACACCAATACTGCTGAGAGTTCTTTCGCGTTAATGAAGCGCGGGCTCATGGCGTCTATCACAACGTCAGCAAGAAATATCTCCATCGCTACATCTGGCAGTTCGATTTCATTTGGAACAACCGCAAGTTGAACGATGGCGAGCGCACAGCGGCATTGATTCGCGTAACAGAGGGAAAGCGGCTGATGTACAAAGCGCCCGTGTCGGGTGTGTGATGGCGCGAAGGTTTTAGGCCATTTGAGATTTGAGTTAAACTTATCTTTCCAATGCGGGAGAGACAGCATGTCTGAGCGGTCGAAACAATTAGCTGCGATGTTCAATAACTCAAAAGAGCGTCAGGGAATTCAGAACGAACTCGATCTGAGAAATGCCAAACTTCTTGACGAGAGTTTCTTGAGGATGCAGGCGGAGATTAATAGTCATATCGAACGATTGTGCGCGGAACTAAATCAAGAACCTGAGATCGGGGATATTTTGCGTTGTGATTTCTCTGATAAAGAAACCAAAGTTACCCGAACCGACACTGGAAACGTCCTCTCCGCTAAATTTGACCCCTTCCGCCATTCGGTTGGTTTTGTATGCCCTAAACCTACAAATTTCAAATACTCAATCACGGTGAAAAAGGGTGTCGGCGATAGTTGGTATTATGCAGACGGAGACGACGGCAGCATCGGTGATAAACTCGGTTGGCTTGCTGACAAGGTTTTGAGAGCTTTGTTGGGATTAAATTCAAGCGGATAAAATTAGGTAGCCGACTAAATGAAAAAGACGAGACCTCAGAAAAAGACTCCCGGCCCTAAGCCAGAGACTATCAAGATCAAAGGCGACTGGCAGGACGCGGTTAAGAAATCGTTGGAAGTGAAGAAACCCGTCGAGGGTTGGCCGAAGTAATTATCTCTTGCAGATGTAACTATCCGGGTGGGTGTTTCGTGCAGTAGTTCTTATCCCGCGCTGCTTCCTCGCGCTCAACGTCCATCTGTTTGAGGCGAGCCTCAAGGCGATTTGCCGCTTTTGTTTCGTCGCGTTCCGCCTTCAATTTTTCGCGGTTCTGGTTGCGAGTACGCGATGCCGATATAACGTTAGCTATTGCGGCTCCGACTCCGACACCCATTTGTTGACCCGCCTGGAATGCCTGTTTTTGCTGTTCGGCATAATTGATATTCGTAATGGGTTGTACGGGAATAGTCGCGATCTCAGATGTGGGTTGTGAAGGCGCAGGCAGGTTGTTATGGACAACAGGTATTAGCGGTGGCGGAGATTGCAGAGCGGCACGCGCTTTAATCGCGTCTCTGTCCGCTTGCTCTCGTGCTTCCGCATTCCGCGCTAGTATTTCTTGCAGAGAAACAGCAGGTTCGGTTACATCTGATGTCTGAGTGTTTTGCGTCGGACAGCCTGTTTTGATTGCCCCGGCAAGGCACGCGGCAATGAAATCTTTTTTCTGTTGCTCGGTTGCTTGCTGTGCGTTCGTAATGTTTGCAAGCGAGAGAATAGCGGCTGCTAGTACGAGTATTCGTTTCATTGTTTCTACCTCTATACACCCCTATTTTTACTGAGTTTATGAGCGGCGGGAAGTTGGACGAAGGTACAGGTGTTTCAATTTAGAGACTGTGCTCCGCTAGCAATAGTATTGAATCTCCCTCGCAGACTCGGGCTCGCGCTCCGCTTATTGTTTAGAGGGTTTCGACCAAAATGTTACTTGTGTGCATTGTCGGCACGCTTTAACCCAAACAGGAAAATCGGTTTCGGCTACGGTTATCGCTGGTTGTTTTCCCAGTCTCAAATCTAATTTGTATTCCTCGAACTCCAGACTTCCGCAGACGCACGTTGGAAGTGGTTTTGGCTTTTCCATATTTATCCTTTAGGAGAATTTATGTCTGTCCCAAGATATTTGATGGACGAAAAGGGCTTTTATCTCAATCCTGAATGCCCCGATCTCGGTTTACTCTTTTCTTCGCCCGCTGGAAAGCTTACCATCGAAGATATTAAGAGCGTTCGAATCCCAGTAGATGTTTTTAGTGGAGAGGCAAGCGTATTGAGCCTAGCGGCTCGATTCCCAGCGAAATCTTGCAAACCACTAAGATTCTGTAAGTTACAGACCACTTGCGTTAAGTACATACTTCCGAAATTATTAGAAACACGCCTAACTCAAACAAAACAAACAACCGAGCCCGCCATATCGCGGCACAAAACAGCGACTCCCCCACACGCAATCAGCCCCCATCCCTGTAGCGCCGGACCGGCGCTCGTCCGGCACTGCGGCGTTCCGCAGCACGCGCCACAGCCACCCATGCCCGACGAGGACGATTCTGAGGAGCGTAATGCTTGGCGCCCTCCAGCTCGCCACTTGCCCTTATCGCCGATTCGGTTACGGAAAGCCTCATTTCTAATCGATAGACCAAAACGATTAAAAACGGCCGCAACTCAAACAAAACAAACGTCCGAGGTCATTTCTAATCGTATGAAAATAAGGGGGGTCTCTCAGATACAATCAGGCGGCAAATCACACGGCGATTCACATGTAGCTCGGGGCTCCTGCCCTGTTTACCCTGAGTCTCGAAGGGACGAAGGAAGGGTCAGACCCGAGGCTTTTGAATTTCGCCCATATTCAATCGCGCCCGAACAAGGAGCCATTCCCGCTTGAACATTCGAACGGCCACCGAAAGCTACGAAAAGTGGAAGGCAGCGCGAACGCAGATCATCAAGCCGGATCTGGAGTACAAGCATGAAGAAATGGCGACTGCAGCGTTCCCCTTCTTCCGCGCCACCTTTTACCGCTGGGTGCAGCTTTGGGAGGAAATCTGCCCCGGCGCCGCAAAAGCTCCGAGCGTTCTGGCCGTCGGCGATCTGCACGTCGAAAATTTCGG
>Ga0182015_10007801_pt1 | contig 10366 bp, 11 predicted proteins | sample 712P3MmetaG_FD_120478 | JGI IMG/M metagenome (GOLD analysis project Ga0182015, IMG submission 120478) | Permafrost microbial communities from Stordalen Mire, Sweden - 712P3M metaG | ecosystem: Environmental > Terrestrial > Soil > Wetlands > Permafrost | place: Sweden: Stordalen | collected... | reverse complement strand
TGACGACCGTCGGACCGCACGGGCAGAGCGGCAGGCCGTCGCTGGGGGGCCAGGCCGACAGCGCTTGAGGGGGCGGACTCGGGCGCCCGGGAACCGGGCGGCCCGCGCGGTCAGTCCGAGCGGACCACGTAGCGCGTCGGGATCTCGCGCTGCGTCGCCTTCGGCGGGCGCTCGTAGTGGCGACGCTGGCGTGGCGGAAGCTTCACCACCGGCGTGAGCAGGTCGAGGTGCTGGTAGGGCACCAGCGAGAGCAGGTGGCTGATCAGGTTCAGGCGCGCCGAGCGCTTGTCGTCGGCCTCGACCACGTGCCACGGGCTGCGCTCGGTGTCGGTGAAGCTGAACATCCGATCCTTGGCCTCCGCGTAGTCGACCCAGCGCGCCCGGCCCTGGAGATCGATATTGCTGAACTTCCAGCGCTTGCGCGGATCGGACAGGCGCTTCTTGAAGCGGCGCTCCTGCTCGTCGTCGCTGACCGACAGCCAGTACTTCGCGAGCATGATGCCGTCGTTCAGCAGCGCCTCCTCGAAGGCCGGACAGAAGCGCAGGAACTCCTCGTACTCCGCCTGCGTGCAGAACCCCATCACGTGCTCGACGCCGGCCCGGTTGTACCAGCTGCGATCGAACAGGACGATCTCCCCGGCGGCGGGGAGATGGGCGACGTAGCGCTGGAAGAACCACTGGCTTCGCTCGCGCTCGGAGGGGGTGGGGACCGCGACGACCCGGCAGGTGCGCGGATTCACGTAGGCCATGATGCGCTTGATCGCGCCGTCCTTGCCGGCGGTGTCGCGGCCCTCGAACAGCACGACGAGCCGCTTGCCGTTGGCGACGATCCACTCCTGCATGTAGACGAGCTCAGTCTGCAGTCGCAGGAGCTCCTTGTCGTACTGCTTGATTGACAACTCCTGCACGTCGGGCATGAGCCCATGATCGCAACTATCGCCGGGTGGTCACGGCGCGGAGTGGTGGCGCGCGCGTGCCACCGCGCCTCGCGCGCGTGCCCCGGGTCTTGCGCGGGCTGGTCAGCGCGCCGAGCGTGGGCTGGTCAGCGCGCCGAGCGCGGGCTGGTCAGCGCGCCGAGCGTGGGCTGGTCAGCGCGCCGAGCGCGGGCTGGTCAGCGCGCCGAGCGCGGGCTGGTCAGCGCGCCGAGCGCGCGCGTGTCACTGCGCCGCGCGCGGTGGTCCGCCGGGCGCGCGCTTGACAGTCCGGCCGACGTCGGCCGGACTGCCAGGTCGCGCTCTGATCCGGTACGCGCCCCTGTTGCGGGCCACGAGCCGGTACGTCACTTCAGTCGGGGAAGCTGCCGGAAGTCGATGCCCACAAGTCTGTGGGCTTTGAGCCTCGGATGCTGCTTCAGTTGGACAGGGACAACGCTGCTGTGATGCGTCGTCGTGCTCGCTGCGCTCGCGGTCGCGGGTAGCGCGCACGCGAGAGCTGCGATGCCGATGGCGAACCCTCTTCGCAACATATTGATTCCCTTCGCGGCAATTGCCTACGACGCCGATCTGCGGCGCCGCTGTTGTTGATTCGCGCGTGTCTTGGAAAACTCGCGTGGGCTGCCATCGGCAGGAAGCCGCACGCTGCGCAGGAAACCGCTCATCTGGGCACGGGCGTCTAGGACATTTGTCGGGCGAGGGGGCGTTTTGGCGCGCCGCGGGAGCGTGTGCGGGCGAGGCGAATCGCCCTGCAGCTCGCGGCGAATCGCGCGCGGCGGGACGACGCGATTCGACGCCGTGGTGCGCTCAGGCGCCGTCCAGGGGAGGATGGGCGGCCAGGTACTCGTCCGCGAGTCGCGGGGGCGCGCGGGCGAGCCAGGCTTCGACGATCAGCTCGTGGAGCTCGCCGGGCTCGATCGCCTCAAGGCGCACGAGCACGGCGGGGTAGCCGTCGAAGTGCGGGGTCGTGAAGAAGACCTCGGGGTCGTCGGCGAGCAGCGCCTCCTTCGCGCCGAGGTGCTCGACCCGCGCTCCGAGGATCGGCCCGATCGGCGCGTCGTCGCCGAGCGCGCGGAGATCCGCGGTGCGCAGCGGGCGTTCCCAGACGAAGCCCTTGTCGCGCACCCGCCAGAACGGGTGCCCGTGCGAGAGCCGTTCGTCGGTCTGCGGCAGCGAGAGCGCGATGCGACGTACGTCATCCCAGCTCGCCATGGCGTAAGCCTAGAGCGTGGCCGCGAGCGCGTCGCGGCGCGGCCGGGGTTCGCGGCGGCGGCGCGGGGCGCCCCTGATCCGCTACCTTGGCCTGCATGCCGTCGCCGAGGTGGGCGTGTCATAGGTCGGTGCGTTGACGCCGCTTGGTTTCCGCGAGCGGCCGGCTGAGGGCGAGCCCGACGGGCTGCTGATACTCCATCACGGCCGCGGCGCCGACGAGTTCGACCTGCTGCCCCTCGGCGACGCGCTCGATCCCCGCCGGCGGCTGCACGTGGTGAGCCCGGCCGCGCCGCTGCAGGTGCCTGGGATGCCCGGCCGCCACTGGTATCTCGTGCCGAGGGTCGGGCATCCGGACCCGGAGAGCTTCCTCGCCGCGTGCGACGCCCTCGCCGCCTTCCATGACGAGCTGTGGGAGCGCACGGGCCTCGGACCCGAGAAGACCGTGCTCGGCGGCTTTTCGATGGGCACGGTGATGAGCTACGCACTCGGCCTGGCCGCCGCGCGCGAGGCTCCGGCGGGAATCATGGCCTTCTCGGGCTTCGTGCCGGAGCTCGACGACTGGCCGCTGGACCTGCAGGCGCGCGCTGGGCTGCGCGCGTTCATCGCCCACGGACGCCGCGACCCGGTGATTGCGATCGAGTTCGGCCGGCGGGCACGCGACCTGCTGAGCGCCGGCGGGCTCGAGGTCTCCTACCACGAGTCCGACCTCGGCCACCAGATCGACGCTCCAGCGGTCGTGGCAGCGGCGCGCTGGCTTGCCGCCACGCTCGTCAGTCGCTGATGCTCTCCTCGTCGGCTTCGCCGTAGACCGCGTCGGTCAGCTCCTCGCCGGGCTCGGCGTCGCGCAGGATCCGCGAGGTCGCGTGCTCGTCGCCGTGTGAGGCGTGCTCGATCAGCTCCTGCTCGGCCAGCTCGAAGCCCTCGGACTCGCCACCGCCGGCCTCCTCGACGGCCCGGCGCTCCTCGCGGTGGCGGCGTGCCGCTTCGGCGTCCTGCTCGGGATTGGCGTATTCGGTCATGACGCGACTGTACTCGCATCGGCGCTCCGGGCGGCGGGCGCCGCGCTCGCGCGAACCAGCGTGGTCTCAGGCGCGCGGCGAGCGCTCGCCGACGTGCGCCAGCAGCCAGCGCGCGACGGCGAGCAGCGCCCGGTCGTGGTGCGCGGCGCCGACCAGCTGCAGGCCGACCGGGAGCCCCGCCGGCGTCCAGGCGCCCGGCAGCGCGAGCGCCGGCCCGCCGAGCAGCGTGAACGGCCGGCACAGCAGCGAGTCGCCGGTCGAGGCGAGGTCGAAGATTGGAGGCACGCCGAGCGTGCTCGGGGCGAGCACCGCATCGAAGGCGCCGAGGCGCTCCTGCCAGCGCCAGCGCTGCTCGTCCGCGAGCCGCCGGGCGGCGAGGTAATCCTCGCGTGCGACCGCCCGCCCGGCGGCGATGTAGGCGCGCAGCTCCGCGCTCACCAGCTCGCCGTGCCAGTCCGCCTCGCGGCCGAGCGCCCAGGCTGTCTCGGTCTGCTGGATCGTCTCCTGCGCGTCCGCCAGCAGGTCGAACGCGACCGGCAGCTCCGCAGCGACGATGTCGACGCCCGCCGTTGCGGCGGCGCCCAGGTAATCGTCGATCGCGTTGCTTGACGCCGTCTCGAGCCGGTCCGAGGCGATCGCGAGGTAGCCGATGCGCGGGGGGCCGCTCAGCGCCGCGGCGGCGCCGGGTGCCGCGACGCCGTCAACCGCGCGGCTCGCTCGCGAGCTCCCCATGCCTGCGGGCGCCGCCGAGACCGCGGCGAGCGCCAGCTCCAGATCGTCGACGCTGCGGGCGAACAGGCCGGCCGTGTCAAGCGACGCCGACGTCGGCAGCACCCCCGCCAGCGGCAGCACGCCGAAGGTGGGCTTGAAGCCGAGCACGCCGCAGTAGGACGCCGGGCGCACGATCGAGCCCGCGGTCTGGGTGCCGGTCGCCAGCGGCACGATCCCCGCCGCTACGGCTGCCGCCGAGCCGCTCGAGGAGCCACCTGGCGTGCGCTCGAGATCGAGCGGGTTGCGCGTGTCGCTCGGGTGCTTCCAGGCGAACTCGCTGGTCTTGGTCTTACCGACGATCAGCGCTCCGGCTGCGCGCAGCAGGTGTACCAGCGCGGCGTCGGCGCGGGGGTGATGGCCGCGATAGATCGGCGAGCCGTACTCGGTCGGAAAATCGCCCGTGTCGAAGACGTCCTTGACGCCGATCGGCACGCCGAGCAGCAGCAGGTTGGCCGCCGCCTCCGGCGAAAGCTTGTAGAGCAGCCTGTCGAGCTCCGCGGCGCGTTCGATCGCGTCATCGCCGGGCGCAGTCGCGAAAGAGTGGATCGGGCCGTCGAGCTTCGTGATCGCCCGGTTGGCGGCGCCCGCGACCTCGACGCAGCTCATCTGGCGCTCGCGGATCAGCCGCGTGATGTCGGCGGCGCCCAGCTGGGTGTAGGAGGCCGCAGCGTTGGACACCGCTGGCAGCTTACGCGCCCGCGGACATTCGCCGGCTCGCGCGACAGCGCGCGCCGCGTGAGCCGCCCGCCGCGACAGCGCGCGGCGTGAGCGCGCCCGCCGAGCGACTAGCTTGCCCGGCCCACCGCCTACCCGCTCGCCACGCCCTCCGCCGCGACCCGCGCGGCAAGCACGTCCTCATACGCGCGCGTCACATCCGCGCGGTCGGCCGCCTCGGGGTTTGACTCGAGGTTCCCGGTCTGGATTCGCCGCGCCTGTTCGATCAGCACGTCGCGCTGGGCTGCGGTCGTCGTGTACTCCATGACCTTCTCCAGCGCGTCGAGCTGGCGGATCATCACCGCGGGCATGCCGCGGCTGGCCTGGCGGATCTTCTCGTAGGCGCGCTCGACGATCCGCTGGTAGCCCACGGCCGCCGAGATCAGGCGGATCTGGCCGCTCTCGTCGCGGTGGATCTGGGTCGGCGACCACTCCGCAGCGATCTTGCACAGGCTCTCGCCGAGCCAGTCGATGCACGTCAGTGCCGTGAACGTGTCGTTGACCGCGGCGGAGAGCGCGCGGATCGCGATCTCGACGAGCTGGTCGACGGCGAAGCTCAGGTCCTGCGCGAGGGTGCGGTAGGGGCCGGTGAGGTGCGCTCGCTCGAGGTGGCGCGTGACGGCGTCGGCGGCCTCCGGCGGCCAGACGGTCGCGAGCGGGTGCCCCTCCACGAGGAAGTGGCCGGGACGGTAGTGCAGTTGGATCACGGCGTTCGAGTTGCTCGCGATCCGCACGAGCGTGTCGTAGTGGACGAACTGGAGGTAGCCGCTTCGCGCGGTCCGCACGACGCCGCTCGAGGTGGCCATCTGGCGCTCGATCTCGGCGAGCGAGAAGCTCGTAGCGGGGGTTCGCTCGGAAACCCCCCGGGACCCCTCGGCGGCGATCGCGATGGCCAGGTCGCGGGCGATGCTCGCGATCACCTGCGGCAGCTGGATCGAGTTGGTGATGTGGTTGATGAAATAGATCAGCACGCCCATGTCGAGCACGAGCGCGAGCAGCGCGACGGTGATAGAGATGTTCGGGACGAACGGGTTGTGCGTGCCGTTGCCGATCGCGACGAGCGCCAGCACCGAGTAGACGAAGGTGGCGACGAACGCGCCGAGCGTGTGCTGGGTGCCGCGGTCGCGGATGAAGTTGCGCAGCATCCGCGGACCGAACTGGGTGGAGGCCAGGGTCAGCGCCACGATCGTGATCGAGAAGACGACGCCGACCACCGTGATCACGGCCGCCGCCATCGTCGTCAGGATCTGGCGGGCTCCGTCGGCGCCCGGCTGGATCACCCAGGAGGGCAGCGTGAAATCGCCGCTGTGGGCGGCGTGATCGAGCGCGTAGGTGCCGGCGAAGATCAGCACCGCGAGCAGCACCTCGAGCGACGGCACGAGCCAGAGGTTGGTGCGCAGGGACTCCTGGCGCCAGGCTGGCAGCCGCGAGGTCAGCGGGCGCATGGGTGGGGTGAGTGGCGTTTCATCGCAGCACGAGTTGTGCCGACCAGGCTTCCCGGCTCACCGCCGCTGGATGTTACGGGGCGGCCGCGGTGAGCGTCCCACGCTCACGCTCGCGGGCCGCGGTGAGTGGTCCCACGCTCACGCCCGCCCAGCAGCTGCCCGGGCGTCACGACGCCAATAACATCCGCGGAGTGATCCGGCGTCTGCTGCTCCCGTTCGGGCTGGCGTTCCTCGCGCTCGCGCCGGTCGCGCGCGCCGCGATCTCGCAGACCCCGGCGATCACCGACACGCGCTACAGCTCCTATCTGCGGGCGGTGCGCCCGTCGGCGCCCGGCGTGCACTGGCGTGTGATTCACGCCGACGGCGGGCTCGAGCTGGTGCTGGGCGCCGGGCGGACCGTGCAGTGGAACGTGATCGACCTCAACGACGAGATTCGCGTGATCAACCACAGCGGCGAGACGGTCACCGTCTATGGCTACTCGCAGTCGGATCGCAACGTCGCCTACGACGGCGGCAAATACGCCCAGATCCTCGCCAACGGCACCGTCCAGCTCAACGAGAACTCGCCCGCCTACTACGAGAACCAGAGCTTCTACGAGACCGCTGTCGTCGTTCCCCCCTCGGCCGGCGCCACCGCCGCGCCCGACTGGGTCACCTTCGCCAAGACCGGCACGCTGTACTGGCACGACCACCGGATCCATTACACGACCCCGGTCATCCCGACGTTCATCAAGAACCGCGGCGTCCAGCACCGCCAGTTCGTCTTCAACTGGTATGTCCCGATCGCCGTCGGCTCGACCGACGGCTACCTCTACGGCGCGCTGTACTGGAACGGCGAGAAGCCCTTCGCCTTCCCGATCGCCGCGATCGTCGCGTTCGTGCTCATCGTGGTGGCCGGCGCGGCCTTCGTCGTCTTCGTGCGCCGGCGACGTCGCCCGGTCGCGCCCGAGGACGCGTTTTGACGCGTCCCGCGGTCGCGACGCGGCCGCTCCGGCGCGCGCCCCGGCACCGCCCCCCAAAACCCTGCGATCCCCGCCTGCGATCATCTCTTGACACCCGCGAAAGGAGCGGTCGATGAGTGAGCACACCTACACGGTTGCGGGAATGACCTGCGCACACTGCGTTGCGGCGGTGAGCGAGGAGGTCAGCCGGATCCCGGGAGCCGAGCATGTGGACGTGGACCTGGAGAGCGGCACGCTCGCCATCAGCGGCGAGGAGATCGACGCTGCCGAGGTTCGGGCGGCGGTCGAAGAGGCCGGCTACCACCTGGTGTGAGCGTCGAGGCGGGCCGGGCCGCAGCTGCGGCCCGCACAACCGCGCCCCTGAGCCCCGAGGCGGGGCGCCGGGCGCCGCCGCGTCCCAGGACCCCGCCCCGATCTCCCGATCCTCAGGCGTGCGCCGCCGGTCGCGCCGATCCGCCCGCCGGCGCGCCCACGCGCGCTCGCCCCGCGGCGAGCACGAGCGGGGGCATCAGCGTGACCGCGAGCAGCACGAACAGTGGCCCCGAGTTCACGTCGGTGGCGTTGCCGACCCAGAACGGGCCGCCCATGCTCTGGCCGAGCACCCAGTAAGCGAGCGCCAGGAGGCTGCCGGCGCTCAGGGCGACCGCGCGCAGCCTGCTCCAGACCCCGGCGGCGATCGCCACCGAGACGATCGCGAGCACCACGGCGAGCGTCTCGCCGTTGCCCCTTGTCGCGTGCGCGACCGAGGTCTCCCAGGCCGCGAGCGGATGCGGGGCGCCGCTCGCCATCCCCAGCAGCTGACCGTTGATCGCGTTCTTCGCGCGGTCCACGTTCAGCAGCCAGAGATAGGCGCCCTCGAGCCACAGAAGCGACCAGACGATCCGTCCGCCGCGGTCGCCGATCGGCCCACCGTCGGCGGCCGAGCGCTCGCCCTCGCGGCCGGTCGGCCAGACCAGCAGTCCGATCAGGCCGTACAGCAGCACCGCACCCGGCGCACCCATCAGCGGCGACACCGGTGTGCCGGAAAAGACCATCCCGAAGCCCTCGCCCATCCACCAGACCCAGAAGGCCCAGAAGAACGAAACGAACAATGCTGGTCTGACGGTCTTTCGGCTGAGGATCAGCCCCAGGCCGATCGCGCACTGGATCTCGCCGGCCAGCGTGTTCCACAGCGCCTGGTCGTGGCCATAGAAGTGCGCCATCGTCAGCATCGGGCTGGCGATGAACGACGGCGAGCCGACGGCGCTCGGCTCGATGATCGTCGTCAGAAACGCCGAGCTGTACATGAAGCTCTGAAACTGCAGCAGGCCGACGAGCAGCCAGACGGCGCCCAGCGTGATCTGGACGCCGCGCTTGGTGATCCGCAGGCGCGCCGCCAGGGTGTTCATGGGTGCAAACCCCGGGCGCGATTGCGCTCCCGGGTGTCTCGAACCGACATCTGCAGCTCCTTGCGTTTGCAATCGGGGACGTCACCGCGTGAAGCGATGCCGTGAGCCGGGCGAACGCGGGCTGCGCGCCAACCGCTGAAGGGCGTGGTGCGCTCAGCCCGCGGCGAGTACGGGCGGCGCGCGTCCGGCGAGCGCGACGGCGATCAGCCGCCCGCCGCGCAGGAGCGTGGGCGAGGGGAGCTCTGGCGCGAGTGCGCGCGAGATCATCGCTCGCGGGCGCGGACGAGAGCGGGCCCACCGCTCGATCAGCCGCTCGCCGGGGTAGCGTCCGGCGAACAGCGCGACCGCCAGCAGCAGCGCCGGAAGCATCGTCAGCGCCCCCGGTCCCAGCATCCCGAAAATGCCGAGCGCCGCGAGCACGGCCACCACGGCGAGCGTCGCGACGCCGACCGCGAGCCGGCGGCCGCGGCGCGTCCTCGCCTGCGTGAAGCGGGGCTGCCTCATCGCCCGTTGATGCTAGCGCGGGAGGCGAGCTTCGGCTACCCTGCGCGGCAGCAGGTTCGCGACGCGGAGGCTTGAGCAATGGGACCCGGTAGCACCACCACCCCGTCGGGCTCGATGGCGATGGGCGGCCAGTCCTCGGGCATGTCCTCCGGCGCTCACACCCCGGTCTCCGGCATGTCGATGAGCGCGGCGCACGGCGCGACCAACATCCTGCCGAACTGGCTCGCGATCGTCTGGACGATCGTCTTCGTCGCGATCTTCGTGATCCACCTTCTCCACGTCCGCGACACGCACGGCCAGCGGCGCCTGTGGCACTCGGGGCACGTGCTGATGGCGGCCGGCATGGTGTTCATGTTCGCGCCCTCCTCGATCGACCACTTCAACATCCCGGCCACCTTCTGGCAGCTCGCGTTCGCCAACGCCGCCGGCGTCATGCTCGCCTGGGTCGTCGTCCAGGTCCTCAGTGGCCGCGCGGTCAACCTGCTGTGGGTCGTGATCGCGATCGACCTCGGCGCGATGGTCTACATGTGGTCGCCGAACGGGTTCGTCGCGCCGGTCACCTGGCTGCTGGTGGCCTACTTTGCGATCCAGGCGCTGGCGTGGGCGACCAACACGTTCCGCCGCCTGGACCGCGAACACCAGATCCCCGGCATCTCGCGCATCTCGATCAACCCCGGCGGCACCGCGACCATCTCAGCCGCCGCCCACGCCGAGCCGCTCGTCTGCGAGCTCGACCTGCGCCCGTCGATGGCGCTGATGGGACTCGGCATGGCGTACATGTTCGCCGCCATGCAACTGCTTTCTTAGGGGCCGCCTTCGGCGGCTGGTCGTTTGTTTAGTGGGTCGTCCGGGAATGTTCGGCCTGAAACGCAGCTTGTGGCGAGGTCCTGGGGTCGGCTGGCACGGACGCAGGGAGCGGGCAAGCCTGGAGGGCTTGCCGCGACTGAGGACACAGCCAGGCGGTATCTACCCCGTTTCGGGGCACAGGCAGGAGCCGCCATTTCGGGTCGAACATTTCTGGGCGGCCCACTTAGTTGATCGGAAGTGTCACGGAACCGCCGAGGTGGCGGTGGCTGCCGTCGGTCCCGTTGAGGGTGACCTTCCAGACGCCGACCGTCAGGTCGACGTATGCACCCCAATGGCTCGGGCCGAATCTGACGATCTGCCCGGTCCGGGTGGCCCCCCTGTTGGAGGTCGCCTTCAGGGCGATCGTGGCGATCTTCACGGTCGCGTCGCCCGTCGCGCCGTTCAGCTGGAGGTGGACCAGCACGGTGCCGGGCCGCAGTGACTGGGTGTAGACCTGCAGCGTCTCTCCGGCCGGCTCGGTGAGTGTCTGCGATGAGCTGGCCGGCACCGCGAAGGTGTCGGGCACGGCGAGCACGAGCGCGCCGAGCGCCACGACCGGCACCACGGCGATCG
>Ga0182015_10007800_pt1 | contig 10366 bp, 7 predicted proteins | sample 712P3MmetaG_FD_120478 | JGI IMG/M metagenome (GOLD analysis project Ga0182015, IMG submission 120478) | Permafrost microbial communities from Stordalen Mire, Sweden - 712P3M metaG | ecosystem: Environmental > Terrestrial > Soil > Wetlands > Permafrost | place: Sweden: Stordalen | collected... | reverse complement strand
GCGGCTCGGACTGATGGATTTCGATGCACGGCCCCGCACTGCGCTCTGAAGTTTGGAATGCCTGTGCGACCGAAGTGAGCTTAGCCCGGAGAGTCTCGGTGTCCGCACTGTCCACCGTGCAGCACAACAAATTTAGCATACACAATTCAGAACCAGCAGTATACTGTGTTGGTTAGCGAACAAAATCACAGGAACGAACCTCGAATTAGTTCGCCGGCGCTGTTCTCGCCGGTGCTCAGAAGATCAAATGAAAGCTGTCGCCTTGGCAGACGGACTGGGCACACCGCTGAGTGAACGATGGCGGAGAAGATCATCTGTCCTACAGACTGATGGGCTCAGCGAAACCCCTTCCCCGGCAGGATTTGGAATTGGTTCTGGAGCACACCGCTCTGCTCTGGGAGGAAGTACGGGGTCAGCGGATCTTTCTGACGGGAGGGACCGGTTTTATCGGATGCTGGCTGGTGGAGAGTTTTTGCCACATCAATCAGGCTCTCAACCTCGGCGCCTGCATGGTTGTGCTCACCCGCAATCCCGCTGCTTTCATGGCAAAGTGCCCGCATCTCACCGCGAATGCCGCTCTCGTATTTCATCGGGGTGACGTGCGGAGCTTCACGTTTCCTGACGGTGAATTCGGCTACATCGTTCATGCTGCTACCGACACAATTGCCAGAGCTATGGCCGGGGTTCGGCTGCATACGTTCTCCACGATTGTTGGCGGAACGGAACGCGCGCTGCAGTTCGCAGCCGCTTCCGGTGTCGGGAAATTTTTGCTCACAAGCTCCGGTGCTGTGTACGGAAAACAGCCGCCCGGAATAACCCACATTCAGGAGAGCTACCCTGGATCGCCAAGCCCTGTGGATCCAGCGAGCGTATACGGAGAGGCCAAAAGGACCGCCGAACTCCTTTGTGCTCTTTATCAGAAGACTGGCCGCCTCGATTGCAAAATTGCGCGCTGCTGGGCTTTCTGCGGCCCGCATCTTCCCCTCGACCAGCACTTTGCCATCGGCAACTTCATCGGAGACGTTCTTGCCGGCAGGCCAATTCAGATTAAGGGCGACGGAACGCCGAGAAGATCCTATATGTACGCTGCCGACCTGGCAGTGTGGCTCTGGACAATATTGTTTCGGGCACCGGCGCTCGTGCCTTTTAATGTGGGGTCAGCGCATGACGTGAGTATTCTGGAGTTGGCACAAACGGTCGCTACGACTCTCAACCCGCAAACGGAAATTCGTGTCGGCCAGCAACTGGTTGCCGGGGCTGCCCCGCTCCGCTATGTTCCCTGCGTCGATCGTGCGGGCGAAATGCTCGAGCTGCGCCAGATCATCGAACTGGAGGAATGCATCCGCAGGACTGCCGAATGGTATGCGAAGTGAAACGCTCTCGCTCAGAACGCGGGGCGTCTTTACAGCTCCGCATCGGCAATCAGTTGTGACACAGCTGCCGCGGCGAAGATTAGCACACGGGAATCAGTCTCCACCCTGAGGACTCGTGACGGGTGTTATGGAACCGCGCCCTAATTCCTGCCGGGGTGCCTCGGTCTTCTCGTGCTGGCTTCCGCGCAACAAATACTTCGAAAGCGTGACAAAGCCCTTCAGATTGCGCTGTAGTTCGCGGCGATCTTTTAGGGACTGCTTCAATTTGTAGAGGAGATAAGAGGGACTCAGATAGAAGCTGCGCCGCGCCCGGTCGCAGAAGCTTACTAACTGTTCGTGCGTGATGTTGGGCAGCGTGACCACGCTGTTGTGAAGACCGTCTTTCGTCAACCACGCACCCCAGTCCTCGATCTGAATGTAATCCCGCTTCTTGGCTTCCTCATACGCGGTGGTACCCGGGTACACCATGATGGGAAAGAATTGGGCGGTGTCGGGTTGAAGCTTCTTGGCGAAGCTGAGCGTCTTCTCCATGCTGGCTGGCGTCTCGTTCAGGTTGCCAACCATGAAGCAGCCATGCACCATGATGCCCGAATCCCGGCAGCGGCGAACAAAGCGATGCGCCTCTTCGTGATACTTCGCGTCGCGGCGGTCATCGTTGTTCTTCTTCATGCCATTGATAACTTCCACATCGCCGCTCTCGAACCCAACGCAAAATAGCCGAGCCCCGGCCCTGTGCAAAGTTGAAAGCAGTTCGCCTTCGGCGCCGATGTCGGCACGGCAGTTGGCGTCGAATGGCAGCTTGTTGCGGCGGCGGATCAACTCGTTCGCCAACTCCAGTGTCCGCGGCTTGCTGATGATGAACGTGTCATCTTCGAGCATCACCGTCTTGATTTCGGGCATTTCGCGAGACACGAAGTCAAATTCGTCGGCCACATTCGCCACCGAGCGGTAGCGCATTTTGTGCCCGCTGAAGGTTTGCGGATAAACACAGAACGAACAATGGTAGGGGCAACCGCGACTCGTATCGAAGACCACCAGCGGCCATAGTGAGTGGCCATAAAAGTAGTCCGGCGTGTGCAGAAATCGCTTGTAGACCTCGGAGACGAAAGGCAGCTCATCGAGATTCTGAATCGCCTCACGCTGCTTGTTGCTAATGATCTCGCCCGTCGCTCTCCGGCGCCATACCAGGCCCTCGACCGTGGAGAGATCGGCGCCACAGGCTTTCGCCTCCAGCCAGTCGCGCACGGTATATTCGTACTCGCGCACCGCGACAGACTCTAGCGCCGGTGACATGGCTAGCGTCTCTCTCGGTAGAGACGACACATGCCGTCCAACCAGCAGCACATGCAGAGACGGCTGGGCCGTAACCAAAGATTCGATGACGCTAACGTCATTGAGAATACTGGGCGTGGAGGTGTCGCAGACCACAGCCTCAATATTCTTTGCCTGGATACGGTCGATGACCCCTTGCACAGTGCAAGCGGCAGCGGGAGCATCGACTAGATCAACGTCATGCCCGTTTTTGATCGCGACCGCGGCGGCGTGAGCCAGCCACTTGGGGTAATAGAGAGTTCCACTCTTGGTAACGGCAGGACTACGTTGCTCGCGAGAAAAACGCGGGTGAAAGGGTGGATTCAAAAACAGTACACGCATCGCTAAAGTATAACTTAAGCGGATCGAACTTACTGCAAATCCGCGCACCTCATCTGTCAATCTTGGTTACCCTAGGGTATGAACCTCAGAGCCTAAAGCGCGGCACGTGGTCAGCCAGGTGACCAGGCGAAGCTTAAGAGCCGGAATCTTCCGGCCTCACAGCTTATCTTGCTTTGCCCTCCAACGTCGCTTGATCGCTTCCAGGCGCTGCCGGTTCTCCGGCAGCTCTAAAGTACGGCGCGAACTTTCCCGCAGGAAGACCCAGAACGCGGCAACAAAGAAAGAAAGAATCGTTGTGGCCAGTACGATCAGGGTCCGGTGCGGGGATGACTTCGTGTCCGGAGGTACGGCAGCGTCCACCACTTGGATAATCGAGCCTTCTCGCGCTTCATCGAGTTTGGCGATTTCGTATTCCTTCGCCAACAGCTCGAAAACGGTCTCCTGGTACTTGAGGTCGCGAAACCGGCGGAGATATTCCATCCCAGATTGTGTCACTCTACCCTTGGAAAGATTGATGTCTGACCCTTTGTCGGTCTGCGAACCCGACAGGTGTTCAAGCTGCGATTGGAGGGCAGCAAGCTCCTGCTTGGCGAGAACTAGGGAGGGATTGTCGTCGGTAGCGAAAGATCGCATGCCTTCAATCTGCACTTCTTTGGCCACGACCTGGCCGCGCAAGATGGCTGCTGATTCGATCAGTGCTCGTGCCTGACTGTCGATCTGCAGAACGCCGGTTGCTTGTTGAGTCTTTGTCATGGCCTCTTCGGCCTCAGTGAGCTTGTCCTTTGCCTGCTGCACCTGCTGTTCAAAGAACAGACGGCGCCGTGCAGCCTCGGTGATGGCTAGCGAGGCGGAGAGTTTCCGGAATTCTTCCACGTAACCGTTGGCTAAGTCGGCAGCTCTCTGCTTGTCGCCGTCCTCGATCGTGATCCGAATCAGCCCGTCTTTGGTCCCGGCGACGGCCGTTGTACGATGCTCGAGCGCCTTGCGAGTATCCGACATGCGCTTGAGGCGGTACTCTTTCATCAAGCCAAACCGCTCGATCATCGCGTCTTCGACGGTTCGGCTCGTCAGCAACGAGACGTACATATCAGCCGGGTTCTTGATGCCAAGACCGCCGCCAGTCAGCGAGGCCAGCGATCCTAGTGCTCCAAGGTTTCCGAGTTGCCCCATCAATGCCGAACCGGTGGATGAATTCTGCTGAGGGGGGAGCAGCACAACTTTCGCCTCGTATCGGATCGGCAACAGAAGGGAGACTACAATTGACAGCACCGCGGCACCCAGCACAAAGCGCACAATAAAGCGCTTACGCCCGACGAGGAGAACCAGGAGATCGAGCAATGAAACCTCGGTCTCGGCCCGGGACGGGTCTCCATTTGTTTCGTCGAGAATCGGTTCGGGCTGAGTTTCCGTTTGAAGCATCGTGTTCGCGCGACTTATCGCTCCACTATTTGCTTTGCTATACACCCGCAGTGTGATTCTATCAGGGTCTTCAAACTGAATCTTCGATTTTAAGATAGGCCAGGCACAGACGTATCATTCCCTCGCCTTCCTTCTGCCAAATGCTGACTCAGTTTCGTGCTACTTTGAAGGAATCTGATCTACACCTTCGAAAACCCTGTATGAATCTGCTATGCGGAATACAGCAAAACGCCAAAGCCTTGATGGCCATTTGGTTACTGGCGGCCCTCGTCGTTGGGGCGAGTTCGAACATTCACGCACAGTCGACCCCGGATGACAAAAATAACCCCGTCCAGACCCCGGAACCTGCCCAGTCTGTCGATCTTTCGCTGCCACCGGTTAACTTGCAATCCCTTCCGCGCAATCTTTTTGTAGATCAGAAGAATTTCTGGTCCACTCCGTTCCACATGACCCCGACGGAATGGCAGTGGACGGTCCCGTTGGCTTTTGTCGGCGCAGGATTGTTGGCGAGCGACACCACGATCGAGAAACACGTTCCCACCAACCCGACGACGGTCTCGCACGCGGTTACCGCTTCCAATGCCGGGTTGGCCGCTATGGCTGGCATTGGCGGAGGAATGTTTCTGTTGGGACACTTCGCGAGCAACGATCAAGAACGTGAAACCGGACTTCTCAGTGGAGAAGCTGGCATTGATGCATTTCTCGACACGGAAGTTTTTAAATATATCTTCGGACGGGAACGCCCCTTCACCGGCGATGGCCGGGGACGCTTCTTTCAGGGTGGCACCTCTTTTCCGTCCGAGCATGCGTCCATCAGTTGGGCGATTGCCAGCATAATTGCTCACGAATATCCCGGACCCTTAACCCAGTTGCTTACCTACGGCTTGGCGGGCGGAGTTAGCGCTGCTCGAGTGGTGGGACATCAGCACTTTGCAACAGACGTACTGGTTGGCAGCGCTCTCGGTTGGTATACCGGCCGGCAAGTCTTCCGCTCGCGATCTCATTACAGCGACGCCGAAATCGCAAAATGGGGGACATTCCACAAGAGTGAGGAAGCCGATGTCGGCCGCGAAGCGGCGAATATGGGATCGCCGTATGTGCCCATGGATAGCTGGGTCTATCCCGCAATGGAGCGGTTGATAGCACTGGGCTACATCCAGTCGGCGGATTTGGGCATGCGTCCCTGGCCCCGTATGGAATGCGCGCGATTGTTGCTGGAGGAGGCCAATGAACGAACGCAGGATAGCGGAAAAGCGGATGGAGAGCCGAAGAAGCTCTACGCAGCCCTGGCCCTGGAATTCAACGAGGAGATCGAGCGTTTAGGAGGCGCCGCTAATCTCGGCGTAAACCTGGATTCGGTTTATACGCGCATGACCGGCATTTCCGGCGCGCCTCTTAACGATGGCCTTCACTTCGGGCAAACCATCATCAACGATTATGGCCGTCCGAACGGCGAGGGCTTCAACAATGTGACCGGTCTCAGCGGTCATGCGGTGGTGGGTCCGCTTTCATTCTACATTCGCACCGAGTACCAGCACGCCCCCTCTGTCGCCGCACTTTCCGCTTCAGCGGCGCAAGCGATTGGAGCAGCAGACGGCCTTCCCGATCCACCGAGTGTACCCACCCCAGCTGTGAATCAGATGGATTTGCTCGAGGGCTATGCCGGGATGCAAATTGACAACTGGCAGATCACTTTTGGCAAGCAGGAACTCTGGTGGGGAGAGGACAGGGGCGGCCCTATGTTGTTTAGCACGAATGCCGCGCCTATCTTGATGCTGCAAGTGAATCGGGTGAAGCCTTTCAAAATACCGCTGCTTGGACCTCTTAGGATCGATTACATCGTAGGGCGACTTACCGGCTACCACTGGGTGTACGGCCAAAACACTGGGACCGGCATCTTAACCGGTTCGTGGACACAATCGCTGAGCGACCAGCCATTCATCGTCGGCGAGAAGGTCAGCTTGAAACCAACACCCAATCTCGAAATAGGCATCAGTGAGACCGCTCTTTTTGGGGGTCCGGGAGTTCCAGCCACGTCTCATAAGCTTCTCCAAGCCATGTTCTCAACTGGAAATGGACCGCCTGGCACGTCAGCAGACCCCGGTGACCGCCGAGGCGGGTTCGACTTTGCCTATCGACTGCCTGGATTGCGGGATTGGCTTACCTTTTATGCGGATGCGTTTACCGACGATGAACCCAACCCTTGGTTTGCCTGGAACAAGACGGCCCTAACCTCGGGTCTCTTCCTGGCTCGAGTGCCAGGAATTCCAAGGCTCAGCTTGCGTGTGGAAGGGGTCTATACGGACGCGCCGGGAGGCGGAGCCACGGTAGAACACGGTTTTTTCTATGATAACGATCGCTTCAAGAGTGGCTACACAAACAACGGAAATTTGATCGGAAGCTGGATCGGCAGAGAGGGTCAAGGCGCGGACGCATGGGCAACCTACTGGCTTAACCCGAAGAGCAAAATTGAGCTAAATTTCAGGCACCAAAAAGTCAGCCCCCAATTCATTCCGGACGGTGGGACCTTGACCGACCTGGGGGTGTCCAGCGAATACTGGCTCCGTTCCAATCTGGGAGTCTCCGTTTGGGTACAACATGAGCGCTGGCTCTTTCCTGTGATACAGTCTAATTACTCCACAAACGTGACAGCGGCCGTGCAAATTATGTTTGAACCGCGCAAGCTGTTCCAACATTCGCATTCTACCGTTAGTACACCAGCGAGTCAGCCATGACGCCATCCTCTCACTGTCCGATTTCGACATCGCAAGGAGTCCAATTTCTTTGAACGGGTGGTTTTAAGCACGATGGTAACCCAAGGTTACATAATTCACGCAACTTTGTGCTTGGTCTCGGGTTATTTCCCACCGAGGACCCTCAAGCAGCATCCGACGCTTACCCAGCATATGACTAGGGGCTAGACAAAGACGATGGGTATGCATTCATAATGTCGTTTCAGGGGGCAGAAGTGAAATTGTATGATTCGCAGTCGCCTTAGTTTCGTACGTTTATATCTGAGAATCCTGACGTTGCTGTTGCCTGCCTGTGCCTATTTCATCGCAGTCAAGGTGCGATTCGGGTTCAACTTTTTGATTTCCCGACCTACTCCGGCAGGGCTGCCCTCGTACTGGGGCATTGTGCTGCTGACGACGATTGTTTGGGCGATTGCAGCGGAAGAGTCTGGTCTGTGGAACGTGGAGCAGTTGTACTCTCCTGGCGGGAAGAGTCGTCGACTGCTGGAAGCATTGGCGTTCACCTACGCCGTCGTGATGGCGGCGGGATTTCTATACCGACAAGCGAGCTATTCGCGCCTCGTCATCGCGATCAGTGCGGTCGCCCTCTTCGTGCTGGCGACCATCGCCCGTATCGGCTTCCGCGTATCTCTCGAACTTTTGCGCAAAGAAGGTAGAAACGAAGTCAAGATTCTGGTGGTTGGCACCGATCGTTTCGCGCGGCGTGTTGGGACGTCGCTGCTTCATGGCGAGGTGCTCCCCTGCAGGATTGTAGGTTTTGTGCGGCTTCCGGATCAGGAAATTGCTGTCGACGGGCCGGTCTTCGAATTAAATCAGATTCCGACATTTTCCAACGGGAACTCGATCAACGACATCATTATCGCTTTGCCGGCCGCTCGCCTGAGCGATGTTCAGAAGATCGCGCCCGCCCTGGAAAAACTCTGCGTTCCCACGCGAGTCGTCATCGATCTTGGCGAAGGAGTCGTTCTCCGTGATCGCCTCATCGACTTGGGCGGAATTCATATGCTCGATCTCCGTCCCACTTTGGCGGAGACTGGTCCTTACCTCTTCCAAAAGCGCATCTTCGATGTCGCCTTCTCAGCCATCATTGTGTTGGTCACCCTCCCAATTACCCTGCTCATCGCCCTAGCCATAAAATTGAGCAGCCGCGGCCCAATCTTTTTTGTTCAAGAACGCGTGGGCTTGAACGGACGCGTCTTCCGAATGTTCAAGTTCCGCACCATGAAGGTGGGCCGCCCCGAAGAGGGAGATACGCGTTGGACCTGCGAAAAAGATCCGCGACGAACCAGAATCGGTACTTTTTTGCGCAAAACCAACTTCGATGAATTGCCCCAATTTCTCAACGTTGTACGAGGCGAGATGAGCATCGTCGGTCCGCGCCCGGAGCGCCCCTTTTTCGTAGAGCGATTTCTAAAAGAGTTCGATCGATATAACTCTCGCCACTTGTTTAAGGCCGGCATCACTGGCTGGGCTCAGGTGAATGGCTGGCGCGGTGATACATCCATTGCCAAGCGGGTGGAATACGACATGTATTACCTTCGCAACTGGAGCTTAACCTTCGATTTGCAAATCATCACCATGACGTTGCTCCGCATGTTCACGAGCAGGAATGCCTACTGATACGTAGATCACGCGTCAGAAAGCGGGACGAGCGGATCATTAAGCGTCATGCGTCGGTTCTGTTTGTCCGCACAAGAAACGTCCATTCGATCCGACTCCCCGCACCAACAACAATCTCAGGGCTTCTGGACGCTTTCGCAAAAGCCCGCATGATTGCATTCTGCTTCCGGGGCTCCATGTGCCGCATCGTCTAGCTGGTCTCCTGTTTCTCGGGCCTGCCTCCGCCTTCGGCCAACTTTTCCCCTAATGGCGCGCCGCAACATCTACCCCATTCAAAGATTGCACTCCGGTCGGCAAAAGTACGCTTTCCAGCTCTCGCGAGCTTGCAAAACAGCGCTTTAACCAGCGGGGACGAAGAAGCGTCGAGCGGCCAGAGTTTCCACGCGGCGCGAGTCGACGATGCGACTGGGGGAACCTCTGCAGAATCCGGCCAGCAGCATTTTCACTGGGCTCGTGCCTTGACCGAATCGTTCACCTTTCTTGTCATCGAGCAGGCATACGTTGTGCACACTGGCTTCCGATGGGTGGTGTCGAAAATGGAATACCGTTCAATCCTTATTGGCGCGATTACAAGCAGTCGCTCTCCGAGTGGACTCGCTCGGGATGGGACGACGGCGACCCCAACTGGTACGGCTATGTGGGGCATCCGATTCAAGGGGCTCTGACCCGCTTGATCCAAATTCAAAATGATCCGAAATCTCAGAAACTAGAGTTCTCCAGGACCAAGGCCTGTTGGAAGAGCCGCCTGAAGGCTGCGTTGTGGAATGCCGTTTGTAGTACACAGTGGAATCTTGGGCCCTTGAGCGAGGTCACAGTCGAGAAGTACGGTACCCAAGGACAGGGCGCCGTGGAATGCGAATGGATCATTCCCTTGCAGCACGAACCATTGCTATACCGGCGTGGGCCAGATCGATGTTGTGATGACGCCCCTCGGTGGCACCGGTTGGCTCATCGGGGAAGATTTTCTGGAAAAGCAAGGTTGTGCGCCGTGTAGAGCAGGCCACGCAGAACCGTTTTCTGATTGACTCCGTCCACGTTGCTCTCAATCCGATCCGCAGCGGCGCCAATATGCTTCACGGCGAGCACCCCCTGGTATCGCGCCTCCCGCGAAGTGCAAGGATAGGTATCTTCACGGATCAGAAAAGTGCGCGGAGCACTGTAGAGGCCCCAAATCGCAGATCCCGAATCATGGAAATGCATTTTTCGGATACACTCAATCGGGTGTTTCTCATTGCGAAGTGGTATTCTCAGGCGCCGCAACTCCCTGCGATACGTTTTCCAGCAAGGCTTCAAACCTGGGCGGAAGGAACGCCTCGGTGGAGAAAATGTATCTGCGCTATTTCGGAGCGATCGCCGATTTCAGCGGACGGTACGGCGGAGTTACCCAGACTAATTTCTGGTTCGGCCTGCGCGGAGGTGCTTCGATTGGCAGGTTCCGGCCATTTGGGCAAGCCATGATCGGTTCGCGCCCGTGAAGACGCTTCGCCGGGGCCAAGCTCTGAAACTTCTTTGCTGAGGATCTTGGCTTGGGACTTGATTTTCGACTAT
>Ga0182015_10007798_pt1 | contig 10367 bp, 10 predicted proteins | sample 712P3MmetaG_FD_120478 | JGI IMG/M metagenome (GOLD analysis project Ga0182015, IMG submission 120478) | Permafrost microbial communities from Stordalen Mire, Sweden - 712P3M metaG | ecosystem: Environmental > Terrestrial > Soil > Wetlands > Permafrost | place: Sweden: Stordalen | collected... | reverse complement strand
GATCAGCCGGAACGCTACCCTGGCTAGGTCTTGACCGGGCACAGCCAAACAGATCGGTTCTTCTGGGAAAGTATTGGCGGATCAACTGATTAGATGGTGTTGCGTCGACCCATTGAGACCACCCGCGTTACCGGACAAGTCCCGTACCAGGACTTCAAGTTTCCGGTAAGCGCGTTTATCAGGACTTGGGAATGGAATCCGGGTGTTCAGCGGCGACCCTGTCTTGCCAATCCAGTCCATGGGGAAGTTCGGCTGCTGCAAACTCAAGGTGAATCACTCGCCGAGACTTCGGGACGGCACACGAAGACGACGCGTGGAGAAGGAGGGGGCGCATGACTAGGGCTCCCCCTTTGGGGACGGTGCAGGTTACGGAAGCTTCCTTGTTCCAGTCTCCAATCTGTTTTGCGGAAAGCCGTCCTTCTCGATGCGAACCGGCGAGTACGCGCAATGGTCCGTTGTCAATTCCGCTTTCGTCTACATGCAGCCTAATGGCGAGAAGGCCGTTCATAATTTCCGGGGGAGGTTGTACATGCGAAATTCCCGCCTTCATCGTCCATGGTCCAAATCCACGAACGTCCGCGCGTTCACGGACAGCGATTGTCAAATCTTGGTGCCAAACCACTTTCCAATTTGAGCTTCGAGTCTTATTGAAGAAAATTCCTCGGACCGCAAAGCACTCTCGTCCAAGTATGGTCTCCATGATTTCCCGCACGGGCCGTGATATCGCCAGCGCCCGAACACTCGGAACGGATAAGAGATTTCTTTCGGGATGGCGAGTGTCATCAAATTCCTTGTTCAGGAGTGCCCCGGTGGTTTCGTCCAGGCACGCGGGGACAATGGCGAAGCCATCCTGTTCGACTCGCTTCTTAAGCGCATTGGTTGTGTGAGCGTCATTAAGAGTCACGTTCGCCATTCCTAGACAAGCAGGGCTTCACTTCTCCGACTATCTCATTAATCGAGGGTTGACTGTCGTATCTCAGGCCCTCTTCAGAGACCCCTGCTAGAAATACTTATCGAGTTTCCGGCAGGGTCCTTCGCGTTTGCGAATTCAAAACCATCCGGGCGGTGGATGACACCGAACTTTAGTCCTTCCTGCTCTCTGGTCCGGACAAATGCCTCCACATCGGCCACGGCAAAGACAAGCTTTATGGCCGATCCGCCCTTTTGTGACTTGGCAGCTTGGTGAAGCGCAATTGTGCAACCGCCCGAATTGGACAATTCTAGCCAGTCATCCGTTGCACCCGGAACGGGTTTCATGTTGAAGAAGCGTTCGTAAAAGGCAGCGACCGTTGGGATGTCTCGAACGTAAAGAATGACGCGGGCGATGGGTGGGCCACTCATCGAAAGGTTCTCCATAGCATGATCCTACCTTACCTTGGCGCTTATGGAGGCGGGGCCTCCTCGCCTAAATCAATGCAGATCGGGAGCGTTGGGCGGTTGCTTATAAATTATTTTCTTGTCCTGAACTATTTCCAAAACTGGCTGCTTGTTTGTGCTGAAGGCGACGGCGTCGTGCTGGTCGTTTGAGACCCAGACTGTCGCTCCGCGGTCCGCGTTTGCGTAAGCAGTGAAGACCTGATCACGCTCCGAGTCGAGAGTGATAAACGCGCCTAAATCCCCTGTATCTGATGTTACGTATCCGCCACGCTCATTCCCTTTGGGGTCGAATATCAGCATCCCCGATACCGGACCGTCACGTTTCACGCGTCGTCCTTGGATGATCGGATCAGGAAGCGGAGCCGCAATCACGACCCGCTCCGTTCCCTTGTCATCCACTACGGCAAGTCGTTTCACCGTCAACATCCCTGGTTGCGCATCGGCTTTTACCGCGCCTCTGGTCGCAAACAGGAATAGGCAAGTTGTCAAAGCTGCACAGCACACCGCCAGCAAGACAACCCGACGCTCAAGACTCGAAACACGTCGCTGTAGAATATCTAATTGATTGAGCACACAACCTCCCCAGCTGGGAACTTTTCCCACCAAGCATGCGCGGAATAAATCACAACCTGTGAATAACGGACTTGAACTTATCACGATTTGGCGTTAGTCCCCGGTTAGGCGCGTAACCGGACAAGCCCGGTCCCAGTACCCCAAGTTTCCGATAAACGGCGTTAATCAGGCGCTTCGACTGGCGCTGTCGCGTCTTTTGCCGTTTGTCGGGCGAGCGCCATACAGACATTGTTGATAGCGTTTGAGAACTTATGTGGGGATGTGGAATAGATCGTGTTTCCGCTGCGGTTGAAGAGCGTAAAGCGGTAGCGGGACGTCTCCATGGCAGTTTCTGGATTGATAGTCCGTTCGACAGCCTCAAGTGCGTAGTCTGCGCGCGAAGGATCTCGATTTAAGATTACACTAGGGCACTTCTTCTGAAATCCCCGTCGCAGGTCGCTCGCAGCCACGGTAGAAGTGCTAGACAACGCGACTCGAATAGGCGGCTTTTGCGTCTCGGCTGATATCGGGAGGAGTAACGCTGCAATCATCGGAAGCACTTTCTTCACTAGGAACCTCCTTCGTCCACGCAACAATGCGGTTGCGTTTCGCGCGCGGGTCGACGGTAGCTAAGCCTCTTTTGGTTTTTGTCTAGCGAAATATCAGCGTCGAGTATTGACTAGAAGCATATCAGAGACCGTCGCCCGCCGTATTTGTAAATCGGACGTATGCCAGTGCCTGGTAAGTTTGAATGTATAGGTCGAAGGAGGAGCACTTGGTGTAAAAAAGCTGAACTCAGCGGGACGCTGATTCAGAAATACCAAGGAGGCTCCCCATGCAACCTATCTATTACATCGGACTGGATGTTCACAAGCGGAAGATCAGCTACTGCGTGAAGGACAGCGGTGGCAAGGTGTTCGCCGAAGGATCGCTTCCTGCGACACGCCTGGACTTGGATCTGTGGACGAAAACACTGCCACAGCCATGGAGCGCGGCGATGGAAGCGACGATGTTCACGGGCTGGATTTACGATCACCTCCAACCGCATGCAGCCGCTCTGAAAGTGGCGCACCCGCTGATGCTGCGGGCCATCGCCGCCGCCAAGAAAAAGAACGATCGCATCGATGCCAGCAAGATTTGCGATTGCTTGCGGTGCGATTTTCTTCCCGAGAGCTACATGGCCTCGACCGCGATTCGCGAGCGCCGGCGCACGCTACGGTATCGCAACCTGCTGGTGCGCCAGATGGTGCAGATGAAAATCAAGATCAGCGCGCTGCGAATGGAAGCCGGGGTGAGCTACAACAAACAGCGCTTGCACAAAGCCGGCTATTTCCGTGAACTGCTGGCCACCCACCCGGACATCGATGAAGGGCTGTGCTCGCTGCTGCGACTTTGCCGCGAGACGGTGGTGCGCTTGGGGAAGACCGAGAGTGCTCTGGTGCGCTCCCTGGAGCGCGACTCGCTGTTGGTGGAACGTGTCGAACGGTTGATGACCATCCCGGCCGTGGGGCCGATCACGGCGTTGACCTGGGCGCTGGAAGTGGGCGATGTGCAGCGGTTCTCGTCGATCAAGAAAGCCGTCAGCTACTGCGGGTTGTGTGGTGCGGAGAAAAATGGGAAACATAGTAGCCGGGCAAGTAATGTGCGATGACCTCGCCATTCGCGTTGCGAACAAGCAACTCACCCCGAGCGTTGCTGTGCAGTATTTCCCGGTGTCCATCCCCTTTGATGTCCAACGTCTCGACGTGCCAAACATTGCTCTCCGGTTTTTGCCAAATCTTTTTTCCTTGGGAATTGACAAGAATGAGCCCACCACCGCCATTGAAACCAACGACTACCGTTGATTTCCCGTCGGAGCCCACTTCTCCAACAGTTGAATCATCAACGCCATTCATGACTCCACCTGGGTAGTTCCATACTTCCTGGCCCGACTTGTCGAAAAGGATTACATCTACAGCCCAACTCTGGTCTCGGGTCAGAAAGCCGTAATCGCCACCGGCATCTAGCTGCACCGCTTGGAGCGGAGAGGCTATGAATTTGGAGAAAGTGATCTGTTTCTTCAGTCCCGCGTGCGCATCCAAAAAATCAACCTTTTGTTTTCCCACGAGCGTTAGCACAGCCGCCTCGCGGCCCGCTGGCCATCCAACGAGGATTTGAGTAACCTCTCCCAGGTCAGAACCCGCATAAAAGACCTTCTTCGTGAACTTCTGGTCTCCTGTTATGACCCTCGGTTCCAGCCTCTGCAACTGCGCCTGTGATTCTTGCTCCCATCTCGACTCGTACCTGTGCATAAAGTACAGGCCCACACCGATGACGGCAACGAATAGCAGGGCAATACCCAGGAGTATTTTGCGTAACATGGTCAATTGGAGAGTATGTTTGCCGGATAGGAATTGATAGCGGGGCTGAGATGATGAGTGCTCAGACAGGCAGGGGCCCGCTAAGTCGGATAATCGTAGAAGTGCCGTACCAGGACTTCAAGTTTCCGATAATCGCGTTAATCGGGAGCTCCAGTCATTTAGCACAACGAGTGGTCTTCGCAGAGTCTCGCTCATTTATCGAAACTCATAGAAACGTGCAAGTAATACGGATAAGTCGGCGGGTGTGGAAACTCGTCTTGTTTTAATGTCTGCCGAACACAGGAATATACGTTGGTTTCGTGATCTACGTAGAGGCGTAGAACGCGGCCATCCTTTCCGATTGCCACAACGAATGAGAACGGTGATGTGTCGGGGTGATCAGTCGACGCTAGGCAAGACTGAAAGACGTGCGAGTATTTCTTCTGGTAGTACGGCGTCAGGTCAAGATGAATATACGCTTGAGTGGCGCGTTTCTTTTCCTGTGCATCTCCGATAGCGGCGGCTTGTTTGAATGTAGTGGCGACGTCGTCCGCTTTGCCTGCGGTCGCTAGGAGAGAAATGAGAACAATCACGTGCTTCTTCACTCCTTTTACTTCTTTAATCGCGGAATGTCCCAAAGCTTGCGCAGCGGTCCGAACGCAGCCCCCAACAAGTAGCGCTTTCTCGGACCAGCAAGTGAGCAGATGAAGAATTGTGGCGACGTCGCCGATTTCCGCCGCGCAAGTAATACGTTTAGAAGATTGGATGGGACGAGGGTCACAAGTCCGAACTTGTGTCCCAACCGGTTCCGAACGACCGCGAAAACAGGTTCGCGCGCGGCCACAGCCGTTCGCGCCCGTCGTCTTTGTCACTTCTGCGATTGACTCGAAGTGCAAACGACCCCTAACATTGCGTGACGCAGATTCTCCGAACATGATTGGCCAAACTATTGCCCATTACCGCGTACTCGAAAAGCTTGGGAGCGGCGGAATGGGCGTCGTCTACAAGTGCGAAGACACCGACCTAAGCCGGTTTGTCGCGCTGAAATTTCTTCCCGAAGCCGTCTCACAGGATCCGCAATCACTCGAACGTTTCCGTCGAGAAGCACGGGCAGCGTCCGCACTCAATCACCCCAACATATGCGTCATTCACGAAATTTCAAAATGCGACGGCCAGCCGTTCATCGTCGTGGAATTTTTGGACGGCGTAACCTTGAAGCACTTTATTTCCACAAATACACTCGATCTGAACACGATTCTCACGCTGACTGGGGAAATCGCTGACGCGCTAGACGCGGCGCATTCCAAAGGGATAATCCATCGAGACATCAAGCCAGCGAACATTTTCGTGACGCGGCGAGGCCATTCGAAAATTCTCGACTTTGGTCTTGCAAAGCTGAGCGTCGATCCTTTTTCTCAGACTCAGATGGGAGTTACGGCGGCTACCGTCGACGCAAGTCCTGAACATCTCACCAGCCCCGGGACGACTTTGGGCACGGCAGCGTACATGTCGCCAGAACAAGCGCTCGGCAAGGAGCTCGACGCACGCTCCGATCTGTTCTCGTTCGGTTCCGTCCTATACGAGATGGCCACGCGGCAACTTCCCTTCCGAGGCGAAACGTCTGCGGCGCTTTTCGATTCGATTCTGAACCGGGCACCCGCCGCTCCTGTGCGACTCAATCCAGACCTTCCGGTACGCCTGGAAGAAATCATTAACAAGGCGCTCGAAAAAGATCGCAACCTGCGCTATCAGCACGCCGCGGAAATCCGCGCCGACCTCTTGCGTTTGCGTCGCGACCTCGACTCCGGCCGCATGAGTGCGCCCTCGCAATCGTCGAGCGCCCCCGATTCCATGCCCCAACCCGGGAACAACTCTTCGCAATCAGAAAGAGAGCCTCACTCTCAGTCCCAAGCCCAGAAACAACCGACACCCACTCCAGCGACGGCGCACTCCAGCTCAGTGTTAAGTTCGTCGAGCATAGTCGCGGCCGCGCGTGAAAATAAATTTACCGTGGCCACCGTTCTCCTGGTCGTATTTGCTCTGGCAGCGAGCGCTGCGTATGCATTTTACGTGATCACGCATCGCAGCGTTCGTCAGCCATTTCAGAATTTTGTCGCTGAGCAAATCACCAACACCGGAAATATTAATCACGCCGCGATATCACCTGATGGAAAGTTCTTAGTTAGCGTGCACAACGATGCCGGTGAGGAAAGTTTGTGGCTGCGCAATATTCCGACTCACACAGACACAAAAATACTGCCAGCTCAGAGCGAAACCATCGGCTTAACTGCGTTCTCCGCCGATGGAAACTACATCTATTTTCAGAAAGCGGTCCGAGGCGATCCGAACACCATGAACTTGAACCGTGTCTCGGTCCTAGGCGGATCAATCGACATCATAGCCAAAGAAGTGGACAGCGACGTAACATTTTCGCCCGACAGCACAAAGTTCGCATTCGCCCGGTACAACAGCCCGGAACCTGGAAAATGGTCCCTGATCCAAGTCGATGCTGACGGCGGAAACGCGAAGACGTTACTCGTCTCGCCGATTCCCGATTCGCCTGTTGGACTCTCGTGGTCGCGTGACGGCCGGCTGATTGCCATTGCTTCGTTTACCTTTGATCGTCCAACGATAGGCCAGATCGCGATCTACGACCTCGTGTCTGGCAAGTTAGAGAAGTCTATCCCGTTCGGGGTTTTCCTTTTGGTATAGCGTGGACTCCGGACAACCATTCGATTCTGGTCGAATATCTCGTGGCAGAAACTACCACAGCCCTCAACTATCAAATTGGCGCGATTTCGTATCCGGGCGGAGAGTTTCGCAAGCTGACAAATGATGTCACGAGCCATCCCAGCCTAAGCTTGTCGGCAGACGGAAAGGTCCTCTCGACACTTCTTCTGCAATCTCATCGCGAGATTTCGCTGCTACCCGCTTCCGGTACCGGTGAGGCGATGGCCCTTCCAGGTTTACCGCCTCGTTCCGCGATAAGCGCATTCGCATGGTCCAACGACGGAGCACTCTTAGTGGCAGACGGTGCCGCATTGCGCCGCTACCCCTTGAATGGCGGTGAAGTTTCAACCCTGATCTCGGACAATAGAGCGTACCTGTCGGACCTCATGATTTGCGGTCCGCGCTATGTGGCATTCAATTGGTTTTCACGCCAACGTGACAACTCTTGGAAAATTTGGCGCAGCGACCAGGACGGCTCGAATCCGAAAATGATTCAGCCACTCTCGGGCGTAGGTGTTGTCTGGGGCTGTTCGTCTGATGAAAAGTATATTTATTACACCGACTTTTTCCGCGAACCGGGGATTCGTCGCATCTCGGTGGATGGAGCGTCGTCGGAGATGGTCCCGGGAACGGAGTTCAAAGGCGAATCACACCTGGGCATAGCTGTTTCGCCGGATGGGGGCACACTAACAGCCTTGTTACAAGGCGCAGCGGTGAGTGAGCGCCGCGTTGCGATCCTGGATCTTCGAACACCGTCGCCTTCGGTGCGCTCGCTATCGCTCGATCCGAATCTGAACTTGAGTTTCAACTTGCCCGGACCGCCATCGGCAATCAGCTTTGAATTTACGCCTGACGGAAAATCGATAGCATTCGCGGTTCAGGACAAGGGTATCGACAATATTTGGGTTCAGCCGCTCGACGGTAGCAAACGTCGACAGATTACCCATTTTAAATCAGACGTCATCTACGACTTTCGATGGAGTAAGGACGGGTCACATCTGGGGGTGAATCGGGGAAATGATCTCGGCGATATCGTATTACTCCGCGATAAGGCCCTTGCCGGTGAATAGAAGCGTGCGCATTTACCCGCTTTGACAAGGACTTCTTACCCGGGTTCGACTCCCACCCGGTAGCGACGCTAAGGTTGTGTAAGAGTTCAAGCCAGTCATGGTGCAGCTTTCATTTCCATTTGTTCTGCATTTGAAGCAACGATCTGATTCGCTAAGTGCCGCCAGACCAAGCGCTTTCAGATTTCCATCACTAGCTTCCCATCAGCTTCGGACGTGGTTCGATCCCTCCGGCAGCCGAAAGCGGTTACTGATCCGATGGGAGGGACCCGTTCGCGCGAACCCGGTCGGGCACGACCACGGGTCCGCATCACAAAGAGGGACCTGGGCAAAATCCCGTTCGCTAACTGAACAAACCACGGCCCCAATTAAAAAGGCAGCCTAGATTCTGGGGGAATCTAAACCGCCTATTGCAATTACTGTGCGCCGCGAGCGGGGAAGTGCCAAGCAACCGCATCAACTTTACTCGACGCCTTTCTCGTTTTCTACTGAACAGCGATGCGGCGGAGGACGGTGATGGGGATGGAACCGTTGGGTCGAGCCGGAACCTTCCAGGACAGCTCGTCGCCTTTCAATTCATAGCTGCGAACCTGAGTGGTGCCATTCCAATCGGAAAACGAAGCGCGATCGATGCTGAAACTGATGGTGTGCCTGGAGGGATCGACCGTGTAGCGCCCGAAGTGGACGCTCATATCCGAGTTGGTACCATCTGCGGTAAAGATTTCAACCGTGTAGTGGCCGTCGGCGGTGAAGATAGCGAGACCGTGCGGGTGGTCTCCAAAATCAGAGGTGCGCGTGCCATTCGGGAGAAGTTTATCAGCCGCGGTGAGAGCCCAGGTGCCCACGATCGAGCCCGCTAGCGCATTTGCTGCGGGAGTGCGGCGGACAGCGATACCCGACACTTCGAAGTGGCCGCCGCGGAAGATGGAGCCGGCGCCGAGGAAGCTGCGGGCGGGAAAGCCTTTAGTGAATTGCTGGCGATAGGCGGCGTTGAATTCGTCGTAGAGAGAAAGGTCCGAGGCGGAAACCTCGACATAGACGAGATCGTCCATGGTCATGTTTGCCTGAACGAGGTCGGCTTTGAAGTCGTCGAAGATGTTTTTCATTTCGTCGTCGAGATTGTCCGGGACCTTTCCGGTCTTGGGATCGAGACCGACCCTGCCAGAAATATAGAGCGTGTCCCCGACGAGCATCCCAAGGGAAACGGGCGAATCAGTGGGTTTGGCGGGAGGATCGATGGCACGCCGCTGGGAGGGCGTCTGACCTTGCGGGAACGCACTGCGGACGGTGAAGAGTGAAGAGATACTCAGCACAAACACGAGAGTCCAAACGCGACGGTTCATAAAAGCTCCTTGTATGAAATCGAGAGAATACGAGCGGTCATGCCAGATCCCAGGTTCGAACGGCGAACCTGGGCCACCCGGGTTTTTTGCCAAAGGCCAAGAAGTCATTCGGAGTGGAGGATGGCGTTGGGATCGAGGCGCATGGCGCGGAGCGCGGGGATGTAACTGGCGGCGAGCGCGACGGCAGTGAGCATCAAGGTGACGCCGACGAACGTGGTTAGATCGGTGGGCGACACGCCGTAGAGCAGTCCGGCCATGAGATGAGAGACGATAAGCGCGCCTGCCACACCAAGCCCGGCGCCAGCGGCGGCCAGAGCAATTCCACGGCGCAGAACCATCTTGAGGACATCACCGTGTTGCGCTCCGAGGGCGAGGCGAATGGCAATCTCACGTCTTTGTTCATTCACCACATAGGAGATGGTTCCGTAGATTCCAAGTCCGGCGAGGAGCAAGGCCGTGGCCGCGAAAAATGCGACCATTTCCATCGAGAAACGCCTGACGGAAAGCGAAGAGGAGAGCACTTCATCCAGTGTCTCCGCGTGGAAGACGGGAAGTTGCGGGTCAACGGTCTGAATCTGCTCGCGGAGTTGTGCGGGGATGCCGCTGGGATCGAGTTGTCCACGAAGGAAGATGGCCAGATCTTTGGAAGTTTGCTGGTACGAGCTACGGTAGATTTGCGGAATTGCCGCGTCCGCCAAGGATTCCGTGCGGGCATCCGCAATCAGGCCGACGATCGTGGTCCAAGCTGGCTTAGAAGTGCTCAATAGTCCGCGGGCATCCAAGGGCAAACGGACGCGTTTGCCAAGCGGGTCCTGATTTGGCCAGTAGGTGCGAGCCGCGGCTTGATTGATTACCGCAACCTGGGGCGAATGCTCAAGGTCCTGGTCGTTGAAAAGGCGTCCACGCAACAGCGGCATGCCCAACAGGTGGAAGTATTCGGGCGAAACGATGGGACTATC
>Ga0182015_10007797_pt1 | contig 10368 bp, 13 predicted proteins | sample 712P3MmetaG_FD_120478 | JGI IMG/M metagenome (GOLD analysis project Ga0182015, IMG submission 120478) | Permafrost microbial communities from Stordalen Mire, Sweden - 712P3M metaG | ecosystem: Environmental > Terrestrial > Soil > Wetlands > Permafrost | place: Sweden: Stordalen | collected... | reverse complement strand
GAAAGGCAGCTAAGTTGTTGATTTATTTGGCTGCCCCCCAGGGATTCGAACCCCGATATGCTGATCCAGAGTTATATGGAGAGCAACCCGTAACCGGTGCATTTTCAACGATGTGAGTAAACATGGCCCGCACTGAGCGTCGTTTTCTTGTTGCAGTATTTACAAGGGTTTCTAACGGTTTTCAAGATTGATCGGCACAGTTACGGCACAGTCGCCCATAGTCCGGTGCGGAATCTAGAATTTCGGCCCGACAGTGATTTTTATTGTGTCGTCAGCAAGAGTTTCATCCTGCGCGCCGCCGACCGGAACTTGTGCCGCCAGTAGCGCATTCCAAAGCGCACCCTCTGCGGTCGAAGGCAACTGCAGGTCCTGAACACGTCGCATGGTGACAATCACCTCGCCCTGAGCAGTTCCTCCACCCGCCGCGCCAACAAGAGTACTGAGCGGTCTGAGCGGCAGCATCACGTGCCATCCGGCCCTAGCCAAAACTATGCTCAGGCCGGTTGCGAACAGGTAGGTATCAGAGGCACCGTCCAAATATTCAATAATTGCTTTTTTCGGAGGGGCAGCTTTCAAGATTTTGAGTGTCGGCTCGTCAGGCATCGCTCTCGGTCGCTGCTTGTTGGCGACTTCATCGATGTATTTTTTGAGCGCGAGTTGCGCCTCCGCTGCTTCCTTTTGCGCCTCAGCCGTGCTCTGCTGTTGTTTTTCCAAATCTGTCTTGGCGGCAACCAAGTCACTATCAAATTTGCGGATTTGTGACGCTTGCCGCCCATTGATGATGCTGCCCGTGTAGTACGCCCCTGCCCCGAAAGCAAACGTCAGAAAAAGCAGGATGACGGCTCCCACGTCAAAAACGTTCTTGAGTTCTTCAATCGACATGGCAACGTCTGTACCTCGCGAGGATAACATCCGACGCACGACAAGCGACCTACCTAGGCTTTGACCCTACGAAGATTTCTAACGGGGTGACCGCGGTGGGCTGCCCACTCATATTCGACCACTTTCCAGGAACAAGCTGCGCCTTCACGCCAGCGGTTTGCAATGATGCCTGCAGGAGTCGAGCGAGCCCCTCGCCCGACTTCCCTTCCGGGTAGTAGATCCCTACTCCAGCTTCAATTGGAGGCGCATCGAACATTGCGCTTTCGATCACTTTGACCTTGGATCGCATCAAGCTTTGCCTGATTCCGCTCGCATAATCCGCTGGCTCACCGATTTGAAATGCAGAAGTCACGGCAACAGGATATTCAAATAGTTCCGGTTGCGCTGACAATGCATCTACAAACGCTTTCGACTGCGCTGACGTAAACCGGCGCGGAGCTTGTTGTCTATTGATCAACTGCTGGGCCTCACTATCGGCGGCCTCTCTTATGGATGTAGAGAGTGGTGGAGTCGTAAGCTCCCTGTGAATCTCCGCCGATAGAGCACTTTCGCTGTAGCTCTTAAGTTGGTCGCGAACGACCTGGTTGACATTCTCTTGCGTGAGCTTTTCTTGAACCTGTTTTGTCACTTCCTTCTGCATTTGCGCTTGAGTAGCAGCGATGGCCGCGTCCTTCAGGTTCACATAACCGATGAATCCGATGAATCCGCCCACCACAAGCACTCCAGCGCCCAAGTATCCGAGAGCCTTCAGAGTTCTGTCGTGAAGCCTCTTGATGCTTTCGATCTCATGATCCGCGAGTTGTTGCGCGAACAAGAGAGCTTCTTTGATTCGATCCGATTCGCTGTCGGTCGCGCGTGGTGGCTGCGGTGGTGTAAGTGCTCCAGTCGTGCCCAAAGAAAGTACCTCCTCTAACATATTTGTCGTTCCTCTTTCCAATGTATTTGCCGCCAATGTCAAGAGAAAAAGTGCCCTATGTGTTTGATAGCACAGGACTTGAGCACACACGACTTGTGTGTATCGGTCAAGATTCATATATAGGTTTGGCATAAGTCACCACTAAGTCAGGATTATTGTCGCCGCAACTCCAGCGGAATCAGCACCGCAAAAAAAAACGGAGCAGACTGCCTTCGCACGTTATGGCGGCAGCAAAACGGTTGACGCACATCGTTACCAAATTGTTGCTGATGATAAGTGTATGGAAGGAGTGGCTACTGATTCTACTGGCGTCTCATCCCCTATTTGAAAAGGAATTCAGGAATCCACCTGTAATGCCTATAGGGGGGCGGCAGTTCGGAGCACGGGACCGGACCCCACCCCGAATGAGGACCATCTGGTTTCATCACCGTGAAGCAAAACTCAGTACTCCTCTGCTGATTCGTGAGTACGTCCGTATACCAGATGCAGCCATGAACTCCCAGCGTCGGGAGGCTGGGGGGAACCGCTACCGTGTTGACCCAATCAGGGGGAACCTTATCGAACGCTCCGTCAAAGCTTTCCCCAGGCAAAACCAAATCCCCCCGCACGTACCATTCGGTGTCGAGATTCCGAATGAGGCGGTCACAACCGAGCTTGAAGAGGGGAACTGGCTGCCGCGTAGAATACTCAGCAGTCATTCGGACGTTGAAGGCCGGAGCCTTTCCGGCATTTGTCCACGCGATGTCCATACTGTACTGCCCGCTAACGCTGATCTTTTTGGGAAACATCCAGGCCCGGTCGGCCTGAATAGAAGCCTCAGCGGACTGCTTAGCCGCCTCAGCGGAACGTGCAGCGGACTGCGCGGCATCTTGGGCAGCGTTCGCCGAATCGAGCTTGGGAAGCAGTTTGATTGACCACCTGCTGCATCTGGCGATCCATATTCAGCATGCTTGTGTCTACTGCCTCGGAAGCAGCATTAGCGGCCTTCGCGCTTGCTTCGGTGGCAATCCTCATTTGAGTCAGTTGGCCGTAGTAAATCCAGGCGACGATGGCAGTAAAGACAAGAGTGGTGCATTGGATGCCGATGAGCCATTTTTCTCCCGTTCGGATGTCTTGCTGGAGTTTTGTGGCTTCATCTTGATTGTTGGGTGGTGCGCCATCATTTTGCTTGTGTGCTGGTTGCTGATTTTCGGGCGCGTGAATTATGGGATTAACGAACGGGTTGCCGGGTGGTTTCTCTTGTGCGCCATCGGGAGCTTCTTCGTCTGGCATGGCTTATCGTTCCTGCTTTCCGGGGGGAGCTTCCAGTTCAATCTGCTTTGCCGACCAAATAGACGTGATTAACACAAAGGTTCTCGGGGGCAATCGGTTCATCTCTAATCTTGATCGGAATTTCGTCATCTTGAACCGCGATGCCGCTTGGATTGCACAGGGATATTTCAGCCATCCATCCAGTGTGATGGATAGTCCGGTCATCCTCCGTTCTATAGATGACACACCCCAAATTGAAAATTATGAACTCCCCCTTTTCTATGCTCTTCGGAGAAAGTGTCATGGGCTTATCTTCATAAACGCCATCGTAAGAAATGTGGGAAGCCATCGGAACTCCGGGGAGTACCATCCATGTCCACGGGATAGTGCCATTGTCATCGGGAAGCGTATTGTTCCGCCTAGTTACGTACTCCGCAGTGTCGCAAATGTTCGCAATCTTTGTTGGGAACGTCTGAGAGTCCGGCCTGTAGTCATAAAGTCTTCCATATGGAGCGATAAAAGCAGGAGTGCGCCCAGTATTTTGAAAATGGTGCTCCAGGTAAAGCTTCACCCCTATGATGCTACCGTTTCTATCGCGCGCGTAATCGAGGGGCTTAATCACCGCAATCCCTTTGCCGTCGAGGGAAATCCATGGGCGCATCTCCGCCCGCAACTGCCTGTCGGCAATGCGCGCATAGTACCAAGCTCCTGCTGCAGCAAGGAATGCCGCCCCAAAGGTCCACCAAGTGGCCTTGATAAGTCGTCTCTGTATTCCTAGGGCTCTTTCTTGCTGGCGGTAGGTTTGATCGTAGCGGGCCTGCGTGTCAGCTACTTCGTGCTGTGCGGGCCGGATCGCGTTGGTGATGATCCCTGGTACTTTACTCCACTGGGCTTCGCTGGCTTTGTTGCCTTCGCGGTTGGCGTGGGTCTGCTCGTCAATCGCTTTTTCAATCGCTGCCAATTGAGAGCGAAGCATTTCCATCAGGGCTTTGAACTGGCGACGAAGCATGGCCTTGCATCAACTTTCCAAGGAAGGGTGATGGGAACAGATGAAACACGAATATCACGAAGGACCGGAGGCCGGGAAGGATTTCGAGCGGCTGGCACTGAAAGACAGCAAGGCTAGATTCCGGTCAACAGAAAAGTGCAATATTGCACACTCCGCGCAGGGGCCGCTCCTGGGGGCGGCTCTTTTTGTGCGGTAACCCGAAGCCCACATTCATCGGTCGAAATTCGCCGTGAAGTATCGCTGAGTCCAGAGGCAGATGTCTAAGGTTTCGCCGCTCGGCGTTTTGAGGCGGGCGTTTTGCGGGTTCCTCGGATTCCTGGGATCAACGCGAAACTGTCCTATCAACTCGAATCCGACATCGACAGGATGGCCAGAGACAACTGCATGAACTGCCTCCGTCCTGCACCACTCAATTTCCACCTGCCGTTCGATTCCATCAATGGTGAGCATCGCAGGCCCGGGCTTGGGAAGCTGTTTCTCATTCGGCATGAAACAACTATGGACCCAATTTTCCCTTAACGCTCGGTGACGGGGTCAGCACCCCCGGGCGATGCGTCACAGAGCGATGTGGCAATTCTGTGACAAACGTCCCAAAACTGCACAAACTACGGTTCCGGCAGTGTGCGGTAAACCGTGATACAGAAAGGCCGTCCTTCGGGATGGCCTTTTCTTTTTTCAACCCAAAACGTAGCCCAAAGAAACGGAGAACAAAGAAGTGATCGGCAAGATAAACAAAACCGGGTTTCCAGGTGTGAGAGCTTTTCGCAAGAAGTGGCACGCGCGAATCATGATCGAAGGCAGGCGCGTTTCGTCACGCGGCTTTGCAACGAAGGAACGGGCAGCGGCCTGGTACATCGCCAAAAAGCGGGCGGCAGCGACGGCATGAACGGAACACTCTTGAAGGAAGCACAAGTCGCAGAGCACCTGGGCGTCAGTATGCCCACGCTGCGCTCCTGGCGCTGTCGCGGCATCGGCCCTGCCTACGTCAAGCTGGGAGGCGGGAAGAAATCCCCCGTGCGTTATCATCATCGTGACCTTGAGCAGTACATTGCCCAGGGCAGACACGTTTCCGATGCCTCAGTGCGGGCCGCACAAGGGGAATAGGACGTGGAAATTTACAGGCGCAAAGGGTCTAAGCATTGGCTCGTGGATTTTGTCGTGAACGGCCAGCGGTTCCGCAAGAGCACACGAGCTACAACGAAAACCAGAGCGATGGAGGTAGCGGCAGAACTCATCAAGGCAGCACAGGAAAGCGACGAACCGGTACGCAAAGGTCCAACGCCCACCCTGGTAGCATTCGCCGACGAAAAGTTCCTGCCCTACGTCAAAGGCTCACAACTCGATTCCGACACGAAACGCTACTACAAAACAGGGTGGCGTTTGCTGAGTGAGACTCCAATGGCCGGATGGCGCATCGACCGCATCAAAACAGCCGACGCGGAAGTGCTCCAGTTCTCTGGAACCGGCTCGAACGCAAACTGTGCATTTCGGACTCTGCGCCGAATGCTCTCGCTTGCGAAGGAATGGAACCTCATCGACAGCACATCCAAAATCAAGCTGAGGAAAGAGAAGGAACGCTCTGCCATCTTCACACCGGAGCGGGAAGCCGCGTTCCTTGCTGTCGCACCTCAGCCGTTGCGGGATGTGTTCCTCATCTCACAGGACTCCGGCCTGCGCCCCGATGAAGTCATTCGGATGCGCTGGGACAACGTTCTATGGGATAAGAACCTCATCTTTAATCCCGATGGGAAAACGGAGAGAGCACGTCGCCACGTGCCCCTGAGTGACCGTGTACGCGATCTCCTGCGTGTGCGGGCGCAAGGTGCCACGAGCGAATGGGTTTTCCCGTCACGCCGAAAGAAGAAAGCGCACATCAGCTACTTTCCTATCGCCAAACAGTTCAGCAAGGCGCGGGAAGATGCGGGTTTGCCGGATGACATCGTTCTCTATTCGGCGCGGCATTCGTTCGCAACAGACATGCTCGACAGGACGGGAAACATCGTTCTGGTGCAGAAGATGCTCGGGCATGAGTCAGTGACCACCACTCAGCGGTATCTGCACCCTGAACTGAAGGGCATCGCAGAACTGGTGAATCAACGCAACACCGAACACGCAGATGAGAATTTACGGCACAGTTTACGGCACAGTGGGGCGGTAATCCAGTGAGAAAGGCAGCTAAGTTGTTGATTTATTTGGCTGCCCCCCAGGGATTCCCATATCCTTTGTTTTCAGCGAGCTAAGGACGTGTTCTCCATCGTACCCACAGAAATACCGACAAAATCTGCGCCGCTTTCGCTGACTGCACTGCCGGGATTCGAATCCCGGTTCGTTTCTCGCGCATCGAGGTGCGCCTGTATCCAAGCATCGATTTCGTCTGCGTCCCAGAAGCTGCCGAAGCCGCCGAGGTGGGTGGGGGCTGGGAACTTCCCTGCCTTGATCCGACCGTATAGGCTCGTCCGCGACACGGGGATGCGTGCGAGGATGTCCTTGATCTTGATTAGTTTTTTCACTGTGCAGGCCTGCGAACTTCCATAGCTGTTAATACCCACCGATTTGGCTTTTCAGGCTGAATGAATGGAGGCCACAGGTACTTTGCCCGATGAAAGCTAATGAGCAGCCGTCAGGCTATGGTCACGGTCAGACTAGACCTTGTCCCTGCATGCGTGACCACCTGCTCGAGTGGCGCCCACTCACGAAATCCCCCCAGCGCTGGGCGCGGACAAACTGCTGCACGGCAAACGGTTGCAGATCTGTTGACGAAGATCCTCCGTCGCCCGAGAAGACTCAAGCGGCACAAAATCCATTTCATCCTCGGAGAATCAGCTCGCGGCTCAGTATTACTGAGAATAGTTGCCTGCATGCAGCTGACGGTTCCAATTCGATTTTAGTATCACCCGACAAGAATGGTGCCGGAAGCGAAAGGGCAGGCCGAGCTCAGGAGCGTATATGGAAAATCAGGAGATCTTCTTCGTAGGAATCGTCATGGGATGGGAGTCTAAGTCCGTGCAAGGCTGCTGTGAAACATTCAACCCTGCGGCCCAGGTAGTAACCGAGTTTTGCCCCTGGGTAAGCATCAGCGGGGGCCTAATCAAGCCCAATGCGCGATGAGAGACTTGGCGCTGGCTGGATTTATTCCCATCGGAATTGTTTATCGCGATCCATCTATTTCCGATGCCCACTACCTCTTTGAACACAACGAAATACCAGAGGCCGTCCACAAGCAGTTGGTGGAGGATGCCGAAGCAATCCTCGGGGCTGCTGCTGCAGCAGTCGCTGAGTACAGTGCTTACACCCTGACCCTAAACCCAAAAACTGACCCAAAACCCAAGACTAAGCCGCTCTGAAGTTGAGAGATGGCAGCCAGCCTCCATGCCCGCCCAGTCCCGTCGACGCCTACCTGTCTCGGCTGGCGCCCTCGTCAGGCAAGACCATGCGGAAGCTGCTGAGCCGGATCGCGATCCTCCTCACCCCTCACCTCGATGTCTCGACCGTTCGCTGGCACCTGCTGCGCTACCCGGACAGGCTCGAGATCCGACGGCGCCTCACGGAAATCTATGCTCCAGCTACCGGAGCCACGTTTCGGAGGGTTCAGCCTAGTTGAACGTTCGGTAAATATATACTTGCAGAATCAAGCCCATCGGCGGATGATGGGGGTACGCGGTGATCCATCTTCGCCAGTTGTGGGCACCCCTGAATCCTCTCGGCATGAAAGGCATTTTTGTGTTGCTTAGCGGCTATATCGACGAAAGCGTCAGCAAGGGGCAAAGATGTTTACACTCTCGGCGCTTGTGGGCGTTGGGGATGAGTGGCAAGTCCTTTCGGACGACTGGCAGAACATGCTCGCCGAAGAAAACTGCCGCTTGAGACAAGAGGGGCGTCGCACCCTCAGCCGTTATCATGCGTCGGAATGCAACGCTCTCGACAATGAATTTGAAGGTTGGAATAAGCAGGAGCAGATCGCCTTCACCGTGAAAATGCTCGAACTGATTAAGCAGTATCCAATGAAGACCATCGCATACACCGTCAATCTCGATGCGCTGAGCAACGCTATCCCGGACGACGCAGACCTGCTGGCGACCGCATATTCTCTTTGCACCAACTTTTTGGTTTATGGCATCGGTAAATGGCTTCTGGCAAAACATGCGGACCCAGCGACGCGGATCACGCTGATCCACGACCGATGCGACTACGATTGGGTGATCCTTCAGCAGTTCAATAACCTGCTCAGAGACGATAGCTTCTCCGCCCGAGATTTTTTCACTACTATTGCTCCGATGTGCTGGAAAGACTGTGTTCCCCTGCAACCTGCTGACCTTATGGCCTACGAAAACATGAAAGATGCGGAACGTAGACCCAAAAACGGCAAAATTAGGAGAACCTTGGAGTTGATTCTTGGAGTGGGGGATATGGGCGCCCTGACGAAAATAATCGGCTCAGAGGCCATGATTCCAATGGGACCGCTTTTGAAGGCTGTAGCTATTTCTCGAAACGCAGCGAGTATGCAAATGCCAAAATCAACCGCACCTGAATACGACAAATTCAACAAAGCGATGGATGCGATTCTCCGCGCCGATCCTGCGAAGGTGAAGGCGGAAGTCAATGCGGAGATTCAGGCGAGTACGAAACAGCGCCTGGCCAAAGGTCAGCGAAAACGCGGAAGGCGATCTAAGTCACCTTCCGACGCCCACGCTTCAGGCGATATGGATTAGTTAATCGTTTCTCCCACCTTGCCGGTCAGTTCGGCGTAGGTAACGCGCCGTCCGACTACTTGGGAAATAACGGCGGAGAAACGGTCAGCATCAGTCAGTGGGTTAGTTTTAGTTGCACGGTAGTTATAGCGAAACACCTGCTCATCGAGGTAACGGAAGAGATGGAACGGCTCGACGCTAACATAAGTGCCATTCAATCCGCGCTTAAGCAGGCTCCAGAAGTTCTCCATCCCGTTGGTGTGAACCTTGCCGTCAACGTAGCGGACAGCATGGTCGATAATCTGATGGATGTACTCTCTGTCGAGTCCCTTATATCCACCCATCTCATCGGTGTAGAGAGCGGATCCTGCCTCGACCTGCTCACGAACGATGGGCTGCAAAGTGGTTTTCAGCCGGTCGGGAATAACTTGAGTGCGCACCTTTCCGCCGCGCTCCAAAACGCCCATCACGATGGTTTTGTCCCGGAAACTCTGTCCCCCTCCGGTGATGCGGCGCTCATGGACGCCCTTGTGCATGTTACGAGCCTTGCCTCCGATGAAAGTCTCGTCAGCCTCAACCTGTCCGCCGTTGCTGCCGAGTTTAACGAGGGAGCCGTCCTGCATCGCCTTGCGGATGCGATGCAGCATGAACCATGCGGTTTTCTGAGTGACGCCGAGGGAGCGGGCGAGTTCGCAGGAACTAACCCCATTCTTCGCGGTGGCGATCAGCCAGGCAGCGGGAAGCCACTTCTCAAGGCCCAAGGGCGAATCTTCGAAGATAGTCCCGACTTTTGCGGAGAACTGCCGTTTAGGATGGGCGCTCTTGCATTGCCATTTCCGCTGATTCTTCAGGAAGGACACGTCCGCGCGACCACAGGTGGGGCAGGTTACACCGTTTGGCCAGCGATGCGCGACCATGTAAGCCAAGCAATTATCGGCATTTGCGAAGTAGATGATTGCATCCTGGAGAGTGCGTGGGGCTTTCATAATTCAACTGTACGGAGTCTCGCTTGATTTGTCAAGTATATAATTACCGAACGTTCTTACACTTCGCCATCTATGATCGAGCGAAATCGTTTCCAGCTGTGGGGAAGAAATTTCGGACCTGGGTCGAGACCGCGCGGCGCACCCAACTCGCAACCGCCCTGCCGTGGAAAAATAGGAACATGGCAGCCAATATAGACTCGAATGTGGAAACGCCCGAAATCCTGAGTACACCGAATTTTCTTCGCGACATGATCGCGGAGGATGTGCGCATGAAGAAGTATGGCGATGCGGTGGTGCAGACGCGATTTCCACCCGAACCGAACGGTTACCTGCATATCGGTCACGCCAAAGCCATATGCCTGGACTTCGGGCTGGCGGATGAGTTCGGTGGCAAGACGAACCTGCGCTTCGACGACACCAATCCCGAGAAGGAAGAGCAGGAATACGTCGATTCGATCCAGAAGGACGTCCGCTGGCTGGGGTTCGACTGGGAGCGGCTGTGCTATGCGTCGGATTACTTCGGCCAGCTTTATGAGTGGGCGATTGAGCTGATCAAGGCAGGCAAGGCGTACGTGGACGACTTGTCGGCGGACGAGATTCGGCGGCATCGCGGGACGCTAACGGAGCCGGGCAAGG
>Ga0182015_10007796_pt1 | contig 10368 bp, 7 predicted proteins | sample 712P3MmetaG_FD_120478 | JGI IMG/M metagenome (GOLD analysis project Ga0182015, IMG submission 120478) | Permafrost microbial communities from Stordalen Mire, Sweden - 712P3M metaG | ecosystem: Environmental > Terrestrial > Soil > Wetlands > Permafrost | place: Sweden: Stordalen | collected... | reverse complement strand
TTTTCCCTGACCAGTCAGAAGAACTCTCAGCAATCGATTCCTATGTTCGGCGGGGGACCACCACGGACCACGGTGGCTTCTATACGCATTGGTGGGTTGACGCCGGGTGGTACGCCATTCCGAGCGGGTTACCCGACGGTTTTTCCCAGGATTGGGGCAATGGTGTGGGGAACTGGTTCCCGGACCCAAAACGCTTCCCGCACGGCATGAGGCCGACATTCCAGCTGGCCAGGGACCATGACATGAAGTCTGTGTTATGGAGCGAACCAGAGCGGGTGGGGATTGGTACCGAGTTGTGGGACAAGCACCGGGATTGGCTCATCGCGCCGCCGGATCCCGCCTCGGACCCCAGCTTCCTACTCGACTTCGGTAATGCCGACGCTTGGGCCTGGTTGGTGGAGCGCTTCGACACCATCATTACCAATCAGGCCGCTCAGGGCCACGAACTAGACGTGTTCCGCCAGGACTTCAACATGGACCCACTCGACTACTGGAACGCAAGAGACGTGCCAGGCCGCATCGGTATGACACAGGTGAAGCATGTGACCGGCCATCTCGCTTTTTGGGACGAGTTGCGCAAGCGCCATCCTCATCTCTGGATAGACAGCTGCGCTTCGGGTGGCCGACGCAACGACCTCGAGACGATGCGCCGCTCAGTCCCTCTGTTGCGGAGTGATTACCAGTTCGAGCCAACCGGTAACCAGTGCCAGACCTACGGCATATCCCTGTGGTTCCCCTATTACGGGACAGGCGTGGGGCCCCAAACCACAAATGACGGTGCCTGGGGTTCGGGCCAGTACGTGGTCCGTAGCTCCCTTGCCCCGAGCTATGCGTCGAGCGTCGACGTGGGCACTGCGAGCGAGGAGGACTGGGCGCTGCTCCGCACGATGAACGAGGAATTCGTACGAATACAAGACGACCTGTTGTACAGCGATTTCTATCCTCTGACGGAGTTCAGCCTGGAGAATGACGTGTGGATGGCACTCCAATTTGACCGTCCCGCGGCGGGGAGCGGTGTGGTCCTTGTCTTTCGGCGGCCCGATGCCCAGGCGGCGACGATGCGATTTGTCCTGCAAGGTTTGGATGCAGGCAGGCAGTACCGGATCGAGAACTTCGACCGGAGCGGCAAGGAACTGTTGTCCGGAACGGGCTTGATGCACCAGGGCCTGGAATTCTCCCTTTCGGAAGCGCCAGCCTCGGCCATCGTGCACTACGAGCGCCAGTCCGGCGGGTCGGCGGGCGTCACGATGCTGGCTTTGCGGGGCGCAGCAACAACGCCGAGCGGAGCTGTAGGGCTCCAATATCTCGATCACGCCGCACAATCCCGACCGGGAGTCCATCTTCGCCATCGCGACGCAGCAGTCTCGGCCCCAAGCCTGCTCCGACCTGACTTTCAGGGCTCTTCGGATTTCAGCGGGGCGTGACGCTGGCGAGCAGATGCCAGTTGGGCTTGCCTGCGGGGAGCAGTGATCGGATCCGGTAGCTCCGACTCCAGCCTGCCGACGGAAGGACTCCCGCTGCTATCCCCATGACTCCCGTCCGACTATGCGGCCACCGGGTGGTACTCGTGGATGAGACCTCCCAACACGTCGTTTCGAACGACGTTGACCGCTGGTGGCCGAGTCTCGAGCGGGCCGGCGGGTGCGGGCACGTCGAGGTCGATGCCTCGGTGGGGTCGCTCTCGGTTGTAGTGGCCGACATACTCATGCAGCACCCGCTCCAGTTGTCCCCGGCCGAGGATCAGCATCCGGTCCAGGCACTCCGTTCGCACGGTTCTCACCCAGCGCTCTGCGTAGGCGTTGGCCCGCGGGGATCGGACGGGGGTGTTGATCACCCGGATGCCCTCGGAACGAAACACCTCGTCGAAGCTGGCCGTGAACTTGGTGTCCCGGTCGCGGATCAGGAACTTGATGGATCGGCCGCGGTCGTCCAGGGTCCCCACGAAGTTGCGGGCAACCTGGTGACGTAGGCACCGGTCGGATGGTCGGTGACCCCGAGGATGTGCACCTCCCGAGTCGACAGTTCAATGACGAAGAGCACATAGAGCTGCTTGAGCGACACAGTGTCTACCGTGAAGAAGTCGGTGGCCAGCACGCTGTGGGCCTGTGAGCGAAGGAACTCCGACCAGGTGGGACCACCCCGTGGAGCGGGCCCCAGGCCATGTCGACGCAGGACTCTCCGCACCGACGTGGCCGATACCCGTATCCCGAGCTTTCGGAGCTCTCCCTGGACCCGGACGCATCCCCAGCTTCTGTTCTCCCGGCCGAGACGCATGATGAGGTCGACCAACCCGTCGCTCAGCGGCGGTCGACCGGGGCCACGTTGCTTCCGCCACCGACGCCACTTGTGCTTGGCCGCTTTCCGGTGCCACCGCAGCAGCGTGTCGGGGGTGACCAGGAACGACTGCCACCGGTCGCGAGTGAGCAGTCGGCTGAGTGCGGCGAGGATCGCTCGATCGGCAGGCCGATAGCGAACCCGTGCGTGCCGCTGTCGTTCGAGAACCAGCACCTGGTGGCGAAGCACCATGATCTCAATGTCCTTGTCCGACTCCGTGCGCCGGGACGACACGACGAGGCCGAGGAACCGACACAGCCCGATGTAGAGAAGGGAGAAGGCCACGGTGGATGATGCCCCGACCCCAAAGAGAAGTGCCAGTCCACCGGTACAATTGGGATTTTGGCGCCTTACACCTCATCCGGGAGCTCCGAGGGAATTCGGGCCATCCGCACTCCGCTCCGGGCTCCACGGGCCAACGCATTCGCCGAGCGCTTCGTCGGAACCATCCGGCGTGAATGTCTGGACCGGATGCTCATCTTCGGTCGTCGACATCTCGAAGTCGTCGTCCACGAGTACGTCGAGCACTACAACAGCCACCGGCCTCACCAATCACTCGGTCAGCGACCGCCTCAGCCGAACGGCGCTTCCCCGGCAGTACTCAAGAAAGTCGATCCTTCACGACTCAAGCGGTCAGATCGGATCGGCGGACTCGTCCATGAATATCACCTGGTCGCGTGATGTGGACGAGTTCTTGGCACCTACACCTCGGAGTACCTGACGCTTCAGTGGCTGATGGCCGTCTTCTTGCCGGTCCGTGAGGCGACCATCCTGCCGGCGAATCGGGGTCAGTCCTCTCCAATCAGCCAGAACCAAACGCTCTTGTACACCGGCTGCTTAGTAGCGGCAGGGCTGGGATCGCTTCGGAGTGGCTGGCGGTACATTGCCACCGTCTCCGAGGGCACTGCTTCGGGCGCTGCTTCGGCCGCCACCAACGCGGGAACAGCTTCAGTAACCGCCTCGGGCACTGCTTCGGGCACGGTCTCGGATCCTGCTTCGGCCGCTGCATCGGCTGCCACCAACGCGGGTGCTGCTGCTTCAGTCACCGCCTCGGGCACTGCTTCAGGTCCTGCTTCGGCCGCCACCTCGGGCACTGCACCGGTCACAAAGCGCGACTTCCCGTCAACGCTCTGTTCTCCGTGATGACCCTTCTGGCCCTTCTTCTGGCCCTTCTTCTGGCCCTTCTTCTGGCCGTTGTGATGGTCCTTCTTAGGTCCTTTGTGATGTTTTCGGTGTGGATCCGCCATTGCTGTCCCCTGGTCCGTGAGTCTTGGTTCGGTGTCGGACTGGCACCCAACGTGCATCGACAGGTGCACCTGCCAGCTTGACCCCCCAGAACGAGCCGAACCCGTACGAGGGGCATTTTCGCCGGTTAGATGGGTGTCGGTGCCAAGAACCTCATCCGGGACGTTGAACTGGGCCTTTCTCCGAAGCGTGTGGGTGCCAAGAAAAGTCATCCGGTATGGCTGAACAGGCATTTCGCATAATTCGTTGCGCCAACAACAATGTGAGAAATCAAGGGCAATAGCGTGGGAAGTGGCCCCAATCCAGGCGCGATCTACCCAGGTCATTGGGGTTTTGTCGGGAGCCCACTCACCATCTACGAGAACCAACAAACCGATTCCCACGACGACGACTACGGGTCCCGGCACAACTCAGGCCGTCGAGTCGACAAAACCCGGGTCGGTGGTGGGGCCGCAGACGTTCAGCGGGCGTCGGGGAGGCACGCCGGGTCGGGCGGCAAACACCACTCGAGGATCAGATCATCGGGCGGGGGGAACCGCCGTGAATTACGAACTCCCGACGGGCCGGAGCCCCATGGGCCACGTGACGGGGCAGCCAGTTGGTGAGGTCCTTCCAAGCCCTAGATCGAATCGATCCAGGGCTTGAGCGGGTCGCCTGAACGGTGCGTGATCAGGTCACACGTCCGGCAACACTCATGTCTCACTGCCCGGCTTCGGCCGTGAGCTCCCAGCGACGTCGGGCGGTAGAATTTCGGATCCGGCCGTCCGACAAGGGAGTTCCCATGACCAAGGCAGCCACCGGATCGGCGGGCGGGCCCGAGACATCGCAGGGCGGCGGCACCCGATGATCGACGATCTGCTCGTGGCCATCGCCGGGTCCGCCAACGTCGACCTCGGGGCGCAGGTCCCCGAGGACGCCACCCACGACGAGGCGCTCGGTGAGACACCTGTCCAGCCCCGGGCCGTCGTGCGGCCAGGCTCTACCGCGGAGGTGGCGGCTGTCGTCAGGGCGGCCGGTGCCGAAGGGGTACCGCTGACGGCACGCGGATCGGGCACCGGGCTGTCGGGAGGGTGCACGCCAGTCGAGGGGGGCGTAGTGGTCTCCTTCGAGCGGATGAACCGCATCCTCGAGATCGACACGGCCAATCATGTGGCCATCGTCCAACCCGGGGTGACGCTGGCCGAGCTGGACGTCGCCCTGCTCCCCCACGGGCTGATCTATCCGGTGTTTCCGGGCGAACAGTCAGCCAGCCTCGGGGGCAACGTCGCCAGCAACGCGGGCGGGATGCGGGCCGTCAAATACGGCGTGACGCGGCACCATGTGCTGGGGATCGAGATGGTGCTCGGCACCGGCGAGGTGCTCATCGCCGGAGGCAGGTACGTGAAGTCGACCAGCGGCTACGACCTGACCCAGTTGATCATCGGGTCCGAAGGCACCCTGGCCCTGGTAACCGAGGCCACGCTCCGGCTCCACCCCCGGCCCGAGTACCACTCCACGCTGCTCGCCCCGTTTGCCACCGTCGAGCAGATCGCCCTGGCCGTGCCGCCCATCGTCGTCAGCGGGGTGGAACCTCTCCTCGTCGAATACATCGACCTGGTCTCGATGGCCGGGATCACCGCCAACGCCGGGATCGACCTCGGGATCCCCGGCGACATCAGCGAGCGGGCGCTGGCCTACCTGGTGATCGTCCTGGAGAACCACCAGGCCCAGCGGTTAGAGGAGGACGTGTTGGCGCTGGCTGGCCAGGTGGCCGGCCTCGGCGCCCTCGATGTCTACGTCTTGCCGGACCAGGCCGGCACGCAACTGATCGAGGCCCGCGAGCGCGCCTTTTGGGCATCGAAGGCAAACGGGGCTGATGACCTGGTGGACGTGGTGGTGCCCAGGGCCTCCATCCCCTCCTACCTCGAAACCGTGAACCAGCTGGCCTCGACCACTGGCTCGCTGGTGGTTGGGTGTGGGCACGCCGGCGACGGCAATGTCCACCTGTCGGTATGGCAATCCGATCCCGAGGTGCGTCACCGGCTGCTGCACGACATCATCACCACCGGCCTGGCTCTCGGTGGTGCTATCTCTGGCGAACACGGGATCGGCACGATGAAGCGGTCTTTCCTGGCCGACCTCGAGGACCCGGGCAAGATCGAACTGATGCGACGAATCAAAGCCGCATTCGACCCGTTGGGAATCCTCAACCCGGGCACCATCTTCGAGCCGGCCCTGGTCAGCGCGGTGTTGCCGTGAAGGGTGCAGAAGCCCTCATCCGCACGCTGGTCGACCGCGGGGTGGATACCTGCTTCATGAACCCCGGCACCTCGGAGATGCACTTCGTGGCGGCCCTCGACGATGTCCCGGACATGCACAGCGTCCTGGCCCTCTTCGAAGGGGTGGCCACGGGAGCGGCCGACGGGTACGCCAGGGTGGCAGGGCGACCGGCGGTTACGCTGCTCCACCTCGGTCCGGGCCTGGGCAACGGGCTGGCCAACCTCCACAACGCGCGGCGGGCCAGGAGTCCCGTACTCAACATCGTGGGGGATCACGCCATCTCCCACCGACCCTATGACGCCCAGCTGCAGTCCGACATCGAGACGGTGGCTCGCAACGTGTCCCTCGCCTATGTCCACACCTCGGAGTCGGCCGCTGGTCTAGCCGGCGACGCGGTGGCCGCGTTGGCCGCCGCCATTGGCCCACCGGCCACCGTGGCCACCCTGATCGTTCCGGCCGACGTATCCTGGACCGAGGGCGGATCGGTCGCTCCGGTCGAAGGGCCTCAGGGGGGTGGCCCACAGCCGCCCGCCGGGGCTACCCCCGACAGCGCGGTGGTGGCTCGGGCCGCAGACGCCCTGCGCTCGGGCGAGCGAACTGCGGTGATGATCGGCGGGCGGGCCTGCGCCGGGCTAGCCCTGGATGTCGCCGCCGACGTCGCTGCGTCGACCGGGGCGGCATTCCTGTGCGAGACGTTCCCGGCCCGCCTGGAACGCGGGGTCGGTCGCCCTTCGGTGAACCGGCTGGCCTACCTGGCTGAGCTGGCCGCCATGCAGCTGGACGGCCTCCGCCACCTGGTGCTTGTGGATGCTGCCTCGCCCGTTTCGTTCTTCGCCTACCCCGGCAAGCGGAGCGATCTCGTCCCTGACGGATGCACCGTCCATCACCTGGTTGGCCCGGGAGACGATGTGGGCGCGGCGGTGGCGTCACTGGCCGCGCTGCTCGAGGTGAAATCGGGTGGGGCGAAACGCGCCGTAGCGGCCTCGCCCGAGATGCCCACCGGACCGCTGACCGCCCAGACCGTGTGCCAAGTACTCGGGGTGCTCCTGCCCGAGGGGGCCATCGTCTCGGATGAGGGGAACACCTCGGGAATCTTCGCCCCTGGCGCCACCGAGGGAAGTCCACCCCACGACTGGCTCTGCCTCACTGGTGGAGCCATCGGCCAGGGTCTTCCCGTCGCCGTCGGTGCCGCCGTTGCGGCCCCGAACCGTCGGGTGGTAGCTCTCGAATCAGACGGGAGCGCGCTCTACACCCTCCAGTCGTGGTGGACCATGGCCCGCCAGGGTTTGGACGTGACCACCGTCCTCCTCAACAACCAGTCCTACGCTGTGCTCAACATGGAGCTCGACCGCGTCGGCGTGGAACGGCCGGGTCCACTGGCCCGCAGGATGCTCGACCTCAGCGACCCCTCCATGGACTTCGTGCACCTGGCAAAGGGCCTCGGCCTGCATGCTACGCGGGCCGAAACGGCCGAAGAGTTTTCGGACCAATTGGCCCGGGCCCTGGCCACACCGGGCCCAAGTGTCGTAGAGGCGGTCGTCCCTCCCCTGCTCTAGGCGAAGCCGCACTGTCGCCTGTGGGTGCCGAGAATCTCATCCGTTGCCGTTGACCAGGACCTCTTCATCCTTAGTTGAGACAACAACAATGTGGGAAATCGAGGGCAATAGCGTGGGAAATGACTCCAGACAGGGCGAGGTGCGACCAGGTCAACCGTGTTGTGTCGGTGGCCCACTCACTCACTCACCTACCCATGCGATCCGACATCAGACCCGGCGGCACCTTCCCCGACTACTCCCTGCCGGATCACACCAAAATGGTGCGCAGGCTCAGCGAGCTCCAAGGCGACCGCTGGTCCTCACACTGGCGCGGGGATGAAGGGCGAGTACATGAAGCGGCTCAACGAGCTCGGTACAGGTGGGCGGCGACGAAGCGGGGCCCACCTGAGATCGAGCGAGCCTTCAACTTCCTCCACGGGCCAGCCCCCGCAACGGAGGCTCCACGTGGTCAGTCCCTTCTCTGGGAGTGGAAGCAGACGACGATCAGTGCTAGACCAGTCTTGGTTGCGCTAGGAGTACAGAGACAGCGGCGGCGGAGGTTGTGTTACCAGGTGGACCCCAACCGTAGGCGGATATTTGTTTTGAATCGTGGACGACCCATGCCTCTGGTCGGACGCGACCAAAGGGTAACGGATCGCAACACAGAGAATGCACCAGAATTTCTGCGCGCCATGACAATTCCTTCGGGTTGCTCCCTCGGCGCGCCTCCCAAGATCCGATCCGCGTCCTTTGGGTACTACGAAAGCAAATTGTCCGCATCAGAGGCGACAGTGCCTTCCGGAACTAGCCGTGGAACAACTACTGAACCCCACCTCATGGTGGTGCATGAAACGGATGTGACCAGTCGTAATCATCAATGCTGAGGAGCAGACATGTCAACGACGTATCGGACGAACGCCAGCATTGGACATCGCCAGCATATCGCCCAGACCGCACGTCGTAGCCTCCTTCCTCTGGCCGGCGTCATCGTCCTGGCGCTGGCCGGATTGGCGCTGCCCCAGTTGAGCGGGACTGCTGCCGCAGCAAGCTCACCGTTTATTTGGTCAGCCCCGACGCGTGTCGATCACACCCCGCCTTTCTCTGTACCTACCGGGCTCACGGCAGTGTCGTGTCCAACGACGACGCTATGCGTGGCAGTGGACGGAAGCGGGGACGTGGTTACGTCCACCAATCCGACGGGCGGTACATCGGCGTGGACGGTTGCCAACGTCGACAACAGCAAAGGGCTCACGGCCGTGTCGTGTCCAACGACGACGCTATGCGTGGCAGTGGACGGAAGCGGGGACGTGGTTACGTCCACCAATCCGACGGGCGGTGCATCGGCGTGGACGGTTGCCAACGTCGACAACAGCAAAGGGCTCACGGCCGTGTCGTGTCCAACGACGACGCTATGCGTGGCCGTGGACGGAAGCGGGGACGTGGTTACGTCCAAAAAGCCAGCTGGCGGGTCTTCGGGGTGGACGGTGACCAACGTGGACTTCGTCAACGGACTCACCGGCGTGTCCTGTCCGAATAATTCGAGCTTGTGCGTGGCCGTGGACAATCAGGGGAACATTGTCACCTCGACCAATCCAACTGGCGGTGCATCGGCGTGGACGGCAACGGATGTCGCTGGGGGTAGCCCCTTAGAATCCGTGGTCTGTCCCACGACGACGGGGTGCATTGGCGTTGGCTTCAACGTGTTATACGTATCCACTGATCCGACGGGCGGAGTCTCAGCCTGGTCGCCCACCGATCTCAGCGATGCTTCGATCTCACTCTACGGTGTGTCGTGTGCAACGACTCCGGCAGCGTTGTGCGTAGCGGTTGACGACACCGGGGACGTGGTCACCTCGACGAACCCGACCGGTGGGTCCTCAGCCTGGACAGTGAACAACGTCGACGGAGCTAACTCATTCAAAGCTGTCGCGTGCCCAGCCTCTAACCTGTGCGTGGCCGTGGACAACCAGGGGAACGTGGTCACCTCCACGAACCCGACCGGTGGGTCCTCAGCCTGGACAGTTACCCAGGCTGACGGCACAAACTCGTTGTATGCGGTGTCGTGTACTACCACCCCCGCCTCGCTGTGCGTCGCCATTGACGACCTCGGCTCCATCGTCACGTCGACCAATCCGATCGGGGGTGCATCGGCGTGGACAGAGACCAAGATCGACAGCCATACTCTGTTCAGCGTGTCGTGCGCCAGGTCGACACTGTGTGTCGCGACAGATGCTGCGGGGGACGTGGTCACTTCGACCAATCCAACCGGTGGTGCATCGGCGTGGAAGGTAACGAGTATCGACGGGACCAACTACCTCTACGGGGTGTCGTGCACAGTCACCCCCTCGACACTGTGCGTGGCCGTTGACAACGCCGGTCAGATCTTCGCCTCCACCAATCCCACCGGCGGTTCCTCGACCTGGAAGACCGTTGACAGCGGTGGGGGTGTGCTCTCAGCCGTATCGTGTGCCACGGCAACGCTCTGCGCAGCAGTGGATACAAGCGGCTATATCCTCACCTCCACCAATCCGACCGCTGGCGCCTCGGCTTGGTCGAGGAACTTTGTGGACACAAATACCAACAACGCCCTCTACGGAGTCTCCTGCACCACCAACCCCTCAACACTGTGCGTGGCAGTTGACGCCGGAGATTACGTGTGGACGTCGACCAATCCGGCCGGTGGGGTGGCGGGATGGACCGGTGCGCCCATCGAATCTACATCGGTAGTCCTCGACGCTGTGTCGTGCGCGACCACAACCCTGTGCGTGGCGGCTGACGGCGGAGGGGATTTGCTCACTTCGACGAATCCTACCGGTGGGCTCTCGGCCTGGACGGCGACCCAAGTGGAACCCTGCATCAACGCTGAGAAGTGCGGAAGCACTGCGAGCGGCATTCCGATCAACGGAGTGTCATGCCCGTCAACGTCGCTCTGCCTCGCCGCCGACTCCGGAGGCAACGTTATTGTTGGTAGCGGCGCCCCACCACCGACCACCAG
>Ga0182015_10007793_pt1 | contig 10371 bp, 12 predicted proteins | sample 712P3MmetaG_FD_120478 | JGI IMG/M metagenome (GOLD analysis project Ga0182015, IMG submission 120478) | Permafrost microbial communities from Stordalen Mire, Sweden - 712P3M metaG | ecosystem: Environmental > Terrestrial > Soil > Wetlands > Permafrost | place: Sweden: Stordalen | collected... | reverse complement strand
CCGGGGTAGCGGCTTTGCTTCGTCGATACCGTTCCGGGGTAGCGGCTTTGCTTCGTCGATACCGTTCCGGGGTAGCGGCTTTGCTTCGTCGATACCGTTCCGGGGTAGCGGCTTTTCACCTCCTTGTGCATCGTCGTCGGAGGGTTTTCCATTTCGGTTTTTGAGGATCGGTCGATAGCAGGCAACGATGCCGCGTCCCCAACCATTTCGCCTGATTTCAAGATGGCCACGCTCCTGGAGAGCCCTGACGCCTTTCCGGACTCCAGGTTCTGTGCCCCCGATGAAGGCGGCTATCGACAGTTGGCTAAGATCGGCGGTCTCACCCGTCGCCTTGTTGACGCGGCGTGAGATTGCGAAGGCAATTCGAAACTGGAAATCAGAGCTTCCCAGATCGCCAGCAACCTGGTCAAGCCAAGCTAGCTTTAATCCCACGTGGAAGGTTGGTGCACTCATATTTTCGATTTGATTGACCCGATCTTTAGGCCGGGTTCATCAAACCTCCAGTGCGCAGATGCGTGACGATGCGGTCATCGATCGCCTTGTTCACGACGTCGCGAAACTGCCGGGCAGCGGTCGCCGTCATGCTGTGAGCAGCTTCGACACTGGTACCTTGCGGAATATTCATATGCACGTTCATGTTGGTGTTGAACGTGTGACCGCCATTGGCGCGTCCGTTCATTTGCACCGGAATGGCACGTCCATCTGGCAGCGGAACATAAGCCTCCGCTCCGGATCCTTCGCCGAACATCGCGAGTTGTGGCGAACTGGCGACGCCGCCGCCGGCATAACGGCGCAGCGGTATCGGTCCGCCCGACGTCATGATGCCACCGCCGGCGAAGTGAAATCCGAGCAGGCCGAGGAGCCCCGACATCGGACTAGCGGCGCCTGCAGCTCCGGCAGCGCCGGTGAGGCTGCCGGTCGTGAACAGATTGTCGAGCCCCGCCGCCATCGGCTTGAGGATCGCCATTTTGATGACGACCTGCTCGATCGAGGCGGTTGCCTGTTGCGCGAACTCGCGCCAGGCCTCCGATGCCTTTTTGGTCGGATTTTGAATCCGGCTCTCGATCGCGTTGCCGAGGTCGTTGAGCGTCGAGGTCGACAGCTTGTCGAGATCTTCCTGCGGCGTGTTGCCCTGGCCCATCTGCGCCAGTCCCTTGAACGCCGAATTCTGCACCTGCTGCTGCTTGAACGTCTGCTCTGCCGTGCGCGCCAGGCGCTCTTCGGCCTGCACCATTTCGGCGTCTGACTTGATGAAGCCGTCGGCGCGGTCCTTTTGCAGCCTGATCAGGTCAGAGGTGTAGATTTCCTCTTCGGAGGCGAGCCCCAGCCGCTCACGCGCCGATGTGGCCGCTTCGGTCTGTGCATCCTTAAACGCCGCCAGCGCGCGCGAGGCGACTTGCGCGGTCGCGGAATTGTCCTTTTGCGCGACGTTGAGCTCGAGGACTTTAAGACGTAGCTGCTCAGCCGGCGTCGCCGCCGATCCAAGCATACTCATCCATTTGCGGGTATCCGCAAGCACCGCTTCGATCGGGACTTGCGCCGACTTCGCGGCGTCGCCCACCTTCGTTGTCGAGGCGGAAGGATCGACGCCGGCGAAACGGCCCTGGAATGTATCGGAATCGAGCTGGCCTCCGGGCGGCGTCGGACCCGACGCGGCGCGCGACGCCATCAGCCGGGCGAGGCGGCCGCGCGCGGAATTTTCCAGCAGATCTTGCTCAGTTTGCTTTTGCGTATCGAGATTGATGCCGCCCTCGGCGCCGGCGCCGGAGAAATTCCGGGAGAACCATTGGCCCCAACTCTCACCCTTGGTCGCGTTCGCCATATCGCGCGCGGCCGACGCCATGCGTTCCCAAGCTTGCGCGGCCTGCAATTCGCGTGACAGCACATCTTCGGCAAAGATCGACGAGCCGATATCCTTGGCGCGCTGATTGGTTTCTTCGATCTGGTTGTTTAATTCCTTTAGCTTTTTCAGCAAACCGTCGTCGAGCGTCTTGCCCGCGGCGGTATAGGTCGCAGCCAGAGAATTCGCGCCGCCCTGCCCCGACACGTCCGCGGCCAACAAGCCCTGGCCACCCGGATTTCGGCCGAATGCGGCGCGCGCGACCGAGGCCGCGGTCGAGCTGTCGCCTGCGGCATTTGCATCGCGGATCGCTTTGCCGATCAGATCGTAGGCCGACGCCACATCCTTCGCGGCCGCTACTTGGTGCGCGAGCTGCGGATTGATCCGGTAGAGATCCTCATAGAGCGCGCCGGTGCCGCGCTTGGCTTCGGCGAGATTGATGGACATGCGCTGCAGACCGCCGGAGATCTGTTCGCTCGATACGCCGAACTTGGAGCCCTCCGCCGTCAAGGCCTGCATGACCGTCGTGGTAACGCCGGCCGCATCGGCGAAATTGACCAAGCCCTTGGCACGCTCGCCGAGCTCGTTCGCCGCCTTCGACATTTCGTAAATGACGGCGACTGCAGCACCGATGCCGGCGGCGACCACAAGCCCGATCGGGCCGAGCCCGGTCAACAATGTGCCGAGCGGCCCGATCGATTGCGCGGTATCCTCGACGCGGGATTTCAGCCCCGCCATCGTCTTGTCGATCGCGCTCAGACCTTGCGATGGATTAGACGCCGCCGCCTCGATCTTCTTGAGCGCCGCGGCACCATCGGTGCCCAGCTTTTCCAAGCCGGCGCGGACGGTTTCGGCGTCTTGCAAGCTCAGTCGGATAGAGACGTTTGCACCCATTTAGTTCGCCTTTTTCTGCATGAGGAAATTCATGACCGGGGCCAACGGAATGCCCATGGCCTGTTCGACGTGATCGGCGATTGCGGAGAACGTCAGCAACGCCGCAAAAATTTGCAGCGGGGCAGCGGCTTCAGGAACGAACGAAACGTCCGCCTGTGCGAGAAGAGTCAGAATATCGACGTCGCCTGCGAACCCTTCGGAGAACCGCACAAAGAGCTCTTTTGCGAGCTGCATCAACAGCCAGGCGCGAATCTCCGGACGATCGTTCTCGGGTCGAAAATCCGCTGCGATCGGCTCAGGAAACTCCCGCAGTTCGTCCATCTCGCTGGCGAGCCACGTCTCAAAGTTCTTCACGTCCGCCTGCTTTGCGCGGCGAAACCGAATGAACGCGCCATGCGTGCCGATCTTGACGTCGATTTGTCTCATAGGATGTGATTGCCACCGTTAGTAGGGGGGGGAACGGTGATCGCCACTCCGGCATTGTGGCCCAGATCGATGGAATGGTCCGCAGTGACAGTCCCGGCCCCGGTAAAGTTGATCTGGAAAAACGAGACCCACGACAGCGCGGAGTTTGAGCCGACGCTGATCGTCGCCAGTCCGGAGGTGGTGGTGGTCCCGGTGGGGCTGGACGACGTCATAGTCGACATGGCCGACAACGAACCGCCAGAAGTCGTGATCCCGCCGCTGATCGTGAACGTGGCGTTGGCGGGGAATACGACCGGCACCGGAGCATCTACTGCGAGAGACGCGACGGTCGCGCCGCTTCCCTCTATGAAGAAAGGATAGTTTGACGAGGGGGCGGCCGCGCCCGAGATTGTGATGGGCCCGAACGTCTGGCCGCCCATCGAGAAAATTCTAATCGTCGTCGGCGCGCTATTCGTGAACGCGATGGGCGTGCTGGTACAATTGGAAGTCAGCCCGGTGGTTGAAGAGTAATCCCAGGTGAGGGAATTGGAATCCAAGCTGGGGCCGGTTATTGCCCAAGCTGCAGTTCCGCAGTCAACGACGCGGGTGCTAGACCCCGCGGCCTCGAAGTTCCCCGTCGAGACATTTACATTGAATGTCGAAGCGTCCAGCGTCCCTTCCGTGAGATTTAGAAGATCAGCCGAATTAAGAGTGATGTTGGTTTGAAACTGGCAGACGCCCGTCGTTCCGGTGGCCGCACAAGTCACGTTGGGAAATATTTGGCCCGCGCTGGGGGTGGAAATGCCGACGGTGACCCCGGCAGGCGGAGCAAATGCAACTGTCCGGGCGGTCACAGGCGCGAAGATCACCGAACTATTGTTTCCTTTCATAAGAACAGCGGCAGCGCCGGCCGATCGACCAAGTACGACCGGCCGGCGCGCCACACGCCACGCGAAACCGCTGACGACGACGGCACCCGCGTGGGAGCTGGATGGGAATGCGACGATGTTGCTCATCTGTGTCACGCGCGTCATAAGAGACGTGCTCGTTCCCAGGAATTTAGGCTCCGGCGACTACCCGCATCGGCGTTGGCCGTTCTGATATTGCAGCCGCAACCAGCTCGCCCAGCCCGACGCGCTCGAACTCGCTGAACACCTGGTCGACCCAGGTTTTCACGAAACCGCGCAAGATCCTGGATTGCTGCTGGTCGACCGAAAATCTGTTGAAAGACATCCCGGCCTTGCGCACGGCGTCACAAGCCTCCGTTTTTAGAAACGGCATGTTGATTGTAGTTGGCTGCATTTTTTGGAGCTGGGCGACAAGAGCGTGGTTCGCGGTGCGTTTTGCAAAACCGCCCTCATTGTTAAGATCGTTGGCCACAATGAAGTGGCGCGCGCCCTTGATCCTTTGAGCGACCTCGGCGACCTCTTCAGTTGACCGCTCCGAAGGCGACAAGACATGAACGACACCCATGGCCATCCGCCCGGCGCGCACATCGTCGAACAGATGTGCCTGATCGAAATCATGCAGCGACGGACAAATCTGCCCCGCTGGCAAATCGACCAGAGTCACGCCGTCGATGTTGCCATCGAAAATCTTCGTTAGGTCGTCGACTTGTTTGATGTCGATCAAGTCTGCCGCTGGCACGAACCTCCGTAGATCGCCAGCTCCAGCCACCTCGGCGTCGAAGATCCTCGCTTTGGCGCCTTTGGCGAGAATGAAATCACTAAGACTGCATGAGGTGGTCGTTTTCCCCACGCCCCCAGAATTCGAGCCGACTATCAAAACGCATGGAATCCTTGGCATGTTGACCTCATTTGATTTGGAGTTTGCAGGTATAAAATCGTAAGTTCGCGGACGTACTCCGTTGTATTTCCGTTCGGCTCGCGGCGGGGCCGCGATCACCAGGACGGCTGCACGCCAGGCGGCATGTAGTGCGGCCCGTCACGATGAAATGCCGGGACAATCACTCGCCGGAATAAAGGCAGCGGCTCGAACGCGGGCACCGCTGGAACGATGATCGGCTCCTCGGCCTCGTACGTTTCGTATCGATCGGGGCCGCTGGCGCTTGAATTTTCGGCGCCATCCCGCAAACGCGTTCTTTTGACCTTTTTCGTGCCCTGCTTTCGCTCCGGGATGCCGGGCATGTAACGGAGCGGCGCTTCTGGCGTTTCTATCGGCTCGATTCCAACCGACACCCCGCCATTGAAGTGAACCAATTTCGAATAGTAGGCCGCTTCGCGGGGGCAAAATTCGGCTAAGAACGCAATGGCCGCTTCGGCCTTTTTCAGTTCACGCTGGATCTCGGCGCCTTCACGCTCAAGCGCCTCGCGCTCGTCGAGCCTGCGTTGGCACTCCGCCTTGGCCCGCGCGACTGCTGCCGACCTACCGTTCTCAAGGGCCTCGATTTTTTTTCGGATGCGATCGCGGTTTCCCGAGGTGAAATCAAGTTCAACGCGTTCCTTTCGGTAAGCGTCACGGTTGCCCGATTCCATGAAGCCGTCGCAACGTTTTTCGTGATATTCGGAGGCCTTCTCGGCATTAACGAGCCGCGTTCTTTGATCGGCGAGCTCCTTATCGATCGCCTGGTCGGCGGCCAAGGCTGCCGCCATAAATACAGATTGGAATTCTGCCCGGCGGGTCGATCTGTGCAGCGTTTCCGCCGCGTCATTTTCGGGTAGGGATTTTGCTAATGCCGCCATCGGAGTCCTCCAGCACGCTCAACGAGCCTGCGGGCGAACAGTTGTCCGTGTCGTTCTGAGAAAAAACCCCCTCCGACAAATTTTCTCGGGTGTTTCTTGCGGGGTTTGTTGGCCGGCGCCCTGGGTCGTGCAAATCGAGCGTTAGATCGATGCTGCACTGCTTCCAGTTTTTCCGGACGCCAGCAGCGACAGCAGCTTGATTATGTTTATAAAATTCCCCTTCGCAGAGTTCCTCTATCACTCGCCCCTGAATGGCAGGGCGACCCTTCCCCCCTTCTCGCTGCATGATTTTTTTGATCGCCTCCCTTAAAGCTGCCTCCGACGGCGGGGGTTTTTTTATTGCGAGCGCGCACACGGCGACGCACTCGAATCGCCTGTCGCCGACGACGGTGAGCGCGCGATTCGGGATGTCTACCGCCGTTATCGAATGAATTTGGCCCGGACTGAGCCTTATTGAAACAAACTGGCCCGCCGGTGTTCCCTCAACAGGAACTTTCAGCAAGCGACTGATCTGCTCGCCAAGCACGTCCCGGGCCAATTCGTCATTGCGCACCAGCTCGGCGGCTCCGCGGGCTTCTTCAGTTTCCTGGTGAAGTCTAAAATACTGATCCAGCGGAATCCAGACGCGGGCCGCGGCGCTCACGATGCGCCTCGCTTTTCAATAAGGACACGGAACTGGGCGCGAACCGCGTTATCGGACTTGCGCCAGGCCTCTATAAGAAGATCGCTCAGTCTTTGCTCGCGCCAGCGAGCCATCTTCTCTCGCGTCAGCGTACCGTGAGCGGCACGGGCGTCGGGTGTCCATTGCGCCGCCGCACGCGCTCGCGCCGCTTCGCGGAATTCCGGCTCTTGATGTCGCGCTCCCATTTAGTATCTCTATTGAGCTAGCTCGGCTGAGATTGCTTTCGCCCCGGCACGGGAGGGTGCGCCAATTGGCGCAGGCACGTTCATAGGCGCAGCGAGCAAACCGTCGGCGTCGGCGACCGGCTTCCACGCATCAGCCACGGTCTTGTTGGCCAGCTTCCCGAGCTCGTCGGCGCTCGTGACTATAGGCGGCTTCAGCTCGAGCAGCTCGTGGCGAACGTATTCTGCTATCGTGAACGCGTCGACGATCACGCAGGCACCGTCCGCGGCGCTTTCATTGGCGAGGCGCGGATAAGCGAAATGCTCCGATCGGCCGGTCGGGTAAATGGCGATGATATTCGTCAGGGAAGTGTCAAAAGCTTCGTCTGTGAAGAGCTTTTCGAAGATCGGCAGCGCCTTCATGGCGGAGTCGACCGAGCTTTGAGCGTCAATCCCAAGGCCGGTCAGCAGGTGGACCATGCGCGCTGCGGCGATGTCGGCCTTAGCATATTCTTCGTCTTGTCCAAGGTCCGCGAAAAGCCGGTTTTTCTTTTGCCGATCTCGAAATATCGACGCGCCGAAACCGGAGACGCTTAGCAGCGTCGGTAAGGAGTATGGCTTCCGAGCAGCCATTGCCATGGATTCCCTTTTTTCGCAGCGCGTGGTCGGCGTTACTTGTGTTGCTCGCTTTGACTGCGTGCCGCCGGCCAATCGCCCGATAAAAGGCGATCAAAGGCAACCTTCGGAACCCTGAGTAATTTGCCGATCCTGATGGTCGGGATATCGCCTCGCGCGGCCGCTTCGTATGAGGCGTTCCGACCAAGGCCGAGACGCGCACCTGCTTCCGGCACCGTCAGTACGTACAATTGCTCTTCCCCGGGAGATTGCGGCATTGACCGACCTCTGCTTGATTTAATTGGTACCGAATCATACATACATTCCCGTATGCAATCCTACGGCGACCCGGTCAAGCGAGATTGGTGCTATTCCACTCCATTTTTAGCCTGTTGCGTCCTGATAATTTCAATGGTACCACTCTATTTGAAGCAAAAAAGGAGCGTCCCATGGCCGTTCAGGTGAATTTGCGCGTCGGCGAGGACATGCGGGACAAGCTGATCGAGGCCGCTAACGCTCGCGGTGTATCTATGAACAAAGAAATCAATGACCGACTCGGGCGCTCATTCGACGCAGCGCAGCGCTTTGATTTCAAAAAACCCACCTTCGGCATTCTTCGCGTCATCGACGAGGCAATGACCGCGGCCGGCGAAAGCGCGCTTTTTGAACAAACCCACTCTTGGGAAGTTGCTCGCACAAAAAGTTGGCTGAATGACCCTGCTGCGTATCAGATTGCGATGGACACCGTCATCGAAGTCTTGCGCGAATGTGCGCCGAGCGGCGAAAAAGTCACTGCGGAGAACAAGACGCCATGGGACGGTCGCTTCTGGGCCGAATTCTTCCTCAAAATGGCATCGTCTGGCGAACCCAATGTCCCGGAAAATCTAATGCTGGCCCAAAATTTACGGGCATCTTTCGATGACGCGCTCGCGGCGCGCGTCAGGACCCGGATGAACTACGATCCTACTTCGCGGGCCAGGCGTCGCGCAGCCAAGCGAGAAAAGTCATGACCGGTCATATCCGGCGCCGCGGCGCTCACTCTTTCGAAATCAAATTCGACGCCGGCCGCGACGAAAAAACCGGCAAGCGTCTCACCCAGTTCCACACCTTCCGGGGCACAAAAAAGGAGGCAGAATTTAAGCTTGCCGAGCTCGTTGCCTCTGTCGGTAAAGGCTCGTATGTCAGCCGGTCAATCGTGACCGTCTATGAACATGTCGCCGCTCGGATCAACCTGTGGGAATCCCTGGGCGACGTCTCGCCAAAGACTGCAGAGCGGTACCGCGAATTGCTTGAGAATCAAATCAAGCCCCACATCGGCGGCAAGGTTCTGCAAAAGCTGAAACCGGCCGATGTGGAGCATTGGCACGGATTGCTTAAGACCGACGGCCGGAAGGATGGCAGCGGCGGCCTGAGCCCGCGCACGATCGGCCACGCTCATCGGCTTTTATCGAAGGCGCTCAAAGACGGCATGCGCCACGATCTTATTGTGCGTAACGCTGCGGCAAGCGAAGCCCCTCCCCGCGTCGACGCGAAAGAAATAACGGTCCTCGACGCCGCTCAGGTAAAATTCGTCGTTGAAAAGCTCCGCGGTCGCGCGATGTATTCCCGCATAGTCACTGCGCTCTTCACTGGCATCCGCCGCGGCGAGTTCTTGGCGCTTCGCTGGCGCAACGTGGACCTCGACAACAAGGTCATCAGTATCCGTGAGGCGATCGAGCAGACTAAGGCGAGAGGCATCAGTTTCAAGGTGCCGAAAACAAAGAACAGCGTTCGCGACCTAAGCCTACCCGACATCGTCGTCGCGGCGCTGCGCGACCTCAGGCGACAGCAGCTCGAGTTCCGCGTTGCGCTTGGGCTCGGCAAATTGCAGGACGATGCGCTCGTATTTTCGCGACCGGACGGAAGTCCGCATTCGCCACGCGCCTTTACCAAGGAATGGGCCGACAAGGCGGAAAGCCTCGGCGTTCCGGAGATCACCCTCCACGCGCTCCGGCACACCCACGCCTCGCACCTCATCGATGCGGGCATCGACGTAGTGAAGATCAGCCGCCGTTTGGGGCACGCGTCGCCGACTGTGACGCTGACAATTTATGCTCACCTTTTCCGTAAACGGGATGATAAGAGCACCGACGCGATTAACGCGGCCGTGGCGTCGCTCTTTCCGTAAGAGCGGCTAACCTCAGAGGCGGCGGAGAAATTACGAATTCGGACACCACCGATGAGCCCTTATCTCAAAACCGGCGTGGCGATTTTAGGTGTTCTTCTACCCGCTGTTTTCGGCGTTGCGACGCTGCAAGAGGAACGCTCGGACGTGTTTGTGAGCAATGTCGCATTTGAGCCGAGCCCTGCGATTGCCGACAAGCGAGTTCGTATCTCAATAGACCTTAAAAACACCGGTCACGTGAAAGCCACGATAGAACGGATCGCTATAGAAAAATTCGGAGGGCCGGAAACTGACCCAATTTATGATTTAGCTTACATCACTGACGCTGTCGTGCCGGCCGGCGGCGAGATCAGGATCATCTCAGATCTTGGGCAAACAGCGTTCAACCCAAGCCAAAGCGAAATCAACACGCTCAAGTTTTTCGGTTTTATCGAGTATGACGATATTCTCAGTCCGCCCCTCGGCAAATCCGTCCTCAAGTTTTGCTATGCATGGGACCCACATGATACGGCCGGCGGCAATTTCAGCGCCTGCGCGGAAAGACAGTACGTCAGTGCCTATCGATATTGGCTTAGCGACGGGCTTCGGCTACGAGAGGTGCCGAGCATCCATATGGGAAGCGGGACTGTGTCGCCCACTACCACACCATTCTCGATGCGCGACCCGAATTACCCTGTCCAACATTTGGAAGTCAGGAAGAAGAAATAATCGCGGGTGGCAGTCGGGTGGCAACGTTCGCATTTGTTCTTAACCGAATTAAAACTAAGTGCTTGATATTGCGGGTTTGGAAGGGTGGCCGAGTGGTTTAAGGCACCGGTCTTGAAAACCGGCGGGGCTCGTAAGGGCCCTCGTGAGTTCGAATCTCACCCCTTCCGCCAGACCCCTACTCCGCTACCATTCGCTGTCAT
>Ga0182015_10007790_pt1 | contig 10374 bp, 9 predicted proteins | sample 712P3MmetaG_FD_120478 | JGI IMG/M metagenome (GOLD analysis project Ga0182015, IMG submission 120478) | Permafrost microbial communities from Stordalen Mire, Sweden - 712P3M metaG | ecosystem: Environmental > Terrestrial > Soil > Wetlands > Permafrost | place: Sweden: Stordalen | collected... | reverse complement strand
GTCGGTGACGCGGTCGGCCAGGCCGGTGACGCCGCTCTTAAGCCAATGGAAGTTCAGGTAGGAGATGACGCATCCCAAAAAAAAGCCGAGCGAGGGAGCGCGGCCGAATTTCCACCAGGCTGCGGGGCAGAGAATCAGGGCCAGGAGGAGCATGGTATTGCGGATGCGGGTGAGGGCGCCGGCATAGAAGGCGTCGGCGGGAACATCGGCCATCGAGGGATGGGGGCGCATGGTCGACAAAATGTCTGGCACATCGGTCAACAGTGCGCCCGCGACGGATCTTGTGCTGAGCCCGCACTGCCCAGGGAATAATAGTAAGCCACTCCTGGGGATGTTCAAAGAGCCGGGGAGCGAGCAAAAACCAGAGTAGAGGCAAAGGCGGCCGACAGCAGTATCCGCCCCAAAGTTACTTGTTGTCGCGCAGGACCGTGCGGATGAGTTCGATCATGCCGGCGGCGATTCCTAGGAAAAGGCCGACTACGCTGATCCAGGAGGTATGCAGCCGGCGGTCTAGGGCGGATCCGATGAGCCATCCGGCGACGGTGCCCGCGGGAAGCATCAGGGCGAGTTGGCTGTAGCGGCCGACTTGGACCCAAGGGTTTTTCTTGGGGCCGGAGTCACGGTTTTCGGGAGGAGTAGAAGGCGGCATGGGTCGCGCTCCGGCGAAGCGATTGTACCCTACAGCAGCGTGAAGATCGGCCAAACTTCGTTCCTGGTTCGGACCGGCGAGGCGGCTATCGCTACAACGAGCACTTAATGCGTCAGCTTCGCTATCGCTGGGTTTTGGGCTATGCCCAGGGCCCAGTTTACTAGTTCGATGAAGCGGTTGGGGAGGATGCCGACGTAGAGGGTGGCTGCGGCCGTCAGGGTTAAGGCGGCGCGCATGGTCAGGCTGATGGGGAGTTTTTCCTCGCCTTTCTCTACCTGGCCCATGAACATGGCGTTGGCGATCTTCAGATAATAGTAGAGGCCGAAGACGGAGTAGAGGACGCCTAGCGACGCGAGTGCGTAGTGGCCGGTTTCGATCAGGCTGAGGAAGATGAAATATTTTCCCCAGAATCCGGCTAGCGGCGGGATGCCGGCCAGCGAGAGCATGAAGATCAGCATGAGGACGGCTTCGACGGGAGCGCGCGAGTAAAGGCCGTTGAGGTCGTCGAGTTCGTCGCCGACTACGTTGCGGTGACGGAGCGAGGTGATGACCGCGAAGGCGCCGAGGTTCATGAAGGTGTAGACCAGCAGATAAATCAGGATGCCTTTGATGCCGTCGGGACTGAGTTGGGTGGCGGTGCCGGCGATCAGGCCCAGCAGCATGTAGCCGACGTGGGCGATGGAAGAATAGGCGAGCAGGCGTTTGGTGTTGGTTTGGGTGAGGGCGGCGAAGTTGGCGCCGGTCATGGTGGCGATGGAGACGAAGACGAGCAAGGGTACCCAGATCGACCGCATGGGCATCAGTGCGATGAGCAGGATGCGGAGGAGCATGGCCCATCCGGCGGCCTTGACCGCGACCGACATGAATCCGGTGATCGAGGTGGGTGCGCCTTCATAGGCGTCGGGGGCCCACTGGTGGAAGGGGATGGCGGCGATTTTGAATAAAAGACCGGTGATGGTGGTGAGCAGCGCAACCACGGCGACGGGTTTGTATTCGCTGTGAAGAATATTTCGCGTCAATACCTGCTGGATGACTGCGAGATTGGTGCTGCCGGTTAAACCGTAGAGCAACGACAGGCCGTAGGCGAAGATGCCGGAGGAGAATGCGCCCAGCAGCAGGTATTTTAGTGCGGCTTCGTTGGAGCGGCGGTCGCGCCTCAGAAAGCCGACGAGCACGTAGGTGGAAATAGCCATCAGTTCGAGGCCGATGAAGATCAGGACGATGTCGAAGCCGGCAGCCATGCACATCATGCCGGCGACGGAGAGAAGCATCAGGGCGTAGTATTCGCCGTGATTTTCATGCTCGGTTTCGAGGTAGCTGACCGACATGAGGATGGCGATGGCCGTGCCGGCAAGGAACAAGTACCAGAAATAAATGGCGAAGCGGTCAACTATCAAGGTGCGCATCAGGCCCAAGGAGCCGGGAGAGGCGCCCATCCAGAGTTGAATTTTGTAGACGCCGGCGGCGGAGAAGAGCACGCCGATCATGGCGGTGACCGCATTGGTCCACTTCATCTCGCGCGGCAGCATGAGGTCGATGAGCAGGATGCCGAGGGCGAACAACGTCAGCAGCGTGATCGGCAGCGCGAGAAGGTAGTCGGTCCAGACCACTATTTCTTCCCCTTTGCTTTCGTTGCTGCGGAGGTGGCCGCGGGTTGCGGATTGGTAGTGTACGTCATGTCTCGGGGCGGCGCGACTTGAGTGGCCGACGCGGCTGCATTCACCGCGGGTTGGGGATAGTCCGGGCGCGCCAGAGCGAGGGTGTGGCTTACCGGCTGTTCGAGAATCTGGAAAAACGGTTTGGGATAGAGGCCGATCCAGAAGGCCATGATGAGGAGCGGCACGAAGGTTGCGACTTCGCGAGGCGTCAGGTCGTGAAGCTTTTCATTTTTGGGATTGGTGACGGTGCCGAAGAAAACGCGCTGGTAGAGCCAGAGTAGATAGGCGGCGGCTAGAACGACTCCGGGGACGGCCCAGGCGCCCCAGCGCCAGTTTTCCATGAATGTGCCTTGCAGGATGGTGAACTCGCCGACGAAGCCGTTGAGCAGCGGCAGGCCCATCGACGAGAGGAACATGATCATGGTGATGGTGGCGTAGACCGGCATCACATTGGAGATGCCGCCGTACTCGGAAATCTCGCGCGTATGGCGGCGTTCGTAAAGGATTCCGACAATCAAGAAGAGCGCGCCGGTGGAGATACCGTGATTAATCTGCTGCAGCACGGAACCGCTCAGACCCAGTGGGGTGAGCGCGAAAATTCCCAGGGTGCAGAAGCCGAGGTGGCTGACGGAGGAGTAGGCCACCAGCTTCTTCATGTCTTTTTGCATCAGCGAGACCAGCGCGCCATAGAGGATGCCGACGATGGAGAGGAAAATCATCCAGCCGCGGACGGTCATGCCGAGGAACGTGGTGGGATTCGACAACACGTTGGGGAAGAAGGGGAGCGAGAAGCGGATGAAGCCGTAAGTTCCCATCTTCAATAGCACGCCCGCCAGAATTACCGAACCGGCGGTGGGGGCTTCCACATGGGCGTCGGGCAGCCAGGTGTGGAAGGGGAACATGGGCACCTTGATGGCGAAGGCGAAGAAGAAACTCAGGAACAGCAGAGTCGCGACCTGCGGACCATAGTCGGAATAAATGCGCGGCGCGGTATCGTAGAGCGCCTGCAGGGCGAAGGTGTACGTACCGGTCACATGTTGATGATGAAAGTAGAGAAACAGGATGCCGAGCAGCATCAGCACGGAGCCGGCAAGAGTGTAGAGGAAAAATTTTATGGCGGCGTAGAGTTTGCGGGGGCCTCCCCAGATGCCGATCAGCAAGTACATGGGAACAAGCATGGCTTCCCAGAAAACGAAGAAAAGGAAGAAATCCAGCGCCATGAATACGCCTAGCATGCCGGTCTGGAGAACTAAGAACCAGATGTAGTATTCCTTGACGCGGTTCTCGATGGCGGTCCATGACGACAGGATCGAGATCCAGCCGAGAAGCGTGGTAAGCATGATGAGCAGGAACGAAATGCCGTCGATGCCGAGCATGTAGCCGGCGCCGATGGTGGGAATCCAGTTGCCGGGAGCGCCTTCGATGAACTTGAAGCCGGGCTCGAAGCGCTGCTCCCAGAACATGGGGACCAGTGGGATGGAGACCAGGAGTCCGGCGAGGGCGAAGAAGTTCGCGATCCACCGGATGGCGTCTTTGTTCTCCTTAGGGACAAAGAGGAGAACCAGCGCGCCCACGAGCGGCGTGAAAAGGATGATGGATAGGATGTGGTTTTGCATAAGAAGCTCTTGGCTTTTGGCTCTTGGCTTTTAGCGAGAAGCTAAGCGCCAATGGCCAAGAGCCGGTTTATCAGTGATACACATAATAAAAAGCGAAACCTACCAGTCCTGCGGTCATGACCAGGGCATACCATTGCACCAGGCCCCATTCGAAAAGGCGCGCGGGATAACTTAGCATGCGCGCCAAAATCGCTGGACCGTTCACCCCGATACCATCGATGATCCACTTGTCCCACCAACTGGAGAAGGTTGCGGTTCCGCGGGTGATGGAGCCGGCGGCGTTTACGGCGCCGTCGATGATGTGAGTGTCGAACCACGAACTGGCTTCGCCCGCGCCCAGCACGCCCAGGCGCACATCTCCTACTGGGCGGCGGCCGGTGAAGACGTAGTCGTAGCCTTCGTCGACGTAATACTTGTTGAGCAGCGTGGTGTAGACCGGGGCTGAGAGGTTGGCGATGGGCTCGGCATAACCCTTGTCGGCATGGCGATAGCTTCGCCAAGCCATGCCCCATCCAATGCCAGCGGCGGCGAGCGACAGGCCCATCAACAGCCATTCTGTGCCGGTATTTTTCTCTTCTTCTTTTTCTCCCGAGGCCAGTTGAGCTGCCCTGCCTTCTTCGCTCAGAGTCTGCGCTTCACCGGCGAACACTGGTTCCAGGAATTTCGTGAAATGGTCGGAGCCTCCCAGGCTATGCGGCCAGCCAAGAAATCCGGCAAACAGCGACATTACGGCAAGCACGACCAGCGGCAAGGTCATCGCCATGGGCGACTCATGAATGTGGTGCTCCACGTCGTGACTCATGCGCGGACGTCCGTGGAACGTCAGATACATGAGGCGGAACATGTAAAACGCGGTCATGAGCGCGGTGGCGTAACCGACACACCAGAGGATGCGGTAGGCGCCGCCTTCGCGGGACCAGGTCTCCCAGAGGATGGCGTCTTTGGAAAAAAATCCGGCGAAGGGAAAGATGCCGGCGATGGCGAGCGTCGCAATGAACATGGTGGCGTGGGTGGTGGGAATGCGCTTGTGCAGGTCGCCCATGTTTCGCATATCCTGCTCGCCGCTCATGGCATGAATCACCGAGCCTGCCCCGAGGAAGAGCAGAGCTTTGAAGAAGGCGTGAGTGAAGACGTGGAAGACGGCGGCGGAGAAGGCTCCGACGCCCAGCGCGAGGAACATGTAGCCAAGTTGCGAGACGGTCGAGTAGGCGAGGACGCGCTTGATGTCGTTTTGTACCAGGCCGATGGAGGCGGCGAAGACGGCGGTCAGCGCGCCCACGATGGCGACGACCAGCATGGATTTCGGGGCCAGCACGAATAAAGCGTTGGAGCGTGCCACCATGTAGACGCCGGCGGTGACCATGGTCGCGGCATGGATGAGCGCGGAGACCGGCGTGGGGCCTTCCATGGCATCAGGAAGCCAGACATAGAGCGGTAGCTGCGCCGACTTCCCGCAGGCTCCGACAAATAGAAGCAGCGTGGCGGCGGTGATAATGGGATCGCCGATGGCGAACTGGCCGCTCCGCGCGGCGTGGGTGACGTCGATGAAGCGCAACGAGCCCATGTACCAGGCGATGAAGAATATGCCGAGGAGCAATCCAGCGTCGCCGATGCGATTCACGATGAAAGCTTTGTTGGCGGCGTCGCTTGCCGACTTGCGGTGGAAATAGAAACCGATCAGCAGATACGAGCACAGGCCTACGCCTTCCCAGCCGACGAACATGAGCACGTAATTGTTGGCGAGGATGAGCGTGAGCATGGAGAACATGAATAGGTTGAGGTATCCAAAGAAGCGGTAGTAGCCGCCTTCATGCGCCATGTAGCCGGTGGAATAAATATGAATCAGCATGCCGACGCCGGTGACAAACAGCAGCCAGATGCTGGAGAGCGGGTCGAGAAGAAATCCGGCGTCGGCTTGAAGAGGGGCCTCGGTGCCGTCGGATTTTAGGTAGTTCAGATGTCCAGTGTCGGTGCCCAGCCAGGTGTAGAGGATTTTTTCGTAAGGCTGGTGATGGTGTTCAGCAGCCCAAGTGGTGTATTCGAGGACGGCGCCGCAGGACATGAGGAATGCGAGGACGACGGAGCCGACGCAGACGGCGCTCACCGTCGGCTTCCGCAGCTTGCGGCCAAAGAAGAACATGAGCGCCGCGCCGAGGGCGGGGAACAGCGGAATGAGGTAGATGTGCGAAAGAAACATTGCTTTTGGCTTTTGGCTCTGGACTCTTAGCTTGACCCTAAACAGCCCAAGGCCAAGAGCTAATCGCTGAAGAGCGCTTTTCTACCACTTCAACAAATTCACTTCGTCTACGTTGACCGTCTCTTTATTCCGGAAGAAGGCGATCAGGATGCCGAGGCCTACCGCGGCTTCCGCGGCGGCGTCGGTGATAACAAAAATTGCGAAGACCTGGCCATGCAGCGCCGTGGGACCATGAATTCCCTGCCAGTAACGGGAGAAAGCGACCAGGTTCAGGTTGACGGCGTTCAGAATCAATTCGATCGACATCAGAACGATGACTACATTGCGGCGCGTGAGCACTCCAATTACCCCCAGCAGGAACAGGGCTGCGCCGAGGACCAGGTAGTGCAGCGTCGTGATGTGAAGCATGGAGTCCACTTGTCTTGTTGGCGCTTAACGGCACGGCTAAGAGCGGCCCGGAAGGCCCGCTCTTCCAGGTTTAAATTCTTTTCTTGGCCATGACTACGGCTCCGATGATCGCTACCAATAACAGGAGGGAGGCGATTTCGAAGGCGAACATGTATTGTCCGGCGGTGCGATCGAACAGCAAGGCCGCGATTTGCTGCGTGTTTTGCGTTTCGCCGTAGGTCATGCGGCCTTCGGGGAACAGCGCTCTGCCTTTTGTGGTGGTGGTGTAGACCGCGATGAACAGGCCTCCCAGAGCCGCCGCGGCTACGATTCCCACCGGCCATTGTTTGTTGAACTGGCGCTCTTTCTCGGCGCGCTCGATGGAGATCAGCATGATTACGAACAGGAACAAGACCATGATGCCGCCGGCATAAAGAATGATCTGCACGCCAGCGACGAATGGGGCGTAGAGCATCAGGTAGAGAGCGGCTTGGGCTAGCAGGGTGGTGATCAGAGCCATCGCCGAGTGGACGGCGTTCTTGCGGGTGATGACCATCACGCCGCCGATAACCATGATTGCGGCCAGCAGATAAAAGAAAAATGGCGTCGCGACCGGAGGATTCGTTCCTGCGGGAATCATTCCTGCGGGATTCATGGGCGCCACACTCCTTGCAGTTCTGCCCAGAGTTCTGTCCGCATTCCGACGAAGGCGGTCAGGACCAGGAGCGCCAGACCGGTGGGCAGCAGAACTTTCCATCCTACTTTCATGAGTTGGTCGAAGCGGTAACGCGGGAACGTGCCACGATACCAGATATAGAGGTACATGAACCCGGCAACTTTGGCCGAGAACCAGAAAATGTCGTTCACGCGAAGGCGGACAGCAGGGAGGAAGAGAATCAGACCGATGAGTCCGAGAACCACGCCGAATCCGGCTAACCCTATGGTTTGAACTTTGAATAGCGGGTGCTTGGGCATGCGCGCGGTGTTGTAGAAACACATCGCGGCCAACAGCAGAAACGTGATTGCGGGGAAGAGCGAGAAGACCAGATCCCAGGGGGGGGCCACGAGCAAGTTAGGGAACGGCCGCAGCCAGCCGCCGAGCCATAGAGTGACCGCGATCGAAGAGACGGCGATCATCGCGGAGTATTCCGCCAGAAAGAATAAAGACCAGCGGAAGCCGCTGTACTCGGTATGAAACCCTGCGGTCAATTCCGATTCAGCTTCGGGCAAGTCAAACGGGGCTCGATTCGTCTCGGCGACCATGGCAATGGCGAAAATGCCGAACCCGATCAGGCCGAGCGGGAAAAATTTAAAGATGAACCATTCCTGCTGCGCCAATTGCGCCTGTACGATGCCGATCATGCTCAGCGTGCCGGTGCTTTGATCGTTGAGGCTGGTCATCAGAATGACCGACACCACAGCCAAGCCCATGGCAACTTCGTAGGAAACCATCTGCGCACTAGAACGCAGCGCGCCGATCAGCGGATAGTGCGAATTGGAAGCCCATCCGGCAGTGACAATTCCGAGCACGCTTAGCGACGAAACACCGAGCATGAAGAGAATGCCGATGTTCATGTCGGTGATGGCGTGGGTGGGGCCGAAGGGGACTACTACGAAAACGGTGAAAGCGGCGAGTACGACGATGAAGGGGGCAATCCAGAAAACGACGGCATCGGCTTCGGCGGGGATGATGTCTTCTTTGAGCAAAAGCTTGATGGCGTCGGCGATGGGCTGGAGCAGGCCGTGCGGGCCGACGCGCATGGGGCCGAGGCGTACTTGCATGTGCGCGAGAATCTTGCGCTCCAGCCAGTTCATGGCGATGACGGCGACCGAGAGCCCGGCAAAGACGAGCAGGATGTACACCGTCGCCCAGAAGATGTTTCCAGCGCCTCCAGGCGTTTTGTCGCTGTCAAGGTAGGACTGGATGTACTGCATCAGCGCGTGCATCAGCGGGACCTCATTAGCGATCCACCTCGCCGAGAACAATGTCGAGCGTGCCGATGACTGCGATGACGTCGGCCACCAGCTGGCCGCGGCACATGACCTCTAGAGCTTGGAGGTTCACGAACGACGGCGGGCGCACGCGGATGCGATAGGGCTGCGTCGATCCGTCGCTGACGATGAAGTATCCCAGCTCGCCCTTGGGGGCTTCGATGGAGTGATAGATTTCGCCGACCGGAGGCTTGATGACCTTCGGAACTTTGGCCATGATGGGGCCTTCGGGAATGTGGTCGACGGCCTGCTCGATGATGCGAAGCGACTGGCGGAACTCGGCCATGCGCACCAGGTATCGGTCGTAGGTGTCGCCGTTCTCGCCGGTGGGAATATCGAAGTCGAAGTTTTTATAGTTGGCGTAGGGCAGGGCTTTGCGGATGTCCCACTTGACGCCGCTGGCGCGGAGGACCGGGCCTGTTACCCCCAGCGCGATGGCGTCTTTGCCGGAGATTTTGCCCACGCCTTTGGTGCGTTCCAGCCAGATGCGGTTCGTGGTGAGGAGTTCCTCGTATTCGTCGATCTTTGGCCGCACAAAAGCGACGAAAGTCTTTACATCTTTTTCAAAGCCGTCGTAGGTTTCGTATTGCAGGCCGCCGATGCGGAAAGCGTGGGTGGTGAGGCGGGCGCCGCAGTATTTTTCGAAAATCTTGAGAATCTCTTCGCGGTCGCGAAAGGTATAGAACAGCGGCGTGATGGCGCCGATATCGAGCGCGTGCGTGCCCAGCCAAAGTTGGTGACTGGCCATGCGGTTCAGTTCGGTGAGGATGACGCGAACGTATTGGGCGCGGGGCGGAGCTTCGACGTTGAGAAGTTTTTCGACTGCCTCGCAGTATCCCAATCCGTTGGAGACCGCAGCGACATAATCCATGCGGTCGACGTACGGATTGAACATCGTATAAGTGCGATTCTCAGCGATTTTTTCGACGCCGCGATGCAGGTAGCCGATGACGCATTCAAGGCCCATCACTTTTTCGCCGTCGAGACGAAGAATGACGCGGAGCACGCCGTGGGTCGCGGGATGCTGCGGTCCCATGTTGATGACGAGCTCGTTGGCATCGAGAAACGTCTTGTCCGGCGTTTCAAGATCCAGCGGCGAGAGTGAGGTCGGGTCGGTCATGCCTGGCTTCTAGGTCTTCGGTTTGAATCTATTGGCCGCTTTCGATTCCGAGGTTGATCTGCACCCACTCATTGTCCTGCTGCAGGATTCCGTAATCTTTGCGCAGGGGATGGCCCTTCCAGCCGTCGGGCAGGAGAATACGTTTCATGTCGGGATGGCCGTCGAAGCGGATGCCGAACATGTCGAAGACTTCGCGCTCCAGCCAGTTGGTCGTCGCCCAGATGGGAACGGAGCTGGGGAGAGTCTCGCCGTCGGCGATTTGCGTTTTGACGCGGATGCGTTGGTTGCGCGGGAACGAGTAGAGAATCCAGAGTACATCGAACTGCTTTTCGCGCTTGGGATAGTGCACGGCGGTGATGTCTACGCAGTAGTCGAACTGCTCTTCGTTGCGCAGGACCTGAAGAATTTCGGGAATCAAGGAACGATCGACCACCATGTAGTTCTGGCCGAGATAAGTTAGTGGCTCGATGCCGGATCCGTAATTGCCTTTAAGCTTCGCGATCATGGGTGAATCCCAAGGCGTGGGCAGCGGGGCCGCGGATTTCGGCGGAGCTGCGGCGGGCTTGGCGGCGGCAGGGGCAGCGGGCGCGCCGGCAACGGCTTTTGGCGGTGTCGCGGGAGCAGCCGGCTGCTCAGTAGCAGATTGGGTTCCCGATTGAACCGAGCCGGAGGAAGTGGCTTTGACGCCGCCCGGGGTTGCGGGGCGATCCACCGTCGGCTTCGGTTCACCTTCTGGCGGCGGTGAAGCGGGGGAT
>Ga0182015_10007789_pt1 | contig 10375 bp, 8 predicted proteins | sample 712P3MmetaG_FD_120478 | JGI IMG/M metagenome (GOLD analysis project Ga0182015, IMG submission 120478) | Permafrost microbial communities from Stordalen Mire, Sweden - 712P3M metaG | ecosystem: Environmental > Terrestrial > Soil > Wetlands > Permafrost | place: Sweden: Stordalen | collected... | reverse complement strand
CGCACCGGCTTGTGCCGTGGAACCGACGCCGAGGGCGAACGTGCCGAATGCGCCGAGCGTGCCGGTGTGGCTGTCCCCGCAGGCGATCGTCATGCCCGGGGTCACGTAGCCCTTCTCAGGGACGATCACGTGACAGATGCCGTTGTCGCCGATATCGTGAAAGCGAATCTTCTGGCGCTTGGCCCAGGCGCGCAGCGTCTGCGCTTGGATGGCCGTCGCCGTATCCTTCGCGGGCGCGACGTGATCGATCAGCGACACGATCCTACTCGGATCGTAGAGCTTGTCGCCGAAATCTTTCTCGATCGCGATGATGCCTTGGGGCGACGTGATTTCGTGCGCGACCACCAGGTCGACGAAGATCAGCGCGTTGCCGCCTTCGAGTTCCTCGACGACGTGCGATTCCCAGATTTTATCGAACAGCGATTTTTTCACGATACGAATATTTTCTCGAATTGAACGATGCGATCGATTTGCGCGCGCAGCCGGTCAAGCTGCATCGCGTCGCCCGCGAATTCGAAGTGCGCCGTCGTGACGGTTTCGGTCGACGTCGAGTCGACGCGCGTCGCGCGGCATTGGAAACGGTGCGCCATGTTGATGACCCGCGCGACCGTGCGCGGATCACCAACGACCAGGTCATAGCTCATGCGTTTACGCCCTTGGATTCCATCAGATCTTCGACGACGCCGCCCGCCGGAATCATCGGCCACACCAGTTCGTCGGGGTAGCACGACACGTGGAGCAGCGCGGGCCCGCTGTAGGCGAGGAACGCTTCGAGCATCGAGGGCGCATCCTCCGGTCCGCTGATGCGGAACGATTCGATGTCGTAGGCGCTGGCGATCGTGCAGAAGTCGGGGTTGTCGGAGAGGTTCGTCGCCGAGTAGCGCTCGTCGTAGAACAGCTCTTGCCACTGGCGCACCATGCCGAGGTTCCGGTTATCGATCAGCACGATCTTCACCGGCACCTGGTAGCGCTTCACCGTGGCGAGTTCCGGCATCGTCATCTGGAAACCGCCGTCGCCGCAGATCGCAAACACGGGCCGACCCGGGTTAGCGAAGCACGCGCCGATGGCTGCCGGAAAGCCGAAGCCCATCGAGCCGAGGCCCGCCGAGGTGCAGAAATCGCGCGGCGCGTTCGGCTTGAAGCGCTGCGCGGTCCACATCTGATGCTGACCGACATCCGTCGACACGATCGCTTTAGCGGGCAGCACGGCAAAGAGCTGATCGAGGAAGTCCGTGGCGGAGAGGTGGCCGTCTTTTGCGACGTCGCTGGGCAGCGGGCCGCCGAGCGCCTTGGCTTGCGTCGCCCAATCGTCGAAGCGCGGAACGTGTCCGGTCTTCAGCTCGGCGATGATTGCCTTGATCGTGTCGGCCGCGTCGCCGTGCAACGGAATGTCGGTCGGGATGATTTTGTTGAACTCGGTCGCGTCGATGTCGTTGTGCACGACGGTCGCGCCCTTGACGAAGCGGTCGGGCTTACCGGTGACGCGATCGTCGAAGCGCATGCCGAACGCCAGCACGACGTCGGCGGTATGCACGGTGAGGTTCGACGCTTTCGTGCCGTGCATGCCGAGCATGCCGAGACCGTGGACGTCGTTCGGATCGGACGCACCGAGGCCACAGATCGTGGTCGTGTGCGGTAACCCGAGCAGGGCGCAGAATTCGCGAAATGCCTTGACGGCCTTGGGGTCCCGCACGCCGCCCCCGGCGATCGCGATGGGGCGATGCGCGTTGCGAATCGCGTTCGCCGCCGCCTTGATCGATTCGGCCGAGGCGACCGGGCGCACGTCGTTCACCTTACGCGGCGGATTTTGCTCCGGCACGTAGGGCGCCTTGAGCACGTCGGTCGGAATGTCGACCAGGACCGGACCCGGACGCCCGCTGCGCGCGAGCGCGAACGCTTCGCGCACTTTGGTGTAGATCTGCCCGGGATCGGTGACGAGGATACTGGCTTTCGTGGTGCACTGCGTGATCGCGCAAACGTCGGCTTCCTGGAAGCCGTCGGTGCCCATCAGGGTCGTGCGGACCTGCCCGGTGATCGCGACCACCGGAATCGAGTCCATCATCGCATCGACGAGTCCGGTAACGAGGTTGGTCGCCCCCGGTCCCGAGGTTGCGCAGCAGACGCCGACGCGTCCGCTGGTCCGCGCGTAGCCGCCCGCTGCAAACGCCGCGCCCGCTTCATGACGAACGAGGATGTGACGCATCGGGTGTCCGTAGAGCGCATCGTAAAACGGCATGATGGTGCCCCCGGGGTAGCCGAAAATGACATCGACCCCCTCGCGTTCGAGCGCTTCGAGCACCGCGTCACCGCCCGTTCGCGGTCGCGGCGTTGTTGCGGGATTCATTTTGTCAGTGCCGGAGCCTTTTCAGTTTGGAACCACGGCATCAACGTGCGCAACTTCGCGCCGACCGCTTCGATCGGATGCTTCGCGGCGGCGGTCTTGTACTGCGTGAAATTCGGCTTGCCGGCGGCATGCTCGGCCACCCACTGCTTCGCGAAATCGCCGGATTGGATCTCTTTGAGAATCTTTTTCATCGTCGCTTTGGTCTCGTCGTTGACGATGCGCGGTCCGCGCGTGTAGTCGCCGTACTTCGCGGTGTTGCTAATGCTCTCGCGCATGCCCTCGATGCCTTTTTCGTACATCAGATCGACGATGAGCTTCAGCTCGTGCAAACACTCGAAGTACGCCATTTCCGGCGCGTAACCGGCGTCAACCAACGTTTCGAAGCCGGCGGTCACGAGCGCCGTCGTGCCGCCGCAGAGCACGGCCTGTTCACCGAACAGATCGGTTTCGGTCTCTTCGCGGAAGTTCGTCTCGAGGATACCGGCACGACCGCCGCCGATTCCGCTCGCGTACGCAGCAGCGGTGGCCTTGGCTTTACCGCTCGGATCTTGCTGGATCGCGATGAGGCACGGCACCCCGCGGCCGATTTCGTATTCGCGGCGGACCATGCGGCCCGGACCCTTCGGCGCGCACATCCACACGTCGACGTTGGCCGGCGGGACGATCGTGCCGAAGTGGATGCCGAAACCGTGCGCAAAGGCCAGGGCCGAACCCGGCTTGAGGTTATCCTTGACGTCGCGCAGGTACGTTGCGGGCTGCTCCTCATCGGGGATCAGCATCATCGTGATGTCGGCGCGCTTGACCGCCTCGGCCACTTCCGCGACCTCAACGCCGTCGCGCTGAGCACCGGGACGCGAGCCTGAGTCGCCGCGCAGACCGACGATCACTTTGCAGCCCGAGTCGCGCAGGTTCAGCGCATGCGCGCGCCCCTGGCTCCCGTAGCCGATGATGGCGATCGTCTTTCCTTCGATTGCGCCGCGGTCGATGTCGCGGTCATAGATGGCTTCCATGGATCCTCCGGACAGGTTGGCAACAAAAAACCCCTCGTCGATTTCGGCGAGGGGCTTGCAGCGTTCGTGGATTCGTTCTACGCAGCAGTGCCTCGCCGACCCGTAAGGGCGACAAGAACGATAAGAACGAGGCCAAGGCGAACGGGCGTAAACACGTTGCACCGAGACTAGCACGGCCTCGCCGAAGCGTCAACCACATTCATTACTTTTTCTTCCTAACTTTCCCGTCCCGGAGGTCCAGTTGAGCGATCCGAAGGAAGCGGCCAAGCGGCTCGTGGGGTTTGCGGCCGTCGACCGGTACGTCGAGGACGGGATGTGCGTGGGCCTGGGCACCGGGACGACCGCGTACTGGGCGATCAAGCGCACCGGCGAGCGGGTCGCGGCCGGCGAGAAGCTCGTGGCGATCGTGACCTCGGCCGGTACCGAGCAGCTGTGCGGCGAGTTTGGGGTGCCGGTCGTGCCCTTCATGAGCTGCGCTATCGACGTGGTGATCGACGGGGCGGACGAGGTCGCCCCGGACTGGTCCCTCACCAAAGGCGGCGGCGGCGCCCTTTTCCGCGAGAAAGCCCTCGCAATCGCCGCCAAGCGCTTCATCGTCATCGTCGACGACTCGAAGCTCGTCGACCGGCTCGGGCGCTTCCCGACCCCGGTCGAAGTGGTGCCCTTCACCTTATCCTGGGTGCAGTGTCAGATCGCCGCGCGGTTTCCCAACGCACAGGCAACCGAGCGCGTTCGCGACGGGCGACCGTTCCGCACGGATAACGGCAACGCGATCCTCGACTGCGCCTTCGCCTCGATCCCGGACCCGCGTGTTCTCGACACCGTCCTAAAGGCGATCCACGGCGTACTGGACGTGGGCCTCTTCTACGATCTCGCCGACGCGGTGCTGTGCACGGCCGACGCGGGCGTTCGCGAACTCATCCGGGACTTGAGGCGGTAGAACGTCAGCGCGTTGTTGTAGACGATGTTCTGGCGGGCGTCGCGCGAGAGCGTTTCGTCTTCGAGGAACTCCTCGAGCTCGTGCTTCATCTCGCCTTCCTTCGGTTCGTGCGGATAGTCCGACGCGTAAAAGAGTCGCTCGGAGCCGATTGCGTCGACCGTGTATTTGAGTCCGCGCCGTTCCTCGAGTTCGATCGAGAACCACATGTTCTCGCCCTCGGTGAAGTACTGCGAGGGTTTCTTGCGCAGCTTCTTGCGCACGTTGGTACCGAAGATCGATTCGTGCTCGTAGTCTAGGCGGTCCATCATCCACGGCACCCACGACGCGCCGGCCTCGAGAAACGCCACGCGCAGCTTCGGAAACGTGTCGAAGACGCCGCTAAAGATCATGTCCGTGATGTGGATGAATTGCGGGAACGCGTGTTCGAGCGCGTGCACCTTCACGAACTCGTTGAAGTGATCGAAGCCCAAGCCGCGGCTCGGTGCGCCGTGGAGCGCGAGCGGAAGGTCGAACTTCTCGGCTGCTTCGTAGATCGGATAGAAGAACTCGTCGCCATACGAGCGGCTCATCGCCATGCGCGAGGTCAACAGGCCGACCGGAAAATTCGTCCGGCTCTTCGCGCAACGTTCGATTTCTTTGGCGGCGGCCTGCGGGTCTTGGATCGGCAAGAGGCCGGCAGCGTGGATGCGTCCGTCGAGCTTGCAGTAACGCTCTTCGAGCCAGTTGTTGTACGCGGTTGCCGTCGCGACGGCAAAACCGACGTCCGTCATCAAGCCGAAACCCAATGCGGCGGTCGGGTACACGACCGTGCCTTCGAGGCCGAGCATGTCGAGAATTTCGCCCCACACTTTGGCGTCGGTGTGCATGTACTTGCGCCCGCCGTCCTCGCGGACGATCACGACGCCGCGCGCCCACCCGTCGAGGCTCGGGAAGATCGCCCACGTCTTCTGCCGGCGACTTTGCTTGTACGGTCCTTCGTAGTGCTCGACGAGCTCCTCGTCGCTTTCCAGAACGTGTCCGTCCGCATCGAAGACCCGGAAACCATGCGTGTTCATCATTGGGGCTTGATCGCCGGCTTCGCGTTCCCCTCGCCGAAAGACGGAGCGCCGGGAGGGAGCGGCCAATGACGGCGTCTAGACCGGTCGACGCCGGCGTCCGCGAACTTGCCAAGCTCGGATGACCTTTTGCCATAGCTAGGAGCCACGAATGCTGAAAGTCGGCGACCGGGTCTATATCGATGGGACCAAAGAAGAGGGGACCGTCAAAGAGATTCACCCACACGAAGTGCTTGTGCGAGTGCAAGTTTCATCAGGACATGAGGACCGGAAGTACGCTCGCGAAGATCTGCGCCTCGATCCCACGATGAAGGAAGCCTCGAAGTTCATCGATCACTAATCGTTCGCAAGTGGGTATCATGATCCGTCGCCTCGTTCTCCTGGCCGCCTTTGCCGCGGGGCTCGGCGCGAGTGCCGGTGCGCAAACCGTTCCGCAGTTCACCGTCGATGCGGCGTGGCCGAAGCCGTTACCGCATAACTGGATTCTGGGACAAGTTGGCGGCATCTTCGTCGACGGCAACGATCACGTCTGGGTCTTCCAGCGGCCGCGCTCGCTAACCGACGACGAACGCGGCGCGACGCTGACCCCGCCGCGGTCCATCTGTTGCGCACCGGCGCCGCCGGTGATGGAGTTCGATCAAGCCGGCAACGTCGTGCAAGCGTGGGGCGGCCCGCACGCGGGTTACGACTGGCCGGCATCGGAACACGGCATCGCCGTCGACAGCCATGGATTTGTCTGGCTCGCCGGTTCGGGCAAGGGCGACGGCTCGATCCTCAAATTTCGCCGCGACGGAACGTTCGTTATGCAGATCGGGCATCCGGGCCCGATCGATAGCGCGGATACGACGCATCTCGGTCAGCCGGCGGACATGTGGATCGACGAAGCGGCGCACGAGATCTACGTTGCCGACGGCTACGGCAACCATCGCGTCGTCGTCTTCGACAGCGAGACCGGCGCGTTCAAGCGCATGTGGGGCGCGTACGGCAAGCCGCCGCGCGACGACGGTCCGGCGAAGTACGATCCGAGCGCGCCCGTCTCCACGTCGTTCGCCAATCCGGTGCATTGCGTGCGCATCGCGCGCGACGGGCTCGTGTATGTCTGCGATCGTATCAACGATCGCTACCAAGTGTTTCACAAAGACGGCACGTTCGTGCGCGAGGTTCGCGAGCGTCCGGAGACGCTCGGCAACGGCTCGGTGTGGTCGATGAACTTCTGGCCGCCGAAGGAACAGACGTACCTGTTGATCGCCGACGGCGAAAACAACGAAGTCCGGATCGTGCGTCGCGACAACGACACGGTGGTCGGACACTTCGGCCAGAGCGGGCGCAATGCCGGCGAGTTCCACTGGGTCCACGTCATGGCGGTCGATTCGCACGGCAACGTCTACACGGGCGAAGTCGACAACGCGAAACGCGTGCAGCGCTTCCGTCCGAACTGACGGCTTAACGCGTCACGGTGAACCCCGTGCGGCGGGCGGTGGTGCGGTCCTCGGCCACGATCACGTGCGCTGTCGCGACATCGTGGGCACTTTGGGCGACGATGGTATAGTGGCCGAGCGCTAGACGCAGGGGGACCGCCGGGCCGGCGCCGGCGCCCGCTCCGTTCACCGACCAGCGCACGTGCATTCCAAGAGCATTGCTCGCTCGCAATAGGATAGCGCCGCCGGGGAGATAGCGGGCGCCGTCGCGCGGCGAGTCGATGCCGAGCGCAACGGCGCGCGGCTGGGCAAGGTGTAATGCGCGGCGGTCGCCGGCATCGAGCCATTCGGAGACGACGCTCTCGCAGGAGCGATCCGGGATCGTACCGGTCGTTGCGCAGATGGCGCGCCGCGCGTAGCCGCGGGGAGGAGTGAAGGTTCCGGGTTCGCGCGCTTCGGCGAGGTGCAACATGATGCGGTTCCACAGTGGCGCGGCCCCCGTGACGCCGGTGATGCGTTGCATCGGTGTGCCGTCGAAATTCCCGACCCACGTTGCTGCGGTGACGTCGCGCGTGAAGCCGACGGTCCAGGTGTCGCGGAAGTCCGATGACGTTCCCGTTTTCACCGCGCTTGGAAATGGTAGGCGCAGAAGCGAGGCGACACCGAAGGCCCGCGCGCGCGCGTGCGCATCGGAGAGCATGTCGGTCACGAGCGCCCACGTTGCTTCGTCGCCGACACGCTCGCCGGTGGAGCCGGGCGTCCCCGGGTCGCTATCCCGATAGCGCAGGCGCAGCGGCCGCCCTCCGCGCGCGACGGTCGCGTAGGCGCGCGCCAGCTCTTCGAGCGTAACCTCGCCGCTGCCCAACGTGAGTCCAAGACCATAGTAGTCCGCCGGCTTGTCGAGGTGCACGAATCCGAGTGCGCGTAAACGCGATTGAAACGTCGCCACGCCGACGGCGCTGAGGGTTCGCACTGCGGGCACGTTCAGCGAATCGGCGAGCGCGATGCGTGGGCGAACCGGGCCCTCGAACTCTCCGGAATAATCCGCCGGCGCATAGAGCTGTGCGCCCGGGATCGCGTACGTGGTCGGGACGTCGTGCAAGATCGTTGCCGGACGGATCGTCCGGCGCTCGAACGCCAACTCGTAGAGAAACGGTTTGAGCGTCGAGCCGGGTTGACGCAGCGCGACCACCCCGTCGTTGCGACCGAGACTGCGCGCATCGAAGTACGCCGGCGAACCGAGGTACGCCAGCACGTCGCCGGTCGCATTGTCGACGACGATGGCCGCCGCATCGTGCACCGAACGGTCGCCGAGCGCCGCCACCACTTCTTGCGCGGCGTTCTCGACGTAGCGCTGGAGATCGCGGTCGATCGTCGTGCGCACGCGCTCGGCGCCGTCGGGCGTCGATGCGGCTAGGCGGAACAACAGTTGCGGAGCGTCGCCGATGCCCTCGTGCCGCGGCACGATCGCGAGTTGCTCTGCGCTTGCCTGACGCGCTTCGTCGGCGGTGACGACGCCATGCGCACGCAGGTAGGCGAGGATCGCCCGGCTGCGCCGTTCCAGCGTCGCACGATGCGCGTACGGATCGAGCGCTACGGGATCGTTGGGGAGCGCGGCGAGCATCGCAGCTTGCGCCCAATCCAGATCGCTCGCCGGCACGCCGAAATACGTCCGCGCGCCGGCCTCGATGCCGACCAGGTTGCCGCCCATCGGTAGCCGGTTGACGTACGCCTCGAGGATCTGGTCCTTCGACGTTCCGGCCTCGATGCGCAGCGCGAGCGCGATCTCGCGTAGTTTTCCCCACACCGTTCGCGGCAGGCCGTAGCGCAAGCGCGCCAGCTGCATCGTGATCGTCGAACCGCCGCTGACCACGTGCCCATGCCCCACCACCTCCGACGCCGCGCGCACCAGCGCCGCGGGATCGACGCCGCGGTGTTGGGCGAAGCGCGCGTCTTCCACCGCAACGATCGTGGCGAGGAAGTGCGGCGAAACCGCGCGCAACGGCACGTGCACGGCGTGCTCGGTATCGCGCGCCAACACCGTCCCGAGCGGCAAGCCGGCGCGATCGACGAAGCGCACCGCTCCGCCGCCGGAGACGAACGCGCCGGGGCCGATCGGCCGCAACGCAAACGCGCCGGCGATTGCCAACACACTCGCAAGGGCGACAACCCAACGGCGGCGCATCCATCGTTCTTGAAACAAGCGGTGCGCGCGCTCCTGGTCGTTGTTGCGGCGCTGGTCGTCGCCGGATGTCATTCGAGCGGCCCCAACGCGCCGGCGGCGCTCGAACCCGTCGCGCCGGCGCCGGCGGCGACGCCGCAAGGTCCCGTCGCGTCGTTCGCTCCGTCCGGCACCGTCGACACGCTCGACCAGATTCGCGCGATCTTCCGCGACGATCTGATCCCGCTCGAACGGCTCGAGAGCCCCGACGAAGCCGCCGTGCTCGCCAAGTTCTCGATCGCGCCGGCGCTGCCGGGCCACTTCCGCTTCCTCACCCCGCGTATGATCGGCTTCCAAGCCGACGCGGCGCTTCCGCTCGCAACGCGCGTGCGCGTGACGATCGCCAAGGGCTTGCGCGACCTGCACGGCCGTACGCTCGCGGACGACTTCAGTTGGACGTTTCATACGGCCGGCGTCGCGATAACGGATCTCCCGCTTCAAGACGACGCGAAGACCGCGCCCGATCCGGGCCCGTTGCTTCCGACGATTCGCCTGTCATCGAACACCGCGCTCGACGTGAACAGCCTCACCGCGCACGGCTCGCTCGTCCCGAGCACCGGCGGACCGCCGGTTGGCCTCGTGGTTCCGGCGAACTCGGCAACGCCCGCAGCGTCGCCCTCGCCGCCCCCCGATCAAGCCTACGACCCATCGCAAGAGGCCTATTCCTACGTCCTCGTTCCGGCCGCAACGCTGGCGAAGGGCACGACGTATCGCGTCGTCTTTGCGCCCGGCATCGCGCCGGTGCGCGGGAATCTCGTCAGCACCGCAACCTTTACGGGGCGGCTGCGCACGTATGGGCCCCTGAGCTATGACGGGCTGACCCAATCGCAGAGCACCGGCGACCGGCTCGACAGTGGGACGCCGTTGCTATCGTTCAGCAATCCCATCGACGCAAAGACGCTAGCGGCGATTCACGTTCTGCCCGCACCGGCCGCCGGGACCGCCGTTGCGACGCTGGACGATTCGACCGTCGGCATCAATCCCGCGCTCTTGGCGCCCAACACCGATTACACCGTGACGATCGATCCGGCGCTCGCCGACACGTTCGGTCAGACCCTCGGCACCGCCGCACGCGCGACGTTCCGCACGACCGACGCCGCGCCGTCGCTCTGGGCACCGGCGGGCGTGAACCTCTTTCCCGCATCGCTGAAGGTTGCGCTCAACGTCACCGCTGTCAACGTGCCGAGCGGCTCGGCCGGCGCGCGCTTCGTCGCGTTGCAACCGGCCGATGTCGTTACGAACGACGATCCGTTTGCGGCCGACGCCGCGCTCTTCGCGCTGCCCGCGACGCGCCACGTTGCGCTTGCGACCGCCGGCGCGGCAAACGTCGAACGAACGATCGGCATGCCGCTACGCGCTCAACTCGGCGGGGCGGCCGGCGTCCTCG
>Ga0182015_10007788_pt1 | contig 10376 bp, 6 predicted proteins | sample 712P3MmetaG_FD_120478 | JGI IMG/M metagenome (GOLD analysis project Ga0182015, IMG submission 120478) | Permafrost microbial communities from Stordalen Mire, Sweden - 712P3M metaG | ecosystem: Environmental > Terrestrial > Soil > Wetlands > Permafrost | place: Sweden: Stordalen | collected... | reverse complement strand
CCTTTTTATATGCCCGCCTCGCCTCCGCGGCCGGTGCTCGCCAAGATCACCAACGAGGTTCAGGCGATCATGGCCAGCGGAAAATATAATGGCGCGATCTGGACGCAGAACAGCTCGGCGGTCGAGGAAGCGTCCTACTGGATGAATTTGCTGATCGACACGCCGCTGCCGATCGCTTGCAACTCAGCCCAGCGACCGCAAGGCCAAATCAGCAATGACGGCCCGATCAATATCGTAGATTCCGTGAACTTTATTCACTCCCGCATCTGGGCTGACAGAGATGGCCGCAACCGCCTCGGCATCGTGGCGATCCAGGACCGACAATTCTTCGCCGCTCGCGAGGTGACGAAAGTGGATGCCCGCGCTGGCGGCTACATCGCCAGTGGCGGCCTCGGCGGCATCCTCGGACAATTCACTCATGCAAATGTGATATCGCTCATGTATCTGCCGGCGTACAAACACACCCATCTCTCGGAGGTAAACGTCACCCGGCTTCCAGAAAGAGTCGCAGCTGTTCGCCTGGGGGCTGCGGGCTTGGAAGGCTTTGACCTTGCCCTCAAGGACAAGAACGGCCGGCTGCTCGAAAATGCCATCCCATCGGTGGCTATCGTGAAGGACGGAACCTATTGCGGAGAGGATTTCGGCGATGATCCCGCGCTTGAGGAAGATCTCGATTACCAGGTGAAACACAAACTTCGGACCGGTCGCCTCGTGGGCTTCATCGCCGAAGGTATGACTCCTTACGGCAAGCTCCCCTCAGAAGTTCGAACCGCTATTCTCGAGCGGGCTATCTTCAGCGGAGTCCCTGTCGTGCGCGTGGGTCGCGGCAATCCGGAAGGGTTCTCCGATCTCGATCCGATCTTCATTTCGGGCTCCAACCTGAACGCGATCAAGGCTCGCCTACTCCTGATGGCAGCGTTGATGAAACTGGGTAGCCTGCCGAAGGCTTCCGACCCGGCACAGCCAACCGTTGCTGAGATCGCCGCGACGGAAAAAGCGGTAGCCACATACCAGAAAATATTCAACACTCACTAGTGGGTGAAAGATGAAGTTCAAACGTGGGCCGACTTCCGTAACGCAACTATGGTCCACGCTAAGTGGGAAAATATTCTTCGGCCGCTGTGCAAAACGGCTAGCTTTTTGTTGCTCAGTCGTGCTGCCTACGTGACAGGCGGGTGTGAGCAAGGAGCAAGCTGACGAAGCCGCCGCGTTCCTGTTCGCGCGTTTGGGTATTCCCTGGAAATCACCGGCGAGATGGCTGCTGATAGGCCTTTCACTCCGCTTCCGAATCAATCACTTTAGCTGGCGTACTCGATGGTTGGAGACTAAGCCGGATTGGAGCAGCGGTCGAGCTTGACCTCGCCGCCAAGGAAATGATTTTCTAAGATCGATGTAGCTAAGGACGCCATCGGGAAGCCGGCCCGCCCCGATGATCTCCCGCGGGTGAGGTTGAACGCTTTCCGCTGTAGGTGACACGCCTCGGCGTAGTCTGCGGCAAGATCGGACGGCTCGGACGCGGTGTACGAGTCTTGTAGCCATCGTTTGCTTCCGCGGGATCGCGATTGGATAAGATCCACGTAATTTACTCTGTCCGTTCGCCCAAGCTCAGCACGGCGCCGAGTATAACGACTCCGTAAACGATGTCGCGGACGGCGATCGGTAGCTGTGCGCCGGAGACCAGCGTGCCCACCGCCGTTAGCAGAAGTGCGCCGCCCAGGATACCGAGGAAATGGCCGCGCCCGCCAGTCGCCAGCGATCCGCCGACCAGGACAGCTGCGATCGCCGGCAACAGATAGGGCACTCCCATGCTGAGAAAGGAGATGCCGCTGAAGCCTGTCATCAGCACCCCAACTAGCGCCGAGCAGAACCCCGACAGCACGTAGACACCGAGCAAGATCAGATCGACCCTCGTGCCCGAGAGACGCGCGACACGCGCGCTGTTGCCCACGGCCAACACGTTGCGGGCGAAGGTCGTGCGATGCGACAGCAGCGTCGCGGCGATTGCGAAGGCAAGCAGGAACCATACTGCCGGGGCAAAGCCGAGCAAATGGCCATTATAGATCCAGCGCAGCACCGGCGGCGCCGAGCCGGTCGGCATGCCCCCGGTGTAGATCAGCCCGGCACCCTGCATGACGCCGCCAATCGCCAAAGTCATGACGATCGCCGGAATGCCGATCAGCACGATGCCGAGCCCATTGATCAATCCGACGCCGATTCCAATCGCCAGCGCCAGCGGGATCGCCCAGAACGCCGGCGGATCGTGTCCATTGCAGATCGCGGCGAGCAGGACGCCGGTGAAGGCGATGGTGTACGGGACCGAAAGGTCAAGGCCGCCGGTCAGCACCACAGCACCCTGGCCGAGCCCGAGCACGGCGAGGAATAAAGCGAGCGTGAAAACCGAATTGAAATAATGCGCACTCAGCGCCCCGCCGTGGGTGACCACGACAATCACTGCATAAACCAAAATGCACAGTACCCAGGCCGGCAACACGAGCCGCACCGTCTCGCGATTGACCCAAAACCAGCGGCGCAACGCTCCCTTCGGTAACTCGGGGTCAGGTCGCAAAGTGTAGGCCGGTAGGCGTCGAGGCATCCGCTTGGCGAAGAACCCGCGCGGCAAGCTGCCCGCCCGCATGCCGGCCAATGCCAACCGCCCCCGCCCAATGTGCTCGGCGAGGACCGTATTGCGCCCAACCGAACCGCTGATCACGGCGAGTATCAGCACCGCGCTCTCGACGATCGGAGTATAACTCGACGAGACGTCGAGCACGAGCAGTAGATCGGAAATCAGCACCAGCGTGAAAGCAGCAAAAACCGTGCCCAAGCAACCGCCGCCGCCGCCAATCTGGCTTCCGCCGAGAATTACCGCGATGAGGATCGGGATGATCAAATCGCGACCGATGAGCGGATCTCCGGCGCCGGTCTGAGCGCTGAGGATCACGCCCGCGGCACCGTAGAACAGGCCGGCCAACACATAGCCGAGGAATTGCGTCCACGCCACGGAGATGCCGCTTGCCCGCGCGGCCTCTGCATTGCTGCCGACCGCATAGACCGCCGTGCCAAACGGACTGTTCTTGATGGCCGCCCAGATGAGAAGCGCCAAAAGGATCGTCGCGAGCGCTGCTGGAAACGTGCCGGGAACTAAAGCACCAATAAAGAATTTGGACAGGCCCTCTGGCACGTGGCCACTTGGATTAGGCATGATCAAGAGGCTAAGACTCAGGATGATGAACATGCTGGCCAGCGTTACGACCACCGCCTGGAGCCGCATATACGCAACAAAAAAGCCATTGAATGCGCCGACCAGCCCGCCGATTGCGATTCCGGTGAAAACCATGGCGACCTGCGACAAGAAAGAATCGCCAGTCTGGCTGGCGAGCGTGACGTTGACGAGCGAGAGCGTGGCACCGGCCGAGAGATCGATTCCGCCCAGCAAAAACACCACCGTCTCCCCCATCGCTGCAAGCGCGAGTGCGCCGGTGTTGGTCGAAAGGGAGCTCAATTCGAAGTAGGATAACGATCCAGTACTCACGAGCTGGACGAGGATGAAAATGACTATGAAGGCAGTGATCGCGACCAATAGCCGACGCCGTCGGGCGAGCAGGCGGCGCCAATTCCATTGAGCGGCGGTCGCGGCGGAGCCAATGCTCACAACTGTGCCCCGGTCCCCGCGTTGCCCAGCGCTGCGATGAGAATGTTTTCTTCGGTCAACTGCTCGGGTGGCAACTCGGCGGCAAGACGACCGCGATAGAGAACGAGCGCCCGGTCGCAAAGATTGACGATTTCGGATACCTCTGTCGAGTACAGTAGGATCGTCTTGCCGGCGGCGGCAAGATCGCGCACGAGAAGATAGATCTCGTGCTTGGTGGCGATGTCGACGCCCCGTGTCGGGTCAAATAGCAACAGTACCTCGCTCTCGCTGAGTAGCGACTTGGCCAGCACAATCTTCTGCTGATTGCCGCCGCTAAACGAGGAGGCCGGGCGGTAGAGGGCTCGCGGCGGCACGTTGAGTTGAGCGAAAATCGCGTCGGCAGCGGCCGCCTCGGCGCGGCGGTCGATCCAGCCGAATTTGGCCAACCGGTCCAGGATCGGCAAAGAGGCATTTGCTTTGCCCGATAGGTGCAGAAACAGCCCCTCGGTCTTGCGATCTTCGGGCACCAGACTGATGCCTTCATGCAGAGCGCCAACCGGTGAGATCAAGGTGATGGGTCTACCATGCCGGCGTAGGCTGCCCCGATCGACATGGACAACGCCGAATAACGCCTCGAACAGTTCGCGCTGGCCCATGCCTTGCAGCGCCGCTACTCCTACGATTTCGCCCGGCCACATGGTGAAGGAGAGGTTGGTCACGTGCTCCGCGACGCAAAGGCCATTCACATCGAATGATGGCGCCCCGGCACCGCGACGCGGCGGTTCGCCGCGCGCCGGATAGATCGCATCAATCGAGCGGCCGATCATCAGCCGCACCACCTCGTCGTCGCTCACATTATCGAGCCGGTATGAACCGACGTGCCGGCCGTTGCGCAGTACCGTCACGCTCTCGCAGAGCTGGCGCACCTCAGCCATGCGGTGCGAGATGAACACGACGGTCACTCCGGCGCTTTTGAGCCGCGCGATTTGCCGGCGCAGCCATTCGACGTCGGCGACCGGCAGGGTCGAGGTCGGCTCGTCAAGCAGCAGCACACTCGGTCGCCGTGTCACTGCCTTGGCGATCTCGAGCTTCTGCCGCGTGGGCAGATCGAGTTCAGCAACGAGAGCGTCCGGATCGACTCCGGCGATTTCGAGTGCGGAGAGTTGCTGCGCCACGCGCGCGCGGCTCGCCCGTCGATCGACCTGTAGCCCAAGCCACGTCGGTTCGTATGGCAGCAGCATGTTCTGCGTAACGGACAAACCCTCGAGAAGGGTCATCTCCTGAAACGCAGTCTGAATGCCGGCCGCGTGGGACCCTTTCGGCGAACCGAAGCCGAGCTGTGCGTCCCCGACACGGACCTCTCCAGAGTCTGGTCGAACGAGTCCGCTCAGAATCTTGACCAGGGTGGATTTGCCGGCGCCATTCTCGCCGACGATCGCTCGAACCTCGCCGGCCGCGATGGCGAGCGAGACATCCTCGAGTGCAACCGTTGCCTCGAAGCGTTTGGATAGACGCTCGACGAAAATCGCCGCCGAGGACCCGGGGCCGGGCGGCCCCGACGCTTGGTCCGATACGCGCCGCTCGACCAAACTCAACTCCCTCGCTGCCGAGACCCGATCAGCAGCGCCCGCGGCCTATCTCAATAGTCGGGCTCACCCAGGAGGGCTGAATTGAAACCCAGTTCCGGGGTATTGGGAGACCAGAAGTCTATGGCGTAGTCCGGCGGGACCGTGCCGGGCGGGATGGTGTTGCAGCCCTCGGCGAATTCCTTGGCGGTGCCGGTTTTGCAAAGCTTGACCGTTTCGCGCGTGACCGGGACACCTTCGTAATAAGTGGTCTGGTCGACCTTCTCGCCGTTAAGAACGCGCATGGCGATCTTGAAAGCGTAGGGCGCCGCGAACAAGCCCGAGCCGATCGATAATCCGTTGCGCCCCAGCGCGCCCTCGATGCCGGAATCCTTCGGCAGCAACTGCAGACGCCCGCCATTCGAGGATTCACCGGCGCAGGGGATGATTGGCTTCCCCGGCCACCGGCCATCCTCGACCTGCATCTGGCTGATCGTGTAGCAACCCGTTGCCGCGATCACGCCGTCAATATCGTCCCAAGTGTGCGTCGCCAGAAACTCTTTCATCTTCACGCGGGCAAGCGACTGGTCCCACATGCCAACGAGCGTCCCAGTGATGTGGACGCCAGGATACTCCTTGGCCGTCTCCATCACTCCTTTCGTATAATCTTCGCTGTAGGAAACTCCCGGCACGCCGGTGATGTACACCACGTTGCCCTTGCCGCCGATCGCTTCGAAAACCCATTTGGCTTCCTTCGCGCCATGCTTGACCCCGTCGATCTTGACGTTATACGCGCAGGGTTCGGTCACGCCATTCACCGCGACAAAGACCACTTTCTTCTCGCAAGCGCTCTTGATGGCACCATTGAGCGCTGTCGGCGAAATCGGGAAGGCGACGATGGCGTCGGCGCCCGCCTGGATCATGGCATTTATCTGCTCAATCTGGCGCTGCGCATTAGCGCCAGAGGCCTGCACGCGTAACTCTACTTTGTCGCGATAGGCCGCAGTCTTGGACATGGCTGTGATGGCGTTCTTTGCCTCCGCCTGCCAAGCATTGCCAACATAGCTCATCGAATAATAGATAAGGTACTTGCCATCTTTAGTCTTGGCATCAGCTACGCTCAATCCCAGCGTGCCACCGCCAATAAGGGCGGTTACTCCCAGCGCAAGCGCGCCGAAGCCCTTCCACGATCGTGCCATAAGACGTCTCCTGCGAGAAAAGCCACAGAACCGTTGACACACTGCCGCCGGTAAATCAACATTCGTTGAGCAAGATACCTCTGTGACGTGCCGACGAAAGACATCACTCGCGTATTGGGGTGAGGAATGGCGGACGCGAAGCAAAAAAGCGCCGTGGCCGACGTGCTGTGCGAGCGCGACGTGCCAGTCAAGATGCGAGATGGGACGGTCTTACGTTGTGACGTCTGGCGCCCGCGCTCTAGCGAAGCGGTTCCGGCGCTACTGCAGCGCCAGCCTTATGACAAGCGTATGGCGCAGGCCTACGTCTACGCTCATCCTGCTTGGTACGCGCGACAAGGCTACGGCGTGGTCGTGCAGGATTCGCGAGGTCGCGGTAGCTCCGAGGGCGACTTCTATCCCCTGCGCGGCGACGCGGAGGACGGTTGCGACACTATTGCCTGGTGCGCGGCACAGTCCTGGTGCTCCGGCAAGGTGGCGAGCTTCGGCTTTTCGCTGCCGGGCCTCAATCAGCTGCTTGCCGCCGCCGACAAACCGGCGGCGCTCGTCGCGGCGATCCCCGGGTTCTATCCGCAGGGCATGTATGATGGACTGACTCACGTTGGTGGTGCGTTCGGGCTCGCGGCGGTACTCAATTGGGCATTATTACTCGCGCCGGATGCGGCTCGCCGCGCCGGGCGTCCTGAGCTTCTCGACGACATCCGTAAGGCCTCCAGCTGCGGCGGCCCAGCGCCAACGCTCGCGCTCAAAAACATGCCGTTCCTGGTCCAGCCGGATGTGATGCCGTTCCTGCGAGATTATCTCGATCATCCCGCTTTCGGGGCCTATTGGCAGGAATTCGAGCTCGGCCAGCGCCTCGGCCGGATTAGCGTGCCCTGCCTACACGTCTCCGGGTGGTATGACAGCTTCGTCACTCAGACCATGCAGGCATACGAGCGGTTTTCATCGGAAACACGGTTCGAGCATCGACTTCTGGTGGGGCCTTGGTATCACATCCCCTGGACGCAGCAGGTCGGCGCAGTAGATTTCGGCGACGCGGCGCGCAACTTCGTCGACGAATACCAGTTGGCCTGGCTCGACGCATGGACCAAAGGACGACGCGAAGCGCTCGACGCCCTGCCGCGCGTAAGGGTGTTCGTGACTGGAAGCAATAGCTGGCATGACGCGGATCGCTGGCCGTTGGCCGGGACGGCGAGCCAGACTTGGTATCTGCGCAGCGCGGGACGTGCCAACTCGCTCAGCGGCAACGGCTTTCTGAGCCTCGACAAACCCGAAACCGAACTCGCGGATTATTTCTTTTACGACCCGGCCGGGCCGGTGCAGAGCCTTGGCGGGCATTCCTGCTGTCTTCCCCAAGCGTCGCCAATGGGACCGATGGTCCAGCGCGACGTCGAGTTGCGGAACGACGTGCTGGTTTACAGTTCAGCGCCACTGGATCGACCGCTTTGGGTGGCTGGCAAGGTCACTGCCCGGCTGTTCGCCGCGACCTCAGCCCGCGATACGGATTGGGTGGTCAAGATATGCGACGTCGCCCCCGATGGGCGCTCGCTGAACATCCAGGAAGGTGCGATCCGCGCACGCTTCAGAAACGGGCTCGATCGGGAGACCCTGCTTGAGCCTGACAGTGTCAACGAGTACACGATTACGGTCGGCGCATGCTGCCATCGTTTCGCTGCAAGCCACCGCATCCGCGTCCAGGTGACCAGTAGCAACTTCCCGGCGATCGACCGCAATCCGAATACCGGCGGCCCGCTCGGCATGGAAGGGCCCTACGAGTGGCTGCCGGCCAGCCAGACTATTTTTCACGACGGGGCCCGCGCCTCGTGCGTGATCCTGCCAATCGCGCCAGAATGATCAGCGACGCTCGCGGATCTCGGAACAAACAGTAGGACGAGGGACATGCCCGACATCTCTATCATCAATCCGGAGGCTATGGGGCCGCCACTAAGTCTCTATGGCCAGATCGCTCGAGTTCGCGCCTCGGAACTGGTCTTTATCGCTGGCCAACTCGCAACTGATTTCGATGGCGGAGTCTTCGGCAAGGGTGATTTCGAAACACAGATGAAAAAGGTTTTGTCTAACATCGAGAAAGCACTGCGGTCAGTCGAGGCGTCCTTTGCCAATGTCGTGCAGTTCACAACGTATTTGGTGCACTCGCAGGACATCGCAAAATTCCGACGCGTGCGCGAGGAGCTGTTCCCTACGATGTTCCCGACACACCACTACCCGCCCAATACGCTTCTCGTGATTGATCGACTCGTCCATGAGGACTTTCTCATCGAAATCGAGACGATCGCGGCACTTTAGGGTTGCGATGCGGAAACAGCCCAAGGACACGAGGATGGAAAGCTGGCGGAATCGCAAGACGCTCATTCTGAGCCGCACCGACATGATGGGTCTTCTGACACCGTCGGAATATGTTAGCTGCGTCGAACAGGCGTATCGCATGCACGGCGAGGGCCGCTATTACATGGATCCGAAGGGCCATATTGTGCTCGATAAATATCCCGGTGAATGGGAGGCGATGCCCTCCTACATCGAAGAGCCGGAGGCGGCTGCGTGCAAATGGGTGTCGATTCGCGAACGCAATCGAGAGAAATTCGATCTGCCCACGGTGTTTTCCATCTTGATCTACACGCATCCCGAGACCGGCTTCCCGCTTGCGATCTGCGACGGCTCTTATCATACCGTGATGCGCACGGGCGCCTCAGCGGCGGTCTCGGCGAAGTGGCTGGCGAGAAAGAATTCGAAGCGACTGGCGATCGTCGGCGCCGGCCACATGGCCGAGGGCGCGCTCGCCACCTGCGACACGGTATTTGCGTGGGACGAAGTGCGGGTGTGGAGTCGCTCGCAATCCACGCTGAACGAGTTCGTCGAGTCGCAGGGACCGAAATATCCGCGGTTCAAAATTCACGCTTCCCGCAATCTCGAGGAGGTCGTGCGCGGCGCCGACGTGGTCGTTACGGTCACACCGGCGCGCGAGCCGCTGGTGAAGGACGAATGGATCGCGCCCGGCACTCATATCGCCGCACTTGGTGCCGACAAGGGCGGCGACCAGGAGCTCGATCCGCGCATCTTGCAGCGCTCGCGGATTTTTGTTGACGACATCCGCCAGTGCCGGACCGACGGCGAAATCAACGTGCCGCTATCGAAGGGTTTCATTCGCGAGCAGGATATCGCCGGCGAAATCGGCGAGGTTATCACCGGCAAGAAACAAGGCCGCCGCTCCGACGACGAAATTACGCTGTTTGACTCGACCGGCATCGCGCTTCAGGATTCGGCGACCGTCCCGCTCGAATACGAACGGGCGGTCGCCGCCGGCGTTGGCGTCGAGAAGAAGATGATTTCAACGTGAACAGACAATTCTGGGCCTCCGCAATTATCGCCGGAATATTGACTGAGGAGCCCGTCTGACGGTGTTGGACCGCGCAGCAGCAATTAGACCGACCGTCGGCTAAGAGATGAGAGGGGAATGATGGCGAAGGAAATTTTGTGCGGGTTCGGGGTCCACGTCGACGCGGTTGCCGGATGGCTCGGGTCCTATAGAGGCGAGGATTCGCTGGACGACATTTCGCGGGCATGTTCGCTGGCGAAGTTGGCAGCCCACGGTTGCTGCAGCTATTCGAGTGCCTCGGAATTAAGACGAGCTGGTTCATTCCAGGCCATTCGATCGAGACGTTCCCCGAACAAATGAAATCCGTCGCTGAGGCCGGGCACGAGATTGGGAACCATGGTTACAGCGAATGACCGTTCTCGTGATCGACAAAATGCTTTTCGGAAGGTCGCTCGATGCCCATGCGCTCGAGCAGGATGACGCGGTGCATCAGGACGGTGATGTTGCCGCTTCCGGTGTAGATCGAGCGCCGCGCATAGACCAAACCGGACCAAGGCCCGTGCGAGAGCGCATAGGTCCACTTCCACTGCATGAGGAAGTCGTAGTCTTCCGGCGAGACTTTGACCGCGTATTGCGTCCGCGCGCCGATG